>WBZS01001159.1_pt1 | contig 22990 bp, 23 predicted proteins | sample 5204201 | NCBI WGS metagenome assembly WBZS01 (sample SAMN12344357, study PRJNA552823) | activated sludge metagenome | biome: Activated sludge suspended growth; feature: Nitrification reactor; material: Wastewater; isolation source: activated sludge from nitrification reactor of wastewater...
GCTGAAAAAGACCACGCGGGTGGTATGGCCCCGGACCATACCACCCGCGCGAAATGTTCTATCCTCCGGCCATCGCCCCGACGATGCGGTAGGGCTGGGCGCCGGCTGCCACAGGTTCGGGCAGGGGACTGTCGGCGGGCTCGTGCGACAGATCCTGTCCGCAGGCGAAGAAGCGGATGAAGGCCCGGCGTTCGCCCGACTTCTGGTCGCGGATGGTGCCGCGCAGCATCGGATAGCGCGCCTCGAGCGCGTCGAGCACGGCGCCGTGGGTCACCGGCTCGGCCACATCGAGCGCGACCTCGCCCGTCGTGCCGGCCAGGGTCCGCAGGTGATGTGGAAGCGTGACGCGGATCATGGCAGGAGCTGAACCTCGACCGAGAGCACGGGCGGCAGGTCACGCACGATAGGCGCCCACTTGTCGCCGGCGTTGGACGAGCCGTACACCTGGCCGCCGGTGGTGCCGAAGTAGATGCCGCACGGGTCGAGCTTATCGACGGTCATGGCCGAGCGCAAGACGTTGACGTAGCAGTCCTTCTGCGGAAGGCCGTCGGTGAGGGCCTCCCACTCATTGCCGCCGGCGCGGCTGCGATAGACGCGCAGCTTGCCTTCGGGCGGGTAGTGCTCGGAGTCGCTCTTGATCGGCACAACGTAGATGGTCTCGGGTTCGTGAGCGTGGACCGCGATCGGGAAGCCGAAGTCGCTGGGCAGGTTGCCGCTGACTTCATGCCAGCTGTCGCCGGCGTTGTTGCTGCGCATGACGTCCCAGTGCTTTTGCATGAAGAGCACGTCGGGACGGGTAGGGTGCAGGGCGATGTTGTGCACGCAATGGCCCACCTCGGCGGCTGCGTCCGGCAGCTCGTTCCCGGAGTTCAGGCCGATATTGATCGGGCGCCAGGTCTCGCCGCCGTCATCGGTGCGGAACGCGCCGGCCGCCGAGATGGCCACGAACATGCGCTGCGAGTTGAGCGGGTCCTGCACGATGGTGTGCAGGCACATGCCGCCGGCGCCGGGCTGCCACAGGTGCCCTTTGACGGCGCGCAGACCGGGCAGCTCCTGCCAGGTCTGTCCGGCATCGATCGACTTGAAAAGCGCCGCATCCTCGATGCCGGCGTAGACGGTGTCGACCTCGGTCAGCGAGGGCTCGACACGCCAGACCCGCTTGAAGGCCCAGGGGCGCTGCGAACCGTCGTACCACTGGTGCGTGCCCGGATCGCCGACGTAATCGAACTTGTTGCCCACGGCCGTCCAGGTCTGACCGCCGTCGTCGGAGCGCTGCATGATCTGGCCGAACCAGCCCGACGACTGCGAGGCGTAGATCCGGTTCGGATCGACCGGCGAACCCTTGAGGTGGTACATCTCCCAGCCGGCGAAGTGCGGGCTGCTGACCGACCAGCGTTTGCGTTTCTCGTTCGACGTCAAAATGAAGGCGCCCTTGCGGGTGCCGACCAGAACGCGGACTTTGCTCATCTCAAGCTCCTCTCGGTGAATGACGGGTTGATCGGGTGATTTGCCGAATGTCTACGGCAGGCTGAGTTGCCACGAGACGCCGAAGCGATCGGCGATCCAGGCGAACTTGCGGGCGAACGGATACGCGCCGAGCGGCATCATCACGCCGCCGCCCTCCGCGAGCGCGGCATAGACCCGGTCGATCTCGGCCTCGTCGGCGCATTTGACGAAGAGCGAGATCGACGGCGTAAACGTGAAGGCATGCACGGGGTTGCTGTCGATGGCCATGAACTCCTGCCCGTTCAGCGAGAACGTGGCGAGTTTGACGCTGCCCTCGGCGCCGTCCTCGCCGGAGCCATAGCGGGTCAGGCTCAGGATCTGCGAATTCGCAAACACCGAGGTGTAAAGCGTGAGCGCGGCCTCGGCCTGCCCGGTGAACATCAAAAACGTCGTAATCTGCTGCATCACTTCTCCTTAGCGCCAGCCGAAGCTGGTCGATTCCCAGGTCAGCAAGTCGCCCTCGATGTGATCGGTCAGACCGAGGCGTTCCATCAGGAACATGATCTGGGCGCGGTGGTGCATGTTGTGGGTCAAGACGTGACCGATGCCGCCGCCGAAGGTCTTGCGCACCGGCGGCCGGTCGAGCGTGTCCCAGAAGCAATCGTCTTCACGGCCCTCAACAGAGATCCGGCGCGCCAGTTGCGAGAACTCGCGGCTGATCGTGCCGAGCCGTTCCAGCAACGCGTCGATCGATGTGCCCGCGCGGTCCTCGGGCTCACGCCCGGCCATCAGGTCCGTCCAGGTCTCCATATTGGCGATCAGGTGCTCAAACGTCTGCCGCAGAGAGCCATGATCGATCTCGAAGACGCGGTCCAGCGCGTCTTCGGGCAGCGCCCGACAGGCCGTCAGGAGTTGTCGCGTCGTCCAGGTGTCGTGGCCGAGCAGGCGGTCAAGAACATTCATGCAGCCATTCTCCCCGGTCCTGCGCTGATGCGGTCGCGGATCTGGCTGAGCGCGGCCGCATAGGTGAGTTCGGCCGAAGGCATGGCCTGCCAGGCGGCCTCGAGCCACCAGGTGGCGCCGGCGGCGACCCAGGGCGCGCGAATCTCGGTTGCGCGCGCCGGGTCGTTGGACGGCGTGACGCCTTCGACGATGACGTCGAGCGGCGCATCCGTCGGCCGCAAGACATTGATTCGCGCGATCGCTGCCCGCATCTCGTCGGGCGTGGCCTGCGCCATCTTGCCGTCCGCACCGCGCGCCGAGGGCAGCAGCCCGTCGTAGCGGGCGACACGCGCAAGTGAGCGGGCGCTGTCGCAGACCCCCACGACCCAGATCGGGATGCGCGGTTGCTGCACCGGCGGGGGCGGGGGCAGGAAGTCGAGCGGCGTGACCGTGTAGTGCTTGCCCGCGAAGCTGAAGGGCTGCCCACCCCACAGCCCGGTGAGGATCGTGAGCGCCTCGTCGGTGAGCTCGGCCCGCAGCTTGCGATCGGTCGGCTCGCCGAAGGCCGCCCAGCCGGTGTCCGGCGCGCCCAGCCCGACGGCCAGGATCACGCGCCCGTTCGAGAGCCGATCGAGCGTGGCCGTCTCGCTGGCCAGCTTCCAGGGACGCATGCGCGCCACCGGCGACAGCATGGTCCCGAGCTTGATACGCTCAGTGCGCATCGCGGCGGCCGCCAGCGTCACCCAGGCGTCGATGCCCCAGACCGGTTCCCAGACGAAGAACCCGTCCCAGCCCGACTCTTCGGCGAGACGTGCAAGCTCGGCGGCGTCACGGGCTTCGGCGTAGGGCAAGACAAATCCGAATTTCATAACTACCCGACTATCCGGCTGCCCGACCAACCTCGGCGATTGACGAGATGTTCGCCGTAGTGATCAAAGGTGTTGTTGGCGATGATGTCGTAGGCCGGTGTGTTGAGGATGCGGGCGAGGCCGTCCGGAGCGAACAGGTCGCGCTCCGAAAGCCCGCCGACGACCTTTAACAGCTCGGCCCCGGTCGGCGTCCACTCTGACCAGAGGTCATCCCAATTCCGGGCACGGGTTCGGACGTCGATCTCGGCGTTCAGGCGGTGGATCCAGTCGCCCTCTTCACCGGGGAGACGAAGCGAGGGCGCCTTCTCGCCGCCGAGCGCCGCGCGCACCAGGGTCAGGGCGCGCTGCTCCCAAAACAGCACGTGCCCCACCAGGTCCTTGACGGACCGGCCCTCTTCTACGCCCGGCGTTTCGCGCGCCGCAGCGGGCACGGCCAGCACGGCGCGTTCGAAAGCGTCGCGCCAGAGCCGGATCGAGCTGAGCAGCTCGTCACGCACGGCCGGCGGTTGCCAGAGCTCGATGCGATTGCCCTCGGGGTCCAGGCACCAGCCAAAACGCCCCTGCTCGGTCTGCTCGATCCGGGCATCGACCTCGACGCCTGCGGCCCGCAGCTGCGCCAACATGGCGTCCAGGTCCTGCACCTGAAAGTTGATCATAAGGGCCGCAGATTCGCGCCCGAAGTAGTCGGTCGTCTGCGGGAAGGGCGCCCAGACCGTCTGCGCGGTGACGTGCGGCTCATCGATGCGCAACCAGCGAAAGACCACGACGGCGTCTTCAGGCCCGACTGGTGTTGGCACGCCGAGATGGTCGACATACCAGCGGGTCAGCCGCTCGGGGTCTTTCGACTTGAAGAAGACGCCGCCAATACCGAAAACGCGTTCCATGTGATCGCTCCCTTGAACCGCGCCGTCACGATTGCGCCGGTCCGAGCAAGTTGGCATCCCGCGCCAGGGCCCACGACCCATCCGGTGCTTTGGTGAAGATCGTCAGCGTGTGGCCGGCTCGCCGAATAGGCGTCTGCTCCGGCTGCGGGGTCACCTTCACCGCCATTCGGCAGACCGCGAAGGCCCAGTCCCCGTGGATCTGTAGCTCCAACACTTCCTGGTCGAACTCGATCTGATGCGGCGGCCGGGGAGGCAGCAGGGATGCGAACGCCTCACGCCCCCGAATCGGTGCATTGCCCGGTGTCAGGAAGAGCACGTCCTCGGTCATGAGCCTGAGCAAGGCGTCCTTGTCGTTGACGACTGTGGCGCGTTGCCAGGCTGCCAGGAGTTCGCGAATGGCTTCTTCGTCGGTGGTCATGCGGCTCCCCTAGGCTGTCTTGGCGCTACATTTGTAACAAAGATGACACGATCGGTCTAGATACCGGTTCTGCAAAAGCCAATCGCCCAGCTAACCTGGGCCTTACGATCCCGCTCCGACTGATGCCTGTCGAGCGAGTGGGTTGTAGCCGGCAACCGGCCGTCACGGCGGATCGGCCAGCGGCGGGAGTGTGATATGTCCAAACAGGGCGCTCAGCTCAAAGGCTTCGATTCCTTGCAGACCCAGCATCAGGGAGAGCTCACCGCCGTGGTGCACGTCATGGGTCAGGATGCGCCAGAGCGTCCACTGTCTTGAGACGGCGTAGGTCTGGCCATTCCAAATGTGTCGATACGTCTGCTTCAGGTCATCGACGTGCCAGGAGGTCAGGGTCGAGTCGATCATGCCCCAGGTGAGCTCGAGCCAGCGCACCAAATCGTCCGCGTGCTCCGTGATCGCCAAGGCGCTTTCGACGATGTCGCGATTTCCGTCCGCGTCCTGTTCCCAGGCGCTGACCCGGCTGATGACTTCGGCGCTGCCGGGCGCCGACATGCGCGCGAACCACGTGACCCGCCCGAGGCTGATGTGCCGGGCGATCTCGCCGATCGAGTTGGCCCTGGGCGACGGCCGCCAGTTGAGTTGATCGGGCGTCAGGGGAGCGATGGCTCGCACCAGACTGGTTTGATAGCCCTGCCACCCGTCGAAGATGGTGTTCAATGAAGTCATGAGTCTGTGAGCCGGATCAGCAAATCGGACCGTTGTTGGCCTGGGTGTCGCCCAACATGTCCTTCACCACGTCGAAGTCGATCTTCTCGGGCCGCGTGTAGCGGATGCAGCCCTTGCCCAGGCTGCTCCCCTTGAGCCGCTCACGGTGCGCATCCAGCACTTCCTTGCGCAGGATGTACAGCGAGATGTATTGGCGCTGGCTGGCAAAAGCGACCTCGACGATGCCCTTGCGGCTGTAGCAAGGCATGCCGTAGGCCATGGATTCCTCATAACCCTTGAGGCTGGCCTTGCAGAGTTTGCGCAATCGATCCAGCGCTGCGCGACGCTCCTCGGGCGCCAGTTTCAAATAGGCGGTGACGTCTTTGGCGTTGCTCTGCATGGGTTAGTCGGGTAGTCAGGCAGTCGAGTAGTCGACTACTCGACTACCCGACTACTCGACTAAATCAATCGAGCTGGAGATCCTCGCCCTCGTCTTCCTCACCGGGCTGAGCGGCAGGGGCGGGGGCGGTGTTGGCGGCGTGTGCGGCGCGGACCGCCACGTCGATCTCGGTCATCATCTCGGGATGGTCACGCAGGTACTGCTTGGCCTGCTCGCGACCCTGACCGATACGGGTGTCGTTGTAGGAGTAGAACGCACCGCGTTTGGTGACGATCTCCATCGACTCGGCCAGGTCGAGCACGTCGCCCTCGGTCGAGATGCCCTCGTTGTAGAGAATGTCGAACTCGGCCTCGCGGAAGGGCGGCGCGACCTTGTTCTTGGTCACGCGCACGCGCGTGCGATTGCCGATGACCTCGCCGCCGTCCTTGAGCGCCTGGATGCGACGCACGTCGAGGCGGACGCTGGCGTAGAACTTCAGGGCGTTGCCGCCGGTGGTGGTCTCCGGGTTGCCGAACATCACGCCGATCTTCTGCCGCAGCTGATTGGTGAAGATCATGGCCGTGTTGGTCTGCTTGATCGCGCCGGTCAGCTTGCGCAGGGCCTGGCTCATCAACCGGGCCTGCTGGCCCATCGTGGCGTCGCCCATGTCGCCCTCGATCTCGGCCCGTGGCACAAGCGCAGCGACCGAGTCGACCACGACCACGTCGATGGCGCCCGAACGAACCAGCGCCTCGGCGATTTCCAGGGCCTGCTCGCCCGTGTCGGGCTGCGAGATGTACAGGTTGTCGACGTCCACGCCCAGCTTGGCGGCGTAGACCGGGTCGAGCGCGTGCTCCATATCGACGTAGCCGCACACGCCGCCCTTCTTCTGAGCCTCGGCAACGATGTGGAGGCAGAGCGTGGTCTTGCCCGAGGCCTCCGGGCCGTAGATCTCGATCACGCGGCCGCGCGGCACGCCGCCGATGCCGAGCGCGATGTCGAGCGACAGCGCGCCGGTCGGGATCGATTCGACCTGCATGTGATTGGCGTCGCCCAGGCGCATGATCGTGCCCTCGCCGAATTTCTTGGTCAGATCCCCCAAAGCCTTGTCGATCGCGGCCCGACGGGCAGGCGTCAGCTTGGGCTTGCCATCCTTGGCCTCCTCGGCCGCAGCTTTGCCGCGCTTCCGCGGCTTGGCCTCGCCGTCGACCGGCGCATCCAGCACCGCCACGGCCTCGGCGCCATCGAGCGCGCCGTTCACGTTCTCGAGATCTTCGTTCTTCTTGCGAGCCATGTTGTCTCTCCTGTGAGTTCGGGCGACCGGCCGGGGAGGGGCGCCCGGAGCAGTCAAACAGATGTTTGGAAAACTTGTTCTGATTATAGGAAAAATGTTCTGGTTGTCAATACCCCAAGATGTTGGGGGTGGTGATCTGTTTTCTGGATGTTGGCCTGTATATGGGGAATGGGAGAAGGAGAAGGGAGGAGGGAAGAGCGAGGAGCGAGGAGCGAAGAGGGTGGAGGGTCGTGAGGCACCAGTCGTCGTCGCTTTACGTCGCGTTTACAAACGACGCGAACGGCGATGACAGCGATCGGTCAGACTGGCCGCATGAATACAGAGACAACGGGACACGTCCTTGCGTCGAAGGCGCTCAGTCGGCGCGGTTTCCTGCAGGCTGGGGGCGCTCTGAGCCTGTTGACGGCCCTGGCGGCCTGCGGCCCGCACCCGACCTCGACTGCTTCCGCGCCGACAGCCGAAGGCACGAGCAGCGCACCGGCGCCGGGCCGCAGCACCGACCGGCCTGCGCCGCAGGCCGGCCTGCCGCACGCGCTGCGTCGCCTGACCTTTGGGCCGACTCCGGACCTGACGGCTGAGGCGCAGGCGCTGGGCCTGACGGCCTGGCTCGAGGCCCAACTCGCGCCGGATCGGGCGCCCGGGGCCGAGGTCGAGACGCGCCTGGCCGCGCTGACCACGCTGTCGATGTCGCCAGCCGAACGCGCTGCACTCGAACCCAAGGGCCAGGCGGCCCAGGAGCTGGTGGCCGCGACGCTGGTGCAGCTGCGCCACAGCGATCGACAGGTGTATGAGATGTTGGTGGACTTCTGGTCCAACCACTTCAACATCCATCTCGCCGGCCAACCCGAGATCTTCCTCAAGACCGACGACGATCTCAACGTGATCCGCCCGAACGCGCTGGCGACGTTTGCGGATCTGCTCACGGCCTCGGCGCACAGCCCGGCGATGCTGGCCTACCTCAATCAGGCCGAGAGCACGCGGGCGGCGCCGAACGAGAACTACGCGCGCGAACTGCTCGAGCTGCACTCGGTCGGCGTCGACGGCGGCTACACCCAGGACGACGTGGAGTCGCTGGCTCGGGTGCTCACCGGCTGGTCGATCGTCGGGCCGCGCCGACGGTCGCCGGCGCTCGATGGCGGCCGCTTCGTCTTTCGGCCCGAGGATCACGACGACTCGGTCGCGCAGGTGCTGGGCCTGAGCATCCCGGCCGGCGCAGGTCGGCAGGGCGGGGAAGACGTGCTCGCCTACCTGGCCAAGCAGCCGGCCACGGCGCGCTTCATCGCGTCAAAACTGGCGCGCCGCTTCGTCGCCGACGACCCGCCCGCGGCCTTGATCGATACGCTGGCCGCCGTCTTCTCGACAACCGGCGGTGAGGTACCGGCGTTGATGCGCGCGCTGGTCGCCGCGCCCGAGTTCGCGGCGTCGGCCTGGTCGAAACTCAAGCGCCCGCTCGAATTCGTGATCTCGGCGCTGCGGGTGACTGACGCTGCCACCGAGCAGCCGCGCTCGATCGCGGCCGTGCTGCGCGGGCTGGGCCAGTTGCCCTTTGGCTGGGAGGCGCCCAACGGCTACCCGGACGCGGCACCGTTCTGGCAGACGACGAGCGGCGTGCTCGGGCGCTGGAACTTCGCGCTCGACCTGACGGCAAACCGCGTGCGCGGCACACGCGTCGACCTGGCCGCGTTGACCCGCGACGCCGGCTCACCCGAAGACGTCGTCGACGTGCTCGCGCTGCGTTTCGTCGGAGAGCCGCTCTCGTCCGAGGCGCGCGCGATCCTGGTCGACGTCGCGCACGGCCGAGCGCTCGAGCAGCAGTTGCCGCTTATCGCCGGGCTGATCCTGGCTTCCCCGTACTTTCAACGCCGGTAAGGAGGATAAGATGAAACGCTCACGCTCGTGGAGCGCAGATCGCGGCTCGTCGACAAGGTCCGTCAACCGGCGCGCTTTTCTCAAGACGGGCGCATCGGCCCTGGCCGCTACGGCCCTGCCGGGTTGGATGCCGCGCCTGGCATTCGCGCCCGAGGGCACGGAGCCCGGCGGCGATCTGCTTGTGTGCGTGTTCCAGCGCGGCGGCATGGACGGCCTGAGCGCGGTCGTTCCGCACGCCGACGCCGACTACTACCGGAGCCGTCCGACCCTGGCTGTGCCCGAGCCCCGATCCGGCGACGATGCGACGACGATCGATCTCGACGGTTTTTTCGGGCTTCATCCTGCGCTCCGGCCGCTCAAAGATCTGTGGGACGCGCGGGCGCTGGCCCTTGTGCACGCGGTCGGCTCGCCGGACCCCACGCACTCGCACTTCGACGCCATGGACACGATGGAGCGTGGCACACCGGGCGAGAAGAGCATCCCGACCGGCTGGATCGGCCGGCATCTGCAGACCGCCCCCTGGCACAACGACTCGCCGTTTCGCGCGGTCGGCATGGGCGGGGTCGCATCGGCGGCTTTGCGCGGCCCGGTGCCGGTGACGACGCTCAGGTCGATTGCCGATTTCCATCTCGCCGGCCGCACGGAGGAGCTCGCCGGTGTCCAGCGAGCGCTCAACGGCCTCTACGCGTTGACGCCCGAACTGGCGCCGGCGGCTGCCGACACCTTTGCGGCCGTCGAGACCCTGGCCACGGTCGACATACGCCATTACACCCCATCCGGCGGGGCGGTGTATCCCGAGGGCGATTTCGGGCTCGGCTTGATGCAGATCGCGCAGCTCGCCAAGGCCGAGGTGGGTCTCGAGGTCGCGTGCATCGACATCGACGGCTGGGACACGCACGCCGACCAGGGCGTCGACGCCGGGCGATTGCCGCTGCTGCTTGCGGAGCTGGGGCAGGGGCTGGCGGCGTTTTACGCGGACCTGGGTGAGCGCGCCGGGCGGGTGACCGTGATCACGATGTCCGAGTTCGGCAGACGCGTCGCCGAGAACGGCAGCGGCGGCACCGACCACGGTCATGGAAGCTGCATGTTTGTGTTGGGCGGCGGTATCAACGGCGGCCGGGTCTACGGCGATTGGCCGACGCTGACCGGCGATGCCCTTTATGGCCCGGGCGACCTGGCGCTCACGACCGATTACCGCGATGTGCTGGCCGAACTCGTCGCCACGCGGCTGGGCAACCCCGGTCTGACCGAGGTCTTCCCGGGCTATACGCCGACCCGGCTGGGCCTGGCGCGCGGGCGCTGAACCTTCGTCACAAACCGGCGTCAATCAACCCGGCGCACGCGCAGGATCTTGCTCTCCTGATGGCCGAGTGCAATGGTCAGCCCGGCGCGCATCCAGGCCAGGCCGGAGCGCGCCGCGCCCTGGCCCGTGATCTTGTAGCGGGCGTCGGGGTCGAGACCCTGAAGCTTGAGCGCCGCAGGCTGGCGCGGGTCGATCGCGTGGTAGCCGTCGAGCATGGCATCGGCGCCGCCGCCGATACGACGAAAGGCGAAGATGACGGACTCGCGTCTGTCGGCGCCCACGTATTGCGTCACCACGTACGGCGAGCCGTCGCTTGGCTCGCACAGCCGATAGGCCTCGCCGTTCTGCACGATCGGCCGGATCTCTTTGTAGAGCGCGACCAGCTTCGCGGCACGGGCGCGTTCCGCCGGGGTCCAATGGTTCAGGTTGCCGCCGATACCGAGCACGCCCTGCATCGCGACATGGAAACGGAACTCGAGGCTGATGCGGCCGGCGTTGACGTCGGTAACCCAGGCCTCCATCGTGTCGGCCGGCAGCATCTGCGAATACCCGTGCTGGATGTTAAGCCGCGAAAGCGCGTCGGTGTTGTCGCTGACCCACACCTGATCGGCGAAGCGCAGGATGCCGAGATCCGCCCGGCCGCCGCCGCCCGAGCACGATTGCCAGACCACGTTCGGGTGACGCTCGCGCAGCGTGCCCCAGACCCGGTACAGGCCCTCGACGTAGCGCACCCAGATCTCGCGCTGGCGGTCGCCGGCGGCCGGCCAGCCCGGCTCGCTGACGTTGCGGTTCATGTCCCACTTGATGAACGTGATGTTGTGCTCGCCGAGCAGCTTGTCGATCGCGTCGATCAGGTAGTCCTGCACGTCGACGCGCGCGAGGTTGAGGATCAGCTGGTTGCGCGACTCGGTGCGCGCGCGGTTGGGAAAGTGGATGACCCAATCGGGGTGTGCGCGGTACAGGTCGCTGTCGGGGTTGACCATCTCGGGCTCGAGCCACAGCCCGAAGTCCATGCCAAGCGCGTTGACGCGCGCGATCAACGGGGCGAGGCCATCCGGGAACTTCTTGGGGTCTGGCCACCAATCGCCCAGACCGGCGTCGTCGCTGTTGCGACCCTGGAACCAGCCGTCGTCCATGACGAATAACTCGGCGCCCATCTCGGCCGCAAGTTGGGCCAGCGTGCTTTGCGACTCGACGTCGACGTTGAAGGTCGTGGCCTCCCAGGAGTTGTAGAGGACTTTGTGCGTGCTGCGTCCGTGCGGCAGGACCGTGTCACGCACATACGCATGGAGGGCCCGGCTGGCGGCGCCGAAGCCGTCGCGTGTGTAACCGCCGAGACTGGCCGGCGTGGTGAAGCTCTCGCCGGCGCCGAGCCGCCAGGCGAAGTCCCAATCGTTCAAGCCCAGGCTCAATCGGGTGCGCCCGAAGTCGGTCACCTCGGCCGCGAGCTTCCAGTTGCCGCTCCAGGCCAGCGCGCCGAACCAGACTTCGCCGTGCGTCTCGCCGGCGTGATCGTCGAGCGCGAACCACGGGCTGGCGTGATGGCTGGTGGTCAGGCGTCGGCTCTCGCGGGTGAAGACCCCGGGTGTCAGGGGCTGGCGGTGAAGCTGGAACTCCTCGATCCAACGCCCGCTCAAGTAGCTCAAGCGATAGGAGCGCCCGATCGGCATCTGCCATTGCGCCGAGAAGATGCGTTCGAGGGTGAGCGGTGCGCCGCCGTTGTGAACCACAACCCAGCGCTCGATCAGGTCGTGCGCGACATGGGCGCGGTAGTGCAGGGCGACGGTCAGCGGATAATGCGCGTCGCGAAGTGTGACGACCAGGGTGTCGCCATCGATCGCGGCCGAGTCGAAGACGAGCACCGCGTCACGCACACCGTCGGCGAAGGTCAGCGCCAGGGCCGGCTCGACGTATTTGAGCCCGGTCGGCGCCGCGAACTCCTCGGGCCACATGTGCCCTGGGCCCGTGAAAGACGCATGGAAGATGGCGTCCGGGGGCGTCGGATAGTCGGACGGGTTGGGCAGCCGCTCTCCCCAATACGCGTGCACCAGCGCGCCGCCGTTATTGACGCCCAGCACGTACGCCGTGTGCCGAGTTTCCAGAATCCACGTGTTTTCCAGGGCGATGATTGGCATGCGCGCATGATCGCACAGCCGAGGTCAAGGCGCAAGGAGGGCGAGGTGTAAGGAGTGAGGAGCGAAGGGAGAGAGGCGACGATGCATCCTCGCCCTTCGCGCCTTACTGTTCGCTCTTCGCTTTTCGCCCTACGGCTTGTACGGCGCCGGATTGGTCATGGTCGGGAGGGGATCGACGACCGGGACGGCCGGCTCACCGACGCGCAGGATCACGTACGTGGTCTGGCCGGAGACGACGTCGACCATGCCGGTGAGCTCCGTGATCGGCTCGTCGGCCGGCGCGGCCGGCGTCTCGGTCGGAAGCGGGAGCGGCGTGACGACCGGCAGGGCCGCGGCGCTGTCGAGCGGGTCCGACGGGATCTCGGGCGTCGGGTTGAGCGACGGGTTCGGCGCCGGGATGTCGGCGCCGACCAGGGCGCGCAGGTAGTAGCGCCCGGCGGGCAGGTCCGAGATCGCGAAGTTCTCGCGGATCGAATCGTCGGAGCGGACCACGCGCTCGGCGTAGGTGTAGACCGTGTAAACCCAGTTTCCCTGCTCGTCGTAGATCTCGATCGGGGTGTTGGTGATCAACTTCCCGTTCTCGTCGATCAGACGCCCGGTCAGGATGCCCCAGCCCGCATACGGCGCGATCCAGAGCTCGGGGTTGCGCGTGCTGTAGTAGTCGTTGCGGCCGACGCGCACTTCGAAGTGCACGTGCGGGCCGGTCGAGTTGCCGGTGCTGCCGACCCAGCCGATGACGTCTCCGGTGTTCACGTGCTGACCGACGTAGGCGATGTTGTTCGCCTCCATGTGCGCATACAGCGTGAACACAGGCTGGTTCTCGTAACCGAAGTCGTGACGGATGGCGACGGCGATGCCGTACGGGTCCTTCTCGTTGGTCGGGTTGAAGGTGAACAACCCCCAGCCGGCCCAGATCACGGTGCCGGGGCCTGCGGCGACGATCGGCGTGCCCGGCGGCGCGTCGATGTCGATACCGGCATGGATGTTCATGGCGCCGAAGTACGTGGATCCATAGCGATACGTGCCGAGCGGCCAGTTGACGCTATCCGACGCGATCGGCCGCACCATCCAGAAATGGTCCTGCGGTCGCGAGGCAAGCGGCACGGGTTCGAGCGGCGGGCGCCAGTTCGCGGGCGTCGCGAAGGCCACGGGCGAAGGGAAGATGAAGCTTTGCGGCTGCACGCGCGGCATCTGCGGGATGGCCTGCAGAGCCGAAGCCTGCTGTGGTTGTTGCGGCTGCGATTCCGTGGTGGGCGCGACGATGAGCGCCGAGCTCTGCGGCACGGCGAACGGCGTATACGTGGCGAGGGGCGCGGCCTGCAACTGCAGGCTGTTTTGCGGCGCCAGCACGGTGCCGCTGCCGTCGAGCGCGCAGCCGGTGATGATCGCCGTCGGCAGGATCAACGCGGCGGCGACGCGCAGCAGTCGGAGGAAGGGCTGGCTGATCATGGTGTCACCGTCCCGGTGTCGGGTGTGGCCGACGGTGTGCGCGTGATCGTCGGTGTGCGCGTGATCGTGGGTGTGCGCGTGATCGTGGGCGTGCGCGTGATCGTGGGCGTGCGCGTGATGGTCGGCGTGCGGGTCGGGCGCAGCGTTTTGGTCGGCTCGACCGTCTCCGTCATCGTCGGCGTCGGTGAGGGCACGGGCGTGAAGGTCGCGTACTGGTCGCCCAGGTAGATCTCCCTCATGGCGGCCGACCAGCTCAGCCCGTCGCGGTGCTCGAAACGCCAATACAGGACGCCTTCGAAGAACGAGCGCCAATTGGTCTGCGCCGGGACGCGCATCCAGTCATAGGCCTCGGCCAGTGCCGTGAAGTCGACGAAGTAGCCGGTCGGGATGCCGCTCAGGTACTCGCCACCGGCGTCGTACGGCGCGGGCCGGCCGGAATAGCGGGCGTTGAAGTCCCAGGGCATGGCGCGCAGCGGCTCGCCCATCGTGCCGTCCTGCTGATAGGCGCGCACCCACACCCGCCAATACGTCTTGTAACCGCGATCCTCGCGCGTGACGACCAGCCAACCGGCCTGGTTGGCGGCCTGGATCACGTCGAAGCCGCGGCCGGCCTTGAGAAAGCTCTCCGGGTCCATCGACGGCGGAGCCGGCGCGCGCGGCGCGACCAGCATCTGATCCACGGTCTCCAGGAACTTCCAACCGGCCTTTTGCCCGATGGCGTCGCTCAATGCCAGAAAACTCTCGTCGACCTTGTCGGAGAGGCGCGCGTCAGCGGCGCGCACACCCGGCACCTGCACCAGCGCGACCGAGGGATCGCCGCCGAGCGGCTGGCTGATGGCCACGCGATAGGGTTGCGCGTCGGGGGTTTGCGGCACGGAGGCGAGCGGGCCGGGCAATGGGCTCGGCAGGGTCATCGCCGCCCAGGTGGCCGAGTCGATCCGGCCGGCCTGCGAGCGATACAGGATCCGGGCTTCGCCGGGGTGACCCACGGTGGCCCAGGCGAGCGTGTCGGTGCCGTCGTCGCTGTGCAGGACGCCGACGAAGCCGTCGTCGGCGCCGGTCCACGTCAATGTGTTGCCCTGGCCGGCCTCGATCCCGCCGGCGCTGAGGTTGGCGAGCAACAGCACATAGGCCTGATTGAGCGGCGAGGCGGTGTCGGTGAACAGCAGGCGTCCGCCGTCCGGGCTGAAGGCAGGCCAGGCCGGATGCAGGGCGCCGTTGCTGGTCAGTTGCGCGGCGTCGGTCTCGTAGGGCTTGTCGAGCGAACGCAACCAGAGCTCGGGTTTGCCCGTCCGGGTCGACACGTACGCGATCGTACGGCCGTCGGGCGACCAGGCCGGCTCGTAATCGCCGTTCGTGTCGGCAGTGAGGAAGTGGGTCTCGCCGCTGTTGATGTTCAGCAGGCGGATGTCGAGGTTGTTGTCACGATACTGCTCGAAGACCAGCCACTGATCGTCGGGGCTCCAGGATGGCCGTCCTTCGTATTCAGGGCCGGTCGTGAGCTGGCGCGTCTCGCCGGTCGTCAGGTCGAGCAACTGCAGGTTCCAGCCGTCCTGCCGACGCGACGTGTAGACGATCTGTTTGCCGCTATGGCTGACCGCCGGTTCGCGATCCTCCCACGGCCCGACCGTCAGACGCACCGGGGCTTCGGCGCCGACGGCGTAACTCCAGAGATGCGTGGCGGAGCCCGAACGCATGGAGAATACGATCAGCCCGGCGGTCACGCTTTCGCCGGTCACCGGTGTCTTGCCACGCGGATCGGCCGCCGCGGCCATGGCGATGGTTGGCAACGCCTCGGCCGTCGGCTGCGCGCCAAGCGTCGCCGGCGGCAGCGTCGGCACGGCGGTGATCAAGGCGGTGCCGGGGAAGGGAGAATGGGTCGGGGCGGCGGCCAGGGAGCTGCCGAACTGGGAGCCAAATGCCAGGCCCAGTCCCACCAGCAGGCAGGCGTTCAGCCCGAGCAGCCCGATGATCCACGGCAGATGGCGCGCCTTAATAGGAAGGTGCACGCCTGTCTCGCGCTGCGGAGCGGAAGGTGTCGGCTTAGGGGCCGGCTTATCCTGCCGGGGTGTGGGCTTACGATAAAGACTCATGTCGTAGAGACACTATGTCCGGTAGCCATGATAGCATGACCATTCCGACACTTAACGTTGGGTTATGTTGTGAATGGGTGGTTTTGGGCCGCTTTTTACTAACCGTTTACTCACCGTGATCTCCGGTCGCATCGACGACTGGGTCAGGGTGAGGGTTCGGTTTGCGTTCGGCCGGCCGTTCAGCGCGGGGAGGTGTCATGCGGGGGGCGAAGCACTAACTGTGCCAGTCCCCAGGCGGCCGGGCAGCCGATACCGGGCATGGCGCCCGATTGCATTAACTGAAGGATCGTGGCTGCGGGATGCAGCTCGAACTCGAGATTCTCCGTCGCGTCGAGCGCCTGGGTATGGGTTTGCGACAGGCCCCGGGCCAGGAACAGATGGGCGCAAGTCCTCGAGCGGTTGGTGTCGAGGGCGTAGGCGCCCAGGGCCGTCCAGGAGCCGGCGCTGTAGCCGGTCTCTTCGCGAAGCTCCCGCTGGGCCGCCGCGAGTGGATCCTCAGCCGGCGACTCGAGATACCCGGCCGGGAAGTCGAGCACGACACGTTCGACTCCGTGCTTGTACTGGCGCACCAGCACGACCTCGTCGGTGTCCGTGATCGGCACGACCATGGCGTAGTCGCGCGCCGGCGTGAGCAGATAGTCCTTGATCCGCTCACCGTTGGGCAACTCCACCTCCTGACGCACCACACGCAACCACGGCGAGTAGTCGATCAGGGGCTCGGTCTCGATCACGGTCCAGGGCAGAAGCGATGACATGGAAATCGGGTGAATGATGAGTGTGTGATCAGGGCGATGGGTCTGGATCGGTCAATTCGCCGATGACCCACACACTTGATCTCAATAGGGCGTCGCGATGTCGAAGACCAGCTCGTGGTGGTCGACGATTTGCTTTTCGTCGGGCCGGTCGTCGGCCGCGATATAGAAGATCTGCAGGTGGAGGGTGTGCGAGCCTCGCGGCTCCGGGCCGCGCAGGTGGAGCGTGAATTCGAAGTCCTGCTCCATGGCCTCGATCAGGCTCATCATGGCGACGATATGGCCGTCGCCGTTCGTCACCCACGCGTCGACCGAAGGCCGCTCCTCGAACGGCGGCAACCGAAAACGCAGCCTCACCCGGCGCCCATCGGCATACGGATCGGCCGCCACTTTCTCGAAGCGCATTTGCGCGCGCGGCAACGGCTCAGGCACATCGTCCAGGCTATCGTAAAGCGGGATGTCGGACATGGGCGCGATTATCCCATAGCGCCTGGGCGAAGAAAGGCAAAGAAGTGGTACATTAGCCCCCAACTTGTGTTCAGGAGGCTGCATGCACGGCCTGTCCTTTGATCTGAATACCGGCGTGATCGCCGGGCGCCCGCCCGTCGAAAAGCGCCTCAGCGCGTTGGCCGGTTGTTGGGTGGATCCGGCTGCGTTCGCCCGCGCCTGCGCGACCGGCGACCCGGTGGTGTATCAGGTCACGTCGGCGCCGGATGAGCCCGGCACGGGCGGCCTCGGGTATGGCTTGGGTTGCCTGTTTCCGGGCCGCGTCGGCGACGAGTACTATCTGACGCGCGGTCATCTCCACCAGAGGCGCGAGGCCGCCGAGGTCTACATCGGCCTGGCCGGCGCCGGTCTCATGTTGCTCGAGGACGAGCGCACCGGTGTCTGCCGCGCTGTGCCGCTCGCCGCCGGCACGACCGTGTACGTACCGGGCCACACAGCCCATCGCACGATCAACACCGGCGACGCGCCCCTGATCTATTGGGGCGTGTACCCCAACGACGCCGGCCACGACTACGGCTTCGTCGGCGAGCGCAACTTTCGCCACATCGTCGTGGCCGTGGACGGGCATCCGCAGGTGATCGATCGCGCCGCGTACCGACCGGCCCGCCTATGACACGGGGTCCGGCCACGTGCTGCGTGGCAAGAACCGCACGACTCACCCGTCGTCGCGCGGCGCTGGCATTTCACGGAATGTCTCATCACTGGAGAATCGCGATATGAAAGACGAACAAACCGCCGTCGACACGATCGATGCGTACATCGCCGGAGCTCCGAAGGAAGCTCAGGCGATCCTCAAAAAGATCCGGGCCTTGATTAAGAAAGAGGCTCCTGACGCGGTCGAAGCGATCAAGTACGGCATGCCGACCTTTATCCTCGGCGGCAACCTGGTCCATTTCGCCGCATTCAAAAACCACATCGGGTTCTACCCGACTCCGACCGGGATCGAGAAGTTCAAGAAGGAGATCGCGGTCTACGAATGGGCCAAGGGCTCGGTGCAGTTTCCGTTGGGCGAGCCCATGCCCTATGACCTGATCCGCAAGATCACGGCCTTCCGAGTCAAGGAAAACCTTGCGCGCGTCAAGGCGAAGGCCAAGAAGGCGTAAGCGTGCCGACCCTTCGGTCCATCCCGTTTCTGCAAACCGACCACCCGAGCCTCGAGGTTTCATGACCTACGTCACCAAGCCCATCCCCGCCGCCAAGCCGCCCGTCGACTTCGTCGAACGACCCTGGGGGTCGTTCAAGCAGTACGCGTTCAACCAGGACGTCACGGTCAGCCTGATGACCGTGAGGCACGGCCAACGCCTGAGCCTGCAGGCGCATACCGGCCGCGCAGAGTTGTGGATCGTGCTCGACGCGGGCGCCGAGGTGACCGTGGACGATCAGGTGCTCCACCCGGGCCCGGGCGACGAGATCTGGATCCCGGCCAACGCCCGGCATCGCCTGGCCAGTGTCGGACCCGAGGTGCGCGTGCTCGAGGTGGCCTTCGGCAACTGGCAACAGGCCGACATCACGCGCTACGCCGACGACTTCAAGCGACCGGCCGAAGGCGAATAATGCCGCAGCCTTTTCGAAAAACCACGCAGCATCTGATGCCGGCCGAACGCCCCGTTGTGCCGGAGGGCGCGTACGACATTTACCCCGCGCACGACCTCGGGCCCGGCCGGATCCTGCGCGGGTACGCGGCGCTCGCGGCGGCGCTCGCCAGGGCCACGGGCGGGAAGGGCCACGTGACGATCGACGGTTTTCCGGGCGTGCTCTGGGGCCAACTGCGCGCCGGGTTGGAGCCCGCGTTCACGGCGCTCGGCCTCAACGCGACCTGGACCGACGTCGGCGCAGCCTTGTTGTCCCCCGCGGTGCTTGAAGACGTGCTCGCCCCGTTCCTCGGCGGTGACGACCCGGTCTTCGGCAAGGTCTATCCGGCCGGGCTCGACACCTTCTTCGGCGCGCGCCGGCTCGCGGCGCTGCAGCCTGGTGATGGGCCCGGTCTGCACATCGTCCACGGTGTCGGCGCGGCGCTGGCCGGGTGGGGCGGGCCGCTCGTCTACGTCGATGTGCCCAAGAACGAGATCCAGTTTCGGCACCGCGCGCGGTCGGTGATGCCGCTGGGCGTGAACGGCCTGCTCGATCCCAAGCCGGCCTATAAGCGCACGTACTTCGTCGATTGGCCGGCCGCGAACCGTTGGCGGGCCGAGTTGCTCCCGAAGATCGACTGGGTCGTCGACAGCCAGCGACCCGACGATCCCACGGCCATGACCGGCGCGGATCTGCGCGACGGTCTGAGCGCGCTCGCTCACGGCGTCTGGCGCGCCCGACCCTGGTTCGAGCCCGGGCCCTGGGGCGGTCAGTGGATCAAGGCCAAGATCCCAACGCTGGCGCAGGACGTGCCCAACTACGCCTGGTCGTTCGAGTTGATCTCGCCCGAGAACGGCCTGGCTTTCGCCAGCGACGGTCTGCTGCTCGAGGTGGCCTTCGACAGCCTGATGGCACACGACTCGGCCGGCGTGCTCGGCGACTTCGCCGCCGCCTTCGCGCCGGAGTTCCCGGTGCGCTACGACTTCCTCGACACGGTCGACGGCGGCAACCTCTCGGTCCAGGTCCATCCGCGGCCGGCATACATCCGCCGTCATTTCGGCGAGCGGATCACGCAGGACGAGACCTACTACATCCTCGATTGCGTCCCGGGCGCGGAGGTCAACCTCGGCTTTCAGGCGGGCGTCGACCCGGCCGAATTTCGGCGGGCCCTCGAGGCCAGCTTCCGCGACGCCACACCGATCGACATGACCCGTTTCGTCCAGGCGTTACCGGCCGTAAAGCACGGCCTGTATTTGATCCCGAACGGCACGATCCACGGGTCGGGCGCCGGCAGTCTGGTGCTCGAGATCAGCGCGACGCCGTACATCTTCACGTTCAAGATGTACGACTGGCTGCGCCTCGACCTCGACGGACGACCGCGACCGCTCAACATCGAGCGCGCTTTCGACAACCTCGACTTCGAACGACAGGGCGACGTCGTCGCGGCCGACCTGGTCTCACATCCGCGCGAGGTGGCCCGCGGCGACGGCTGGGTCAAAATCCATCTGCCCACGCATCGCCAGCACTTCTATGACGTGCATCGATATGAGTTCATGGGCTCGGTCGAGCTCCTGACGCAAGGCTCGCCGCACGTGCTCAGCCTGGTCGAGGGCAAGCAGGTGTGGGTCGAGACCCCGGACGGGAACCGCCAGCGCTTTACGTACGCCGAGACCTTTGTGGCCTCCGCCGCGGTCGGCCGGTATCGTCTGGTGAGCGAGCAGGGAACGCCGCTCAAGGTCGTGGTTACGCACATCAAGCCGCGCGCGCAATGGGCGGCCGACGTCGTGGCCTGAGCGCCACCGCTCTCGGATCACACTGCGCCTGGCGGGCACTCTGAGGAAGACATGGACGTCTTTTTGGGCATCGACGGGGGCGGGACGCGGACGCGGGCGGCGTTGCTTGATGCGGATCGCCGGCAGCTGGGCGAGGGCGAAGGCGGGCCGTCGAACATCGACGACGTCGGCGAAGCCGGCGCGCGCACGAACATCGCGGCCGCGGTCGCCGCAGCGCGGACCCGGGCCGGCCTCTCCGACACCACCTTCACCGCCGCCTTCCTGGGCATGGCCGGCGTCACCTCCGATCACGATCGCGCCGTCATCCGCCGGATCGCACACTCCCTGAACCTGGCGCCCACCACGTGCATCGACGTCGATCACGATTGCCGAATCGCGCTGGCCGGCGGCCTTTCCGGCCGGCCCGGGATCGTGTTGATCACGGGCACCGGATCGTCCTGCTATGGCCGAACGGCGGGCGGCGCGCATTGGATGACGGGCGGGCGCGGTCACCTCATCGCCGACGAGGGCAGCGGTTACTGGTATGGCCTCAACGCGATCCGCGCGGCCGTGCGGCATCACGACGGGCGTGGGCCGAGCACGGTCCTGCACGAGCGCGTGCTGACGGCATTGGGCATTGACACGATCGAGGAGGTGATGCACCGACTGTACGTCGTCGGCGTCTCGCGGCCAGAGATCGCGGCGTTGGCGCCGCTGGTCATCGCCGCCGCCGAGGCCGGCGACGGCGTCGCCCAAGGACTCTTCCTGGAAGGGGCTCGCGAACTGGCGGAGTGCGTGGAAGCTGTGGCGCGGCGGCTGGGCTTTGCCTCGGGCCCTTGCGAGCTGGCTCTGGCTGGCGGCCTGAGCCTGGCCCCCGTGGCGCGCGAGCCACTCGTCGCGGCCGTCGCCGAGCGGTTGCCGGGCTGTCGGGTCACGCTTGCGGAAGGATCGCCGGTCGTCGGGGCTGCGCTGTTGGCGCGCGCGTTGGTCGTGGCGTGAGGCGTCGGCGCGCGTCTTGAGCTTTTCGAACGCGCTGAACGTGTCTGGCTTCGAGGGGGATGGATGGACTTCGCCGTATTCTATCGAAATGTGAATCTGGGGCGCCCCAAGAGCCCGACCCGCGCTCAGCTCGAGCACGCGTTTCTCACAGCCGGGGTCGAGCATGCGGCAGCGTTCCTCACCAACGGCACCCTCTTCATTTCGGTGCCGAGCGAACGCGCCGCCAAACTGGCCCTGGCGGCAGCGAGCAAGACCCTGAACCTGAACTGCGGCCTGGTCGAGCCGGGCTTCCTCCGCAGCCTGCCCGATCTCGGCAAGCTGGTGCGGTCCGCTCCCTTCATTGATGTGGATCAAAGCCGGGTCTACTCCGTCACCGTCACCTTCCTGCATGACAAAGCGCGACTCCCGCGCGGCGTCGAACTGCGCACGCCCCGCAAGGACGTTGAGGTCGTTCGCGTGACCCCGAGCGAGGCGTTGAGCATCGTGCGCAAGATCGACAAGACGCCGGGCAACCCGAACGCCTTCGTCGAAAAGCTGACCGGCCTGCCGGCCACGACCCGTACCTGGAACACGGTGGTTCGGCTGGTGAAACAGTATGGGTGAGGGCGGGTCGGCCACTTAGCCCGGCCCTCGATATAATCCTCACCTGATCCACACTCAGCAATTAGAAATCGCCAAACGGCAATCACAAATGCACATCGAATCGCTTGCCATCCACGCCGGACAGAAGCCCGACCCCAGCACCGGGGCCGTCATGACGCCCATCTATCAGACGTCGACGTTCGTGCAGGCGGGCGTCGGCGACCACCAGGGCTATGAGTACGCGCGCACCGGGAACCCGACCCGCACGGCGCTCGAGGTCTGTCTGGCCGAACTCGAAGGCGCGGCCCACGGCCTGGCGTTCTCTTCGGGCATGGCCGCGATCGACACCCTCCTCAAGCTGCTCGACCCGGGCGACCACGTGCTCGCCAGCAACGACGTCTACGGCGGGACGTTCCGGCTGTTCGACAAGCAGTACCGCAAGTACGGCCTCGACTTCTCGTACGCTGAGTTGACCGATCTCGACGCGGTCAAGGCGGGCTTGCGACCGAACACGCGCTTCGTGTGGATCGAGACGCCGACCAACCCGCGGCTCAAGGTCGTCGACATCGCCGCCGTCGCGGCAGCCGCACACGCCGCGAACCCCGCGATCCGGGTCGTCGTCGACAACACCTTCGCCACGCCGTACCTGCACCAGCCGCTGGCGCTCGGCGCCGACGTCGTCGTGCACTCGACTACCAAGTATCTGGGCGGGCACTCCGACGTCGTCGGCGGCGCGATCCAGACCAGCGACACGGCGCTGTTCGAGAAACTCAAATTCCTGCAAAACGCGGCCGGCGCGGTGCCGGGGCCGATGGATTGCTTCCTCGTGCTGCGGGGCCTGAAGACCCTGGCCGTGCGCATGGATCGCCATGGCGAGAACGCTCTGGCCGTCGCCCAGTTCCTGGCCGACCACCCCAAGGTCGCGGACGTGATCTATCCGGGCCTCGACACGCACCCGCAACACGCCGTCGCCGCTCGTCAGATGCGCAACTTCGGCGGCATGATCTCGTTCACGCTCAAGGG
>WBZS01001084.1_pt1 | contig 22964 bp, 24 predicted proteins | sample 5204201 | NCBI WGS metagenome assembly WBZS01 (sample SAMN12344357, study PRJNA552823) | activated sludge metagenome | biome: Activated sludge suspended growth; feature: Nitrification reactor; material: Wastewater; isolation source: activated sludge from nitrification reactor of wastewater...
CGCCCCGCGCCACCTGGAGCGAGTCGAAGCACTCGCCAAGCAAGCCGGAGCAACGCTTCGATCCCAAGGCGGAGGCGGCAACTACATCATCCTAGACACCTACGGCGAGCTGAGCGAAGTCTTCTGCATCGCCGATGTCGTGGTAATCGGCGGAGGCTTCGGGCCATACGGAGGCCAAAACCTCATCCAGCCTCTGGCTCACGGGAAGCCGGTGATCCACGGCCCCCACATGGAGAACTTCCGCGATGCCGCAGAAGGAGCGAGCAAAGCCGGCGCAACCAGAGTCTGCAAAGACGCAACTGAACTCACCAAAGCAATCCAAGAGATCTTAGAAAACCCAGCCCTAGCCCAACAAATGGGCGAGGCCGCCAAGAGCTTCATTGAGCAAAACAAGGGCGCTAGCCTGCGGTACGCCGAGGCTATCCTCAGTGCAACCGACTCAAAGCGATTCGAGTAGAATCTATACGGAAGTAGATAAGAATGCCCAAGCGACTCGACCTTCCGCCTGCCGGGCAAACAATGAACAGCATTCAAAAATCCGTGATCGAGAACGACGTGATCGAATCCATACGCACCGTCTTCGATCCCGAAATCCCGGTCAACGTCTATGATCTCGGCCTAATCTACGACATAGACGTGAGCGAAGAATCGTTCGTCCACGTGAAAATGACCCTCACGTCCCCCGCTTGCCCCGTCGCAGGAACCCTGCCAGGTGAAGTCGAACAGAAGGTAAGAGAAACCCCTGGTGTGAAGGATGCAGTCGTCGAGCTAGTTTGGGATCCGCCATTCACTATCGACCGCATCCCCGAGCACATCCGGCTCGACCTTGGACTAATGTAATGAAGTTCAGCGCACAAGAAGAATTCGGACTAAGGTGCCTACTTGTCATGGCGCGCAAAGCCCCAGGATCAGGCACAACCATCCCGGAAATCGCGCGACTAGAAAATCTCTCCCAACCCCACGTCGCCAAGCTCCTTGCAATTCTCCGCCGAGAAGGCATTATCAAGAGCACTCGCGGTCAACTTGGCGGCTACGCGCTCGCCCATGACCCAAGCGAAATCATCATCGGCAATGTCCTAGCTGCTCTCGGTGGAAAGCTATACGAATCCGAGTTTTGCGAGCGCCATTCTGGTTTGACTCCGACCTGCGTTCATGACGGCACCTGTTCGCTCAGGCCGTTTTGGCAGAGCATTCAAGACGCGGTGGACTCGGTTGTGAACAAGGTGACGCTCAAAGACCTCCTTGACTCATCTTTGCCGAGCGTCAGCAAAATCGAGTTCTCAAACACCCGAGAATCCGTAGGCAGTTCCTCGTGAGCTTCCCCGTTGTGATTTCCGAAAAAGCAGAAGCCCAACTCCGCTCCCTTCTCGCGCGAAAAGGTACGCCGGAGAGCTTCATTAGGATTGGGGTCAAGGGTGGCGGCTGCTCAGGACTTGAGTATGTCCTCAAGCTAGAAACTGCAACAAAACCCATCGATCTGATCTGGGAGAAAGACACCCTCAAGATCGTCTGCGACTCCAAGTCGGCAACATTCCTCCAAGACTCGACCCTCGTTTGGACTGGCAACCTGCTTGGCGGAGGGTTCGCTTTCGAGAACCCCAACGCCAAGCGGTCATGCGGTTGCGGCACAAGCTTTACGCCGATCGAGAAGGCTTAGGCCACCGTGATGTCGTCGCAAAGATAGACATCTTGGATGGCGTTCAGGATTTCCACGCCTTCTTTCATTGGTCGCTGGAACGCCTTTCGCCCTGAGATCAAGCCCATCCCGCCTGCACGCTTATTGATCACCGCAGTTTGGACGGCTTGCTGCAAGTCATTATCACCCGAAGCACCACCGCTGTTAATCAGCCCGGATCGGCCCATGTAGCAGTTCGCCAATTGGTAACGAGTCAAGTCAATCGGATGGTCGCTCGACAGTTCCGAGTACATCCGCTTGTCGAGCTTGCCGTACGAGCTGTCACCCGAGTTCAAAGCAAGGAATCCGCCGTTGCACTCAGGGAGTTTCTGCTTGATAATGTCCGCCTGAATCGTGACTCCAAGGTGGTTGGCTTGGCCCGTGAGGTCGGCGCTGACGTGATAGTCCTTGTCCGTCTTGAACGCGGGGTTGCGCAAGTAGCACCACAAGATGGTCGCCATGCCCAGATCATGTGCGCGGGAAAAAGCCTCGCTGACTTCAATAATCTGGCGACCGCTCTCGTCGCTGCCGAAGTAAATCGTCGCCCCAACCGCAACCGCACCCATGTCCCAAGCCTGATCAACGCTAGCAAACATGATCTGGTCGGCCTTGTTTGGATAAGTCAAAAGCTCGTTGTGGTTGATCTTCACAATAAATGGGATCTTATGTGCATACTTTCGCCCGACTGATCCGAGGACGCCAAGGGTCGATGCAACCGCATTGCAGCCGCCCTCAATAGCAAGCTTGACGATGTTCTCCGGATCGAAATATTGAGGGTTCTTGGCGAAACTTGCACCCGCGCTGTGCTCAATTCCTTGATCCACCGGCAATATGCTGACGAAACCGGTGCCCGCCAACCGCCCGTGATCGCAAAGCGAAGCAAGGCTCCGAAGCACCTGGGGACTCCGGTCGCTGACCGACCAAATCCGGTCAACAAAGTCCGGCCCCGGAAGGTGCAGCAGCCCCTTGTCAATCGTGGTGCAACGATGCTCAAGCAAGTTGCGAGCGTCGCTCCCGAGAAGTTCCACAATGCGGTCAACGCCGCTACCCATCGCAATAGCCATACTGATCTTAACCTCGGTACATTCCCGCTGGAAACCTACTTTCTTTATTATCGCAAATTCGGGTGTTGAGTGTGGGTCTTTTTTCGTAATCTCTCTTAGGGCCACGCGCTTGATGACAAGCGCAGAATCTGCAAATCGCGGGTTAGGGTAAGACCCAGATACCACCAAAAATGAAATTTCGACTAACGGCCCTGTGTGCCGCTTTTTTATGGGCAAGCACTTTATTTGCACAGACCACTACCTTCACCCTCGATGACGCCTTGCGCATGGCGCGCCATCGCAATGGTTCGGTACAAGCCGCATTCTTGAATCTGCAAGCCGCGCGTGCGGATGTTAAGCAAGCCGCAGGCTCGTTCTTACCGACGCTCACCCCGGTCTTCCGCTACGATACGAGCAAGACTAATTTTCAAACTGGCGGACAGGGATCTGGCGCAGGGAATTCAGCCGGAGACAGCTTCGATATAACCGCAGGTTGGAGACTCTTCGACAGCGGAGAGCGCCTAGCTACGCTCGCGGCAAACCGAAGCAACGCTCAGGCAAGTGAACAGAACGCCATTGACACGGTGCGGCAAACGCTCTTCCTGGTCCACAGCCGGTTCTATAACGCATTGCGAGCGCAGGAGCTTTTGAAGGTCAACCTAGCTCAGGAAACTCGGGCCGCCGAGATTCTCAAGCAAACAGAAGTCCGGGTCGCGACCGGAGATGCCCCCAAGAAGGACATCCTTCAAGCGCGGGCTGATTTGCTCAACGCGCACGTGAGCGTGCTCCAGGCGCAGTCGAGAACCAGCACATCAATCGCCGATCTGAAGGCTGTGATCGGCTGGGAAGCTCAAGAGCCGCTACCGCCGCTGGATGAGTCGGTCGCCACCATTCCTCCCGCGATTACCGACACCCTAAACCAAGTCGTGGACCGGGCATTGAATGAACGCGCCGATCTGCAAGCGGCACGAAAAAGAATCGATTCCAACCGCGCGAGTCTCCGCCTTACCGAACTCCAAGCAGGCATCACTTGGAACCTCGATGTCCAGTTTCGAAAGAGCTTTGCCCCTGGGGTTAACGACCGCAGTGCCCTGGCCTTCGAGGCCACGATGCCCCTGTTTGACGGCTTTCGGAGCAAGGAGCGGGTTCGCTCTCAACGGTTCTCCCTGCAAGCTCAAGTGGCGAATTACGAACAGAGCGAACTCAATGCCCGCGCCGAGATAGAGAGCGCTTACGTTGAGTACCAAGTAAATCGCGAAAGGCTTATCGCCAGCCAAGGTGCTCTTGAAGCAGCACGAGAGAACTATAACGCCGCAATTGAGTCTCAGCGATTGGGGGCGGGCAACGTGATTGAAGTTCTCACCGCTCAGCTTAGCCTCGTTACCGCCGAGTCCAATTTCGTTGAAGCTCGCTACGACCTCATGATTTCCGAGATACGTTTGCGACTCGCATCAGGCGAAACCATTCCAGGTGAATTTTGAAGATAAGAACTGTACTTGCCGTTTCTGCCCTTGTCTCCCTACTCATTTCCGGATGTGGCAAGGGCGAGTCAACCGACGTGGAGTATCGATACTCAACCATAGAAAAAGGCAAGCTAGTGCGCTCAATCTCGGCAACCGGGCAGGTCAAGCCGCTTACCAGCGTGGACATCCGGTCAAGGGCTGGAGGCAAGATCATGCGCCTCCTCGTTGAACAAGGGGCCACGGTCAAGAAGGGCCAACTCATCGCCAAGATCGACACCATCGACATGCAAAACCGGATGGATGTCGCGAATGCCGATATGACTTCTGCCCAGGCCGATCTGAGACGAGCGAACACCACAGCGACGATGCAGGCCCAAAACACGAAGACTGCCATCCAAGACGCGCAGGTTCAACTTGAAGTCGCACGGACAAGGCTGGCAAAGGCTGTCGAGCAAAGCCGGGTCCAGCCGAAACTCAGTTCAAGTTCCATCCGAAACGCCGAAGCTGCCCTAGCAAGTCGCACCCAGGACTTGCGAGAGTTCGACGAAGTCACCGTGCCCCAACGTAAGATCGATGCCCAGGGCTTGGTCGACCAAACACAGGCAAGCCTTCGTGCGGCTGAGAACGAGTTGCAACGACAAAAGGAGCTTTTCGACAAAGGCTACGTCGCCCGCTCCGCGGTCGAACGAGCAGAATCAGCACTGGCTTCAGCCCAGTCGGCAGCAAGCACGGCAAAACAAAGACTTTCAACGTTGTCGAATGAATTGGAAACCCAACGACTCTCCCTAGTCGCGGCACAAAAGCAAGCTGAAGCATCCCTGGCTCAAGCGCAAGCTAATCAAAGCCAAGACTATGTGACTAACAAAAGCCTCGAAGAAGCGCGGAGCGCTGTTCGAACCGCAGAACTTAATTTGCAAAAAGCACGAACCGACAAGATGAGCGTGCAGACAAGTCAGGCCCAAGTGCAAAGCGCACGGGCAAGCGTCACGCGAACAAAGTCTGGCTGGGAAACGGCAAAGATGAACCTAAGCGAGACGACGGTTGTTGCCCCACGCGATGGAGTTGTGACGGTCAAGTATCTCGAAGAAGGCACGATCATCCCGCCGGGTACGAGCACAATCGGCAACGCCCCAAACATCGTACAGATCAGCGACACGACTCGGCTCTTCGTTGACTGCGCAGTTGACGAGGCGGACATCGGACAGGTGATGCTCGGCCAGCGGGTGCATATCAATCTCGAAGCTTTTCCAGGCCAATCGGTTGATGGCAAGGTAGTTCGAATTGACCCAATCGCGCTGACTACGAACAACGTCACCGCGATCCAGGTGCGTGTGGAGGTCACGCAAGGATTCAAAGTTGCCATCCTCCCTGGCATGAACGCGACCTGCGAGTTCCTGACTCTGGAAAAGAAAGACGTTATCGTCGCCCCATCTCAAGCTGTCAAGCAAGATGAGAAAGGCTCCTATGTTCTCGTGGAGCAGAAGGGCGCAAAGCCAGTCAGGCGAGAAGTTAAGGTTGGCGAGCGTGGAAATGATGGAGTGGAAATCGTTGAAGGGCTCAAGGAAGGCGATTCTGTCGTAGTGGCCGAAATCAATATCGCCCAAATTCGAGAAATCCAAGATAAGATGAAAGCCGCTCAACAAGGCGGTGGGTTAGCGGGTGGTGCACCAGCTCGTCCTAGCGGTGGTGGCGGAGGGGGCGGCCGCACTACTGGTGGCGGTCGAGGCGGCGGAAGATAGCATGACCCTTAGCGACAGCATGAGTAGCGCGCTGCGAGCCATCGCAGCAAACAAGCTTCGGTCGGCATTGACCATGCTTGGTGTGGTCATAGGCGTTGGTTCGGTCATCGCAATGCTCGGCATCGGTGAGGGCACAAAGAAGAAGTCACTGGAAAGCATCGAGAGCATGGGGACCAACATGCTCACCGTGGTTTCGTTTGGACGAGGAAGCGCCGGCGCATCTACCGCACTAAAAGACGACGACGTTGAATTGATCCGAAAGACAATCCCCACTGTCAGCCTGATTTCAGGAGCCGTTCGATCGACCGAAACAGTGAAGTTTGGCAACCAGAATACACGCACACAGATCAATGGTGTCGAGCCCCAGATGGCGGTTATCCGAAACGCCACAAAGATGTTCCAAGGCGCTTGGTTCACCCTTGAGGACGAGCAGATCAGTGCGCGGAAAGTTGTTCTCGGCTACCAAGTTTACGATCTCCTCTTTAATGGACAGAACGCCGTCGGCACGACCGTCATGATTAAGGGTCAACCCTTCGAAGTTACTGGCGTGGTCACCTACAAAGGGGGATCAGGAATGATGAACGCCGACGATCTGGTGTACATTCCGCTTTCGACGGCGCGACAAAGATTACTTGGTAGAACCACTCTTGATCAAATCACGATGATGACGATTAACACCGAGGTGTTGCCTTACACGCAGACCAAAGTGGAAGAAGCTCTTGCAATCAACTTGCGAAATTCCGCTGGTGAAAACCAGTTCCGGGTTTTCAACCAAGGCGAATGGATCGAGCAGATCGAGACTCAGACCAAGCTTCTCAGCTTCCTGCTTGCAGGTATTGCCAGCGTTTCTCTTCTTGTAGGCGGAATCGGGATCATGAACATCATGTTGGTGAGCGTCACCGAGCGCACTCGAGAGATTGGTTTACGCAAGGCGATTGGCGCAAAGCGATCTGGAATTCTCACGCAGTTTTTGCTTGAAAGCGTGGTGATGTGTGTTCTTGGCGGAGCGATTGGAATTGCGTTAGGTTATTGCGGCACTCTGGTCGTGGCTAAGCAACTCCAAGTTCCTCCGATTGTGCAGACTCAAGCGATAGTTATCTCGTTCGGATTCTCGGCATTTATTGGGCTTTTCTTTGGCCTCTATCCCGCGATGCGAGCAAGCGCATTGCAACCAATTGAGGCGCTTCGACACGAATAAAACCTATGGCAAATATTCACCCAACCGTTGTCGAAGTACGAACCCTGAGTAAGGATTATTCAACGGGCGAAACTGTTGTTCATGCCCTCCGCAATATCTCATTCAAGATTGAGCAAGGCGAGTTTGTTGCAATCATGGGTCCATCCGGTTCGGGCAAGTCCACATTCCTCAACGTGCTCGGTTGCCTCGACCGCCCGACTAGCGGGGAATACATCTTGAACGGGCAAGATGTCGCCCAAATGCCCGAGTCTCAGCTCGCGGAAATCCGCAACAAGTACATCGGCTTTGTTTTCCAGCAATACAACTTGCTCCCTCGTACATCGGCGCTCAAAAATGTAGAGCTACCCCTCATGTACGCCGGCGTAAAAAACCGCTCAAAGAAAGCGGCCGAAGCGCTCGACCAAGTCGGCCTCGGGCAGCGAATGCATCACAAACCGAGCGAGCTTTCGGGTGGTCAGCAACAGCGCGTTGCGATTGCTCGGGCGATTGTCAATGAACCCGTCCTTATCCTAGGCGATGAGCCGACTGGCAACCTCGACTCCCGCACGAGCGAGGAGATCATGGCGCTTTTCCAAGCCCTCAATCGCGAAGGAAAAACTGTCGTCGTTGTCACTCACGAAGAGGAAATCGCACGCCACTGCAAGCGCATCGTTCGATTCCGAGACGGTGTAATCGTGTTGGACGAACCGGTTGCGGACCCAATCGACGCCACCGAAATGCTGAAGTCACTTCCCGACCCAGATCAAATTGCAGCGCAGGCACCGTAGGCCGCTTTTCCGTGCGATACTAAGGGTCTTATGCTCACAACACTTTGCGCCCTCGCCCTGGTTGGCCAGACTGCCTACAAGCCAACCGGTCCCCAAATCGTGGTCACCATGGTCAGCAAAAAGACCTTCACGATTACCTGCGATCCAAAGGCATCGCCAAAGACGGTAGCTCGAATTACGGAACTGGTCAAGGCTAAGTTTTATGACGGCATCAAGTTCCACCGCGTCGAGCCTTGGGTGGTCCAATGGGGCGATCCGGTTAGCCGAAAGAATCTCGCTGGCGCAGGCTCCAGTGGGTCCGGAAAGAACATGCCGTTTGAAGGATCGAAGGTCGACTTCAATCGCGGCGTCGTCGGTATTGCAAGCACCGGCTCCGGCGTGGGTGGAGACTCGCAACTGTTCATCCTTCTTGAAAACACAACTCGTCTCAACGGTATGTATGCTGTTTTGGGCAAGGTCACCAAGGGGATGGAAGTCGTGGACAAGATCAAGATTGGCGACCAAATCAAGACCATGCGAGTCACAACGGTTGCCGTTCGCCGTCGCTAACATTAATGAGGCGTTTGGGTCGAGGGCAAGCCGGAGTCGATGAGGCCGGGCGAGGTCCGCTCGCCGGGCCTGTAGTTGTTGCCGCTGTGGTGTTGCCGAGAGGCTTTGACTGCGAAGGGTTAAACGACTCCAAGCTCTTGACCCGAAAAGCCCGCGAGCGGTTGGCGGAGAGGATTCGGAAGCATGCACAGTTCTCAATCCGGGTCATGTGCCACACGATTGTTGACGACATCAACATTCTCCAGGCGAGCCTCGCCGGGATGAGGCTTGCTCTTTCAGACCTAAACCCTACACCAGTTCGCGCGGTGTTAGATGGAAATCAGATCCCCGTTGATGTTTGTTGTGACGTCAAAGCAATGATCAAAGCAGACTCGCGCGTAGCCGAGGTTGCCGCCGCGTCCATCCTTGCAAAAACTACACGCGATGACCTGATGCGAGAGTACGCGCTTAATCACCCAGGTTACGGATTCGAGCATAACTTTGGCTATTCGACTCCTTACCATCTGCGGCAACTGCGAGACTTAGGCCCGTGCGAAATTCACCGTCGGTCCTTCGCTCCGGTCCGAACCCTGTTGGAACAACCATGCCTGATCGGCGTCGACTAGGTTCATCGGCTGAGGATCAAGCTGCCGAGCACCTTCTGGAACTTGGCTACACCTTGGTCACCCGGGGCTTTAAGAGAGGGCGAGGCGAAATCGATCTTATCGCTTTGGATGGCGATGTCCTCGTCTTTGTCGAAGTAAAGAACCGAATCCTAAGCGAGCAGACTCCAGAAGAAGCAGTGGGGCGAGAAAAAATCGAAAGGCTTGCCGATGCCGCGCGTTGTTATTTGTCGGACATTAACCGTCCGGAGGCGACGTGCCGATTCGACGTTATCGCCATCGACCTGCATGGATTGCGGCATTATCCCAATGCCTTTGAACCCGATTCAAGCACGTGAGCATAAACATTTGCTGCAACCAGGAACGCTTCTTCCACTGGTCGATCGACCAAGATTGCAAGCTGCGGAGTCCGGCGAGAAGCCGCAAGTAACTCTAGCGCCGCGTGTTCGTCGCCGGCGGAATAAAGATCTAGCGCGTTTCTTAGGCGGTGGCTACGCTTCATCACCGGCTTGAGTCGCTGCAGAAATTCGGTATCCCGCGCGATCCCGTTGAGTAGAAAGAGCTTGTAGACCTGTGCCTCGACTTCCCAAAATTTGGCAAGCCCCAACAAGCAACGCCGCCGAGTGATGATCGACCTGCTTCGCCTTGCTGCGTCGACGATTAGAGCCAGGTCCTCGGCAACTCCAATTCCGCCAAGTGCATATGCCGCCTCGCTCGAAGCCTCGTCGTCGAACTCGCCAAGCACGGTCCGCAATGCAGGGGCAACACCCCGCAACCCAAGCTCGCCTACCGCCTCCGCCGCAGCGATTCGGACGCTCGGATGAGGGTCGGTCAGTGCTTCGGCAAAAACCGCTTCGTGTTCCACCGCTCCGAGGTTGCAAAGCGCCAAGATTGCCGCTTTGCGCAAATCAGGGTCGGTTTGATTTCGAGCAGCAGGGATCAAAGCGAGCAGGGCTTCGTCCCCTCCAATCTCGCCGAGCGCCCTGGCGGTTGCGCGGCGGACCACAGCCCTTAATGAACCGAGATAGGGAATCAGGGCAGGCACCGCTGCCTGGTCGCAGAGCGCTCCGAGGGCTTCAACGACTTCCTCTTCGACCAAGTCCGGGTGATCATTGAGTTGATGAACAAGCGCCGCCACTGCCTGGTCGCCTCCCATCTTAGCGAGCGACCTTGCTGCTTGGCGCCTAATCCTGGGAGCAGGGTCGTGCAAGGCTTCGACGGCTTCATCGCTGGCGAATTCCAAGCTCATGTCGCCAAGCGTGGCCAAGGCGCTCGTTCGCTGATCCACGTCCGTGCCTCTCGTGAATCTCATCAACGTCGCGAATCCGCTGGGCGAGACTTTGCGCAACTGACCAAGGGTTCGGCGAATCGACAGGGCACCCTCTTCCCGGACCGGGGCAAGAAACAGAATTGCCAGCAATCGAGCAATCATCGTGATCCCGAATACGACCTTGTACGCCAAGTCTACGGACATGCCCGACTCCCGTAATGTGCTCATCACGATTGAGCCGACCAGAGGCGACAGCGCACCAATAATTGCTTGCAGCGCAAGGCCGAGGCCGAGGTAATTGGCGCGCTCCTTATCCGGCGCGCTGACGAGGAGTAAATTATATTGGCATGTAGCCATTCCCGCCCAGATTGCACCGGTAAAAATGTGCCCGCTAATCAGAATCACGGCGTTCGCAATCGGTGCACCAGGGACGCAGAATAGCCACATAGCGGGCGTGATAAACAAGCCAACAACCAAGATCGCCATGATTGGCTTGTTGCCATATTTGTCTAACAGCAAGCCCCAAATCCTGCCCATAGCCAAGTTGCCTACGGCATGAGAAACCGCGCAGATCTGCAGGATAGTCAGGGGCATGGACAGACTTTCAAGCGCAAATGCCCCAAACAGATTTCCGCCAAAGGCTTGGCCAAAGAACAAAACAGAGAAGAAGATCAAGAGGCTTCGAAATGACTTGTCGCGCAAGGGTGCACGCAGCGCGTGGATGGTTTCCTTCAGTGAGGCTTTGATCGGATTGGCTCGGACCAAGTCGGTCATCTTTAAGTACGAAACCATGCTGATGATCGCGAAAATGAAGCCGAGTCCGAACACAACCGACAGCCCGACCTCGGGATGGCCAACGTTCTTAAACCCATCGCAGACAAGTCCTCCAAGCAGAGCAGCCCCAGCGGCGAACGCCGTTGCCAACATGTTGCGCCGGCTAAAGAACCACCCGCGAGATTCGGCGGGGACCATCTCCGCGAGCCAATCGTTATAAATCGGCCCTACCCAGTGGACACAGCAGTAAGCCAAGCCTAAACATAGAACCAGAATGCTTAACTTGGCATCCGCCGAGATCGCAAATAACGGCAAGAAAACAATGGGTAAGTGCAACAAACGCCAGGCCCATCCGCCTGGAGTCACGTGCGCTCGGTAACTTTTGTTCGCTCTTCCCCACAAGGCACCGGGGATTTGTAATAGTCCGAGCAAACTTGGAAGAGATGTGAGCAGTCCTATCCAAATATCGACCCTTTGTGGGTGTAAAACCTGTACAAATTTGACAAAGAACGTGCCGCCGAGCATTGAAATGAATGCGGCCGCAAATGCGCCATCAAAATTTGCATAGCGCAAGGTTCGCAAATTTTCAAGGCGATTTGGAGCTTCGGGCACGATTCATTTTGAACCTTTGGCCCGGCTCAATACGAGAATTCCGGGACATACGGACCCCAACATCACGTACATTTCCCATGCCGACCACGTCCGATCACCCCGTGAACATAACGGGCCTGAGACGAAAGCGTCTAAACTGGACAGAGAGCATCTCAGGAGGAGCCCGCTTGACAAGGATATTAAGCATCTTTCTGTTGGTTGTCGTTTTTTGCTTTAGCGCAAACGCCCAACAAGTAAGCATTATCAAGGAAATCGCCGTTCGTGGCAACAAAGAGATATCGCGCGAGGCGATTCTTGCCGCGATGCGAAGCAAAGAGCAGGCACCTTTTGTGCAAGCCGATCTCGCTAGGGACGAGCAAGCCGTGCGCGAGCTCGGGTTCTTTCGCGACGTCAAGATCCTTAGCCGGGCAATCAGCGATGTCGAATGGCAGCTGATCGTCGAGGTCGAAGAGAATCCTGTCGTTCGCGAAATCCGAATCTCGGGTAACTCTGTCGTCAAGGCAGAGCAAATCGAAAAGATTGTCCTGGCTAACCAAGCTGTGGGCCAGGTTTATAACCTTCGATCAGCCGGACCAATCGCAAGCGCGATTCGAGAGCTGTATCAAAAGGGCGGCTACGATGCCCAAGCTGATATCGCCCCTGCAACCGAATCTCCTCAGACTCTCAGCATCACAATTTACGAACAAACGGTCAATCGGATCATCGTCAATGGTCTTGTGAGGACCCGCGAAAGCGTAGTTCGGCGACTCCTGAAGACCAAACCCGGGCAAGCATTTAACCAAAACACCTGGGGCATCGACCAGCGCAGACTCATCAGTACTCAGTGGTTCCAAGATATCGTTCCGAAGGCGCAAGAAACCAACGAGATCGGCAAGTTCGATCTCATCATGGATGTCAAGGAAGCCCAGACGGGAATGCTGAACTTCGGTCTTGCTCTCGATAGCAAGAGCCGAATCGCAGGAACGTTCCGTGCATCGGATTCGAACTTCCGGGGCTCCGGACAAACTGTTTCGGTTAGCCTGCAGCAAGATACTTTCGGCGGCGGATCAAGCATCAGCCTCGACTGGCTAAACCCGTTTTATGATGACCGCGATACGAGTGTGGCGGCCAGACTTTACTCCCGCGTCAACTCGTACTTCAGCGGAAACGGTTTCGGCAATAGCGACTCACCCACAGACGACCGCTTTGACGAGCGCCGCACTGGCTTCTCGATCGCAGTGTCCCGCCCATTCCGCAAGGAGCTGGTCTCGACAATTGGAATCACGGGGGAAACCGTTCGCTCGATCAATTTGCGAAACACGGGTCAATTCAATTACATCCAGCAAGACGGCGAGCAATTCATTTTGAACTTAGGGTTAGCGCGCGACCGACGGGACGTTCCCCTCGATCCAGCTGAAGGTGACTACATTCGAATTGGCCTCGAACCAGGGTTCGCACACATTACAAAGGTCGGAGGCGACGTTGCCACCGACACGAGCATCCTCGGGCAGAACACCTTCTTTAGAACGAGCTTGGAATACAAGGCGTTCTTCAGCAAGCGACCAGCAAAGAACAAGCCCGCTGATGAGCCAAGACAGGTGCTCGCCGTCCGAGCGAAGCTCGGATCAATCGGTGGTAGAGTTCCGTTCTTCGAGCAGTTCTTCGTAGGCGGATCGGACTCGCTGCGCGGCTACGCCGACCAACGATTCTGGGGCAAGAACCAGTTTGTTACGACGGTCGAATACCGAGTGCCTTTCCAAAAGACTTTCAGCATTGCCGCATTCGCAGATTACGGCGGAGCATGGGGCGGATATCGCGGCATCAATAAGTTTGATCAGTCGAGCTCTATTAATCTTAAATTGGGTTATGGATTAGGCATCGCCTTCAGGACACCGCTGGGGCCAATTCGCATTGACTTTGGTTTTAATCAAGAAGGCGGAAGCCGCACACACTTCTCAATTGGTTCGAGTTTCTAACATAGGAAAATTAGCAGTATGAAAAACAACAATCTATTAGGCTTTTTGGGTCTTTCAATCTTATTCGTCGGAGCGCTCTATGTATTGCCCGGCTTCCAAACCGGTGCAGAAAAAACTGCGGTCATTGACTTAAACCAGGTTATCTTAACGAGCAACATGGGCAAGGCCAATACTGAGAAACTAAACAAGTCTGTAGCGGCGCGTCGTGGTTTGATTGAGTTCGTTGGCACGTTCAAGGTCCTGACCCTGGAGCAAGCACAATCGCTTCGTGCTCTTGAGCTCAAAGAAACAATGACCGAGCAAGAGAAGCAACAAAGCGAAAAGATTAAGTCTGACGTAAAAGCCGCTGACCAAAAGTTTAGAGAACTAAGCCAAAAGCAAAATCCAACCGATGCCGATCGGCAGTTGTTGCAAGAATATGCAAACCGCTCCGCAACAATGAACCAAACCCTCGAGCGATGGAACCAAGAATTCACAGAAGAGCTTACAAATTTACAAGATCAGCTAAGGCAACAAACCTTGGACAAGGCGAAAGCCGCAGTTGAGGAAGTTGCCAAGAAGCAAGGCATCTCGATCGCTTACGAAAAGACCTTCGCCATCTACGGGGCAAACGACATCACTGAAGCGGCTGTCAAAGCGATGAACGCCAAGCCGTAATAGAAGACATGCGACGCTACGCTGCACTGCTTTGTGGGATATTGTTTCTCGCCGGCTGTGCAGCGCCGGGTCCAACCCCCGTCTATGTCGATGTCTCCGCACTTTTGCCCAGAGAAGTTTTCAAACCTCCTCGCCCTTTAGCTACAAAAGTAGGGGTGGTGGTTCCTTCAACCAGAGCAATTGCCGCAACACCGGCGACCAATCTATTCCTCGGGCGAAATCAAGCTCGGCTCAATGACGCTCTTGCAGCCCTTGAAAAAAATAGGCAGTGGGCTCATCAAAGGTTGCTCGGACGCTTGAAACAGCAAGCAGAAAATGAGGTTTCGAGGCAAGAAAGGGAGCGGCTCGACCGCATTAATGCTCTCCGTGCACGCGAGTTGGATGCTGCATTTGCAGAAGTGCGAGCAATCTTTGAACGATACGCTTACGAAATCGGCCTCGACCAGTTTAGGCTGACCTCGATCGTCACCTTCCCCGACCCCGATCCGAACTCGCGTATTGAGATTCCGCCGGACCGCCCGTCAACGGCAAAACGTCTCAAGGAAGCAGCCGAACTCAGGCAACAAATCGGGCTACTCAGCGCCGAGTATCGCAAGGAAGTCAAAGGTCTTCTCGACCAACCTGACTTCAAATATGATAAAGAACTCAGCGCCCTCAAAGCCGACATGGTCAAGCTGATGGATCAGCTCATTCAACAAGCAGAAGCCGACGCAAGGCGTTTGACCCTCGGCGAAACCAACGGTCTGCAGGCGAGCGTGCATCAATGGAATGTGAAGCTGCCCGCTGTTCCTGGCGAGACCGCGCGCATCGCACCCGTCACTGCGGTGGTCGAGGAGCCAAACGTGCCCATTGCAACAACCGCCCAAGCCGAGCGGGAGAAGCTCGCCGCTGACCTGAAACTTTGGGCAGGCGAGAAGGGCTACACTTTGACCAACGACCGAGTGGCGGGCACCAACATGACCCGCAGCTTCATGAGGTGGCGCGCAGCATGGAAGGATGGACTCTCGAAGAACTTGCAGCCCAAATCGGCGGGACCCTAAACGGCCCACCCTCTCAGAGAGTCGTTCGCCCCGTGCCCGCGGGCAGCTCCGATCCGCAAGGGATCACGTTTAGTACAGGCCCAAAGTACGATGTCCTGGTCAATGGATCAGGAGTCGGGGTTGTTCTGGTAGGCAGCGCATCAGAAGCTCAAGGCGTCCCCACGATCCTTGTTTCAGAACCTAGGGCCGCTTTCGGATATGTGCTCGCCGCATGCCGTCGCGAGATTCCTCTTGATTCTGGTATTCATCCAACCGCACTCGTCCATGAATCTGCTGCTGTCAATGAGACTGCGAACATCGGCGCTTATGCAGTCATCGAGCGTGGCGCGGTGATCGGGCACGGCGCAAAGGTTCACCCGTTTTGCTATGTCGGTGAGAATTGCAATCTTGGGGAGAATGTGATTCTCTATCCGCACTGTGTGCTTTATCAAGACATTGAGATCGGGGCGGGATCAATAATCCACGCCGGAACCGTGCTCGGGAACGATGGTTTTGGATATGTTTGGACGGGAAAACTTCACCAAAAAATCCCGCAAGTGGGCGGAGTCCGCATTGGTGCCGGGGTTGAGATCGGTTCGAACACCTGCATAGACCGGGCGACCTGCGGCGATACCGAGATTGATGATGGGTGCAAAATTGACAATCTAGTACAAGTCGGTCACAACGTCAAGATTGGAGAGCATTCTGTAATCGCAGGACAAACTGGAGTCGCAGGAAGCGTGGTCATCGGCAAGCGGGTAATTGTGGGCGGCCAGGTTGCTTTCAATGACCACGTGACGGTGGGGGACGACATCTCGCTGGCCGGCAGATCTGGAGTTTTCAAAGATGTTTTCGAACCAGGAGAGTATTACGGCCTTCCTGCGACGCCAGTCAAAAAAGCAATGAGGCGACTCGCCGCCGAGCGGAAACTGCCGGAACTGGTCGAAAGAATCCGCGCGCTCGAAGAGCAGGTTGCGAAGCTCACAAGATGATTCGCAGTTTCGTCCGCACCACAGTTTCAGACTCAGTTCTGTTTGAAGGTTTCGGCCTTCATTCTGGCGTGCCAGTAAAAGTTACGGTTCATCCAGGGCAAGACGGAATCGCTTTTCGCCAGGGCGGGACCCGCATTGAAGCCAAGCCAGAGAATGTCTCGGACACTACGCGTTGCACTCAGCTTGGGACCGTGTCAACGATCGAGCATTTGATGAGCGCATTTGGCGGACTAGGGATCACGGAAGCTGAGGTTGAGGTTGATGGCCCAGAGCTACCTGCGCTGGATGGGTGCTCCTTAGAGTTTGCGCTTGGGCTGCAAGGTGCCGGACGCAATGAACTTGGAGCAAGGGAATTCGAAGGGCCCTTTGCGCGGGTTTATGTGAAAGACGATCCCGTTGTGGTTGCTATTGCCCAAGGCGAAGGGCATTGGCGCTATCGATTTGTCAGCGATGATCGCTGGTTCAAAGAGCAAGTCCTTGATCTCGTTATCAACCAAGATTCGTACCTAGCTGAAATAGCGCCCGCGCGGACATTCGGCTTCGAAGAAGAACTTGAGCAAATTAGAGCCCTTGGGCTAGCCAAGGGTTTGAATGAAACAAACGCATTCGTAATCGGGAGGGAAAACTATCTGAATCCCGTGAAGTTTGACGACGAACCAGTGCGCCATAAATTGCTCGACCTAATCGGCGACCTAATGCTAGCCGGTATCCCAGTCGACCAGCTCAGCGTCACCGCGGAGCGAAGCGGGCACAAGGCGAATGTCGCGGCTGCCATGAAGCTGGCCGAGTCTGTCCGATTTTGTGGGAAATGATTGGCTCACTCCTCCGCCTGGTATCCGTGGCGCATGGCTCGACCGTCTAGAACGGTCTCGCCTTCCCGCTTATCGAGTCGGATTGGGCGGCAGGCTAGGCGGTTTACTAGGGCTTTGGTTAGGGGGGCGGAGTGGGTTGTTATCCAGAGTTGGCTGTGTTGGGCGGCGAAGGCGAGCATGTCGGCTAGGGGTTCGATGGCGGCGGGGCTGAGGCTGTTTTCTGGTTCGTTGAAGGCGATGAGCGGGGGCGAGTGTACTGAGAAGCACGCCGCGGCTAGGCACAGGAACTTGAGCGTTCCGTCGGATAATTCTTTGGGGCTCATGGGCCGGTTGATGCCTTCGACTTCAAGAGACAGGTTGCCTTCTTCGGCATAAACAGTGGTGCCTGGAAATGTTGCGCTGAGAATTTCGCGTAGCCGTTCGGCTTCGCCGCGGGCGAATGCCAAGAATAACGTTGGGGCCAGGTTGGAGCCGTCTTCTTTCAGACGCCGAGGGTAAGTTGCAAGGGCTGGTTGGCGAATCGGAGAAGCCGGGTCCGTTCGAAAATCGTGATAGAACGCCCAGCGCTCGACGATCTCGCGGAAGAGATAGAGGTAGGAATATTTTTCGGGGTCGCGGACTTGGGAGAACACCGACTCGGAATCGACGAGGTCGGTCCTTAGCTCGCCTTCCGTGTTAAGACTTTTCATTCGCGCAGCCGAGGATTTGCGGTCAACCATCACGGCGCCTCCGAGCTTGATCACCTCATGCTTGATCTGCGGGTCGAGGGGAAATAGGGGCTGCTCTGACGCAGGTCGAAGGCCGAGCTCGACTGAGTACTCGAATGGATCGGAGGCGACGGTGAGCTTCATTCGCACCGGCCCTTCTTGGCGCGGACCCGCCCACAGGATAGATTGCATGCCGCCTTGCTCTGCAATCGCCTCGCCCAATCTGCCCTCGACGGCGGCTTTCAGGAGGCGGAATGCGTTGAAGAGATTGCTCTTGCCGCAGCCGTTTGGCCCGGTGATGAGGTTGACGTTTTCAAACCGCACGTCCAGCCCGCGAACCGACCGAAACCCCTCAACCGTAAGCGACTGCACCTGCCCCGTCATGGGTCAACTGTACCTGCGCCACAACCAGCTATCGGGGTCGTCCGTATCTATTGGCGAATGCTTTATCCTAAGGATCCGAAGTTAACAATTATCGAAGGCGAAAAGACCATACAGATCGAATGGCCTTGGTCCCGGTCATCGGGGGTCGTGGGTCTTGTGCTCGCTGGGATCGTGCTCGCAATTGGCGTGCTCTTGCCTCTGTTCCCGCCTGACCTTGCAGACGGAACGACTCGGAGCCTTGGCGATCGCTGGGGAATTGCCATTGTCTTTGCCGTAATGGGGCTACCCATCTTGTATGCAGGTCTGGCATACCTCCTCAATCGCACAAAGATTCGCGCGGATCACAATCGCATTGTCGTTACACATGGTCCGATACCTTGCATTAGACCAGTGGTGCGATCTACCGTTGGGGCAAAACAGTTCTTCATAACAACTCGAGGAGGAAGCACTCAAAACTCGGCAACCACCAGTATCGGCGAACTCCATATGATCGACGGAGAAAACCACACTTTTAAGATCGCGGGCAATTGGACTACGCAGTTTGCGGCACACCAAGTGCGCCACGAACTGCAGGACTTTTATGGACTTGAAGACCTGCCCGTTTATGGGCAAACAACGGACCCTGCGCACCCTGGAGTGAGGCAATAAATCGTAAGCCTTAGGAATCTCTTTATTGCCCGAAGGGCATAAAGATTATAGCGAAGGGCAGCGACCTGGACATAGACCCGTAACCATTAAGGGCGAAACATTACCAACGCAGTTTCGCCCCTTCAGGGCTAGTCCATTTTTGTTGGTTATCATATCCAGGGCGATGCCCTTCGCTATAATCTTGCCGACCCCTTGGGCCTAGATTCGGGCATTACAGGTACACAGGTTATCCATCCTATTAAAGAATCTCATTCGCGATTGCCTTAACGGATAACTTCTTTTCGAGTCGATCCCGATCGGGCCTGAAGGGCCAAAAGGTTAAAGCGAAGGGCAACGCCCTGGATGAAGACAATTTCCATACGATCAAGCCCTGAAAGGGCGGCATAATTGCCCCCATACTACCGCCCCTTCAGGGCTAATCATCTGGTCGTCCTTAGTCCCAGGGCGATGCCCTTCGCTATAATCTTGCCGGCCCCTTGGGCCTGATTCGCGGCGTATTATTCTTTAGGCAAATTGCCCGAGATTGCCGCGTCGAGCGTCTTTTCGGTCTGCTTTCCTACCCACTGCGCGATGACCTGGCCATCCTTGATCAGGAAGGTGGCGGGGATGCTTCGCACGCCCCACTTGCCAAACGTGTTGGTCGCGTCATGCAAGACAGGATTGGGGAACTTGTGGCCCTTTAGATACTTGTCTAGGTCGGGTTTTTTTGCATCGACGCTAACGCTCAACAATTCAAACCCCCTATCTTTGTATTTTGCATAAAGCTTATCAAGGGTGGGGAACATTGCTTTGCATGGTCCGCACCAGGTTGCCCAATAATCCACCATTACGAGCTTGCCCTTCATTGCCTCGGCGTTCCAGACTTTGCCAGTCAGATCAGTTAGGCCGAAGTCTGCCATGGGTCGCGGCAACACGGGAGCGACGAACGACTCCGGGTCTTTTTTGAACTCAGCGAGCTCCTTTGTGTTGCAGAAGTAATAGGCCTTGCCTTTGTACATCATGCCAGCCGCGGGCTTTTCCATTCCCATCGGAGTGCCTTTGGCGGTGCAGACTGCGCATTCGGCAAGCTTAGGTAAGTCGCGCTTGGTGATCTCTTGCGGTGTTTCTTGGCTCAGTACCAAAGTGGCGAGTAATAGAAGTTTTAACATGATTAGTTCAGAATCCCCAGCTGATACTGATGCCCGGATGTTTTAGCCAGATCATCATGAAGGATACACTATAGTTGGGTTGGCTGTAGGTTAGCAAAGCGTGAGACCTTCGGCCATCGTTCATCGGCATAAAGCTCCACTGATTCGAGATCTGGAAGTTCGCTCCGAACGGGAAATTGAACCCTCGCTCAAATTCCGAATACCGTATCGTGACGTATGGTGCGACCTTCAGCTTCGGGAATCCCTTGGCAAAGGTCAGCCCATAACTCATGGGTCCCTTCGGAGTTCCAAGTCGATCGCTGGACACATTAAAATTCACCATCGGAAGCTTGTCGCTCTCGGGGTTCAGAATCCAGTTTACGATTGGCGCAAACTCTCCTGCTCCCGCGTTGTACTCGAACCCTGCCTGAAACCTGGGCGTGACCCGATAGAACACCGTAAACCTGTGCTTGGCGCGAGGCTTATCGAATGCGACATATCGGATACTGAACGACCACTTTTTGTTTAACTCCCCCGGACCGAGGAAGGCACCTTCTCCAGGTCATCCGGTTCACGAAGGGACAAGCGTCGGCGATTGCACAGGCGGGTTTTCCTGTGCGTATGATGCCGCTGACATCAAGATCAGGAGCGCCGCCGCACTATAGGAAAGCCTCATGGATTCATTTTACAGCGAACCCGGTGTGGCGGCGCATTAAGCGAACTAAGATGCTCGCTTTCTTCGACTAAGCACAGCCAAGACGCCTGCCGAAAGAGCAACAATGGTTGCTGGCTCGGGGACGCATGCCGTCACCCTATTGGAATCCAGGTTGACTGCCGCGCGAGCGAGTGCGCTTCCTTCGCCAATGGTGGCGCCCGTTGTCATCGTAATACTTGCCGCGGCTAGGATGTGGCCCTGAAAATCAGTGCCGGTTCCCAACGTGGCCGAGCTTCCGATTTGCCAATAGACGTTGCATCCTGAAGCTCCGTTGATCAAAGAGACCAAGGAGTTCGATGCGGTTATCAGGGTACTGCCGATCTGAAAATCAAATCGGGCGTTTGGATTACCTTGAGCGTTTAGGGTCAAGAGTCCGGTTAGGTCTGCTGAGGTATCAAAGTGGTAGACGCCCGGAAGAAGAACAAGTCCACCTAGATTTTGACCTGTTAAGTCTTGCGTCGGTGCCTGGGCGACAAGAGCATTATATGCGGTGAGCAGATCGGCTTGAGCTTGGGACGCGACACCATCGTTGATGTGTATAGAGCCACTCACGCTACCAGGTGGAAACCCGGTTATCGAGGTCCCTGGTGATACACCAAGGTTGCCCGTGAGTACAGTAGGCCCGGTGTTGGTTACAGTTGAACCACCCAGAACTGCGAACATCTCGGCGCTACCGAGAAAACCTGCCCTTGCGCTTCCGGCAATGGCGAAAAGGGCCAAGATGGCCAAAGAATAACGAAACATACTGCCCTCCGATGAATTGCGCGGGTACGAAAATCCTCGCCTTGTATAAAAAAAGACGCGCTTTTCAAAGCATAGGGGCGCAACGCGCGCGCCTATATCTACTAGCATACGCTAGTTTCTGAGAATTGCCCACGAATTGTTCGAAAACTGCTGAAAATCGTTCAGCTCAGCATCAAACCATCGGCCGTAGGAAGTTTAGCGTACGCATTCGGTTCATATGAAGCGCTATAGAAGAACGTGTGCGGGCAATGAAACCACTCAAAATGACCACATACAGCTCTTAGGGTTGCTCACCACACGCTTACCCCTCGGCTTGATCACTTCACGCGGTGGAAGTCAAACGCCGCCTTCTCGCCGGGCTTCCCGCCTTGGTAGCTCTGCCATTCGCTAATGACGTGGTCGGGTCCGTCGAACTTGTGTGCCACGCTGTGCATGTGCATGTCGCTCGGCTTCATGTTCGAGCCGCGGACGAAGTCGAAGAAAACAACATTGGCGTCTTTCCCAGCTTTGAACTTCATAAACGGCTGGTTACCTGCGCCGCAGTAGTGAGTCATCACAAGGCTGTCTCCGTCCATGTGGTAGACGCTCACCATCTCATAAGGCGAACCTGGGCCAAGAGTTTCGACGAGGGCTGTTCCGCTGCCGGTGAGCCGGTATTCCACAGTGGCGGGCATGGATTGGGTGCCTTCTCCCATCTTCCCTTCCCACTTGCCGACAAGAGTCTTCATCTTTGCAAAGGCTTGCTTAGCAGAATTGTCGCGCCCTGCCATCGACGCGGTGGGTGCCAGGACAACGAATAACAAAGCGGTGAGAGTTACAGTTTTCATGCCTGCAGTATAGCCATAGAGCTCACAAGGTAGAGTCTTTCGAGGTATTTGTAAGGTTCGTTGACCTTTATTAGGCACTTCGTGTATCATTTCGTCAAGAATCTTCAACCCACATGAACCCTCCCTCGCCGATCAGGGCTTACAGCGTTGCGGTGGCAGTCGCTGCGCTGGCAGTACTGCTGAGATATATACTGAATCCGGTTCTTGGCGAACAGATTCCGTTCATGACTCTCTTCGTGGCGGTTCCGATTGCCGCGTGGTATGGCGGAACTAGGCCCGCCGTGGTCGCCTTGCTCCTCGGCGCCGCGGGAACCGCCTACGTGATATTGAAACCTACCTTCAGTTTGGCGATCGCTTCCAACCCCGATCGAATTTCGCTTGGCATGTATGCAGTTTTTGCCAGCGTGTCGATTGCGATTGTCTTGGCGCTAAGAAGGCGTGAGAAGATTGCGGTCAAGCAAAAAGACCTCCTGCAGACAACACTGGTGAGCATCGGAGATGGAGTCATTGTCACGGATGCGGCAGGTTTTGTCACTCAACTTAATCCGGTTGCCGAAGGACTAACTGGCTGGACCCAGGCGGAGGCGTACGGAAAACCACTGACAACAATCTTCCGCATCATCAACGAAACCTCGCGCCAGACCGTTGCTAATCCGGCTGAACGCGCACTTGCCGAGGGCGTGAT
>WBZS01001162.1_pt1 | contig 22959 bp, 22 predicted proteins | sample 5204201 | NCBI WGS metagenome assembly WBZS01 (sample SAMN12344357, study PRJNA552823) | activated sludge metagenome | biome: Activated sludge suspended growth; feature: Nitrification reactor; material: Wastewater; isolation source: activated sludge from nitrification reactor of wastewater...
CTTATCGTGCACCCTGGATCCTCAGTGGCCTGGCGACCGCCACCTGGCGCAATGCGATCGGGCCGCTCGTCGTCGTCTTCCTGATCGCGCTGTGGGGCCGACGCCTCGTGCGCCCCTGGTCTGCGTTTGAGCACGGCGCGGCGCTGCGACCTTTCTTCATCCTGCTCGTAGCGTTGTCCACCTGGCTGATCGCCGGCGATGACCCGAATCGATTCTTTGGGCAGACCCACGTCTTCGACAGGGTCGCCCTCCTGGCTCTGGCCGCACTGGCGAGTTGGAGGCCCATCTTTCTGGTCGCGTTCCTGTGGCTGGGCTTTGCCCTGATCTGGCAGTTCGACGCTCCGCTCGCGTTTCAATTCAGCTGGACCGAAGTCAACCTGCCGCTGCGCCTGTTGATCCTGTGCGCCGTGTCGACGACGCTCGAGTCGGTTTCGGGTCTGGCATTCGGAACGCCGCTGTTGGTGGCGATCATCAGCGTCGTCGCGGCTTCGTATTGGGTTTCGGGGTTCGGCAAGGTGCAACTGGGCTGGCTGGCGCATCCCGGGATCTTCTGGCTTTTGCCGGCCGGGTACGCGCACGGCTTTCTGAGCTTTCTGAGCCCGGAGCTGATACGAAACTGGACCGAGCTCTGGCGGCCGCTTGCGTGGCCGATGATGGCGCTCACCCTTGCACTCGAGTGCGGGGCGCTAATCTGTCTCTGGCGTCGGCCGCTCACCATCGCCATGCTGGTGGGCTGGGCAGCGCTCCATCTCGGCATCCTGTTGGCCTGCGGCATCGCGTTCTGGCACTGGATCTTGATCGATCTCGCCCTGGCGCTCTTGTGGTGGCGTCGGCGCGAACTCGCGATCCGGGCACAGACGTCGCTGTGGTTCGGCCTGTCGGTGATCTTGATTGCGGCGAGCCCGCTCTGGCTCAAGCCCGTGGCCCTGGCCTGGTACGACACACCGCTGACGTACACCTACCGCCTGGAGGCCAGCGACGGCGCCACGGCCTGGGAGGTGCCGCACCGCGCGTTCTCGGGCTACCAGGACATCCTGGCGTTCAGCAACCTCCCTTACCTCGATCCGGCCCGGCGCCTGAACGACCAGGTCTGGGGCTCGACGTTCGATCCTGAGACCGCAGAGGCACTCTCGCGGGCGCGCACCCTGGCCGATGTGGAGTCGATCGAGGCGAGGCGGGGGTCGGTGGAGTTCGACGCGCAATACGCCGCGGCTTTCGATTCCCTGATCGGCTGCAGCCTGGCCGGGACCACCGCGCAGCCGCCGGCGCTTTCGGTGCAGGCGCCGGGGCACCTCTGGGTCACGGCTCGGGGCGGGGCCGTCGACACCGTCGGCCCGGTCCGTGAGGTTCGGGTACACCGGTTGACCTGGCTTTACACCGCCGAGCAGGGGCCCGCGGTCATCCGCGACGACCTGGTTCGGACCATCCACATCGACGCGCTCGTCGCCGGCGGCGGGTGTCATGGTGCGGGCAAGTGACGGAGCAGGCGCAACCTGCTGAACCGGCGCCGTTCCCTATCCCAAACCGTTGCACACCGAACCTTCCATAATCAGCCGTGCTATAGTAATCGCATGGCAAAACCGCTGGAGCGCATTTTGGTGGCGGAGGGGGATCCGGCCACGCTAGACGCCATCGTCGACCAGATCCTGGGGCCGATGGGCTACACGTTGTTCACGGCCCGGAACGGCCACGAAGCGCTCGAAGCGGCGCTCGAACATCAACCCCACATCGTCTTTGCCGCGCTCGACCTGCCCGGCGTGACAGGCTACGACCTGTTGGCCGGCATGCGCAGCCGCGGCGTGATGCCTTATTCGATCATCCTGGCGCCGAAAGGCGCCGCCGAGGCGCAGCTGCTGCGCGCTTTCCGTCTGGGCGCGCGCGACTATCTGATCCGTCCGGTGCGCGAGGCCGAGCTGGTCAACACGCTCGATCGCGCCCTCGAGGAATTGAACCTCAAGCGCGACCGTGATCAGCTTAGCCAGCGGCTGGGCTCGGCCAACAATCAACTCGAGAAGCGGGTCCGCGAACTCACGGTGCTCTCCAGCCTGGGCAAGGCCGTGACCTCGCTCAGCGATCTCGCCCAGCTGTTCACGCGGTTGATGGACGGGGCGGTGCTGGCCTGTGAGGCCGACCTCGGCTGGTTGATGCTGACCGAGGACGCGCCGTCCGATGGCACGCCGCCGGCGCTGATCGCGCGTGCGGCCAAGAACATGCCGGCCCTGGTCGGGCTCAAGCTCGGCGCGCCGTGGGACGACGGGGTCTCTTCGCTGCTGATGCAATCCGGCGAGGCGCTTTCGCTGTCGGGCGAACCCCTGGCCCGGTTGCGGGCCGGGCAGGCGGCCAGATCGGTCGCGGCGGCGCCGATCCGGGCGAAGGACCAGATCCTGGGGGTGTTGGTGATCGGCCGACGCGCCGACCACGCCTTCACCGAGCGCGAGCTGGCGTTGCTTTCCTCCGTGTCGGACTATGCCTCGATCGCGCTCGTCAACGCGCGGTTGTTCCGCGGGCTCGAGGCTCGTGCGACGCGGCTGCAGCGTTCCTACACGGATCTGGCCACGGGCAGCCTGACTCTGTCGGTCGGGCGCGAACTGACCATCCAGCTGGCCGGCGCCCGGTCGGCGCTCGAGCCCTTGCTCAGCGGCGCGCGCGGCGCGCTCAGCCAAAAGCAGATCGAGAGCGGCAAGCAAACCCTCGAGCACGTCGACGCGGCGCGCCGCCTGGCCGACGACCTGACCACGCTCGGCGAAGCCCCGCAGCGGCCGGTCAACCCGCGTCCGCTCGACCTCTCGGCCCTCGTGCAACAATCCATCGCGCGCGTCGAACCCGAAGCACGCAGGCTGGGCGTGGCCCTGCACGCCGATCTGCCGCCGTTTGTGCTCAAAGCGTCGGGTGATGCCACGCAGATCTCGCGCGTCATCGACCGTCTGCTCGAGCGCGCGATCAAGGTTTCGCCGCACAACGCGCAGGTCTGGGTCCGCGTGCGCAATAACAACGACGGCCTGCTGCGTTTAAGTGTGCAGGACGTGGGCGGGTCATTCTCGGCCGAGCAGGTCGCGGGCACGTTGCGCGGCGCGCCGGGGCAGGTTTCCGTGCGCGACCCGGGCGCGCTGTCGCTGGCCGTGGTGCGTCAGATCGTCGAGGCACACGGCGGCAAGATCTGGGCCGAGGCCGACCCGTCCCTCGGCGCGATCGTGCATGTGGGTTTGATCAAGTTGTAGATCGGGTCACCGGCGGCGCAATGCGCAGCCGATGAGTGAGTTGAGCGAAGCAGGGCGCGCCGGTCGCGAAGTGATCGCGGTCGGCGCGTCTTCTGGCAAAATAGGGGATCCATGACTTCGCCCAAAACGGTGCTGGTGGTCGATGACGCCGCCGAGATCCGCGACCTGTTGGCGGATCTGATCCTGCGACCCTTGGGGTATCGCGTGTTGACGGCCGCCACCGGCGCGCTGGGCCTCGAGCTGGCGCAGACGCAGGCGCCGGACGCGGTCATCAGCGACATCAAGATGCCGGATCTGACCGGCATTGAACTGACCCAGATCCTCAAGCGCGAACGTCCGACGTTGCCCGTGATCCTGATCACGGCCGAAGGTTCCGAGGACGTGGCCCGGCAGGCCCTGCGCGCGGGCGCCGACGATTACTTTCCAAAGCCTTTTGAGCCCGACGAATTGCTGGCGACCCTCGCGCGTTTGTTGAACGAGCCGGTTGTGCCGTCGCCGCTGCTGCTGGCGGAGCGCGAGGCGCAGACGCGCCGCATCGCGGAGTTGGAGACTCTGATCGGCCTGGGGCAGGTCGTCGCCCAGCTCGACCTCGACCGCGTGCTGACCCGCGTGGTCGAAGCGGCCGTGAGCCTGATCGGCGCCGAGGAAAGCACGCTGCTGCTGCTCGACCCGGCCAGCGGCGAGTTGACCGTGCGCGCCGCCAAGAACCTCGACGAACGCACGGCCCGCACGTTGCGCCTGCGATCCGAGGATTCGCTGGCCGGGCAGGTCGTGCGCACCGGCGAGCCCGTGATCGTCGACGAGAACACGCCGACCAAAATCGTCACGGCCTACCTGGTCAAGAGCCTGATCTACGTGCCGCTGCGCGTGCGTGGGCGCGTGATCGGCGTGCTCGGCGTCGACAATCGCTTCAAGCGCGCGGCGTTCGACGCGCACAGCCTGAAACTCCTGCAGGCGCTCTCCGACGAGGCCGCGATCGCGATCGAGAATGCGCGGCTGTACACGGCCGTCGAACACGAGCGATCGCAGCTTTACACGATCCTGAACGAAACCGAAGACGGCGTGATCGTCATCGATCATGAGAATCGCCTGATCCTGGTTAACCACACGGCGCGCTCCGCCTTCAAGGTCGGCGACATCGACGTGGTCGGGCGGCCGATCTTCGAAGTCATCCGGGACGATGAGTTGCGCGACCTGCTGGAGCGCCCGAAGCGTCAGAGCGACATCCGGCTCAAGGACGGCCGGACGTTCAACGCACACGTGACGCCGATCACCAACATCGGCCGGGCCGTGATGTTGATCGACATCACCCACCTAAAGGAACTCGACCGGATCAAGGCCGACTTCGTCACCACCGTCTCGCACGACCTGCGCGGGCCGCTCACGGCCGTGCTCGGCTACGTCAACCTGCTCGATCGCGTCGGCCCGCTCAACGAGCAACAGACCGACTTCATCCAGCAGATCCGGATCAGCGTCAAGCAGATGAACACCCTGATCTCGGATCTGCTCGACCTGGGCAAGATCGAGGCCGGCTTCGACACACAGAAGGAGGCGCTCGACACGAGTCGCCTGGTCGAGCGCGTGATCGTCGACATCCGCCCGCAGGCCGAGGCCAAGCATCAGGAGTTGAGCCACACGATCGCGTCGCCGTTGCCGTCGCTGTTTGGCAACCCGTTGCGGCTGCGCCAGATGCTCTCCAACCTGGTCGAGAACGCCATCAAGTACACGCCCGAGACGGGTCGAATCAAGATCGATGCTTACGCCGAGGGCGGTTTCGTCGTGCTCTCGGTGGCCGACACCGGCATCGGCATCCCGCCGGCCGATCTGCCTTACGTCTTCGACAAGTTCTTCCGCTCGGACAACGCCAGTTTGAGTCAGGAGGGCACCGGTCTGGGGCTTTCGATCGTCAAATCGATCGTCGAGAACCACGACGGCCGGGTGTGGGTCAATTCGCAGACAGGCAAAGGCACGACCTTCACGGTGATGCTTCCCGAGCACGCCACCCGTCTGGCGACGCGCGAAGCGCGCTCATGAGGAGGAGGGAAGAGGGAGGAGCGAACGCTACCGCGCTCCCCCCTCTTCCCTCCTCCTCTCCCCGCTATAATCGCCAGCGATGGAAGTACTCAAAGAGGGGGCTCGAGCCGTGTTGGGTCTCGACCTCACAGCGCCCCAGTTGGCCGCGTTTCAGCTCTATGCTCAGGAATTGGCGGAGTGGAACGCGCGCTTCAACCTGACCGCGATCAAGGAGCCGCACGACGTCCTGGTCAAGCACTTTCTTGACTCGCTGACCGTGCTGAAGGCCCTGCCGCCCGGTCCGGCGCGCCTGATCGACGTCGGCACGGGCGCCGGTTTTCCGGGCCTGCCGCTCAAGATCCTGCGCCCGGAATTGCGGTTGACGCTGGTCGAAGCGACGGGTAAGAAGGCGCGCTTCTGTGAGCACATCGCGGGGCGGCTGAACCTGGACGGTGTCCGCGTCGTGCATGCGCGCGCCGAGGAGGTCGGCCAGGTGGCCGAACATCGCGAGCACTACGACTGGGCCGTGGCCCGCGCGGTGGCCGAGATGGCCGTGCTGGCCGAGTACCTGCTCCCGTTGCTCGTCCGCGGCGGCGGTTTCGTGGCGCAAAAGAGCAAAGACGCGCCGGCCGAGGCGCACGCCGCCGAAGGCGCGCTGCGCAAACTCGGCGGCACGCTCGAGCGCCTGATCGAGATCGAGCTGCCGGGCGTGGTCGATCCGCGCTATCTCGTCATCGTCCGCAAAACCGCCGCCACGCCGCGCACCTATCCCAGGCGCCCCGGGCTGCCGGCGAAACAACCGATACATTGATGGAGGGGCGACCGGGTGATCGCGTGATCGAAACACAATCACCCAGTCATCCAATCACCCAGACACCTACTCTCCCATGTCTTACGAACTGCTCGCGCGCTACTACGATCTCGAAAACGCCGGTTTCGATGCGGACCTGGATTTCTGGCTGGGGCTGGCCGAGGAGGCCGCGGGTCCCGTGCTGGAATTGGGCTGCGGCACCGGCCGAGTCCTGCTGCCGCTGGCGCACGCCGGCTTCGCCGTGACCGGCGTCGACAACGCGCCGGCCATGCTCGAGCGCCTGCAGGCGCGGTTGCGCGTCGCCGCGCTGGATCCGGCGCCGAAGGTGGTGCAGGCCGATCTGGGGGGCTTCGCGACCGACGACCGCTTTGCGCTCGCGATCGCGCCGTTCAATACCTTCATGCATCTGCTGACGCTTGAGGATCAGGTGCGGGTGTTGACGCACGTGCGCGGCGTGCTGCAGCCGGGCGGCGTCCTGGCGCTCGATGTCGTGAACGCCGGCGCCGCGTATGCGAGCGTCGAGGGCGGTTTGCACCTCGAGCGGAGCTTCACCTACGGCGACCGAACCGTGCAACAGTTCTCGACGTTGACGATCGATCGCGCCGCGCAGCGCGCCGAAATCCTTTACTTTTACGACGCCGTCGGCGCCGGAGGCGGCTTGAGCCGCCTGACCGTGCCGCTGACCCTGCACTACGTCTTCCCGGGCGAGATGCGGCTCCTGCTCGAGCGTTGCGGCTTTGCGCTCAAGCACCTCTATGGCGATTACGATCTCAGCCCGTTCGACGACGACGCGCAGCGCATGTTGGTCGTCGCTGAAGCCGTCTAGCGCCGCCACGTCGCCGCCTGTGGTTCTCGGGCTCGACGGCATCGAAGTGCTCCTTGTGTAGCCCGATAGTTTTGTCGAATGCTATTTCCCACTGACCAGGATATTGGAGGGCATCGTGAACCGCTATGCTTTTATGCTCGTGCTGGCCGGGTTGATCGCGGCCTGTAATCCGGCGCCTTCGCCGACCGCGACCAGCGCCCCGACTGCAACGGCTGCGCTGGCGCCGAGCGCAACCACTGCGCCACCCACGGCGACGGTCGCGCCAAGCGACACCGCTTCACCCACAGCGACCGATCGGCCCACCGTTACGCCAACCGACACGCCCGTCAGCACCGACACGCCCAGGCCCACGACGACCGCGCCACGGCCCACGGCCGTTCCCGCCACGGCTGTGCCTACGGCCACGACTCCGCCTCTGCGCGCCCCCGCGCCCGTGTTCCCCAACACCGGGATCGGCGCGTGGGATTCGGCTGACTTTCGCAAAGAGATCGGCGAGTTGTACAACAACACTCAGGCGTATCGCGCCAACCTTCAATCGGTGTTGGATGGGCGATCTCAAAGCAGTTGCCGCGCGCTGTACACGTATACGGACGATCTTTACAACGGCCAGCGCGGTTACTCCGACGTCCCCGATGTCTGGTATCCGGCCTACTACGAGTATCGAGTCTTGATCGACACGGTGTTCCAGGGGCTTGTGGCTCAGGCCGTGAACTGTCCTCGTGGGCGCGAGCCTTCTGACGGCCAGTACGACGCCCAACAGGCGGCCCTGGCGATCCCGGCGCTCGACGCCATCCTGAGCCGTGTGCCGCAGATCCTCAACGAGACGGCCGGCCTGCCGTGACGAGGTTGCGGGGCCGATCAGGGCACGATCGTCAGCGGCGGCGTGGGCAGCAGCGGGCTGTTGATACTGCGGAGGTAGAAGACCACCACGGTGGCGATCAAGAACAGCAACGGCCCGGCGATGACGATCACGGCGAGTTGAAACTTGTCGAGGCGTGACATCGATGTTTTGCGCGCGGGCTTACGCCTGTCCGGCGAGCTCGCGCTCCAATTGGGCGAAGAACGCGGCCAGGAAGGCGCTGCGCTGTTCGGCCAGCTCGCGGCCGGTGGCCGTCGTCAGTCGGGCCGGGATGCGCGAGAGCTTGACGATGAATTCATGCTGCGGCGTGTGCGCTTCGTCGTCGGCGAGTTGCCCGGTGGCGCGGAAGTGCTCGGAGATCGGGCCGGCGAGCGGGTTGTCGTGGCGGGCCGCATAACCGCCGGCGCGCAGGGCCCCGATCGCGCCGATGGCGTCGAGTTTGTCGGCGTCGAACAGGGCGCGGGCTTCGGGCGTCGCAGGCGCTTCGTCGCCGCGGAACCGGTGGGCGCGGATGCAGTGTTGCACGGCCGCGACACGCGCTTCGGGCCAGCCCTCCGTCTTTAGCACCTCGGCGGCGAAATCGGCCGCCCAGAGATGGTGGCGCGCGCGGGCTTCGGGCGTCGGCGGCGCCGGCACGTCATGCAGCAACGCGGCGACGCGCACGATCTCGACATCGGCGCCCTCGGCCTCCGCGATGCGCTCGGCCAGGGTCGTCACGCGCTGGACGTGCGCCCAATCGTGCACCGGGTCCGTCCCGGCGTACCAGACCCGGGCCTGTTCGAAGGTCGGCATGCGCTTACTTGCTGTCCTCGGGCTTCGAACCGATCTCGACCAGCTGCACCTGCGTCTGATAGCGCTTGCCGTCGATCTCCATCTTGCCGTTGGCGTAGAAACCGCGCGAGCCGGTCTTGAAGACCTTCTCGGGCAGTGTGAACGTGCCAAGCAGCTTGCCTTCGCCGGTTTTGATTTCGCAGATAACGACCATGTTGTCCTCCGGTGGAATACCCTTTGCGGGGATCAGGTGATAACCACCACGGCCACGGCAAAGCCCTGGCTGTGGCTCAGGCTGACGGCGACCTCTCGGCCGCCCAGCACGCGCATCCTTTCGGCGGCTGCGCCGTGCAGGATCAGCGACGGCGCGCGCTGCGCATCGCTGACGATCTCGATCTCGCGCCAGGCGATGTCGCCCAGACCGGTGCCCAGCGCTTTGGCGGCGGCCTCTTTCGCCGCAAAGCGCGCGGCCAGTGAGGCCATCCGTGGCCCGGCTGCCTCGCGCTCGATTGGCGTGAAGATGCGCGCTAGAAAGCGTTCACCGTGGCGCGCGACGGCGTCTTCGACGCGCTTGACTTCGATGAGGTCGATACCGGTGCGCAACATAGAAAGGGGAGGGAAGAGGGAGGAGAGTCTCTCCTCCCTCCTCCGTATTAAGGTCCGGCCGTCGTCAGAACGTAGTTCTCGGCGCTCAGGAAGGCACGCGCGGCCGTCAGGACGTCGTCGCGCGTGATGGCGTTGAACATCGCCGGGAAGCGCAGTAAATAATCGAGGCCGAGGTCGAAGAGCTCCATCGAGCTGATCGTGCTGGCCACGCCCTCGTTGGTCTCCAGACCGAGCGGCAGACGCCCGATGAACTGCGCCTTGTTGTCCGCAATCTCGTCGGGCGTCACCTTGCGCGTCAGGAAACGCGCGATCTCGCGCTGCATCAGGCTGACGGCCTTGTCGATGTTGTCGGGGTTGACGCCGGCGTAGGCATACCACGGCCCCGGGCCGTAGCCGCCGCTGAGGCTGCTGGCCGCGTAGTAGGCCAGGCCGTTCTTCTCGCGGACCTGGTTGCCGATTCGTCCGCCCATGCCGAAGACGCCCAGGATGTTGTTGGCCAGGCGCGCGGTCAGAAAGAGCGGGTGGCTGCGGGCCGGGCCGGGGACGCCGAACACGATGTCGGCCTGGGCCTTGCCGGCCAGCGAGATATGCGCCCGGCGCGGCGCGGTGATGGGCGCGAGCTCAGGCAGAGTCGGCTCGGCGGGCTGATCGGGGTTGGTCCAATCGCCGAAGTGCTTGCTGACCAACTCGACGGCCTTCTCGGCCGGCACCGCGCCGACCACGACCACGACCATGCCGCGCGGGCCGAAGTGCTTCTTGTGAAAGTCGATCAACTGCTGGCGCGTCAACGCCTTGACCGTCTCGGGATAGCCTTCTTCGACGATGCTGTATGGATGGTTCGGGTACGCAAGCTCGTAGAAGGCTTCGAGCGCGCGGTCGCGCGTGTCGTTGGCCGTGATCTGCAGCCGGGTCAGGATCTCGCCGCGCAGCCGCTCGATCTGCTGCTCCGGGAACGTCGGCCGGCGCAGCGCATCCGCCGCCAGACCGAGCATGAGGTCGAGATCCTCGGCCAGGCTCTTGATGTAGAAGCCCGACGTATGCGTGCCCGACGACAGGCTCAGGCTCGCGCCGACCGATTCGATCTGCTCGTAGATCTCGGCGAAGGCGAAGCGCTCGGTGCCGCGCATCAGCGCCGAGCCAGCGAAGTCGGCCAGGCCGGCGACGTCGCGGCCGTGCCAGAGCGCGCCGGCGCGCAGATCGGCGTCGACCACGATCGAAGGGCTGCTGAAGTTCTCGCGCGCCAGGACGACGATGCCGTTGGGCAGTTCGCGGCGCGTGATGCTTTCCGGTCCGGGCAGGGACGGTGTGTGTTTTTTAGCCATAGGGAAGCCTTACCGCGGCTGAGCAGCGGGCGCGGCCTCGGGCGCAGGCACGTACACGCCGACGACGCGGTTGCCCGGCGCAAAATAGCGCTGCGCGACGCGCTGGATGTCGGCCACCGTGACGGCGCTCAGACGCGGCAGGTAGTTGTCGAACCAGCGATAGTCGCCCAGGATCTCTGTGAAACCCAGCCAGAAGCCCTGGTTGGTGACCGACTCGGCGCTGTAGGCGAACATGGCCTTGGCCTGTTTGATCGCCTTTTCGAGCTCGGCCTGGCTGACGGGCTCGACTCGCACCCTGTCGATCTCGACGTCGATGGCGCGCTCGACGGCCTCGGGCGTCTGCCCGGCGCGCACGGTGGCGTAGAGCGTGTAGAGGTACGGGTCGACCGTGGGCGAGAGCCCGCCGCCGATGTTGGCCGCCAGACCCGCCTGGACGATGGCGCGGTACAGGCGCGACGAGCGATTGCTGGTGCCCCCGCCGCCGAACATGTTGAACGACGACGCGCCGGCCAGGATGCTGTCGAGCACAGCCATCGGGTAGAAGTCCGGGTCGTTGGCGGACGGGGCGTGGTACGCGATCTGGAGGTAGGCGGTCTCGCCTTCGCCGGTCAGACGCACGCGACGCTCGCCGCGCTGATCGGGCTCGGGTCGCGTCAGCGGGGTCGGCAGCGTCGCGGGCTTGTGCTTGCCGAACAGCGTTTCGATGCGGGCCAGCATCTCGCGGGCGTTGAAGTCGCCGACGGCCACGGCGATGGCGTTGTTCGGCGCGTAGAAGTTGCGGTAGTGCCCATACAGGTCGTCGCGGGTCATGCTGTGCAGGTCGGCCATGTCGCCGATCACCTCGTGGTGATACGGGTGGACACGGAAGGCCGCGGCCTGCACCTCTTCGCCGAGCCTGAAGGATGGCTCGTTCTCGTTCATCTGCCGCTCGGCGATGATCACCGTGCGCTCGGATTCGATTTCTTTGGGCGGGAACAGCGCCCGGCGCATGCGATCGGCCTCGAGCCGCAGCGCGAAGTCGATCTTGTCGGCGGGCATGGTCTCGAAGTACGCGGTCCAATCGATCCAGGTCATGGCGTTGCGGAAACCGCCGTCGCGCGCGATCGTGCGATCGCCGATGCTGGCCGGGAACGAGCGCGTGCCTTTGAACATCATGTGCTCGACCCAATGGCTGATGCCGGTGACACCCGGACGTTCGAACCGTGAGCCGACGCGGTACCACACCCACCATGAAATCACGGGCGCGATCCGCACTTCTTTGAGCACCACGGTCAAACCGTTCTTCAGACGGGTTTTGAGTACCTTGGGCTGCTTCATGCGGGAATTATAGTCCATCGACTCGGTCCATTTGCATTGACCAACGAAAACGCCGGGCTTGAGCCCGGCGTTTTCGTTGGTCAATGCAAGCGTTTTAGCGGTTGTTGTAGCCGCGGCCCATGCCGCGATAGATGAAGCCGTAGTTCTTCATGATCGCGGGGTCGTACAGGTTGCGTCCGTCGACCATGACCGGGTTCTTCATCACCGACTTGAGCCGGGTCAGGTCGAGCTGCTTGAACTCGTTCCACTCGGTCACCAGCACGAGCGCGTCGGCGCCGGTCGCGACCTCGTAGGCGTCGCTGCCCATCTGCATGCCGGCGGCGTTATGGCCGGCGTGTTCCATCGCAACCGGGTCGTAGGCCTTGACGATGCCGCCCTCGGTCAGGATGGCGCGCGCAATTTCGACCGACGGCGCTTCGCGCATGTCGTCGGTGTTGGGCTTGAAGGCCAGGCCGAGCAGACCGACCGTCTTGCCCTTGAGCGAACCGCCGAGCAGCTCGCGCAGCTTGATCAGGATCTGTTTGCGCTGATACTTGTTGATCTCCATCACGGCCTGGAGCAGTTGCGGGTGCTTGCCCTGCACCGTGGCCATGTAGGCCAGGGCCTTGACGTCCTTGGGGAAGCACGAGCCGCCGTAGCCGAGGCCCGCGTCGAGGAAGCCGCGGCCGATGCGCGGGTCGTAGCCCATGCCGGCAGCCACTTCCTTGACGTCCGCGCCGAGCGCCTCGCAGATGTTTGCGATCTCGTTGATGAACGAGATCTTGGTCGCCAGAAAGGCGTTCGACGCGTACTTGATCATCTCGGCCGTGCGCAGGTCGGTCACCACGATCGGGGCGCGCAGCGAGAGGTGTAAATCGGCGACCCTGTGGGCCGCGTCCTTGTCGAGCGAGCCGAGCACGATGCGGGCCGGGTTCATGAAGTCGACGATGGCCGAGCCCTCGCGCAGGAACTCGGGGCACGAGACCACGCTGAACGACACAGGCTTGGTCTGGCTCGAGGTGATGATGTCGGAGACCCAGTCGCCAGTGCCGACCGGCACCGTCGACTTGTTGACGATGATGACCGGCTCTTTCATGTGCTGGGCGATCTTCTCGGCCGCCGAGCGCACGTACTTCAGGTCGGCCTCGCCGTCGACGCCTTCGGGCGTGCCCACGGCGATGAACGCGATCTCGGCGCCGTCGAGCGCTTCGTCGTAGTCGGTCGTGAAGCTCAGCCGACCGGCCGACACGTTCCGCTTGACCATCTCTTCAAGCCCGGGCTCGTAGATCGGCAGGATGCCCTTCCTGAGGTTCGCGATGCGCTCTTCATTGATATCCAGCGCCGTTACGCGGTTGCCCAGGTCCGAGAAACAGGTCCCGGTCACCAGGCCGACATAACCGACGCCAATCACACAGATCTTCCGCATGTTTCTTTCTCCGTTGCTGCCGTGCCGGCAGAATAGTGGGTGATGGTCGTTTCACCCGCCGGCAGGCTGGTCAACCCGTTTTGTACCGGGAATCTGCAGTGCCGGGTCCGATTCTCACCGGTTTTGCGGATTATGCCATAGCGCTTGGGTAGGGGCCGACCTGGGGTCACCCGAAGCCGCGTTCCCAGAGCTCATCCTCGTCGAGGCCGAAGAAATGGCCGAGTTCGTGGACCAGCGTGACCCAGATCTCCTCACGCAGCTCGGCCTCATCCGCGCACATCTCGACCAGCGGCTTATAGAAGAGCGTGATCCTGTCGGGCAGCATCCCGACGTCGCCGTCGGCGCCGCGTTCCACCAACGGCACGCCTTCGTAAAGGCCAAGCAGGTCGCTTTCGCCGAGCGGCGAATCCGGATCCTGGTCGGGCTCGGCGGCGAGGGCGGTGTGCACGATGACGCCGGCCGCGAGCGTGCCTAGTTCGGGCGCCAGACGCCCCAGCACCTCGGCCCAGGCTGCATCGACCAGCGTATCGAACCTGCTGCGCGAAAGGATCATGTGACAATTGTACAGAACCATATTGATTGAGGCAGGGGGCATATGTTTACGTGCGCACGGGCAGGTTGTCAGGGACGGATTCTGGCCGCGGATTGCACGGATGACGCGGAAAGAAGCGGGACCGCTGCCGGCAGGGCTCTAGTTGTCCAAATCAGCGAAATCCGCGTAATCCGCGGCAAAAGGGCCGCTGACAACGCCGATGGCTTACTGCCATCGGACGTGATGCTGTTGGCAAACCTCAATCGTCGAAGCGACACGACCTTTCAGGCCACACTGTCATCCTGAGAGTGAATGGGCGGTGCCCAAACGGCAGGCGAAGACAACATGTCGTCAGTAGGGCCAACCGTGCACCGGGTTCGTCAGCCCGGCGAAAGCCGGGGCGACGTATCCGGCGAGTTCGCCAACAGGATCAACTCGTGCTTGCACACTATGTTTACACGTTTGAACTCACGGGTCGACCGATATTCTTCGACGTGCCTGGCGATCGGCCTGATCGTCGCCAACCTTGAGGGTATCTTCCTTCACGCCGTCGATCTTGAGGCGCGCGTCAACGCCAAGCCGTAACACGGCGTCTATGGGCGGGCCTTCCTCCCTATAATGGGGCCATGGCCTACCTGAAGTTCAAGCGTTTGCGCCAACGTCGCCGGCTCGCGAACCGGCTCGGTTGTGGCGTGGTGAGCCTGGTCGTGCTCGGCGCCCTGGCGCTGGGCGGATGGGCACTCTGGCAGAACACGGCGATCCAGGACCGGCTCGCTCCGAGGCTGGCCGCGCTCGAGGATTCGTGGCGCGCGTTCCAGTATGGCCCGCAGCCCGAGGCGTTGCCGACCGTGGCGGTGTCGCTCGTCGCGCCGCCGACCTTCGCGCCGGCCCGGCCTACGGCACTCCCTGCGACGGCGACCCCGGCCGCGATCGATCAGCCCACGGCGGCCGCCACGCCCGAGCCCACTGTCACGGCGCCTCCAACGGCTACGCTCGAACCCATCCCGGCGACGACGACGCTCAAGGGCGCGCGCTATGAGCCGCAGCTGTTCAACAACTGCGGCCCCGCCACGTTGACCGCCGCGCTCGTGTACTGGGGCTGGCGTGGATCCGAGGCGGATTCGGTCAACTGGTACGGCAACGGCGTCGACGTCCGCTGGCAGCGCGATATCGCCACCGTGGTCAAACCCGGCTCGCGCGACAAGAACGTCTCGCCCGAAGAGCTGATGGCCTTCGCCACCGAGCGCGCCGGCCTCGGCGCCCTGCTGCGGTTCGGCGGCGACCTCGATCGGCTGAAACGCCTGATCGCGGCCGGCTTCCCGGTCATCATCGAGCGCGGCTTCCCCGAAGACGAGCACGGCCAGGAAGGCAAGGGCTGGGAGGGCCACTACGGTCTGCTCACCGGCTACGACGACAACACCGAGGAATTTGTCACCCAGGATTCGTACATCGGCGCCAATTACCGCCGCGCCTATGCGCTCATCGAGCGCGATTGGCGTGCCTTTGGGGAGCTCTACATCGTCATCTACCCCCCAAACCGCGAGGCCGAGGTGCTGGCATTGCTCGGCACGGACGCCGCCGCCGCCGTCAATCTGGATCATGCGCTGACACAGGCGCAGGACGACGCGCAGGCGCTCGTCGACCCCGAGCAGCTGGCGTTGGCCTGGCACAACGTCGGCGCCGTGCTGTTCCGTCAGGGGCGCGCCGCCGACGCGGTCGTGGCCTTTGATCAGGCCCGCAGCTACGACACGCTGCCGCGCCGGCTGCTGTGGTATCGCCATGACATGTACGCCGCCTATTTCGAAGCCGGCCGCACGCAGGACGTGATCGATCTCGCCGACCTGATGCTTCAGGCGCCGGGCCTCGAAGAGAGCTTCTACTGGCGCGCGCTCGCCCGTGATGCGCAGGGCGAGCGCGACACCGCGATCGACGATCTGCGCGCGGCGCTGGGCGAACATCCGCGTTGGGCGCCCGCGCTCGCGCAGCTGACGACCTGGGGCGTGACGCCCTGACCGTAGGAGGCCCGACTGCATGCACAGATCCACGATCATGCGCGCGATCGCCGGCACCCTGCTCTCCGCGACACTGGCCTGCGCCACGCTCACGCCGGTCGTGCCCGAACTCACCTGGGACCACGCCGCCGACCACGAGGTGATCGCGTACGACTGCTTCGCAGGCCTCGTGCCGATGGAGATCCAGCAGAACCACATCCCGACCTTTCGTCTATGGGGCGACGGCCGCGCGATCTGGGTTCACGAGTGGGCCGGCGGCGAGCGCCGCGTTCTGACGGCGACGTTCACGGACGCCGAGGTCACGGCGTTGCTGACCCAAATGGCGCAGCGGCACTTCTTTACGCTGGCCGATTCTTACGAGCCGGACTACGAGATCATGGACGGCGGCGTGTGTCAGTTGCGCGTGGTGCTTTCGAACACGACGAAATCGGTGTCGGTGCTGACCGGCGCCAATCCGCCCGACGACTACTGGGAGCTCACGGGGCTGCTCGTCAGCGGCGGCGATCACGCCGCCAGCGACTACGTCCCCGAGCGCGGCTACGTGCTGGCGACCCCGCTTCAGGATCCTGTCAGCGCGGCCGACGCCTCCTGGCCGGCCGAGGGCCTGGGCGGCGTTCAGCTCGCTAACGCCGCCGGCGGGGTCGCGGCCGAGGGTGAAGCGCTGGCAAAGGCCTGGTCGATCGTCAATGCCAACCCCTATGCCGTCGTCGAATCAGGCGGCGCAACCTATCGACTGGTCGTGCAGGTCGAAGGCGTCACACGGTCCTGGCCCGGCCAACCCTGAGTGGATCCAAAACCACAGTCGAGGCGTCTCTACTGCCATGCGCAAATACCCCTTCCCCCTGGCTGCGCTCACTGCGGCCGCGCTCGCGTGTTCCACATTCGTCTCACCGGTCCCGCCGCTGGCCTGGGACCCGGGCTCGGACCATGTCCTGATCGAGTACAACTGCTTCGGCGGGCTTGTGCCGACCGGCTACTACGAGAACAACATCCCGCCGGTGCGCATCCGCGGCGACGGCGCCGTGATCTGGCTGGACAACACCGGGCCGGAGCGGCGCGTCCTCGAGGGCACGTTCACCCAGGACGAACTGCGCGCCGTCGTGCAGCGTGTCGCGGACGCCGGCTTCTACAGCTGGAAGGACGAGTACCAGGCGTCGCAGATGATCTATGACGGCATCGACTGCCGGTTGAGCGTCGCGCTCGATACGGTCGCGAAGACGGTGTGGGTCCGGAGCGGTGCCGAGACGCCGGCCGGTTACGCCGAATTGCTCGACTGGCTCAGGTCGGGTGCCGGAGCGGTCGGCCATGACTACGTTCCGCAACACGGCTGGCTGACATCCATCCCGACCTCCGCCACCGATGCGCCGCCCGTGTTCGTCTGGCCCGCGGAAGGCATCGACGGGATCCGGCTCGGCGATGCGCTGGGGGCGTTGCCCGTCGACGGCGAGGCGCTGGCCACGGCCTGGCGCATCGTCAACGGCGATCGCTACGCCCAGGTCGAGTATGTGGGGATGCGCTACACCCTTGTCGTGCAGATCGAAAACGTCACCGATCGTTGGCCGGGCTCGCCGTGAGTCGACCCCGACGCAGCTCAAGAAGAGACGACCGATGATCCACACACCCTTCGCCCGCGCCCGATCGATCCCGCTGCTCGCGCTCGCTCTGCTGACGGCCGCCACCATGGCCTGCGCCACGCTGAACCCGGCGCCGCACCCCGAGATCGTGTGGAACCCGGCTGCCGACGCCGAAGTGCTGGCCTACACCTGCGGCGGCGGCATGGAGCCGATGAACGCCTACGCCAACGCGATCGCGCCGTTGACCATCTGGGGCGACGGCCGCGCGATCTGGACCACAAGCAACCCGGCCGGCGGCCGGCGCGTGATGGTCACGCAGTTCACGAACGAGGGACTGCGCGCGATCCTCGAGCACGTGTCGGCGGCCGGTTTCTTCGGCTGGCGCGACCTGTATGAACCCGATCAGCCCGTCATGGACGCCGGGTCGTGCTCGTTGTCGGTCTCGCTCACGGGCACCGACAAACGCGTGACGGTGGCCGACTTCGCAGAATCGCCGCCGAACATGGATGAACTCGTGAGCTGGCTGCTGCAGACGGCCGGCGAGACCGGCACCGACTTCGTGCCGACGCGCGGTTATCTGCAGACCTGGTTGCTGCTCGACGCGACCGGCCCGGCCGACCGGGTCTGGCCGGCCGACGGCATCGACGGGGTCAGGCTCGGCGACGCTCAGGGCGGCCTGCTGGTGGAGGGGGAAGCGCTGCGCGCCGCGTGGGACATCGTCAACGCCGACACCTACATGATCGTCGAGTGCGACGGCGGGTATTATCAACTGACCGTACAGGTCGAGGGCGTGACCGAGCGCTGGGATGCGGCGCCCTGATCAACCCGCAGCAACTCAAAGGGGTTCCGATGCGTTGGCGTATCTTTCAAGCCGTCCTGGCCGTGCTTCTGTTCGTGCTTCTTGGCGTGCCGTTCCTGATCCCGCTGGATGACAGCGGCCTGCAGGCTGCGGGCGATCTCGCCGACGCCGATGGGCGCTTCCTCGACGTTGCGGGGTTGCAGACCTATGTGCTCGAGCGCGGCCCGGCCGACGGCGAGCCCGTGATCTTCGTGCACGGTCTGTTCGGCTCGACCTTCAGCTGGCGCTACAACCTCGACGCCGTCGCCGCGGCCGGCTACCGCGTGATCGCCTACGACCGCCCGGGGGCGGGGTTGACCGAGCCGCGCGCCGACTTCGACTACAGCGTCGCCAACCAGGCCGAGTTCCTTGCGGCGCTGCTTGACCGGCTCGAGATCCAGCAGGCCAGGTTCGTGGCCCACAGCGCCGGCGGGTCGGTGTTGGCCGAGTTCGCCGTGCGCCATCCCGACCGCATCCTGCGTCAGGTCATCGTCGACGGCGCGATCCTGTCCGGCGCTCCGCCCGTCGACATCGGGCCGCTTGTGACGTTTGCGCCGTTCAACCGCTGGGGGCGGCTCGCGCTGCGGACCTTCGTCACACCGGCGACCGTGGCCTCGGTCGCGCGCGGTCTGCAGGCCGATGCCGGCTTCTGGACAGCGGCCGACGACGCCGGCTATGGCCGCGCGATGCGCCTGCGCGATTGGGACGTCGGTTTCCTCGGCCTGATCCGCGACCGGGGCCGAACGCCGATGCTCACCGACGCACAATTGCGCGCTATCAGCGCGCCGACGCTGCTCATCTGGGGCGCGGCCGACACCGCCACGCCGCTCGCTCAGGGGCAGCGCCTGGCCGAGTTGATCCCGAACGCGCGTCTGCTGGTCTACGACGGCGTCGGGCACCAACCCTTCGAAGAAGCCGCGACCGACTTCAACCGCGATGTGATCGCGTTTCTCGGCGACGATTGACGGCGCCGTGTCGGCGCCGTCACGCCCCTGACCACGGGCGCGGGCTCATTGACAACCTCACGCACCTGTGAGATATCCTCTCCATCCTGCTGCGCTCGCGGAGAAGATCATGGCCCTCAATCCCCAACGCACGATCGACGAGCTGAAAGAACTGCGTGAGCTGACCGGCGACGAGAACGGCGCCCAGCGCGTCGCCTGGACCGAGACGTGGTCGCGCGCGCGCGCCTGGTTGCGCAACAAGCTCGCCGAATTGCCGGTCGAAGTGCACAACGATCCGGCGGGGAACACCTGGGCCACGTTGCGCGGCGCATCGGAGAAGACTCTGATCCTCGGCGGACACATCGACTCGGTGCCCAACGGCGGCTGGCTCGACGGCTGTCTCGGCGTCCTGACCGGCCTCGAGGTGCTGCGCAGGTTCGCGGCGGAGGGCACGCCGCCGATCACCGTGCGGCTGGTCGACTGGGCCGACGAGGAGGGCGCGCGTTTCGGGCGCAGCCTGTTTGGCTCGAGCGCGGTCTCGGGCTTTTTCGATCCGGACGAACTGGCGTTGCTCAAGGATCGCGAGGGTCGGCCGTTGCCGGAGGTCGTGGGCGGATGCGGCGTCGATCTCGCCAGGGCGCGTGAAGCCGGCGCCGAGATCAAGAACGCCGCGGCATATCTGGAGCTGCACATCGAGCAGGGGCCGGTGCTCGAGGACCTGGGCCTGCCGCTGGGCGTCGTCCAGGGCACGTATGGCGTCGAGCGCTATCGAATCAAGTTCAAGGGTCAGGCCGCGCACGCGGGCTCGACGCCGATGCACAAGCGTCGCGATGCGCTGGCCGCCGCCGCCAAACTTGCGCTCGAGATCCGACCGATCGCGGTCCGCAACGGGGGGGTGTGCACGATGGGTTCGGTCACCACGCGACCCGGGATCCCGACCTCGGTCGTGGCCGATTGCGAAGCGATCCTGGATCAACGCCACATGCAGGCCGACGGCCTGGCGCGCATGCTGGCCGAAGCCCAGGAGGCGAGCGCGCGTTTTGCCGCGGAAGAGAAGGTCGACGTGGCGTGGGAGAAGCTCTGGATGATCGAGCCGATCCCGTTCCACCCGGAGCTGATCGCGTTCTGCGCCGAGTCGATCCGCGAGACCGCCGGCGTGGTGCATCATCTGCCGAGCGGGCCTTTGCACGACGCCGCCGAAGTCGCTCGCGTTGGCGTGCCGACGATCATGATGTTCGTGCAGAGCCTGCGCGGAATCTCGCACAACAAGATCGAAGACACCCGGGAAGAACATCTGCAGCTCGCGGTTGCCGCGTTCGATCGCCTGGCCGGCAAGGCCATGGGTTGGGTGGCCGGGTCGTAGCCCTGACCGCATCTGAACCTCGGCTGACACCGGTTCCAGGGCGGGTCGCGGCTCGCACCACGCAGCCATCGCTCGCCCGCGCAGGGTTGCCGGAACCCGACGCCGGGTCGAGGCGTCCTCTCAAGGAAGCACGCTCATGTTCAAAGGGCGGCCCTTCCCTATGATTCACCCTGCCTCCAACCCAAGACCTGGCTTCCGTTTCGCGGCGCTCTGCCTGGCTGCGAGCCTGATCGGCGGCGCCTGCACGCCGCCACCGAGCCAGACCGCCACGGTCGAGCCGACGGCCACGAGCACGGCGGCCCCGACCACGGCCGGGATGGCGACCGCTACGGCGACCTCGGCGCCCGTTTCACCGACTCCGTCTCCGACCCCGACCGTGACGCCAGTCCCCACAGCGGTGCCCGCTACGGCGACCGCACTGCCGACAGCGGTGACGCCGGCTGCGACCGTGCCGCCCGGCGGCTGGGACGTCACGGTGACGGGGACGACCGCCGAAGCGCTGGTCGATACCACGTGGATGGCGACCGCGTTGATCGGCGGCCCGCCGCTCGGCACCGTGCGCGTGACGCTGTCGATCTCGGCCGGCGGCGTCGGCGGCAACGATGGCTGCAACAGCTACGGCACGGGTTTCCAGGTCAACGGCGCAAAGCTGCATCTCGGCGCGCCCTACACGACGGCGATGTTTTGCCCGGGTCTGAACGGCACGATCGAGGCCGCCTACCTGCAGGCCTTTCAACAGACGCGCGAGTGGTGGGTCAGCAACGCCTACCTCGAGTTCCGCGACGCAGGCGGCGGCGTGCTGGCGACGTTCACCAAGGACCTGAACCCGGTGCATACGGCGACGCCCGAGACGCCGATCCCGCCTCCGACGAACATGGTCACGCCGACGATCACGTCGTTCACGGTCTCGGCGACTACGGCGCAGCGCGGGCAGACGTTGACGCTCGACTGGGCCACGACCGACGCGCTCACCGTGACGCTGCAGCATCGCGGCCCGAACAGCTGGTGGGGCACCGAACTCCCGGGCGCTTACCCGACGACCGGTCGCGCCGTGATCACCGACACCACCGCGGACCAGGGCCGGACCGGCTTCATCCTGACCGCTTACGGCGCCAACGGGGGCTGGGCCCAGCAGGAGGTGATCGTCACCTTCCCGTGCCTGTACACCTACTTCTTCACGACGCGTGAACTGAGCGCCTGCCCGCTCGACCAGGCCCGCGGCGCCACGATCGTGCAACAGCGCTTCGAGCGCGGCTGGATGATCTGGATGCCGTACGACACCGGCGGATCGATCCTGGTGCTCTACGACGGCGGCCGCATCGGGACCTACGTCGATGCCTGGGCGGAGGGTCAGCCGGTGGACGACCCGAGCCTGGCGCCGCCACCCGGGATGTTCCAGCCGGTGCGCGGGTTCGGCCTGGTCTGGCGCGACCAGTACGGTGTTCGCGCCGGACTCGGTTGGGCAACCGCGCCCGAGGGGCCGTATGCGACCCAGATCCAGTCACAGATGACCGGCGGCGACTACAAGGCGTTCGTGTACTTCTTCCGTCTGCAGGACGGGCGCGTGGTTCAGGTCACGGGGCGAACGATGCCGGGCCAGTGGCAGTTCATCGAGCCGTGAGCCCTGACAAAAAAAGGACGCCGGCCCGCGGGCCGGCGTCCTCTTTTTTGTTTTCGCGGACCCGCTCGATTTAGAAGAGGTTCCACAGGAACTGGTTGTAGACCTCGTGGTGGTACTGCACTTCTTGAGGCTTGACGAACGTGCCCAGCAGGCGCGGGCAGCGATCGGCCGAGGCCTTCTTGAGGTCGACATAGCGGCCCTTGACGTCGGCGCCGAGCAGCTCGGTCGTCCACTCCGCCTTCTCGAAATTGCCGATGGCGTCGTAAACGTTGTCGGGCAGGTAGCGCTGCGCCTGGCGCAGGTTGCGGTCGCGGCTGATGCTGCCCTGCAGACCGGTCTTGAAGACCGAGAGCATCACCATGTACGGGTTGGCATCCGGCCCGACCGAGCGAACCTCGACGCGCATGCTCTTCTCGTTACCGATCGGGATGCGGACCATTGAGCCGCGATCGGTCGCCGAGGCCTTGATCTGGTTCGGGGCCTCGAAATGCGGGTCGAGGCGGCGATACGCGTTGACGCTGGCGTTGAGCATCAGACAGATGTCGTTGCCGTGGGTCAGGATGCGATCGACGAAGCTCCAGCCGAACTTGCTCAGGTTCTCGACGCCCTTGGCGTCCCACATCAGGTTCTTGCCGTTCTTGCTGACGGAGACGTTGGTGTGCATGCCGTTGCCGTTGATGCCGACCACGGGCTTGGGCAGGAAGCTGGCGGTCATGCCGAGCTTGGTCGCGACCTGGCGGCAGATCAGCTTATACAGCTGGATGTTGTCGGCCGCCGAAACGGCATCGCTGTAGCTGTAGTTGATCTCGAACTGCGACGGCGAGACCTCGGGGTGGTCTTTCTCGTTCTGGAAGCCCATCGCGCGTTGGACCTCGGCGGCCGTGTCGATGAAGGCGCGCAGCGAGTCGCCGGGGAGCGAGTGATAGT
>WBZS01001165.1_pt1 | contig 22912 bp, 16 predicted proteins | sample 5204201 | NCBI WGS metagenome assembly WBZS01 (sample SAMN12344357, study PRJNA552823) | activated sludge metagenome | biome: Activated sludge suspended growth; feature: Nitrification reactor; material: Wastewater; isolation source: activated sludge from nitrification reactor of wastewater...
CGCGGATTAACCAATGCGTCAACGGAGAACTGAGAACGGAGAATGAAGAACGGAGATGGGCAGCCTATATTCCTCACATTCTTCATTTTTCATTCTCCGTTCTCGGTTGACTCATTGAAAACCAGCGAGATGGCTTAACTTGATGCCTGTGGGAGCGTGCTCGCGTAACCCACCGTAGCCTCGATCGAATTCGCTCGGGTTGGGTCTGAAACTTTGAATCATGCGTTGATTCCACAAAAAACGAATCATGGCATCACGCTCGAATCGACGGTGGGTTTCAGGAATACCTTCACCCACCCTACGGCGGGCCCTCCGTATGCGACTCGCCGAGGTATCGCATTCGGTAAACGTTCGAGCCGAAACCATGAGGGAGCGATATTCGAGCAAGAACCATTCGCGCAGGTGCGCTCCCTGACGGTCGCGGCTCGTTGTTGATCCGGATAGGATGGAATTGATGCCCGTTTTCGTTGACCGTTGCCACGCCGTGTTCGGATTGTTGCTCCATTTTTGACGTCCAGGCAACCCTAGGGGACCAGGCGAAGATGCCGTTGCTGTGTGCCCAGTGTCAACGCGTCAATCCCATGGACGCGTTTTACTGTTATTACGATGGCACTGCGTTGGCTGGGCGAGCGGGAGGGCCGGTCCATCCAGGTTCAGCGCCGTTTCCAACACCGTTCGTATTTCCTGGCGGGCAATCCTGCAAGAACTTCGATCAGCTCGCGACGGTTTGCCAGGAATACTGGAAGGAAGCCGTCACACTTCTGAAACAGGGTTTTTTGTATTCGTTTCTAGGAGGCATCGGACGGGTCGATTTGGCGATGGTGGCCAAGGAAGCTGCCGAGTACCCAGACGCCGACCGGGGCCTCGATCAACTTTTGGCGAAGCTCCCCACCTTCGCGCTACAGCCTCCGAAGCTTTTGGCCGAGCCGTCCGAGATCCACTTGGGGCAGCTCACGCTCGGTCAAGATCGCGATACGGAGATTCACCTGACCAACCTCGGGATGCGGTTGCTCTACGGTTCCGTCCATTCGGATAGTCCTTGGCTTGTATTTGGAGAAGGGCCAGGGCAATCCCAAAAAATGTTTCAGTTTGGCCATGAACTGAAACTCCCGGTGCACCTCAAAGGGCAACACCTCCGTGCAAGCCATAAGCCTTTGATCGGCAAGTTGCACGTGGACTCCAACGGAGGCACCGCCACGTTGCAGGTTCGAGTCGAAGTACCGATCAAGGCTTTCGAAGGTGGGCTTTTCGATGGGTGCGTGACGCCTCGAGAAATCGCCGAACGTGCGAAGGCTCAGCCCAAGGTTGCCACGACGTGGTTCGAAGATGGATCGGTGGCTCGATGGTACGCACGCAATGGCTGGAACTATCCGGTTCAAGGACCGACCATGCCGGGTTGGGGCGGGATCCAACAATTTTTCGAGGCACTAGGTGTCGCGAAACCTCCGAAGGTCGTTCACAAGCCGGATCGGCTCGACTTGGCGGGGCAGGTTGGCAGTCGGGTGGAAGCCTTGGTCGAGGTGTCCTCGTCGGAAAAAAAAGTGGTTTACGGCTGGGCGGTGTGTGAAAAGCCCTGGGTTCACGTGGGTAAGACACAAATGGCGGGTCAAACCGCGAAGATCCCCGTGACGATCCCAAGCGTTCCCAATCATGCTGGCCCGCCTCTTGAAACGACTTTGGTCGTATTTGGAAACGGCAACCAGAAATTCATGGTGCCGCTTCGACTGACCGTACATGGCGGAACGGCGCCGTACGAAGAACCGGCCGAGACGATGACGTTCGAAGCCGTCACCGTTCCCGAAGGTGGAGGTGTATCGGCTCGCGTAGGCCGGCCCATGACGATGGAACCGCCTGCTGAGTTTACGCCGATCATGGAGGGGGCTGCCACGGCGGAATTCACGGCCGTTGCCTCGCCCGAAACCGAATCGTTCGAGGTTGTTCCCGCGTCCACCAAGCCAATCGATTCCGCCAAACAGCCGTGGAACACCGCCTCGTTCGTGATGCACGCACTGCCGATGATTTTTCTTGGTTTGGTCCTTTTCGCGGGATTGATCCGAGATTACGTTTTTCTCGCGCCGGAAGCAGAAACCACCGCCGTTCCTACCGACGTGGACCCACGCCCCGTGCTCGGTTTGGCGTTCGACTATAATTTCAAAGGCAAAGGTTCCCCTCAAAGGCTCACCGATTCGCTCACCTTCGGCCTGGTCGCGTACGACGTCGTTCAGGGCAAAAAAGGGCCTAAGAAAGCTCTGACTCGAAGCGAATGGGGGTTCAGCAACCGCACCGTCGTCAAAATCGACAAGCAAGATCTCGTCGTTGGCAAAAAGCAGGTGGGACGATGGAACGCCGTGCCGAAAGAGTCAGGCTCTTTCGGGGGCAAGATCGGCACGTTTCGTTTTCCTCAGGAAAACATCGAGGTCACGCAGGACGTCAAGATCGTTCCTGGCGAACCCATTCAGATCGAACCCGGTAATTTCAAACGCCTGCTCGACACCTGCCTGGTCCATTATCGAATCGTGAACGCGGACACCAAACCCCACACCGTGGGATTACGTATCATTATCGATACCTATATTGGAACCAATGACGGCGTTCCGTTCACGTTGCCGGGAGATTCGAAGTTGGTGTCTTCCTTCAAGGAATTCAGGTCGGTCAAAGAAGTTCCTGATTTCATTCAGGCGTTGGAAAATCCGAACCTGAAAGATCCCGGCACGATTCTCCAGGTCAACCTGAAAACAGGAAGTAAGCGTGAGGCACCCGACCGCGTGTTGTTGACCCGGCATCCCCAGGTCGATGCCATGGAAAAGTGGATCGTTCCCCTGATGCCAATCAAGGCAGGCGACGATGGCGATTCGGCGGTCGTTCTATATTGGTCGCCCAAGGAACTCCCACCCGGCGGGTCGCGCGATGTCGGTTTCTCCATCGGTCGGGGCGATGTGAGCGTGGGTGAATCCGCGAACCTCGGGCTGACCGTGGGCGGATCGCCCGTTGTCCGTGGCGAGTTGACGGCGGTGGCGCTTGTGGCAGACCGAAACGTCCAGTCAGCTACGCTCGAACTTCCGCCTGGGCTCACCTTGATCGATGAAAAAACGAAAACTCAGGCGGTGGCCTTCGCCAAGAAGGGCGACGATGCAGGCGATACCACGCCTGTGACGTGGCGGTTGCGTGCCGACCAAGAAGGAACGTTCACGATCACGGTACGCACCGACACCGGGATTTCGCAACAACGGCGTATCACCATTCGCCGCGTGAGCCTGTTTTGAAAACCACCCCACCCCAAAGGGTCGATTGACGGTTCGCAGGGAAGGATTTCGACGTGTCGTTTCGCTTGTTCATTTATTACTGCATGCTCATCGGCGCCTGGTCGGCGTTTTTTGGCTGGGTGCTCGCGTTCAACTTCGCGCCATCGAATGAGTTCGCGAAAGCTGCCATCTATGGGTTATTCCTAGGGCTGTCCATCGCGCTTGGGCTGGGTGCGGTCGATGCGTTCGCGAACCTGCCATTCCAGCAATTGGGCCAAATCCTCGTCCGTATTTTCGCGGCAATTCTCCTGGGCATGTTTGGTGGATTGCTCGGAGCGGTGATAGGCATGGCACTCTATGGCCTATTTCCCTGGGAAGCCTTCAACGTCTTTGGCCGAACCCTGATGGCGATGCTCGTGGGCGCCTCCATCTGTACTGGGGAGTTATTTCTGAGTCTGGTCAACCGTGAAAGCAATATTCGTGTTTTGCTGGGCAAACTCGGCAAATGCGTCGTTGGCGGAACGATCGGTGGCTTGATCGGGAGCATGGTGGCGTCGTTTCTTAAAGTTGGGATCAGTCCCATCCTTTTCGCGGGTCGGGATGTCGATCGATTGGTGACGCCCAATGCCGTCGGATTCGTTCTCATGGGGGCCTGCATTGGCCTTCTGGTCGGTTGGGCGCAAGTTTTATTGAAGGAAGCCTGGATCCGGGTCGAAGCCGGATTTCGGCCGGGCCGAGAAATGATCCTTTCCAAGCAAACCACCGTGATCGGGCGAGCCGAGGGAAGCGACTTGGCGTTGTTCGGCGATTCTGGGATCGAAAAGCAGCACGCCTTTCTCATTCAGGAAGGCCGGCGATTTTACGTTGAGGACCAAGGAACGCCTGGTGGCACGGAAGTGAACGGCGAACGGGTCATCGGGCGGCGGGCTTTGGTTTCCGGCGATTTGATCACCCTAGGCAAAAGCCGATTACGGTTTTTCGAACGTGCCAAGAATCGTTAAATAACTCTGGCGAAAGGGGTCAGAAACGTTACCGGTGGCTGTGCCGCAATCGGCTTTCAGCCAAAGCGCTACGGCTCATTTGCGAGCAGCGGTGTCTTTAGCGTGACCAACGGTCGAAGCCAGGTGCGGCGACGCGATCGATCTGATATCCGCTCTAAGGAAAATATTGTCCCCGCGAAAAATCGCTGGCTTGCTTTCGAGGCGTTCTCTGGAACGAAAAGAAGTGTCATTCAATCATCGAGAAATCTGATGCCTTTTGTTCTTCGCTGTCCACACTGTTCCATCTCGATGCAGGTTCCCGACAACGCCGGGGGCAAGGTCGTGCAGTGCCCTTCGTGCCAAAAGCCTTTCGGGGTGCCGATGCTTGCGCCGGCGCCGGCATCGCCCGCGATCTCGTCCGCCGCGCCGAGCGCGGCCGCTCCGCCGGCTTTATCGCCGCGTGCGAACTTGGCCCCGCCGGCTTCACCAGCGCCTCCGCCGGCAGCCGCCAGTGCACCGCCTCTCAGCCCGCCTCGCACCGCTCCGGCAGCGCCCCCAGCGCTCGCGGGCGATGCGTCGAATGGGTCTCTGTCATCGTCGGGCGTCGTTTCCCCAACACGCTGTCCAGCATGTGGTTCCTTGTTGCTCGAAGGTGCCGTCTCGTGCATGGATTGCGGGTACATGATCCAGGTGGAAACGTCGCCCGAAGCGGAGGGGCCGCCCCCGGTCATCTGCGCCAACCCGGCGTGCGGCGTCGCGAATCCACCCGGCGAGCGCAACTGCCAGCGCTGCAATCAACCCCTCCCGATCGGCGCCGGCACGCTTCTGCATGGCCGATATCGACTCGACAAGCTTTTGAAAATGGGCGGGTTCGGCGCCGTCTATAAAGCCATCGACACCAAAGCGGATCGTGAAGTCGCCATCAAGGACATGATCAGCACCGATCCGCAAGAATTCGCGATTCGCCTGAACTTCTTTCGGCGGGAAGCGGAAATCCTCCGTGCGCTCGAAAAAGTACCGATCGTTCCGAAGGTTTACGATTTCATTCATCAAGGGCAAACGGCACATCTCATCATGGAGTTCATTCGCGGCAAGGACATGCTCGAACTCATGGAAGCAAAAAACAACCAGCCGTTTCCGCTTCCTCTGGTCGTCGAGTGGGGCAAAAGCGTGTGCGACGTGTTGCAGGTGATGCATGGTCAAACGCCTCCGTTGATCCACCGCGATTTGAAGCCAGACAATCTCATGCTGCTCGAAGATCAACGCAGCATCAAAATGATTGACTTCGGCACGGCACGCGACCTTGGTCGCAGTGCGAAGGAACGGATGGCGGGAAAGACACGCGTCTACACCGAAGGATACGCGCCCCCTGAACAAATCGTCGGAAAGCCTGAAGCTCGAAGTGACTTGTTCGCGTTGGCGGCGACGCTGTATCACCTGGCCACGGGAATCGCGCCGGAAGGTTTTTACACCGCCAAGGAAATCGAGAACCAGTTGGCGGACACGAAATCACCGATCCCAGCCTCGAATCGGTGGTTCTTTGAACTGATCAAGATCAATCTTTCCGAGGACGTCAACGATCGGTATTTCTCCGCGAAGGAAATCCGCCTCGATTTAGATCGGCAACAGGTCACGCGAGAAGTGCGATGTGCGAAATGTCAAACTTCCAACAAGGTGCGAATGCCGTTTTGCGTTCAATGCGCCGAGCCTTTGACCGAACCGACCGCTCCGTGCAACATGTGCGGAAAATACAACCGCATGGGGGCGAGATTTTGCATCTACTGCGGTAACCGGCTTCGGTAACGCAGGTAGCTAACATGGTCGACTGAGGACAGCATGCTCGGCTTCGGAAACCACTCTCCAGCGGGAAAAACACATGAGTGATGGCAATAAATCCAAAGGAGGCGGATTATGGGGGAGGTTTTTTGGCCTCCGCGAAAGCGATCCCGAAACGCCCGCCTCGCCAACCGAGCCACCCGCACCGGGCAACACGGAAACCGTTCAGGAATTGCCACGCGAGAAACCGTTTGACGGATCGATCCCACCGGCGATTCCCATGGCCCAACCGATCTCCAGTGCCGAGATGGTAGAAGGCAGTCTGCCGATGGCGATTCCCGTCTTTCCCCTGGAAAAACGGATCGCGGACAGCATCGCGGACGCGTCACTCCAGGTCGACGCCGCCGCCTCGCCAAAGCTTCCCCCATGTCCGGTTTGCCAGTCCGATCGACTTTCCGAAACCATTTTCTGTAACGACTGTGGCTACATGTTCGGTCTTAATGACGATGCCGTGGAATTGGCGAATTCTGAATCGACCGAAAAAGACGGTCCCGGCACGTTCGTCCTAAAAAACGCGCCCGGTAGTCCACTTCAGGTCGAACGTGTTCGGAATCGGTATGAATTGGTCGAAGAATTGAGTTACCGAAAGGGCGTTCGGCGTTTTCGTGCGTTGGATCACGAAACGGGCAATCCGGTCATCTTGGTCGCGCAGGCGTTTCGGCTTGCACCCGCGGAACCCGTTGCGATCGTCGATTCCGAAATCAGTGACGAAGAAATCATGCCTGGTTTCGACGTGGATCCGGAGCCATCACGCGAGAGCATGAGTTCGACGGAATTCCTGCTTGGTGGAGATTCCGGAAAGGCAGAATGGCCTAGCCTTGCCTGGGAACGATCGATCGTGGCGAAAACCAAGAGTCCGGGGTTGCCTGCCCTGTTGGATTCTTTCACCGAAGGGGAGATGGAATACCTTGTCGAGCAAGTGCCTCAAGGAAGGATTTTGTGGGACGCTTGGGACGACCCCGAGGCGGACGCGGCGGTGCGATACGGCTACGCGCGGCAAATCGCCGAGGCGATGCACGATCTTCATCAGGCCGGCGCGATGATCGAGGGCCTTCAACCCGACATGGTGATGGTGACCGACGAGGGTCAAGCCATGTTGATTCATTTGGGAGATCTGCTGCCTCTCCATGTCCCCGCCATCGCTCCCATCAAAGCCAACCTTTACACCTCGCCTGAGTTGATCTTGGCCCCGCAGGATGCCGACGCTCGAAGCGTGCTCTACAGTTTCGGAGCGATGCTGTATTCGTTGGAATACTTGCACCATCCGTTGGAAGAAAAAGATTTCGAGCACCAGTTCGTGCCGATCCAGATTACGGAACGCTTTCCGGATGTTCATCCTTTGTTCCTGCGTTTGATTAATAAGACATTCGTACGTGATTTGCATTTGCGATTTCCCACCGACGAGGCAAGCCGAAAGGACGCTACGGGCTTTCACGAGTTGATTCAAACATTGCGGGTGTGTCAAAAATCGTTTGACAACGTACGCCTCGATATCGCGGCTTGGACGACGACCGGGATGGTGCGAACGGGAAACGAAGACGCGTTCGGCGTCTTGCACGGGGTCGATGCGCGGGAAGACGACGTCTACGAGTATGCGTTGGTTTGCCTCTGTGATGGAATGGGTGGCTACGACGCCGGCGAGGTGGCGGCGGCGCTCGCCATCCAAGAACTGAAAACCTATTTGCTCCAACAACCGCTGCTCCAGGGCTTGGCCGGAAAAGACATGCCGAGCGAAGTTCCGAGCACGGCTTCGATTCAAGAAACGTTGGTGGCGGCGCTGAAGCATACCAATCGCGCTGTTTATACGGCGGCACGCACGCCTGGGAAAGGGAAGCGGGGCATGGGGTGTACCGCGGAAGCGGTCTACATCGATAACCGACGCGTCGTGGTGGGACACGTCGGCGATAGCCGAACCTACCACCTCCACAAAGGCCGGCTCGTTCAGTTGACGACGGACCAGACGTTGGTGCATCGCCTGGTCGAACTCGGGCAACTGACACCGAAGGAAGCGGAATCGCATCCTCGTCGCAATGAATTGCAACAAGCGATCGGGGGGCAGCCGGACGTGAATCCAGGATCGAATTCGGGAAAACTGCAGCGAGGGGATTGGGTACTCGTTTGTTCCGATGGGTTGTCGAATCATATTTCCAACCAAGAATTGGAAAAAATGTTGACGCGGGAAGCCGCTGGATCGGCCGAAGACGCCGCCCGCCGACTTGTCAATCTCGCCAATCTCCGAGGCGCGACCGACAATTCCACCATCGTCGTCATTCGCGCGGTTTAGAACCGTTCACGTAGGCTTTGCACAAACAATACAAGCCGCGACCGCGAGGGAAGGCCTTGGCTTTTGGGGCTGCCCATACGGCAATCTCTCATGGTCGTGTAACGTTCATAACCCGTATTCGATGCGTCCGAACGCTGACCTGGGTGGATCACTCAGGGCTTTGCATATCGTAAAACCATTAAAGTTCATTTGGAATCGACATTTTCTTCATAACAACTTCATCCGTATTGATGAGTATGATGGATACAGGGAAGGTGGACCTAGACCAACTTGGTACCTCGGAGGTCGGTCATGCGGATTCTCTACGGAGTTCACGGGTACGGACGTGGGCATGCGACTCGGACATTCGCGGTGTTGCCCCACCTAACGAAAAACCATCAAGTTTTGGTCCTGGCAGGCGGCGACGCGTTCCCAGCGTTGAGCCATGATTACCCCACCGTGCGGATTCCCACGCTTGGCTTTGCGTATGGCCAAAAATCAGGCCAACGTTCAAACTTTCAAACATTTCGGCGGAACATCTCGGCGATTCTCGATATTTTTTTCAAGGGACCTGTCTTCGACATGGTTCGAGAAATCGTGGCTGATTTCGCCCCCGACGTCATTATTTCCGATGCGGAATCGTGGACGCACAGCGTGGCGCACTCGCTACGTATCCCTCGGATTAGTTTCGATCATATTGGGATCCTCGCCTACTGCCGACCACCCATCGATTGGCAAGACCGCGTGGAAGCCTGGCTTGACGCGCAAGTGTACCGCGGATTGATGGGCCAACCGGATCGCATCTTGGTGTCGAGCTTTTATCCGGCACCACCGAGTAGGCCAACCGTGCGCGTCGTGGGTACCCTGCCAAGGCAGGCGGTTCGAAACGTTTCCCCCACCGTCGGCGATCACGTGCTCGCCTATTTCAACCGGGGCGACGAGCAACTTAGCCCCCGAATTCTGGAAACGTTCGAAGCGCTTGATCGTCCTATCCATATCTACGGCTCGTCGCGCCAAGGGCGTCAAGGTCGGCTTACTTTCTTACCCCAAAGCAATCTTCCCTTCTTGGAGGATCTGGCGTCCTGTTTTGCCGTGGTAAGCACCGCTGGCAACCAGCTGATCGGCGAAGCGGCTTTTCTGGGCAAGCCCTGTTTGGTGATTCCGGAGCGCTGCGTCGAACAACGGATGAACGCCGCCGCCGTGCAGCGGCTGGGAATTGGCGTGAAACTAACGCCCCGCACCTTCACTTTGAAAAATGTGCAACGGTTTCTAAACCAGCGAGACGACTACGTGAAAAACATCGCCCAAGTCTCTCAAGATGGCCTCCCTGCCGCCATCGAAGCTCTCGAAGCATTTTTCCAGGAATTGGCGCCGGCGGCGTACGGGAAACTCAAAACCGTTCAGTCCACGGCAATTGCGTTCGCCGATTCGTTGCAGTCGGTGTAAAGTAGTTGACCAGAAGCGTCTTCGCGGCGAACCCCCTTCCACCCAAGTCCACGAGTCGTCTATGCGTCCCTTTCGCTTGGCCCTCGCGATCGTGACGAATCACCTTGGCTCCGTGCCCAGGCCCGGGTGGTGCACGTATTTGGTCAGTTTTCGATGCAACGCCCGCTGCAAAATGTGCGATTCTTGGCGTATGAAACCTGGCAAGGAAATGTCGCCCGATCAGGTCGCTTCGGTCTTTTCCAAAATTGGCAAGCTGGATGTGGTCCGCTTGAGTGGCGGCGAACCTTTCTTGAGGGAAGATTTTTTGGAAGTGGCCGAAGCCGTGTTGAATGCGTCCAAACCGAGTATTTTGCACATCACCACCAATGGATCGATGCCCGAAAGGATCGTGCGGTTCGTCGAGCGATTTTCGCAACCGAATCGCCTCCGCTTCATGGTTTCGTTCGATGGATGGGAAGAAGAGCACAACGAAAGTCGAGGAGAAGAGGTAACGTTTGGCGTGGCCGAGGATACCGTGCAAAGGCTTCTGGGCCTCAAGTTACGGTACAACCTTGCCGTGAGCGTGAATCACACGGTCATCTCCCGGCGTTCCATGGCCGACCATGACCTCTTGAAGCGAAAGTTCGAACCGTTGGGTGTGGATGTGCATACGGTTCTCGCCTACAAAGATTCGGCGATGTATGGCTACAAGCGGTTCGGTAAAAAAGCGGCAGATTTGATTGACAAAACCGGGTATCCCTTGCATCCGAATCTGGATTCCGAGGCGGCTATCGAATTCGTGCACGATCAACTTCGCGAGCTTTCCGACCTTCGCGATCCATTGCTTCGCCACGGGAAACGTTATTATCTTCGTGGCCTGTTGCAGCGGTTAAGGCACAAAGCGAATCCCCAGCCACGGCCTCGGTGCGTCGCATTAAGAAGCCATCTCCGCCTCCTGCCGGACGGTTCCGTTCCCGTTTGCCAATTCAACACGGAAAAGGTGGGCAACCTCGTCGAACAATCCTTCGACGAAGTTTGGCATAGTCCTCCCGCGGCATCCTCGCGAAACTGGGTCGATAAATGCCCAGGCTGTTGGGCGGAATGCGAGGTCATGCCCAGCGCCCTTTACACCGGCGATCTTTTCCGAAATATCTAAGCCGCTGGTGGGCTCGCCGCGAGCAATCGTCCGTTCTCGGCTTTCCGCCAACCAAGTACGACACGCCAGCGAGGGCAAAACGACCAAGCACTCAAGGTGCCCATTTGGGCTTGGTCGAAACTTCTCCAGGTCCGTGGGATAGCGGGAATTCTTGGGATCTTGCGACTTCAACGCCACGCTGGATTTGCGATCAATCACTTTTTGCCGATCGCCCTGGCCTGGCATTCGACGGCCCGCGCCGAAGCGGGAATGACTTCTCGGTTCATCTTCAATCGGAACATGGCTGTCATTTCCCAGCGGTTCCCATTAAATAACATCGAACGCACCCACCTTCGCTGGAGAATGCTTCGATGGCTGGTCCTGCTCCGATCTTCAAGGAAATCCACCGTCTTCGGCGCTATCTCAAGGATCTTGACGAGAAGCTTGCCGCGGCGCCGCGGCAACTCAAGGCACAACAAAACAAACTCGCTCAGCAACAAGAGGCTTTCAAAACGGCTCAGGAGGGGTTGAAGCAGCTCAAAGTGGCCATGAATGCCAAGGAACTGCAGGTCAAGACGACCCAGGCTCAGCTTCAAAAGTACGAAAAACAACTCGAAAAAGCGAAAAACCAAGACGAATACACCGCCCTGCAACATCAAATCGAAACCGGCAAACAATCAATCTCCACGCTCGAAGATGAAATCCTCGAAATGATGGCGGAGGTCGAAACCAAGACGTTTCAACTTCCCGAACTCGAAACCGTGGCGAAAAAGGCCAGCGACGATTTTTCAAAATGGGAAAAGGATCAACAAGAAAAGCTCGCGCGATTTCAGGAAGAAAAATCACGCTCGACCCGAGAACTTTCGGAGGTCGAAGCCACGCTTCCCGCGGATTTGAAAAATATCGTACTTCGGTTGCTTCAAGCCAAGGGTGCCGATGCGATGGCTGGGTTATCGGGAACGATCTGCTCGGCATGCTACACCGAGATCACGACGCAAAAACGAGCCGAGTTGAATCAGGGCAAATATATCGAATGTAGCTGCGGACGCATTCTGTACGTGGAATAACCGTGCACCAGGCCGGTTCCGAGCTTTCGTGTTCCCTGCGTGGTACGCACGATGGAAGGCCGGTCCTGAACGCACGGTGGTTTGGCCGTATCATTTTTTGGATTCCGAACAATAACCTCCAACCACGAGTCTTTGCCGACTCCCGCACGAGGATCAAGACGTTCCATGAAAAAGACGTACCAAATTTGTGGTCTAGGAAACGCCATCGTCGACATTCTTGTCGAAGTCCAAGACAACGAATTCGCGGACCTCGGCTTCGAACGAGGGTCGATGCGGCTTGTCGAAATCGATGACCAATGGTCTTTATTAGACAAGTTCAAGGGACGCGATCCACGCATGGCGTCCGGCGGGAGCGTCGCCAATTCCGTGATCGCGTTTTCTCAACTGGGAGGCGAAGCCGCCTTCATCGGCTGCGTCGGCGATGATCGGTATGGGCTGTTTTATACCAATGAATTCGAAGAACTCGACATCGACATGGGCAATCCGATCATCGTGGGCGAGTCGACCGGGACGTGCCTTTGTTTGATCACGCCAGACGCCGAGCGAACCATGCGAACGTGTTTGGCGGTATCAAGCCATCTTTCGCAGAAACATGTCGATGCCGAACGGATCAAAAATTCCGAATGGCTGTTTATCGAAGGGTACGTCTTCGCGAATCCCGCTACGGGGCAGGGTGCCATTCGCGAAGCGATTCGCATCGCGAAGCAGCATGGCACAAAAATCGCCATCACTTGCTCCGAAGCGTTCATTCCGAACGTGTTCGGCGAGGCATTGGGAGAAGCATTGAAGGTTGCGGATCTGTTCTTCGCCAATGAGAGTGAAGCCTGCGCGATCGCCAAGGCGGGCTCAGCCGAGGAAGCTTTCTCGAAGCTGCGTGGCGAGATACCTTCATTGGTCGTGACCGCGGGAGGCCGAGGCGCATACATTCGCCACGCCGGCGAGGAAGCCTTTGTCCAAGCCTTTCCCTGCGAGCCGAAGGACCTCACGGGTGCGGGCGATATGTTCGCGGGATCCTTTCTGTATGGTATCACGCACGATGTACCGCCTCGAAAAGCCGCCCGCGCCGCCTGTTTCTTGGCGCATCGCGTGATCCAACAGATCGGTGCCCGGCTTCACCATGGTACGAAGCAACTCTGGGAAGAAGCCCTCGCCAATCACGTTGACTAAAACGGATTGTCGATGATTTCGTACATCGCCCAAGCCTGAGCGTTTGCGTGGAATGTCGCGGCGGTATTTTTCGCACGCACTCAGGCTTGGAAGTGGATGCCAACCCTCCGTTGATCCCTCACATGGGCCCGAGTTTGCTTCTTTCTTCGTACCACCCTCTGGTACGTCCGTTCGTGCCGGTTTATACTACGTTCCGATCGTCCCACCCCGTTTTCTTTTTTCGCCTTCCACCAAAAGGAAATCGCAATGATGCGTTGGGCCTTCTGGGCGTTGTTGGTGTTTCCCGTCGCGGGAATTTCTCAGGAATTGGACCGAGGACCGACCGAAGGTCCGTGGCATGCGACCGGGAAAATGGGCGTGGTCGCGGGCGGCGGTAAGAAAGCCGTCGACGCGGGTTTGGAAATCCTCAAAAAGGGCGGCAACGCGATCGATGCCGGCGTCGCCACCACCTTCGCGCTTTCCGTCACCGATGCGAAACTTTTTTGTTTCGGTGGCGAGGTTCCCATCATCATCTATGACCGTCATCGAAAAGTCGTCGAAGTATTGGCGGGGCAGGGCGTCGCGCCCAAATTGGCGACGCCGGACCAATTTCGAACTTTGGCTCAGGGGCAATTGGATATTCCCGCCAAAGGAATCATGTCCGCGACCGTGCCAGCCGTGCTGGACGCCTGTTTGGTCGCGCTCGATCGGTACGGAACGAAGAGTTTCACCGACACGATTCAGCCGACGCTCAGGCTGCTGGAAGCAGGTCAACTCGATTGGCACGCGGACTTCGCTCGCACGCTACGTCGGCTGGTCGATGCTGAGAAAGACGCGCCGGATCGCAAGATTGGGTTGATCCGCGTCGCCGATGCTTTTTACCGGGGACCGATCGCGCGAGAAATCGATGTATGGAGTCGGGCGAATGGCGGATTGTTGCGGTACGCCGACTTAGCGACCCACACCACCCGCATCGAAGAGCCTTTGCGTGTGAATTATCGTGGTTTCGAGATTTTGAAGTGCGGGCCGTGGACGCAGGGCCCTTACGCGCTCCAGGCGTTACGCCTGCTCGAAGCTTACGATCTCAAGAAGATGGGACACCATCGGCCTGATTCGATCCATGTCACCGTGGAAGCCATGCGATTGGCCTTGGCGGATCGAGATTTTTTCTATGGCGATCCCCTCTTTAGTGTGATCCCCATGAAAAACCTACTTTCGGAGGAATACACGACCCTTCGGCGAGGTTTGATCGCGATGGAGAAATCGTCGACTTCACACCGGCCCGGCGATCCCGAGAGCATGAAAGCCCTGCTGGACCTTCCCAGAGACTTGAAAGGGCCTGGCGGTCCGTCGACCGACACCACCACCTGCTTGGCAGCCGACGCGGCGGGGAACATGTTTGTCGCCACACCGAGCGGGTGGAGCGGCGTCGTCGCGGGCACCACGGGCGTTTGGCTGGGCACACGGCTGCAAAGCTTCAGCACTTGGCCCAACAATCCCAATTCCCTCGAACCAGGCAAACGCCCTCGCATCACCCTGACGCCTGGAATGGTGCTTAAAGACGGGAAACCCATCATCGGCGTGAGCGTCGCGGGGGGCGATGGGCAGGACCAGGCGGCAATCCAGGTTCTCCTCAATCTTCTCGACTTCGGCATGAAACCGGACGAAGCGGTCAAAGCCCCACGCTTCGGCACCAACCACCATATTGGCTCGTTTCGCCAAACCCCGCCGCAGCTCGGCAGCTTGATCGCGAATCCAGAAATCGCTGCCGACGTGCTGGAGAATCTTAAAAAACGTGGCCATAACGTCACGCTCCAAAAAAACGCCTTGTGGGCACCGACTGTGATCACCGTGGATCCTCAGTCCGGCATACTTCACGCCGCGGGTGACCCTCGCGCCAAGCGGCATGCCGTCGGATACTAACGAAAAAAAGGTGTCGCAACGTTTGGAATGATTCACTGATGGTTCTCCCTATTGAGAAAGGCAATCCCATGAAATCCTTGAGCGCGTGGTTATCGTCGATCACGCTTACCCTCATCGCGACGAACGCATTTGCGGATGACAAACTCTGGGTCGTCTACGAAGGAGCTGCTGGCCCGGGCAAGGGTAAGCACATCGTCTTGGTCGCGGGCGATGAAGAATATCGTTCCGAAGAAGCGCTCCCGCAGCTAGGAAAAATCCTGGCGAAACACCATGGCTTCAAATGCACGGTCTTGTTTCCCATCGATCCAAAGACCGGGGAGATTCATCCCAACAACAGCAATATCCCGGGCCTGGAAGCCTTGAAATCCGCGGACCTCATGATCATGTCGCTTCGTTTTCGTAACCTTCCCGATTCTCAGATGCAATTCATGGCTGATTACATCGAATCGGGAAAACCTATTATCGGCATGCGCACGTCGACTCACGCGTTCAACAACGCCAAAAATCCCAAATTCAATCGTTATCACTGGACCAATGGCGATAAGGATTACAAAGGTGGCTTCGGGAAACAGGTGCTGGGTGAAACCTGGGTCGCGCATCACGGCGCCCATGGTCGAGAAAGCACGCGAGGCATCCTGGTGAAAGGCCAGGAAAAACATCCCATCCTCAAGGGAATCCAAGACGGCGATATTTGGGGCCCGACCGACGTGTACACGGTCACCCTTCCGCTTCAAGGGTGTGAACCCCTGGTGCTAGGCCAAGTCTTGACGGGGATGAAATTCAAGGACCCGCCCGTGGAAGGAAAGAAGAATGACCCCATGATGCCCGTGGCATGGACGCGAAATTATGTGACGGCCAATGGGCAAAAAGCACGCGTGTTCAACACGACGATGGGCGCCGCCACCGATCTCGTGGCGGAAGGAACACGCCGATTGCTCGTGAACGCAAGCTATTGGGCGCTTGGGATGGAAAATGCGATTCCCGAATCCTCCAACGTCGAAATCGTGGGGCCTTTCAACCCGACGAATTTTGGCTTCAATACTTTCCGCAAAGGCGTTCGACCCGCCGACCATGAAATGAAATAAGGCGATTACGGAGGAGTTCCTGGGATTTCATCAGGAAGGCCCTTTCTTGGAAATGTTTGAGCGAGCGTTCGAATCGTATTTGGCGCGGTTCGACAACAGCCGCCGACGATGCGGGCTCCATGTTCGAACCATCGCCGACTCGCCACGGGCCAATCGCAGCTTGCTTGGGGTGGGACCCATCGCTTTTCCATGGGATTCCACCCTTCACCTTGGTTCGGATACACGATCAACGGCGTTTTACCTGGTGCACCCGCCGACTGCAATAAGCCATCGATCCAATTTGGCGCGGTGCAATTGACACCGACGGCCACCACGTTCGCGACTGATTGAACGAGTGCGACCGCGTGTGCGAAACGTTCACCGTGCCATAGATCCCGGCTGTCTTTGCAGCTCATGCTGATCCACGCCGGTGTTTCCGGCATTTTTTCGAGCAACTCAATGATACCTTCGACCTCCGCCAGGCAAGGGATGGTTTCAAAAGCAAGTACGTCAACTCCCGCTTCCACGAGGATTTCGACCCGAGGCCGATGCCAATCTCGCAACTGCCGACGGGTTAATCCGTAATCGCCTCGGTATTCCGACCCGTCATGCAAAAACGCACCGTAACAGCCGACGGAACCCGCAATACGAAGAGGGCGTGGGTGGTTCGTTTCACCTTGGTATTTCTCCCGAGCAGCCTTCGCCAATCGTACACTCAATTGGAGCAATTCGCGAGATTCGGTCGAACTCAAACCTTTCGCCATCAAGCCGGGTAAGGTTGCCTGGTAGCTTGCGGTCGTGATCACATCCGCACCCGCACGTAGATAATCCTCATGCACTTCTTGGATGAGGGTGGGCTGCTCCAGCAACACCTTCGCGGACCATAGCGGATCGTTCAGATTGGCACCCCGTTTCTCCAATTCCGTGGCCAATCCGCCATCAAGGATCACGATCTCGCGCTGTCGCCAAATGGCCTCAAATGGATGGATCATGAATGTCCTGGTCAAAAGATCCCGTCCTACTGCGACATCCAGACGGTAACGAGGAAATCATTTTTCGGCGCTCCGCCCAACCAGATCGTTTCGAATCGACACCAACGTAAATCAGATGACGAAAATCGATCGAGGCGGAGGGATGGACCGGATCATTTTCGCACACGCGGACCGAACTTCCAACCGACCATTGGCATCTACACTCTGAAGCCAAGCGAAGGAGAAACCAAAAGGAAATCGATCGCTCTGACCAAAGGAGCCAAGATTCGTAACTAGAAAAACTTGGCGAAAAGATCTGGCATTGGATGCCGACGGCATTTGCCAGGACCTTGAGGGGTCGTACGACGGTTTGGCGAAGGGAAAAGAAAATGCACGAAAATCGGGAGGTACGGCGAGAGAATTGCATTTGATCTTGGGAAGAACATTGTCGAACGTGGTGGATCTTTTTAAAATTCATGGATCAAGGAGAGGTGACAGAGTGGCCGATTGTGTCGGTCTCGAAAACCGATGTACCAGCAATGGTACCGAGGGTTCAAATCCCTCCCTCTCCGCTGAAAAGGCTTGTGGTTAATTCCACAAGCCTTTCTTTTTTCGGTACTTGCGTCGATCAGCCAAAATCGCATCCTTCCAGAAAACGCTGATTTGTCGGATTTTCTTGTCGGATTTTGTCGGATTTCTTGTCGGAAACGCCCGCCGACCTGCCCTTTCCTACAAAGATTCTGACCCCTACTATGGAAGCAGACGCAGGACGGTCGGATGAACTCCCGTCATCCCCTGCGTCGTTCGTGGTAGAAGGGTTGGGCAGCACCAATGGCGAAGAAAATCCTGGCGTGGAGCGAGAGTGCCCAGCAGTATTACCGAGAAATCGGAAAGCGACTGTCGGGGAAGAAGTCTCCACGCATTTACCTGGGGGCAGACGAGAAGCAGGCGCTAGTGAACGCAGGTCGTCTGGAAGCGCTGTGGAAGGGCGTTGAGCGTCGGTGGCAGGAGTTCTCGGACCTGAGAATTGCAGATACACCGTATCCTTGTTGGGACGAAATAACTCTGATGCTCGCCAAGGCCATCGGCAAGGGGCTGTACACCATCGAGCTTGATCTGGACGATCCGCCTGCTGAGGCTGCTGGGAAAGTCGCCGCACTGTTCACCTACTTTCCGATGATTCAGGTCACGCTGGCTGACAAGGAGAAGCTGGCAGAAGGGAATCGTGAATGGCAGGCGGAACAAGAGATGCTGGCGGAAGAAGAACGCCAGCGTCACCAAAGGACGATGCGGTCAATCAAGGGTCAGGCTGAGAGCTTCGGTGGAAAGATCAGGACGCAGGAAACGCTGTTCGACGCTCTCGATGCCTACAAGGAATGGATCGAGAAGGAATTTGTCGATGTTACTGGCAGGACGACGCAGACAGGGGTTAAGCAGGCCGAACGTGCGGTGAGAATCAAGCGCCACGCCAAAGACATGCCCCTTTCGGACTTCGGCATTCCTCAGATCGACGCCATCATCGACTACTGGAAGAAACGCCCGAAGAAGCCAGTCGGTAAAAAAATGGGGGCAGGCGATCCGTACTCGTTCACGCTCTGCAAGCACACGATCCGCCTGTTCAAACACTTCCTGAAATGGCTTCACAAGGAACCAGCTTTTCCGTGGAAGAAGCCGGTTGACCTTGAGCTTGATCGCATCAGTGTCATCCGTGACAAGGAAACGACAATCGGCGTTGACACTTACACGAAAGAGGAACTCAAGGTTCTGTGGGGACAAGCCACGCTCATCGAACGCCAGTTCATGTTGCTCGCTTTGAACTGTGGCTTTTCCATATCTGAAATCGGATCGCTCGATTGGTCGATGATCCACGGCGATTACATCAAGCGCATCCGCCCGAAGACGAAAGTCTACGGCGAGTTCCAGATGTGGGAAATCACCAAGCAGGCACTGGGGGAGCGGAAGGAAAAGGGGTTGGTCTTCACCACTGCAAGTGGCAAGGGAATGCTTGAGCCAACCGCCAGAAACCACCGCTGCGCCAAGATTCCGAACACTTGGTATCGTTTGCTGAATAGGGTCTGCAAATTCGACACCACGTTCAAGCGCCTTGGGTTTCATCATCTTCGCAAAACGTCAGCCGACCTGATTCGCAAATTCAGCAACGGTGAGACGGCAGGCGTGCATCTTTGCCACGGCAAGCCCGTGAAATCCGATGCCCTGTCTGATATTTACTCCAACCGTGATTTCGAGAAGGTGTTTGACGCTCAAAGGCGAGTGTACGAATATCTGGCCGACATTTTCACCCCACTTCAAGAGGTAGAACTTCCTCGCAAAATCAGTCCAGCCACGATTCGCCAGATCAGGGCCATGAAAAGGAATGGAATCAAGACCAAGAAGATTGCCGAGGCATTGGGGGTGACGGTGGATACGGTCCGAAGATATTCCAGAAAGGCAAAAAGTTAGCGTGGGAGTTGCTTTTTTCCTCTTCGCCACGAGAAGAAATGCTCCCTACTGCATAGATACTGCATGGAGCAACAAAACTACTTTCTGTTGGGCGACGTGGCGAAGATATTAAGGTGTCAGCCGTACCAGATCGTCTATTTATTAACGACTAATAAAGTGCCGGAACCGGCCCTTCGCATTGGCAATAAACGCATCTTCACGAGCGCCGACATTGCACGTCTGTCGGAGCGCCTGAGCCAGCATTTCACGCCCGCAGAGCGATCACGAGGAGGAAAAGGTGAATGATTATTACGTTACGATGAAAGAAATCGGAGCCGAGTTCGGCGTCACCAGCCACGCCATCGGGAGGAAGCTCAAGGAACTTGGCATGCGCACCAAAGATGGCAAGCCAAGCTCCAGAGCTTTTGACGAGGGGTACTGCGAGCAGAAATTCACCCAGGATTACCAACACTACCTCTGGGCTTGGCACTTGGGCAAGACAATCTTGGTGCTTGAGGCGGCTGGGATGAAGAGAGTCAACGCTTTAGTAAGTTAATAGCTCGGAAGGCGTGTCGATATTAACTTCTTACTTCGCTGTAGGTTGCGCTCGATTGTGAAAGGTGTGTGTAATGCTTGGCATGGGTGGTGCCAGAGCGGTCTACTATTAACTGCCAGAGTGGTCGTGACAGAGTTAATAATCGAGAAATCGAGGGTAAAAAAGTCTGGGCGACACCCCTACCAGCCCCTGATTCTGTACCCCTGTCGGTCCTTGTTTCAAAGTTGCGAAAAGTAGTTTTTCCGAATCCCTGGCAGGGGCTGGAAAAGTAAGTAAAGGGCCGTCGCAAAAAATTCCGCCGCCGCCAGGAACGTCGGGCTGGGAGGGGCGATCAAATCCACTCACGCCTCTGGCGCTTGCTGCGAGAAGATGGTCTTCGTGTACAACTCCTTGAACTCGTCGGGACCGCACGCCTTTCCATCGGCCAGCATCTGTGCTGCCCATGCGGTGACAGCTTTCAGGCAGGCAAGGAATAGCTTGAACGCCTGCTTCGATACTTCGGCCACGTCCCTGTCTGCGTGCAGGCGGGATTGATGCACCGCCTGACTTCGCAGGCGATAGAGGCTTCGTGCGGCCCTGTAGGCTTCCAGCCGTTTTTCCGGCGTCGCCTCCGTCAAGGAAGCGGCGAAGATGGCGAATCGCTCACTGGTGTCACCAAGGGCGTTGAATGGGTTCAGGATGGTTTCGGTGGCAATGATTGAGTAGAGCGTCAGGTCGCCCATTTCAGGATGACGGCACTTCGCCATCAGTTTGATCGCATTGTCGAGGGCATCTCGCATCTGGCCGGACAGACCGGAGTTGCGCAGGCTGAGGATCGGGGTGGCGACTTCCGCCCAGATCGCATGGAACTTGTCGTGCTTGTAGCCTGTTCCCACTTGCGTCTCGTAAAGACGCAATCCTGTACCCCACCAAGCGGCCTCGCCGCTCCTGACGTTGATCGCAACTGCGACCCCAGGAATCTCGATCAACCCCCGCTGCATCCTTTCTCCGCACGGTAGTCGGTCGTGGCCAGGACTCACGATCATGGTTTCAAGGCCACGCTCAAGCTGCTCATAGACGGTCTGGCACAGCGACAGCAGCGCAACATGGGTAGCGACCAGTTCTCCGAAGAGACGTTCGTTCAGTCGCTGCTCGCCACGCCCCACTTTGACGATCAACTGCGGGCGACCTGGGATGTAGCGGCCACTTTTCTGGTGGTAGTGGTCGCCTAGCCGAAGATAGGAGTCGTTGACTTCCGACTGCGGCATGAAATTGACGCCCAGGTTGGTCGTCAAAATGGACCGAAAACGGCCCAGAAGCTCATCGTCAGGCTGCTCTGGGTGCGATCCAGGGTTGACGAGAGAGAAGTCACCAAAGTTTGTAAACGCTGGGAAGTTACAAAAGACGTGTTCCACGGGCACGCAGGCGATCCAGTCGGCGGCAGCGAGGTCTTCCAGACACTCGATGACGATACGGCAAAAACCCCTCGCATACGTCTGCTCGTCGGCGTTCTCCTCCCACACACGCTCTGCCGTCGATCCGGCAAGCTCCCAGAGGGCCGTCTGCCACTTCAGATCAGCGGGAGTATTCTCGGCAATCGCCTTGAACAGCCGCCTGTAGGCTTTATCCGCCCGCTTGTTGCCCCAGAACTCATCTGCCGTTGCTGCCGATTCCTTGGCACGAAACACGGCCTGAACGTACTTCACGCAGGCATCTTCAATCGGGTTCGTCGGTCCCATGCACCCCAGCCCTTCTTGTGTCACAGTGAGTGCAAGTGCCTGCGAATGGCGGCACTCCACCGATTCCAGATCGCTGTTAACTTCGCAAGGTCGAAGCTCGCTGGCTCAGAGGCTTCGCAGTTGCGCTTCAAACGCTTCGCAGAGGGAGTCCATCACCGATTTCAGTTGTGTGAAGTCGATCCACATTTCGACGTGCTGGCGGTGCTGGGGGGCTTTGTCGGCATACCGAAAAAGGTCCGAGAGCGGATCGACTTCGTTGAACTCCGCAAGTCGGATCATCACCCAGTCCGCAATCTTCTTTCCGTGTTTCCGTTCGACTGCTTTGGCAAGAGCGACCAGATCATGGCCGTGCTTTCTCGCCTGCTCCTGATCGTTCAGCGCAATCTTGAGGTATAGCTCCAGCGTGTGTCGGTAGGTGTAGAGGATAGGGTAGTCCAGAAGATGCGGTTCCGAACATCCCAGCGCCTCTTTCACCAGTTCATCTGCTGCGTACTTGTATGCTCGTGCCACTTCGATCAGCGGACGAATCCACATGCTGCTGAAAAGAACGCCGTGGGTCCATGTCTCGTCAAGGTCGTCGGGAACCTCCTGAAACACCGGCGTATGTTGCTGGACGAATGTTACGAATAACTCTCCGTTGTGTTCGCCAGAATTAAGCAACGCCTGAATGTGTTCCAAGTCGGGTTCATCCTCCCAATAGTGATTGACGAGGGCAAAAACCCGTGTGTCCGACTCGGTAAAGTATCGGGTCGCACCTTTCTTCGGCGCTGCACTCAGGTAGTCCGCAAACGTGGTGCCCCATTGCTTCACCGTTTCACGATCCACCTTGAATAAGCGTGCAATGTCCGCAATCGTCCTCATTCACCCTGCTCCTGCGTTGCTGGCACGGTTGCTGTCCCCCATTTCTCAAGGACACGGTGGAACAGGACTGGTTCGCAACTCGCTCGTTACTCCTTCGACCCCGCCACAATCGTGGCGAACTGATCCAGGGCCGTTTGCAGGTCGTCGGCAGTATCATAAGCTAGCAGGTCCGGCTCTGGACGGCGCTGCCGATGCACATGGTCGGCCAGAATTAAATTGACGCTGGATCGACGGAGAATCCTGTACCAAGCACCAACACATCAGCCGGATTGACGTTAAACTGGCT
>WBZS01001166.1_pt1 | contig 22888 bp, 20 predicted proteins | sample 5204201 | NCBI WGS metagenome assembly WBZS01 (sample SAMN12344357, study PRJNA552823) | activated sludge metagenome | biome: Activated sludge suspended growth; feature: Nitrification reactor; material: Wastewater; isolation source: activated sludge from nitrification reactor of wastewater...
AGCATGGGCATGTCCTCCTCCTCCTCCGCTCGTCGGCGGTCCCTCGGTGCGCCGGCCCCGGGGTTGTGTCGGTTGGCGGCTTCGCCGCGAGGGTTGGCACTCGGCCGGGTTGAGTGCCAGTCTACGACACCCCGGCATGGTCACCTGGTCACTGATGCGGCGGCCGGGCGGGCACACTGGGGGGATGTCGGAGTTCTTCGAGCTGTTCCAGCCGGGCCTCAAGCACTGGCGCGAGCAGCGTGACCTGGAGAAGGTGCTCGTCGTGACCGACGAACAGGGGGCGCCCGGGCCACGGCCGCTCGACCTGGAGTCCGGCACCGTGACCATCGAGCTGCCCGTCCGGCCGCGGCCCGGGTCCACGGCCGGGCCCGCTACGGTGACGGGGTGACGTTCAGCCTGTCGGAGTTCGAGCCCGTGGCCGACCGCGTGTACCGCGCGGTCGCCGAGCCGGAGGCGGTCAACCTGGGTCTTGTCGTCGGCACCACCGGCGCGTTGGTCGTGGACACCGGCAGCTCGCCCGCGCAGGGCCGAGCGGTCCGCGAGGCCGCACAGCGCGTCGCCGGGCCCGTGCCCCTCACCCACGTCGTCGTCACCCACGCCCACTACGACCACCTGTTCGGTCTGGCCGCCTTCGCCGACCTGGACACCCTCGGCCACCGCGGCCTCGCCGACTCGGTGCGCCGCCACCCGCCCGCCCCGGCCGAACTCGAAGCCGCCGGGCTCGACCCGGTCCCCTCCGACCCCGCCGAGGTCCCCCTGCCCGCCCGCACGTTCGGCCTGGCCACCACCGTCGACCTGGGCGACTGCTACGTCGAGATCGTGCACTTCGGGCGCGGGCACACCGACCACGACGTGGTCGTGCTCGTCCCGGGCCGCGGGGTGGTGTTCGCCGGCGACCTGCTGGAGTCGTCCGCGCCCCCGTCGGTCGGACCCGACTCGCACCTGTCCGAGTGGCCCAAGACCCTCGACGGCCTGCTGGGCACCTTGCGCCCAGCCGCGGTCGTGGTGCCCGGACACGGCGAGCCCATGGACCGCACCGCCGCCTTCATGCAGCGCGCCGAGCTGGCCTACCGCGCCGACGAGGCGCGGATCGCTGCAGCCGAGGCCGCCTCGGGTCCCCGGCGCACCCTGCCGCTGTTGTAGCCCTACCTGGAAGCGGCAGCGAGGGCGGTTCCCACAGCCACGGCGATCTCCTCGGACGCCGCCGCGACCAGCGGGCGTCCGGGCACGCCTGCGGCGTAGGGGGTGCCGTCCACGAGCACGCAACCGCCCAACTCCGACACGATCAGCGCCCCAGGCAGGTGGTCCCAGGGGTTGACCGAGCGGTAGACGAGCGCGTCCAGGCGACCCTCGGCCAGCCCGGAATAGTCGATCGCGCAGGCACCCCGCGTGGGCTCGAACTCCAACCCGGCGACGGCGTGCCCGCGCGGCCGCGCGTACAGCGCGACCCGCCACGGACGCCCCGGCGGCGCCAGCCGCGGCAGCGGCGTCCCGTTCACGGTCGCCCCCGCGCCGCGTTCGGCCACGTACAGCCGGTCGTGCAACGGCTGCCAGATCCAGCTGCGGGTGGTGAAGCCGCGGCGCACCTCGGCGAGCATGACGCCGAAGTCGCGGCTGCCGTGGGCGAAGTTGCGGGTGCCGTCCACGGGGTCGATCACCCAGGCGTGGTCGGCGGCGGCCAACCCGTGCTTGGACGCCGGGTCGCTGAACGACGCCTCCTCGCCGACGATCAGGGCGCCGGGCATGGCCGCGGCGAGCGCGGCGCCGATCTCGGCCTCGGCCTCGCGGTCGGCGATCGTGACCAGGTCGCCCGGACGCTTGTGCTCCACCTCGTGGTCGGCCAGCGCCCGGAACCGAGGCAGCACGACCCGCGCGCACACGTCGACCAACAGCGCGGAGACGACCGCCGTGTCCATCAGGACTCCTTGTCGAGGTGGTCCTCGGTGACGAAATCGATGAGCCGCTCGACCTGGGTGAGCAGGGCGGGTTCGAGGTCCTGCCACCCGCTCACCTGCCGCAGGATCCGCTGCCACGCCGCGGCCGTGTCTGCCTGGGTGGCGTGCGGCCAGCCCAGGGCCGCACACACGCCCTTCTTCCAGTCGGTGCCGCGCGGGACGTCCGGCCACGCCGTCAGCCCCAGCCGTCCCGGACGCACCGCCGCCCAGATGTCGATGAACTCATGCCCGGTCACCAGCACGTGCTCGCCGGTCACCGCCGCGGCGATGCGCGACTCCTTGCTGCCCGGGACGAGGTGGTCCACCAGGACGCCCAGCCGCCGCCCCCGCTGCGGCCCGAACGCCGCGACGATCGCCGGCAGGTCGTCGACCCCGCCCAGGAACTCGACCACCACCCCGGAGTGCCGCAGGTCGGAGCCCCACACACGCTCGACGAGCTCGGCGTCGTGGCGTCCCTCGACATAGATGCGGCTGGGCAGGGCCACCTTGGCCCGCTCGGCCGGGCCGACGCGCGAGCCGGACGCCGTGTGCGTGCGCTGGTAGGCCTGCGCCGCGTCGCGGGCGGTCGGCTCGCGCCGCGGCGGCGTCAGGTCGACGGGGCGGCCGTCCAGCCAGAAGTTCGGGCCGAACGGGAAGCTGCGCCGCTTGCCGCGCCGGTCCTCCAGCACGACGAGCCCGTTCTCCCACGCGACGACGGCGCCCACGAACCCGCTCGTCGGCTCCTCGAGCACGAGCCCGGCGGACACAGGTGTCGGCGCCGCCTTCGGCCGGCCGGCTCGTTGCCAGCCGGGGGTGAGCACGTCGCGTGCGTAGCGATCCACAAACCACGACCCTACGGCCTGAGCGCCGTGATCCCTACGACCAGCGTCCGCGTGCCCCCGGGTGCCAGCTCGACCGACGCGTGGTCGCCGTTGAAGGCGTCCGGCGGGCAGGTCATGGGCTCGACGGCCACGCCGCGCCGTCCGAGCTTCTCGCCGGTGTAGACCTGCAACCACGCCGACGCCGCGGTCATCCGGACGCCGTAGCGCGGGCCGACCAGGTCGACCGCCCAGTGCTCGGGCAGGTCGGTGAACGCGTTGTCGATCGCGACCCCGGCCAGGGGGGCCGGCACCCGGAGGTCGAACACCGTGCCCCACACGTCCGAGACGCGCACGGGGCTGAGCCGGGCGTCCACCTCCAGCACCCCGCCCGCAGGCACCGTCAGCGTGCACTCGTCGGCCGGCGCGCCGCACGTGAGGTAGGGATGCGTCGACAGCCCGACCGGCGCGGCGTCCGGCCCGGTGTTGGTGGCCGTGAGCGTGATCGTCAGCCCGGACGCCGCATCGAGCGCGTACTCCACGGACGCCGCCAGCGGCCACGGGTAGCCCGGCGAGGCGGGCAGGGTCAGGGCAAACGTCACCGCGGACGGTGTGCGCTCCCCCACCGCCCAGTCCGCCCAGCACGCCGAGCCGTGCAGCGCGGCCCCGGTCGCGGACTCGTTGCACGGCACCTCGTACGTCGCCCCCGCCCAGGTGTAGCGGCTGCCCGTGATGCGGTTCGGCCAGGGCAGCAGCGAGCGTCCCTGGTAGCCGTCGCCGGTTTCGGCGTCGGCGTCGAACGGCACCACGAGGTCGTCGCCGGCGTGCGTCAGCGCCGCCAGCGTCGCCCCGGCGCTCGTCAGCACCGCCCGGTACTCGCCCGACTCGATCACCAGCACCCGCCCGTTCGGGCCGCCCGCCGCGCCGTCGTCTCCGTGTTCGCTCATGGGCCTCAATCTAGAACGCCGGCAGCTACGCGACGACCACCCGCGCGCGGGCCAGGTTCTCCAACCGCGTGTAGGGATTGCCCGGGTCGCCGTCGCGCTGCCCGGCGGCCACCACGGTGACGAAGTACGTCCCCGTGGCGTCGAAGGTCGCCGTGCGCGTCAGCTCGACCCGCCCGCCCTGAGGCGTGTCGCGAGCCTCGAAGACGCCGTCGCCGTCGAGGTCCCACCGCACGTCGACGATGCCGCCGCCGCCCGCGGGCGCCTCGGCCGTCAGCACGACCTCGACCGCCGCGCCGGGGGCCACGTCGGCCCGCTCGGACCCGTCCACCGTGAGCGTCAGCACCGGCTGGACGCCGCCCCGCTCGGCCGCCGTCGGCGCGGCCACGACCTGCCCGTCGACGACCTCGTACGAGCTGGACGCCGGCGGCTCCGCTCCGCCCTCGGCCCACGCCGCCACGTCGCGCAGCGCCTGGTGCAGGACGCCGAGGTAGCTCACGACCTGGGTCGGGAACTCCGAGGGCCGGTCCCCGTGCAGCGCCCGGTCGACGTACCACAGCCGGAACCGCTCGGCTCCACCGTGGGCGGCGACCTGCTGGGCGTACCAGTCGGCCTGCCAGGGGTAGGCCTCCTTGTCCATGAGGCAGGCGACCACGATCATCTTGCCGTCGAAGTCGCCCGAGGGCACCGACCCGGCGGCGCCGCGCGTGAACAGCGGCCCGACCAGGAACGGCCGCTGCGGGTGGCGCGGCGTACCGTCCGGGTTGCGGTACTGGTCCCAGACGGCGTACTCGGGTCCGGGGACCTGGTGGCGGTGGTAGGTCTGCGCGGCCAGGATGTCGCTGTTGTCGACCCGCACCTCGTCGCCGGGGGCCAGGACCGACAGCTTCGCCCCGTCGGCGAAGCCGAGGATGGCGTACTCCCCGTGCACTCCCTCCAGCACGAACTCGGCGCCCGCGGCGTCCCCGCTCGTCACCACCAGGTCCGCCCCCTGGACGCCCGCCGGCGGCGCCGACGCCAGCCGGATCGCCACCGGCGCATCCCCACCTCCTGCGAAGGAGTTGTCGACGTTGCCCGCCATCTGCTTGACCACCGACTCGGGCAGCAGGCCCAGCTCGACGGCCTCGCGCGGGCCGACGAAGCCCGCCACGGTCGTCGGGTGCCGGACGCGGTCGCGGTGCACCGACGAACCCGGATCCGCCCCCTCGTAGCCCGGCACCGTCCAGAAGTCGGTGAAGTAGGTCGGGTCGGCCATCTTGACCCCGGCGAACAGCGCCCGGAACCCGTGTAGGCCCATCGTCGCGTGGTCGAACCACGACCGGGGCGGGAACCCCATCGCCGTCACCTCGCGCAACGCGTCGGCCTCCTCGTCGTTCAGCAGCGAGTATGGGTCGACGCCGCCGGGCTCGAAGGCGTCCACGAGGGCGTCCAGCTTGGCGGCCAGGACGCGGTGGGCGCGCTGCCGCACGCAGAACACGTTCGGCATCGCCATGGGCGAGCCGATCACGTAGGGCACGAAACCGTCCCATACGTCGGCGGTGTTCTCCGCGGACCCGATCGTCCGGAACCCCCCGCCGCTGCCCCCGTAGAGGTAGCCGTAGGCGCGGTGCTCGCCGTACATCTCGGACGCCACGGTCCGGAACCGCTCGGCGGACGCCGCGTTGGCCCGGTAGGCGGCCAGGGACGGGTCCGGGGACTGGGCCATGCCGCCCCCGCCGCCGTTGGTCTCCACGAACGCCGCGCCGGCGTCGAACGCCATGGCGACCTTGTTGGCGGCGTCCAGCTCGGTGGCCTGCTGGGCGAGGTTCTCGCTCTCGGGCACCGGGGTGACGTGCTGGAAGAAGCGGCCCTCGTAGCCCTCGGCGGGCGGCAGGTAGTACGAGAACCGCGTCTGCGTGCCGGTGAACCCGCCGTGCACGTATCGGTGCCGGACGCCGAGGGTGCCGGCCTCGCGCCACTCGTCGACGTCGACGTACGGGTGGGCGAACTCCGGGTCTGCGGCGGGATCGTAGGTCATCTGGTCTCCTCGGGACGGTGGTCGGTGGTAGCTGGTGCACGGGGCGGTCCGTGGGCCGGCGGCGACGCCGGGACGACGGCCGAATCTCCGAATCCCGCATGCCGCGCGTTTTCTCCGGATGCCGAAAGCGTATAGCATGCGGTTTTGAGCGCGCAAGGGCTGCGCTGTGTCGTTTCAGGAGGAGCCATGGCCGCGCGCGGACCGTACAGCAAGGGCGTCGCCAAGCGCGCCGAGATCCTGGACGCCGCCCTCGACATCGTCGAGCGCTCCGGCTACACCAGCGCCACCGTCAAGGAACTAGCGGACGCCGTGGGCCTCAGCCAGAACGGGCTGCTGCACTACTTCGGGTCCAAGGCCGCGCTGTTCACCGAGATCATCCGGCACGGCGACGAGCTCGGGCTCGCGGCGATGAGCCGCGGCGACGCCCCCATTGGCACGCTGCGCGAGGCGCTCGTCGAGATGACCCGCACCAACCTCGACCGCGACGGGTTCGCCGAGCTGAATCACCGCCTGGCCGCGGAGGCGACCGACCCGGGGCACGAGTCCCACGCGTACATCGCCTACCGCCAAGCCACGCAGGTGCGGCTGGTGGCCCAGTCGTTTCGCGAGTTGAAGGCCCAGGGACGCCTGCGCCCCGACGCCGATCCCGACAAGCTGGCCCTCATGGTCTGGGGCCTGATCGACGGCCTGACCGGACGCCGCCTGCTCGACCCCGGTCTCGACGTGCCCGGCCTGATCGAGCACTTCTTCGACCTGGTCACGGTCTAGACGACGATGACCTGCACCCCCAGGTCGCGCAGCGCGGAGACCGAGTCCTCTCCGATCCCAGTGTCGGTGATCACGCCAGCGACTTGGTTCAGAGGCAGGACGCTGACGAACCCCGCCCGTCCGTACTTGGAGGAGTCGGCGAGCAGCCAGGTCTCCTCGGCCCGGTCGTGCATGGCTCGGATCGCGTCCGCGCCTTCGGCGAACTGGGTGGTGAGGCCACGCCGAGCCGTGAAACCGTCGGTGCCGACGAACGCCAACCGCACGTTGTAGGCGTTGATCGCGGCCAGCACCGGGGCGCCCGTGAAGGACTCCGTCTCGTGATGGAACTGCCCGCCCGTGACGATCAGGCGGAGCCCGCTGTTCAGTCGGGCCGCCGGGATCGTGAGCGTCGAGTTGGTGACCACCTGGACGCCCTGGCGCTCGGCCAGCCCTTTCATCACCAGGGCGGTGGTCGTGCCGGCCTCGAGCATCAGGCTGTCGCCGTCCCGGATCAGCTCGGCGGCCGCGGCGGCGATGCGCTCCTTCTCGGGCATGTGGTGGCGCTGCCGCTCGAGTACGGTTTGAAAGGTGCTGGCCTGGGCTCCGCCGTGCGTGCGGAGCAACAGGCCTCGGTTCTCCAACTCGCGCAGATTCGTCCGGATCGTGACCTCGGAGACGCCGAGGTCGCGGGACAGCGCCGCGACCGACAGGGAGCCGTCCTTGGCCAGGAGGTCGAGGATGTAGGCCTCGCGGGATTGCTTGTCGCTCATCGGCGGCCCTTTCGCTCAACCTAGTTCCGAAAACGCATCGTAAAGGTAGGTCAAACCGTGATTCAACTCGCCACCATCGGGACCAGCACGATCACCGAGCAGTTCGTCGCCGCCCTGGCAGGAGTCCCCGGCATCGAGCTGGCCGGGGTCTTCTCCCGCCGGCCCGACGGCGCCGCGGACGCGGCCGCACGCTTCGGAGCGCCGCGGTGGTGGTCCGACCTGGACGACCTGCTCGCGGCGCCGGAGGTGGACGCCGTCTACGTGGCCAGCCCGAACTCCGTCCATTTCGAGCAGTGCCGCGCGGCCCTCACGGCGGGCAAGCACGTGCTGGTGGAGAAGCCCGCGGTGGTGACCGCCGCTCAGTTCAGCGAGCTGATGCGGGTCGCGGAGGCGCACGGCGTCGTCCTGCTGGAGGGCATGTGCAGCGCCTACGACCCCGGCATGGCGCTGGTCCGCGAGCATCTGCCCCGGCTGGGCACGGTCCGCCGGGTGTCGTTCGAGTACTGCCAGCGGTCCGCTCGCTACGACCAGGTGCTCGCCGGGCAGCAGGTGAACATCTTCGACCCGGCGCTCGCGGGTGGCGCGCTCAACGACCTCGGGGTCTACTGCGTCAGCGCGCTGGTGGACCTCTTCGGCGAACCGTCGGGGGTCGTGGGCGCGTCGGTGATCGTCGGCTCCGGCGCGGACGGTGCGGGGAGCGCTCTGGCCACCTACCCCGGGATGGTCGCCGACCTCACCTACTCCAAGATCACCTCATCAAGCCGTCCCAGCCAGATCGAGGGCGAGCTGGGCACGCTGACCATCGACCGGATCTCCGTACCCTCTCGGCTGGTGGTGGACCTGTTCGGCGAACCCGTCGAGGAGTACGTCCTGGAGAAGCCGAACGGGTACCTGTCCTATGAGATCGAGCGATTCGTGACCTTGGTCAACGGCGGCGATCCAGAGCCCGATCACCGGCGCACGCTGATGACGCTGCGCACCATGGAGGCGATTCGCGGGTCGTGGAACGATCTTTCATGTTGAGTTTCACTCGCGCGTAACTCGAAAGTGCGGGATGATCGTTTGGCCGTCAAGCTCAAGGGGAGCAACCATGGAGATCCTGTTCGACACCGCCAACCTCGCCGACATCGAGGAGATGACGCCGCTCTACCCGGTGTCCGGGGTGACGACGAACCCCACGATCATCAAGGTCGAGGGCCGCATCGACCTCTATCCGCACTTCCGCCGGATCCGGGAGATCATCGGCACCGACCGCAGCCTGCACATTCAGGTGCTCGCCCAGGACGCCGACGGCATCGTCGCCGACGCACACCGCCTGCTCGACATGGTCGACGGCAACGTGTACGCGAAGATCCCGACCACGGAGCAGGGCATCCGGGCGATGCGGCTGCTCAAGGACGAGGGCGTCGGCGTCACGGCGACGGCGATCTACTCAAAGACCCAGGGCATGCTCGCCATCGCCGCCGGGGCCGACTACATCGCGCCCTACTTCAACCGGATGGAGAGCCTCGACATCGACACGAGCGCCACCATCAAGTCGCTGGCCAAGTTCATCGACCGGCACGGCGCGAGCTGCAAGATCATGGCCGCCAGCTTCAAGAACGTCGCGCAGGTCAGCGCCGCCTTCGAGGCCGGCGCCGCCGCGGTCACCCTGCCCCCGGCGCTCCTTCGGGCCGCGCTCGGCGCCCCCGACGTGACTCAAGCCGTGAACGCCTTCGCCCAGGACTGGTTCGACACCTTCGGCACCACCACGCTCCCCTGACCGAACGTCCGGGGGGCGGGGCGCTCACTCAGCGGGCGCGGAGGGTGACCGTCCGGGGCTCGTGGCCGTCCGCGGTCACCGTGACCGTGATCTCGCCGACGCCCGTCGGCCGGACGATCGCCAGCGCGCGGCCGTCGAACGTGGTGCGTGAGTCAGCCACGAACGACTCGGTGGCGCGCGGGTCGTCGGACTGCAGCCCCGCCAGCTCCCCCGGCCCCTCGACGGTGACGCTGACGAGCGCAGACGCCGTGGTGAACACCACCCCGTCGGGGTCCGCCAGCTCGATGGCGACGTAGGCCAGGTCGTCCGGCCCAGCGGTGAGCACCTCGCGGTCGGCCGCCAGTCGCAGCGCCGGCTCCCCCGTCGCGCTGCGCAGTGCCGCGCGGCCGATCTCGGCCCCGCCGCGATACGCGATCGCCTCGATGGTGCCCGGCTCGTACGTGGTCTCGAACGTCGCCAGACAGGCCTTCGGCGCGGCGCGTCCGACCTCGGTGCCGTTGACGACCAAGGCGACCTCCTCGGCGTCCGCGGACACCTCGACGGTCACCGGCCGGCCCTCGAACCCCTGCCAGGACCACGAGTCGACCGAGTCGCTCCACGCCCACGGGCCCTGCTTGGTGGCCTTGCCGTGGTGCTCCGGACGCCGCACGGCGATCGCCGGGGCGGTCCGCAGGCCGAACACCACCTCGCGGTGGTACGAGATCGGACGCCGCACGCCCGAGATGGTCAGGTCGCCCGTCCAGGCGGTCAGCCACGGCCAGCCGGCCATGAAGCCCGGGTCGGCGCCGCCGTCGGCGGGGTAGTCGACGCGGCCGACGCCGACCTCGCCGAGGTAATCCCACCCCGTCCAGGTGAAGTCGCCGATCACGTGGGGGTGCGCGAGGACCCGCGTCCAGTAGTCGTGGATCACCGGCGGGTGCGTCTCCGAACCCACGATCACCCGGTGCGGGAACTGCGCCGCGTCGATCGGGTAGCGCGTGGGCATGTAGTTGTAGCCGGCCACGTCGAGGTAGGCGAACGCGTCCTCGGTGGCCCAGCCGACCTCCTCGCTCACCAACATCTCGTCGAGCAGCGCCTGGAACCGGGTCATGAACGTGTTGACGCCGATCTCCCCGGACTCCACCTCCGCGCGCACCTGGGCGACCACCCGGGACTGCGCCATGGACGCCATCGCCCCGCTGACCGCCGAGGTGACGTAGCGGGTCGGGTCGAGGGCCCGGATCCGGTCGGCGATCGCCCGGCCCCAGCGCTGGTCGATCGCGTGGGCGTGCTCGTGGATCTCGTTGCCGATCGAGTACAGGATCACGCTCGGGTGGTTGCGGTCCTTGGCGACCATGGCGTCCACGTCGCGCTGCCACCAGGCGGCGAACTCGTTGGCGTAGTCGTGGTCGTTCTTCGAGCTGACCCACATGTCGGTGAACTCGTCCATCACGTAGACGCCGAGCCGGTCGCAGGCGTCCAGCATCGCGCGGCTGAGCGGCTGGTGCGACGCCCGGATCGCGTTGAAGCCCGCCGCCTTGAGCAGTTCGACACGGCGCTCCTCGGCGCGGCCGATCGCGGCGCCGCCGAGCGCGCCGTTGTCGTGGTGGACGCACGCGCCGCGCAGCTTGACCGGCTCGCCGTTGACGCGCAGGCCCCGCTTCGGGTCCAGCGACAGGGTGCGGACGCCGAAGGTCGCCGCGTCGGCGTCCAGCTCCTCGTCGCCCTCGGTGAGCCGGACGCGCGCGGTGTAGAGGTGGGGGTGGTCGGCGCTCCAGAGCCGTGCGTCGGCCAGATAGAGCCGCGACCGCATCGCCTCGGTGGTGCCGGGCAGGATCGTCAGGGGCCGCGAGTCGGACGCCACGGTGGCGCCGTCGGCGTCCACCAGGTCGACGTGGACGCGGACGGCGCGGGTGACGGCGTCCGCGTTGACCACGGTCACGTCCACGGCGACCAGGGCGCCGTCGGCGTCCGCCTCGGGGGTGGTGACGGCCACGGCGTTGCGCGGCAGGTGGCAGCGCTCGCCGACGAGCAGATGCACGGGCCGGATCAGCCCGGCGCCGGCGTACCACCGCGAGTCAGCGTCGTTGTGGCACTCGACGCGCAGTTCGTTGGGCGCGCCGAAGCGCAGCAGGTGGTCGATGACCACGCCGAACTCGCTGTATCCGTAGGCCCACTGGCCGGCGTAGGACTCGTTCACGTACACCCGCGCGCCGCGGTAGACGCCCTCGAACTCGAGCTCGACGACGCGTCCGCGCCAGTCGTCCGGGACGTCGAGGGTGCGGCTGTAGGAGTAGGCGGCGTCCGGGTGGAAGGCGACGTTGGCCTCCCCGGCCGGGTCGCGGGGTTCGGCGATCGTGGCGTCGTGCGGCAGCGTCACCGCCCGCTCGGAGGCGCCCATGCCGGCGCGCTCCAGGAAGGCGTTCGCCTTCTTCTTGTACGTCCAGCCGTGGGCGAGCGTGGTCCTGCGCATGGCGTCCTTTCGGGTCGGTGTGGGTGGTGCGGTCGTGTGGTGGGCGTTGGTGGTTGTGGGCGTGGGGGCGGGCGCTGACGCCGCGGCTACAGGGTGGCCATCAGCTCGCCGATAGCCTGCTTGGTCTCCATGGCGGTCTGCCCGGACAGCATGCGGAAGGCCTGCTGCACCTCGTCGGCGAGGTCGAAGCTCGGCTCCACGAGCCATTGGCTCTGCAGGCCGCGCCAGATGCCCTGCAGCTGGCGGGCGACGGCATCGGGGTCGAGGTCGGGGTGCGCGAGACCCTGCGCCTGGCGCCGGCGGATGCCCTCGGCGAACGCCCGCACGTTGCCCGCGTTGTGGCGCTTGAAGTAGTCGTGCGCGGGGTGGTCCGGGTTCGGCGCCTCGGCGCTCAGGGCCGTGAACAACAAGAGGACGGCCCGGTTGCGGCCCATGCCGTCGCGGGCGATGGCGCCGAAGACGGTGTTCCAGCCGGCGTCCTCGCGCTCGCGGCTCAGCGAGTAGCGGGCCTCGGAGTCGTGGTCCGCCAGCTCCAGGGCCGCGACCAGCAGGTGGTCGCGGGTCGGGAAGTGGTAGAAGCGGGTCGTTTCGCTGACGCCGGCGCGCTGAGCGACCTCGGCGGTGGTCAGGGCGGCGTGGCCCTTCTCGTAGACGATCTCCAGCGCAGCGCGAGCCAGCGTGGCGCGCGTCTCGGCCGTCTTGGCGTAGCGGCCTCGGGTCGGGGCTGGCTTTCGTGCGGACATGCTCCAGTGATAGCACCAAATCGGAGTGTGCACTAGCTTTTGAGCCGGGTCGGGAGGCAATGGTGCAACTGAGTGCAACCGATGTACCCCGCTCATTTCCGAGTCTTCACTTTATTTTCATCGAGCAAGCCACGCAGGAGTGCTGACCTCACCGCCGCCTTGATGCGGCATCATCGAAAGGAACCACCATGGCGGCAACCGCCACCAAGCCGAGCCGCGCGGAGAAGCGCGACGCTCGCCTGGCCAACCCCGATCGTCTGCCGTTCGGCAAGTTGCTCGCCTGGGCCGGCGCCGGCCTGTCCGCGGGCTGCAACTTCATCGTGCTGGGTTACCTCACGATGTACGCCACGGACACCCTCAAGATGTCGCCCGTTACCATCGGCACGGTCATCGCCCTGGGCACCCTCGCCAACGCGGTGTTCGGCCTCATCGCCGCCTGGATCGTGGACCGCTCCCCCGAGACTCGCTGGGGCAAGGCCCGCCCCTACGAGCTCGCGGTGCCGCTGCTGTGGCTCGGCACCGGCCTGCTGTTCGCGGTGCCCACCGCGTTCGAGGGCGCGGCCCAGCTGGCCTGGATCTCGGCCATGTTCTTGTTCATCAAGGCGATCGCAGCCCCGCTGCTCGGCGCCAACGACACCCTGTACATGGCCCGGGCGTTCCCCAGCCGCGTCGTGTACGCCAAGGTGCAGACCCGCGCCGGCATCTTCACCGCGCTGGGTGCCGTCACCGTGTCGGCCCTGCTCCCGATCATGCTGAACGCCGCCGGCAAGTCGCCGCAGGGCTGGACAGCGGTGATCGGCGGCTTCTCGCTCGTCCTCGGCATCCTGGGCCTGTCCCGCGGACTGTTCGTCAAGGAGATCTACAAGGTCGAGGTGGCCGAGGAGCCCGTCAAGGTCTCAGACATGGTGACCGCCATCAAGAGCAACCCCTGGATCTGGACCCTGTTCGCGATGATGTTCGCCAGCCAGGCCGTGGCCGGGGCGAACGTGGCCAGCTACTACTTCCGCTACGTGGTCGGCAACCTGGCGGTGCAAGGCATGCTCGCCCCGGTCGGCATCCTGCTGCTCCCCGTGCTCCTCATCGTGCCGCGCCTGATGCGCCGGTTCGCTGTGTCCCAGATCATCATGGTGGGTGCCGCCGTCGGCGTCCTGGGCGGCATCCTCTTCCTGTTCGCCGGTGCCAGCATCCCCCTGCTGATCATCGCCGGCCTCCTCACCGGCGTCGGCATGCTGCCCGTCAGCTACCTGGGCGTCGTCATGGTCCTCGACCTGGCTACGTACAACGAGTCGTGCGGACACCGCCGGCTGGAGAGCACGCTCGGCGCCATCGTGGGCATCGCGGGCAGCGTCGGGGCCGCCACCGCAGCCGCCATCGTCGGCGCGATCATGTCCGGCACCGGCTACGACGGCACCCAAAACGTGCAGAGCGCCGACGCCACCTTGGCCATCCGGCTGATGTTCGGCGGCGCCTACGTGCTCGGCTTCGTCGTGATCGCCGTCAGCATGTTCCTCTTCTCGAAGTTCGAGACGAAGGTTCTTCCCGGGGTGCAGGAGAAGGTAGCGGCGATGCGGCACGCTCACGGGCTCACGGCGTCCGGCGCGGTCGACACCAACGCCGACGGCGTCGTGGAGGCCGACGAGATCCCCTTCCCGCCGCTGACCACGACGGCGCAGGGCAGCCCGATGCATGCCGATCCCACCAACGCCACCGGACCCGTCCGCATGGCCGACGACAACGACGAGCGCCCGCGTTCGTAGTCCGCACCCCTGACCGAGAGGAACAACCACGATGCACGCCCCGGCCCCGATCGCTGCCCCGCTGATCGGGGCCGGCCCGGCACTCAGCCCCGCCCCCGCGCCCTACGTCCGGACGTCGTTCACGCTGGACGCCGCCCCCGTGTCCGCGACGCTGCGCTACACCGCCCTCGGGATCGTCGAGCCGTGGCTCAACGGCCACCGCGTCGGCGACGAGGTGCTCGCCCCGGGCTGGACGTCGTACCGGCACCGGCTGCTGGTGTCCGAGGTGGACGTGACCGCGCTGCTCGTCGCCGGGGAGAACGCCCTGGGCGCGATCGTCGGCAACGGATGGGCCTGCGGCCACCTGTCCTGGAACATGAAGCGTGGCGTCTATCACCCCTGGCCGGCGGCGTCGCTGGCGCTGCGCTGCACCTTTGCCGACGGGGCCACCACAGACATCGTCACCGGCCCCGGCTGGCGCGTCGGGACCGGCGCCGTCCTCTCCGACGACCTGTACGACGGCGAGCATTACGACGCCCGCCTCTGCCCCGACGGCTGGTCGGAGCCCGGCTTCGACGACTCGGCGTGGCCTCCCGCCGCGGTCGCCGACTGGGACCCGGCCACCCTCGAACCACGCTCCTGCGAACCCGTGCGGCGCACGCAAGTGCTGGCGCCCGTCGCCATCACCATCGCCCCGTCCGGCGCCACCATCGTCGACTTCGGGCAGAACCTGAGCGGCTGGGTCCGGCTCCGCGTCTGCGGAGAGGCCGGACGCCGCATCACCCTGCGCCACGGCGAGCTGCTCACCCCCGCCGGTGAACTGGAAACCGTCAACCTCCGCAACGCCCGGGCCACCGACTCCTACACGCTCCGCGGGCCGGCCGGCGAGGGTAGCGAAGGCGTCGAGACCTGGGAGCCCCGGTTCACGTTCCACGGCTTCCGTTACGCCGAGGTGTCCGGCTGGCCGGGCGCGCTCACCCCGGACGCCGTCGAGGCCGTGGTCGTCCACACCGACCTGACCCGCACGGGCTGGCTGGAGACCTCCGATCCGCTGTTGAACCAGCTCCACGAGAACACCGTCTGGGGCATGCGCGGCAACTTCGTCAGCCTGCCCACCGACTGCCCCCAGCGCGACGAACGCCTCGGCTGGACCGGCGACATCAACGTCTTCGGCCCCACCGCCGCGGCCCTCTACGACGTCCGCGGGCTGCTCGGCTCGTGGCTGACAGACGTCGTCGCCGAGCACGCCGCGCTCGGCTGGGTGCCGTTCTACGTGCCCGACGTGGACGGTGTGCGGCAGGCCCACACGGCCGTCTGGGGCGACGTCGTGGTCAGCCTCCCGTACGCCCTGTACACCGAATACGGCGATCCGGACGTCCTGCGCCGCACCTACCCCTCGATGCTCGCCTATGTCGGCACCGTCGAGGCCGAGCTGGACGACCGCGGGGTGTGGTCGTCGGGCTACCAGTTCGGCGACTGGCTCGACCCGGACGCCCCCGCCGACCGCGCCGACCTCGCCAAGGCCGACCGGTTCCTGGTGGCGACCGCGTACTTCCACCGCGTGTGCCGCGAGGTCGCCGAGGTGGCCCACCTGCTCGGCCACGACGACGACGCGGCTCGCTTGGACGCCCTCGCGCGGCGGGTCCGGGAGGGCTTCCGCGCCGAGTACGTCACGGCGTCCGGCCGGATGGTCGACGAGTCCCCTACGGCCTGCGCCCTGGCGCTGCGGTTCGGGCTGTTGGACGCCGACCAGGAGCGCCGCGTCGGCGCCAAGCTGGCCCAGAAGGTCGCGGAGGCCGGTTACCACATCGCCACGGGCTTCGCCGGGACGCCGCACGTGCTGGACGCCCTCGTCCAGACCGGCCACCACCACGAGGCCTTCCGGCTGCTGATGCAGACGACACCGCCGTCGTTCCTGTACCCGATCACCATGGGTGCGACCACCATTTGGGAGCGCTGGGACTCGGTGCTGCCCGACGGCACCCTGCACCCGGCGTCCATGACGTCGCTGAACCACTACGCGCTCGGCGCCGTCACCGGCTGGATGCATCGCGCGATCGGCGGGCTCACCCCGCTGGCGCCCGGGTACGCGCGGGTACGCGTCGCGCCGCTGATCGGCGGCGGGCTGACCGGCGCGCGGCTCGTCCGCGACACCCCGCACGGGCGCGTCGAGGTGGCGTGGCGGCTCGACGACGGCCACGTGACCCTCGACGTGACCCTCCCGGCCGGCGTGACCGCCCTCGTCGTGCCGCCCGGTCACCCGGACGGCGTCCAGGCCGAGGTGACGGACGGCGTCCATGCGTGGTCGTACGCCCTACCCGCGCTGGACCTGCCCGCCGTCGACCTCGACAGCCCGCTCGACGACCTGCTGCGGCACCCCGGCGGCTGGTCCGTGGTGGAGGCTGTGCTGCTGGAGCGGTTCCCGTTCCTGACCGGACGCCTCACCGAGCCGCGCCCCGGCGGCGAGACCGGCGGGCGGAGCGTCCGCTGGCTGCTGGGCAACATCCCCGGGATGGAGGCCGGCACCGAGGGCGTCGTCGCCGCCGCGCTGGCCCGGCTTGCGTGACTCCTTTCCCCGACCGATCCTTCCCACCCGACACTCACTCATCACCCGATAGGACCCGCACATGACCGACACGGCCGAACGCGCCACGACCACCACTCCTGCCGTCGAGGACGTCCTGGCTCGGCTGACGCTCGCCGAGAAGTGCGCGATGGTCACCGGCCTCACGCCCTGGATCGTGGGCGGCGTGGAGCGCCTCGGCGTGCCGGAGTGGACGGTGAGCGACGGGCCGGTCGGCGTCCGGGGACGCGGGATGGGGCCGGGCCTGGTGGTGCCCGGGGAGTCGGCGCTGGCGGCGACCTGGGACCCGGACCTCGTCCACGAGGTCGGCGTCGCGCTCGGCGAGGAGTGCCTGGACAAGAACGTCGACATGATCCTCGGCCCGACGGTGAACGTGCACCGGGCGCCGCGCGGAGGACGCCACTTCGAGTCGTTCAGCGAGGATCCGCACCTCAGCTCTCGGCTGGCGGTCGGGTACATCCGCGGCGTCCAGTCCACCGGCGTCGGCGCCTGCATCAAGCACTTCGTGTGCAACGACCAGGAGACCGATCGGATGACCATCGACGTCCGCGTCGACGAGCGGACGCTGCGTGAGCTCTACCTGCCCGCCTTCGAGGCGGCCGTCGGCGACGGTGGGGTGCGCTCGGTGATGGCGGCGTACAACTACGTCAACGGTGAGCATGCGTGCTCGCAAACCGAGCTGCTCGGCTCGGTCCTGAAGGACGAGTGGGGATTCGACGGGTTCGTCGTGTCCGACTGGGGCGCGATGAAGGACACCGTGCTGACCGGACGCGGCGGGCTCGACCTGGAGATGGGGTCCGACGACCAGTGGGGCCGGGGCAAGCTGCTGGCGGCCGTCGAGGCCGGCGAGGTACCGGAGGCGGCGGTGGACGACAAGGTGCGCCGCCTGCTGGGCTTCCTGGAGTGGCGCGGACGCCTGCAGGGCGCCACCGACCACACCGAGTCGCCGCGTGAGCACCCCGAGCACCGCGAGGTCGTCCGCCGCGCGGCCACCGAGTCGTTCGTGCTGGTGGCGAACCGCGCTGCTGGTGGGCAGGACGCGACCCGCGCACTGCCCCTGGCCCGCGGCGTCCGGGTGGCCCTCATCGGACCCGGTGCCGCCGAGACCGCCCTCATGGGCGGCGGGTCGGCGTCGCTCGAGGTCTACCGCACGGGCTCCGTGCTCGACTCGCTGCGCGAGCGCCTCGGACCGGACGCCGTGGCTCACGCCCCCGGCGTCAGCCTGCGACGCAGCGCCGAGGCGCTGCCCGCCGAGTGGGTGACCTCGCCCGTGACCGCGACGTTCCACCGGGCGGGCGAACTGGACGGCCCCTCCGTGGCGTCCCAGGTGGTGGACGGGGCGTCCATGAACGCCTGGCACCCGGGCCGTTGGCCGGTGGAGTCACCCGAGCCCCTGTGCGCGCGGGTCACGTTCACGGCCGACCTGCCCGTCAGCGGCACCTATCGGGCCATGGCGGCGGGCTTCGGGGCCTCGCGGCTGTACGTGGACGGACGGCTCGTCGCGGACAACACCGTCGACACCGTGCACATCTCGCTCGGCACGGGGGCGGGGGCGTCCGAGGTCCTCCTCGAGGCCGGAGAGCATGCGTTCGCGCTCGAGCTGGACGCCCACCCCGCCCGGCAGTTGCTCATCGCCCGGCTCGGGCTGGAGTACCTGCCGCGCACGGACGCCGACCTGGCCGACGAGGCCGTCGCGCTCGCCCGGGACGCCGACGTCGCGATCGTCGTGGCTGGCACGTCCGGGGAGTGGGAGACCGAGGGCGCCGACCGCGCGTCCCTGGCGCTGCCCAAGGACCAGGACGGCCTCATCGCCCGCGTCGCCGCGGCGAACCCGAACACCGTGGTCGTGCTGAACTGTGGCGCGCCCGTGACGATGCCGTGGCTGTCGGACGCCGCCGCGGTGCTGCTGGGCTGGTACCCCGGCCAGGAGGGCGCGGACGCCCTGGTGGACGTGCTGGTCGGCGACGCCGAGCCCGGTGGTCGCATGCCGACCACATGGGCCCGGGACGAGGCCGACACCCCCGCGTACGGCAACTTCCCCGGCGCGGACGGGGTGGTCACCTACGCCGAGGGACTCTACGTGGGGTACCGGCACTACGACGCGCGGGGCATCGAGCCGCTGGTGCCGTTCGGGCACGGGTTGTCGTACACGACCTTCGCGTGGGGCGAGCCGGTTGCGTCCGGGGTGGGCACGTCGTTCGTCGTCGAGGTGCCGGTCACCAACACCGGCGCGCGGGCGGGGTCCGAGGTGGTGCAGGTGTACGTGGCGCCGCCCGCGCACGGTGTCGTGGACCGGCCCGTCAAGGAGCTGCGCGGGTTCGCCAAGCTGCGCCTGGCCCCGGGCGAGCGCGGCGTCGCGCGCATCGAGCTGGGCGAGCGCGCCTTCTGCCGCTGGGACACCGACACTCACGCCTGGGTCGTCGACCCGGGCGAGTACTCGGTGATCGTGGCGGCGTCCGCGACCGACGTGCGCGGCCGGGTCGCGGTGTTTGTGGGGTAGTCGGGCTAGGGGACGCCGACACGATTCGGCTCGGCTGCCGCTGCTCGGCTGCCGCGGCTCGGCTGCCGCGGCTCCGGACGATCCCCCTCCGGCGCGTGGTGGCCGGGTGAGTCTGGTCGGTCACGTCCAGCGTGGGTCGGGCTCAAAGGATAGGCGCCGGAGGGTGATCGTCCGGCCCCGCTTCTCCGTGCGGTGCCGGCGTCACTACCTCACCGGTCAGGTCGGAGGCATCGTGGGTGTCGCGGGTCAGGGCGGCGGCGTAGGCATCGGGTCCACTCACTCGACGTTCTGAGCTGTCAGAGGGACGCCGCCGGTGCGGTTGAGTCGCGAAGAGCCGTGTCGGCGGGCGCACGCCGACACGGCGGGCACCCGGCGACTTCGGCGGGTGCGGCCCCGACACGCGGGCGTCCGATGTCATGGCCGGTCCGCGCCCGGGCTCGCGGGCGTCCGATGTCATGGCCGGTCCGCGCCCGGGCTCGCGGGCGTCCAGTACCACCTTGAAGATTTCAGCCACGACCGACCCCCTGACAACGGCTGACGCAAGCGACGCCCGGACTGATGGCACGGGCGCGCCGGCCCCGGACCGGTCAAGCACGCGTGCCCGCGCACTCCTCAGCGCGCTCGGGCGGGCGTCGAACGCGACCGGGGTCTTGCGCACCGCCGGGACCGGGCCGGGCGAACCCGGCGCCCTAACCGCGCCCGGGCGCGGTCGGTCACGTTTGTGCGCAGCGGGCCGCCCCGAGTCAGTCGGGGGTGAAGATCTGCTCGATGCGGAGGGCGAAGGCGTCTGCGATCTTGAAGGCCAGCGGCAGGCTTGGGTCGTACCTGCCGTTCTCGATCGCGATCACCGTCTGCCGTGAGACGTCGAGCCGGTCGGCCAGGTCGCTCTGGGTGAGGCCGTCGCGGGCCCGCAGTTCCTTCAGCCGGTTCTTCACGACCGGTCGCGCTTCACCCACGCGGACGCCGCCAGCCAACACACCGCGTACACCGCCCAGACGAACATCCAATTGAGCGGCGGCGCGCCGACGACCTGCATGATCCCGTAGGTGAAGGTCAGCGCCGACCCCGCGCCGAACGCGATCGCCAGCGAACGCGTGAGGTCGGCCGACTGCATCTCGTCGGCCTCGATCGCGTACCGGGCCACGGCCCACACGACGCCGACGATCGCGGGCACCGGCAGCGCCATCGCGGCGAACCGCCACGGGGAGTCCCCCAGCGCCTGGGCGATTCCGATCCCGGCGAACAGCAGGACGACGTAGGCCCCCATCGCCAAGCCGAAACGGCGGTTGTAGGCGCTCTTTGCCTTGTTCATTACGCTCATCCTCCCAGCGACGCAAGGAAGACCGGCAGGCCGAGCCCCAGCACGTCGACGAACCAGTGGCCGACGACCAGGGGCCAGAGGCGTCCGATCCTGCGGTAGAGCAGCGCGAACACGACCCCGACGAGAACCATCGCGAGGACCCGGGCGAGCGCCGCCTGGGGTGTGGTGAGTGCGAACGCGAGGTGCTGAAGGCCGAAGAAGGACGCGACCGCCAGCATCCCGGGCGCGCGGCCATGACGCCCGATCCAGCGCGGCTGGAGGTAGCCCCGGTAGAGGACTTCCTCGGCGAGCGCGATCGTGACGGGCATCACCAGAAGGCACCACAGGCCGAACCAGAGCGGCAGCCGGAACCCGGGATCGACGGACGCCGACGGAGGCGGCCCCTGGTACACGGCGAGGTTGGCCAGGTAGGTGGACGTCAGTAGCGCGACGAGCAGGCCGACGCCCACCAGCAGGCCGACGGCGGCGTCCCGGGGCCGGAACCGCCCGAGCAGCGTCCGGACCGACGAGCCCTCGCGGGCCAGCAGCCGGGCGACGAGCCCCAGGGTGGCCAGGTCAACGGCGACCACGATCAGGTTGGCCGACCAGCCACGCCACTCGCGGGCGAACGGCGTCCCGAGGGCGGCGAGCAGGCCGGACACGGCGCCCAGGCCGAGCAACAGGAGTCCTAGACGGAGAAGAGACATCCCCAGGAGCGGGGCGAGGGGTGTGCGCGACGGCATCCCGACCGGGCGGGATGCGCTGCTGGTGCGGGTGAAGAGTGTCATGCCAGCAACGTAAGGTGACCTTGCCGTAGAGTCAAGAGCACTTTACAAAATGTCAGCATCGCTTTACCTCGGGACGCCTTGCGGCGCGACCACCTTCTGGACGGGCCAGTCGTGGGAGACCTTGACGTTGTTGGCGAGGGCGAGGCCTGCGGTGAACTCGGCGTACAAGCTCGACCTGTACTGGGTGCCGCGGTCGTGGCTAAGCCGAATTCGGCTTAACGACGATTATGCCGAGGTAGCCGGTGAAGGGGTAGGCCAGGTCAAGTCGTTCATACGGGGCGCGGCTCCAGTCTCACGGTCTCGACACAAGCCCATGGTGGGCCGCGATCCCGGTCTGCTGTGGGCGTCCTGGAAGGGATGGGCACGACCGTCAGCCTCCGTCCAGGAGGTGGCCAGGAGGAAGATCGAGCAGATGAGCAGGGGGAGGTGGAGGACGCCCATCCACCAGCTCTCTGGTGCGAGCAGGAACCAAGTCACGGCGTTCAGCAGACCGAAGATGGTTCCAAGTGCCGCGACGGCGAACCGCAGCCAGCCGGGATAGGCGTCCGCGCGGAGCAGGATGGCGGCACCGACGACTGCCGTTACCATGCAGTAGGTCACCCCGGCGGCGTTGGTGAGCACCCCTTCCACGCTCGGGACGACCCGCCCGCCGTCGACGGCGTACGGGAAGGCTGCGGCGAGGACGGCGAGGGGAATCACCCAGACCCGGCCGGTGCGCAGCGGAGTGCACTCGGCCCTCACCGTGGGCAGGCTGATCAAGCAGCACGCCGCCAGGGCAAGTTGGGCGATCGCGTTCCCGGTCAGGAACGCGAAGCCGCGACCCCCCAGGTCAGCGGCGTTCTGGAACACCCCGACCACGACCAGGACGGCCGCGTAGTAGCCGACCAGGAGACGCGGCGCGTGGCGGACACCCACCACGGTGAGAGTGGCCATGACCACCAGGAGCAGCTTGGCCACGGGCAGCAACGACGGGATCGCGTTGACCAGCGGGTTCGCCAAGACCTCCTGGATCAGGGCGGGGGTGTCCCGACCGATAACGGGATGGCCATCGAGCAGCGAGGGGATGCCCACGACCGCGAGGACGGCGCCGGCCGGGATCAGCCAGACCCGGCGACGGCGGGGTGTGTCGGCGACGTTCACGATGTGCTCCTGAAGGATGGGTTCCATCATCGCCTTCGGGCCGCGCGAGGGTCGAGCCGAAGATCAAACACGACCGCACATGCGGCGGTGTGCGAGGGTGGCTGGCTGCCACCCGAGCACGACCGCCCTCAATGCCGCGGTGCGCGGACGACCCTTCGGGTCGGTCGCCGCGCACTCAACCGCTCCCAGGCTGCTGGTTCTGGGGTGCATGCGGGTTCAAGGGTTGAGCCGCAAGGCCCTCGCCGGGTTGGGAGTCGCGGGAGTGAATGTCAGGCGCCCTTGGCGAGGTGATGGTCGATTGCTTCGCGGGCGAGTTCGGACTCGGTCACTCCGGCGGCGTCCGCGGCAGACTTGAGCCTGTCGTGGAGTGGCATGCCGGCTTCGCGTGCCTTCCGGATGGCATCGATCAAGTGACGTTCGGCTTGGGATCGTTCCGCCACCGCAGCTCGAAGCAGGGCCACCGCCCCGGCGTCGAGTTCGTCATCGGGGTTGGGTTCGTAGGACTCGAAGCGCGCCGCGAGTTCGTCGGCGTGCTGCAGGATCTCATCAACAGTGCGCGGCATGGTCATCACCTCAGAAACTTCTCGCGGGCCTTCATGGCGTGGACGATGACGTGCACCTGATCGCCATCGACGTAACCGATTTCCAGGATG
>WBZS01001167.1_pt1 | contig 22888 bp, 19 predicted proteins | sample 5204201 | NCBI WGS metagenome assembly WBZS01 (sample SAMN12344357, study PRJNA552823) | activated sludge metagenome | biome: Activated sludge suspended growth; feature: Nitrification reactor; material: Wastewater; isolation source: activated sludge from nitrification reactor of wastewater...
CCATAACCAAAAGCCCGGCCACGCGCGCTACCAGATCTGAACTGCGAGCGGGAGGTCGATTGCCAGTCTCTCTTTGACTTGTGCACGCACCATTTCGACGAGTTGCAAAACGTCGGCGGATTTTGCGCCACTCTTGGCGATGAAGTAGTTCGGATTCTGATCGAACATGGTCACGTGACCAACTTGTTTGCCCTTCAAGCCTGCCCGCTCGATCAATTCACTGGCCGACTCGCCACCGTGGTCCTTGAAGACGAAGACATTCGGTTCGTCAATCGCAGGCTGCCGCGCCCGACGTACAATCCAGTTTCGTTGCATTTGCCGTGTCAGTGTTGCGGAGTTATCACGCTCGAATTGAAATTCGGCTTCGACAATCGCCAGTTCGTTGAGACTGCTGGAGAGATACGAGAAGCTCATGTTGTCAGTATTTCGCACCACGATGTCTCCGTTTCGCGTAATGGCCGTCGCCTTGGTGCACCAATTGCCGATGTCGTTGCCGCCTGAACCGGTGTTGCAATGCAGAGCCCCGCCAAGAGTCCCGGGCAAACCGACGAGATGTTCCGGGCCGACAAAACCCTCGCGCGCACAAGTCGCCACGAAATGCGACAGTCGCAATCCACCGCCCACCACCATCCGATTGCCGTGAATTTCGAGTTTGTTGAAATTTGGGGCTGACAGATGAATGACCAGTCCGCGCACGCCGTCGTCTCGTACAATCAAGTTACTTCCGCCGCCAATCACTCGCAGCGAAAGATCCGCCGCACGACTGCGACGCACCAATTCCACCAATTCTTCCTGAATCGTCGGCTCGGCAAAAAACTGCGCTCGGCCACCCAGATTCAACGAAGTATGAGGAGCCAATGGCTCGTCTTCTCGAACGATATGTTCCAAACCAGCAAACAAACTCATTGAATTTCCATTAGCTATTTCGAAGAATCAAAATTCGTTGCCGAAGTATTCGCCGTGGTGGCAAGCGGTCAAGGCTTGACGCACAGGGGCGGGGCGGGCGACTTCCGTACTGACGAAACCATTGCGCACGACGCCTTGCCCTACTGGACTTTCCTTTGGCGGGAATCGAAATTATGTCTCGAATGTCGCCAAAAACCAAGCCTACGCAATCGTAAAAAGAACTTTCATCCGCATGTTCACCGATAGAAAAATCGCTATTTGTTTTTTTGCAAGCCTGCTGTTTGCGACGATTGCTTCCCAGTCCGTTAGCGGGCAACTTCCGCCCAAGCGAACACTTGGAACAGACGATCAGAATCTGGCGGTGCGAATCACCGAGCAGGTTTCGGCGAGCGAATGGTTGGGACCGCTCGCTCCAATCGCTCTCTCGCCCTATTTTGGAATCACTTGCCTGGCGGGAATGGCCCAATTCGGCGAAGGCACTTGGCTCGAGCAAAATCATCTCGTCAGTCACAATCCCGTGTTGCAGCACCCGGCGGTGTTCTGGGTATTTCTCACACTGACCCTGGCGACATCCATTCCACGTTTTTCAAAGGTCAGTAAGCCAATCGCTCAATTGCTTGATCGAGTGGAAACGTATTCGGCGATCGTCACATTGATCGTCATCCGTTTGGTGGTGACAGAAGGAGTTGCCGAGGCGGAGGCCGAACCACGTATCGCTGGTGTTGGCGCCTTGCCGATGGACCTTTTGATGATCATTGCCGCTGCAGCCAATATCATTGTGATCAGCACGGTGCGTTTCGTCTTTGAGTTGATCGTGTGGTTGTCCCCGTTTCCAACCGTCGATGCAATTTTTGAGCTCACCAACAAAACCATTTGCGCCGCGCTGATGACGGTGTACGCGTTCAGTCCGATTTTGGCGTTGGCACTGAATGTTTGCCTTTTCGTAATTTGTGCGGCGTTATTCAGACCCATGTATCGCCGGGCGGTCTACATGCGATCTTTGATTGTCGATCCCGTGCTCGCAACGATTTTCCCGAGCCTGAGTCATTTGCGAGACGGCGAAATGGTGGTCTTCAATCGCGAACGACTTTTTTCGTATCCCGCCAAGAGCCGTTTGTATTTGCGGCGAAGTGAATCGGGGTGGATTTTGCGCAAGCCCAATTGGTTCCTGGGCTCTACCGAACAAATGCTGAGTTCGGATACGGGGCCGCTGCGGGTGCAAAAGGGAATCATCGTGAATCGAATTGATTTGTCAAACTCTGCCGCCGCGCAGCTCATTTTCAGCCGACGGTATGCCAGTAATCTGGTCGCGATCGCCAATGAGATGCAGTTGACTCTGGCCGACGAAGGAAAAAAAGTCGTACCTGCGATCGAACCTACTTAGCACGTCGACGAGACATTATTTTGCCTTGAAGGTTTTTGTTGGTTCGGCGTAATCCGTAACTTCGGCCGCGAACGTTTGGGTGGCGGACTTTACGAAAGGATGCTTTTCCAGTTGCCGAATTTTTTCACGGCGAGAGGGGGCGGGCATCGTTTGAGCTGCATCCGTTCGTGACGAATTTGATTCGAATTGAATGGCAATTGACCGATTCAGGAGTCCACCGAAAACCGCTTCGAATTGTTGCCGGCGTTCGGGGCGATTGCACATCTGCACGCTGTACAGTTCCCGCAAAACAATCTTGATCAGATTCGGGCCGATCGCGGAAATGCTTTGAAATTCCGAGGCAAAATCTGCCGTCATTCCGCCAACTTCTTCGAGAGTTTGCCGCCAAAGGCCTTCCAATGTCGGGTCAGATGGTGACGCGATCTCGCTTGATGGCTCTTCGTTTGGCTGTACCGGCGCCTCGACAGTCGTTTTCGCAAGAGGGTTGGGCGATGCCTGAGGAGTCTTGATTTCGTTGACCGTCGTGCCCGGCATTTTGTTAGCGGCGATTGTTTCTGTTTTGGGAGTCGCTGCAACTCGATTTGCCGCCGCATCTGGGCCATTGCGAGTTTCGCTCGCCAACGGCAACGGTTCCCCGATTACGTCAGCTTTTTTTTTTGCGTCGGTCGCTTGCGCGGCAGGTTTTGAAAGCGGTGCCATTGTTTGTGTCGCAGGTGTTGCGACCTTTTTCACGGCTGGAGGAGTCGACTCGCCAAAATTAGCACCGACAAGCAGATCCGCGATGCTCTGCATGTTTTCCAATTCGCAACAACGCAAGACCGCCGCTTCCAGCAAAACACGGCTGTGATGGCTATGCTGCATCCGGGTCACCGATTGGTCGATGACTTGCAACATCGACAGAATTGTCTCCAAGCCAACTTGCTGTACCAATTCGGTCAACGGAGCAACCTCCGAACCCGCCACCATCAACAGCAATTTCGCGTCGCAACCGACCTTCGCGGCCATCATGTCGCGGAGATAACTGACAACTTGTTGCGCAAGCTGCCCAACGTCAACGCCTGTCTTCAATGCCCCGTCAATTTCAGCAATTGCCCCGGGCATGTCGCGCTCGACCATCGCCGAAACAATACGCGACACGCGGCCCAGATCGGCGGTGCCAAGCAATTTGTAAACATCAGCGACTTCGATCTTTTGATCGCAGAACGATAAGATCTGTTCCAGCAGCGATTGGCTGTCGCGCATCGAACCGTTTGCCCGCCGCGCGATCAACGCCAGAGCTTGTTCGTCCGCCGCAATGCCTTCTTTTGTGGCAATGTCGCGCAAACAGTTGGTGATTTCGTCCGCTTCGACGGGCGAGAAGTCAAACCGTTGGCAACGGGAAAGAACAGTAATCGGAATCTTGTGCGGATCGGTTGTGCAGAAAATGAACTTCACGTGCTCGGGCGGTTCTTCCAGTGTTTTCAGCAACGCATTGAAGGCCGGCGTCGTCAGCATGTGAACTTCGTCGATGATGTAGATCTTGTAGCGGCAACGACTGGGCCTCACGTTCACGTTTGACCGCAGTTGGCGAATCTCATCGATCCCCCGATTGCTGGCACCGTCAATTTCCAGAACATCGACGTCCTCTCCCACGGAGACCGCTTTGCAGACATCACATTCGTTGCACGGTTTGGTCGTCGGACCTTCGACGCAATTTAGGCACTTGGCAAAAATTCTGGCCGTCGAGGTTTTGCCGACGCCGCGTGCGCCGGTGAACAGATAGGCGTGACCGACTCGATGCTGCTCAATGGCATTCGAGAGGGCTGTAATGACATGCGGCTGGCCGACAAGATCCGCAAAAGCCTGCGGACGGTATCTCCGGGCAACTACGGTATAAGAACTCGTTTGTTGTTTGGACATGAACGATTTCTTTCGTCGTTGATTACCAGACGCTGAGAGTGGGGCGAGCACGCTCAATGGCCGAGCCCCGCGAGCCTCAGTTCAAACAACCGAAGCCAAATGGTCAACCCCCTCACTGCGAGATTGAACTTCCCAGCCATCATCAAATCTTCGGCATTTACTGCAATCGAGCGGACTCCGCACAAGAGTACCCCGCTTAGGGCTGCTTCATATTTCAGACCTGACCCGATTCGCGGCTCCCCCTCACGGAGCCCACTCGATGGCAGCAATTTGCCAGCTACAGTTTTAGGATGAAAAGGCCCTTTCGTCAAATGGCCGCAGAAATTATCAGGAAATCGGCATTCGACCGGCATTCGCATTGAACCGATTGCGAATCATTGCGGCCTGATTTATCCTCGTCACCAAGAAGTCTTGCAAACAATACGCTTAATTTTCGGAGAAATACTGTGCAGTGGTTCCTAAAACGTTTTGTTGCATTGTCGTTGATCATGGCCGGGTTGGTCGCATCGTCTCCAGGGCAACAACCAAAAACCGCTCCCGCTCCGCCTCAGGAAAAAGCAAGCGAGCTTAAGGCGGTCATCATCGACGGAACGGGGCCGCATTGGCGTGAGCTGGGCGAAAAGGACTTCGCAAAAGTCAACTGTGACGACGAGACGTGGACTTGGAAGGACGGGTTGTTGAGTTGCACAGGCAATCCCGTCGGCGTGCTCCGAACCGCCGAGTCCTACACGAATTTTGAATTGGTTCTCGAATGGAGACACCTGAAGGACGCCGGTAACTCAGGCGTGTTCGTGTGGAGCCCAAAAGCGTCGCTGGACGCAATCAAACCGGGCCAACTCCCAGAAGGCATCGAATGCCAAGTCCTCGATCACGGCTACACTGCCGCCTACGAGAAAGGCTCCGGAAAGAAAGCTGATTGGTTTACGACCAACGGCGACGTGTTTCCCGTCGGCAGTTCCAAAATGAAACCATTTCCTCCGCTCTCTCCAAACGGCGTTCGCAGTTTTCCATCGTCAAACCATACACACGGCTTCGGAAAATGGAATCACTACTATATCCGCGCGATCAATGGCGAAGTCCGCTTGTGGGTCAACGGCCATGAAGTCTCCGGGGGCAACGACTGCGAGCCGGCGACCGGTTACGTCGCTTTGGAAGCCGAAGGCTCACCGATCGAATTCAAAAACATTCGCATCCGCGTGTTGAAGTAAGTCGATTCGGGTTCCCACCAACTGCTGGCGTTGGAGCGCGGGGCCGGCACAAAAAGGCAAATATGCAGAAAGTCACCTTTTGCCAATCATCAAACCATTTGTTTGAGAAAGCCGCCCGTTAGGCTCGATTCCAATTACGTGATCGAATGGAAGGAACAATTTGCTTGCCGGATTCTAATCCAGAAGCGTTTGGTTTTCCCAGTTCAGCAGGTGACGAACCAACCCAACTTGTTTCGCGACCTGTGATCAAGATTTGCCCCGAACTGAGATCCACTTCCAGAAAACTAAAGAGCGCCTGGCGATAGGGACAGGTAAAACTCTGGTCGCGAAACTGCGAATGGATTTCGGGGGAGTAGCTCAAGTGTTTGTACTGTTCGCCAACCCAGTGGTATGCTGCCGAGTTAACATGCCAATAGTGAATGCCCTCGATTTCCAAAAATTCATCGATGTGTGTGTGGCCATTGATTACTACCAGGATGCGATCGCGGGCGGCGGCAAGCAAGGTTTGAACGGCCGGGGCATTGTCGATGCTTTTTGGTCCCGCCAGCGGCTGATGACACAATACAATCATCGGCCCTTGGTGTGTCAGTTCACCCTCAAACCATTCAAGTTGATCCTCGGCAACGTGCGCCGGATAGCCGGATGTATGATCCTTGGGACGGTCGTTTCCATCAAGCACAATTAATTTGATGCCCCGGACCTCGGCGGAGTAATATCGATTCTTCATTCCCCAGCCATCGACCACTTGCGAGGTCTTCAGCCCGCCGTCCGTATCATGATTGCCGATAACATGTAATGGCACCGCATGGGCTGAATTAAAGGTCTCGATAATTTTGCGATTCTTAGGAATCGGGGTCGCGAAATCACCGAGTTGGATCAATGCGTCGAGCGTCTGATCCTTTCCAGCTTGAATGAAAGTTTCGAGACGTTCTTGGGCGTCATGAATGACGTCTTGATGAAGATCGGCGATCAGCCCAAATTTTATCGAGCGGTTTTCAACCGTGTTTTGTGCAAGGAGTGATCCCGTCGGCAAAATCAAAGAGGAAGCCAACAACTTCAAAAATCCACGTCTGTATCCCACGAAACGTTGGTCAGCATCATTGCAAAGCGGTTGGTTGGAAAGCATGTTTTTTTTCGAATGGTCTAAATTGGAACGGCTCAGAAACGGGATGTTTTTTGACTCTGTCTGTTGAATTCCCTTAGCGAATGTTTGCAGTTAACGATTCTGGGTGAACAAAAATTGAAATCCGACAATTCCGCGGCTTGGAAGGGCTCTTGGCTGGTCTGCGTTTGTTTTTCCAGTTCTGGATCGCGTCGGTGATGGCTTCGACCAACGAGGGGTATTGTTCCGGTAGAACTTCAACCAGCGTGCTGGCTGCGGTGGCAGACAAGGGTGTCTCGTGTTGAATTTGAGACTGGGCCAAGATGCCGCGACGTGTGGCCTCGACCAGTTCTAAAATGGTCTCCAGGCGAGGATCGGCCAAGCCCACCCGCGGCAAACAAGAGTCGTCGGCAACGTAACGTTTGGCAGCCGAGCGGTAAAATTTTTGCACCGTCCCGCGTTTGGGAACTTCGTCCACTAAAATCACCAAGCCCGCCTGGGCGAGCGCTTCGACATGCCGGTAAAGGCCCGTGATGGATTCACCAAGTTGCAGTGCGACTTGCTTGGTCGTCATCGGTCTAACAGCCATTGCTTCTAGTATTTTTAACCGAATCGGAACTGAAATGCACTTGAGCTGCTCGAGTCGGGTCATGTGAAACGTTTCAGCAATCGGCGTTATTTCGGTGGCCAATTGTTGCGATTTCGTTTTCTTTGCTTTGGTCAAGTTCGCCGGCGAATTTTTCACCTGCTTTTCAGAAACCTGCTTTTTTTTGACCACTGGATTGACGCCTTGTTCACCGCGAAATAATATTTACATATCTGTGAATATTCACAGATATGAAATTGTTTAGTTGGTTGAGTTTTTGGAGGTGTGTTGATGACCCGTCAACGATTGTCAGTTTTGACGATGCTATTTATTGAATTGGGCTTGTTTATGTCTGTGAGTTGCCCTTCAGTCGATGCAGAATTATCCCAAATGGCATCAAAACAGTCGAGCCAGGACACCGAAAATCGGATTCGTTTGTTGCTTGAGAAACGAGGCCTTTTGCCGTCCGCCACAACGATTCGGATTGAAGTTCAAGGAAGCGACTACGAGAGCGATACCAAGTCCACAATAACCGCCAATACTCAAGGATGGTTTCGCCGTGTGGGGGACGAATTTGCACCCGTAACTGGCCATGATGGCAAGGTCAGTTGGACGCTGGAAGCCACAGGGTTCTCGAGAAAACAGTCTCATTCCGACCGAGACATTTCCATCTTTCTGGCCTGGTTCCGCACAGGACAATGGTTGGATCGAGTGGACCATTCCCAGCTGAATTTTTTGGCGGCTGAGTCTGATGAACATCGCACGGTGTTTTCGGTTACTCATTCCCGAGCCACTTCCAAAGTCTGTTTTAGCAACGACAGCGGTCTAGCCGAATGGTTCAAATTCCATGGGGTTCAGGGTGCGGTCAATTGTTCATTTTCAAACTATGAAAAGCATTTTGGCATTTCCCTGCCGTGTGTATTTCGGTCGGAATCGACTTTGGGTTCCAGCGAATCCAAAGTCACCGACATTCAAGTTGTTTCTGGATATGTCGATTTCAGCAAGCCTGACCAAATTGCTCCGCGGATCAGGTTTGTCCCAACGATTTCCGAAAGACTGAATGTTAGGCGGACGCCCACCGGTCACGTGGTCGTGGATGTTGTACTGAATGAAGGAGTCGTCCGAAAGTTTATTTTCGACACGGGGGCGGGGGCAACGGTAGTTCATAGTGCCTTAGCCCAAGAGTTGGCACTGGAAAATGTCGGCCAACAAGCACTCACCTCGGTTTTTGGAACCGCAAAAACAAACGTCTATCGTTGCGATTCGTTACAGATTGGACCGGCAACCCTTGAGAATCCGCGATTGGTCAGCATGGACCTGACCACGATTCGATCGCTCTTGGGAGACGAGAAGATCGATGGAATCATTGGCTTTGATTTATTAAGTCAATGTGTTTGTGAGATTGAATTGGCCAGTGACTCAATCTGTCTTTTTGACGAACCACAGTACACGTTAACGCGGCATCAAAATAAACCATGGGAAGAATTGACAATGTTGCAAAACGTCCCTCTGATCGAAGGCAAATTCCCACGGGGCGAGGGGATTTTTCGAATGGATGTCGGGGCGGCAAGCGGGCCTGCCGGAAACTTGATCTTTCACACGCCTACTGTCGAACGGTGTCACTTCGACATTAGTGCCATGCAAAAAGTGAAATCGGGTGAATCCGAATTTGCCGTGGGACCTCTTGATTGGTTTGAACTTGGAGGCCACCGATTTGAGCGTCCCCTGGTGCTTTATTCCATCTCAACAACTGGTCCGCTCGCCGAACCAAACATCGACGGAAACATGGGAGTCGAATTTCTCAAAGTCTTCCGCTTGATTTTGGACTACCGAAATGCACGGATGGCATTAATGCCGATTGAATAAGGGGCGGTGGGCTCAGCTGAGGCTAGGTTTTCGTTGGGGCGCTCGCTGTACCGTGTTGAACTTGGAAATTATGGTTGTCTGTTCAACGCCGCTCGTTGCCAGCGCCAGATCAATCCGTCTTGAGGATCGTGAATCTGTCCCATGAATTCAAAGCCAAGTTTTTTCAAAATGGTTGTCGAAGCATTTAATTCGGGCGCGGTGTGAGCTCGAAAATTCCGAACTCGGTTGTCCGCCTGTGCAATATCAACTAACGCGAACGCAGCGGCAGTTGCCAATCCGCGGCCTTGATAAGACGGCACGATCGCATAGGCGATTTCAACGATTCCACTGTCGTCCGGTGGGCCCTTGAACCCCGCCGTCCCAACGACCAAATTTTCTTCACCACCGACGACCGCAAAACCATGCGTCCAGGGGTCCGGGGCAGTGGCGGATTCCAGTTGCCTCAACCACTCAGGGGAAACATCTCCGGAGACAAAAAAATCTCTTAGTTCGGCTACGGTCTTCCTGCCGAACACCGCTTCAAAACTTTGGACGCTTTGGATCATTGCCAGAATTGCTTTTGGCGAAAGTGGCTGCAATTCTATCGAAGGTAGGGGCTTCATCGAAAACCTGAATTTTTGAAAAGAGGGAGCCGCCAAAGGTGATGTTTTGACGGCGATGTTTGGCAGTAATTTAGCAGTCGCGGTTTTCAAACGGAAGCAAACAACCGGGGTCGACCGGCGTTCGCTTGCTCGAGAGTTCCCTTGGAAAGTCCATCCAACCCGAAATTCTTTTGCGTGCAAACGGTGAATTCGCAAGGTTCGCAATGAAAATCGCTTCTAATTGCGGAAAACGCTAGCGTTGAAGTTGGGTAAACTTTTCCGCGTTGCAAATCCGTTCCGAATGACCATTCACAGTTGTTCCGATGTATCAGGTTGTAATGACTGTGCCGTTTGGCCCGGTGCCAGCCCCCCGCGCTGGCCAACCCAGACCCAACCCGAAACGACGTCATGCCCTATCGATATTTTTGTTTCCCTGCATGGATGCTGGTTGCAGGCGTGACTTTGGCGATTGCTGGAGTTGGATTGCCATCCCGTGCCGACGATACCAATCGCCGCACACCATTGGTCGAGGCCATCGCCAGTTGCCAGTACTCTGTCGTAAATCTTCGCGGCCAAAAAACCGTGACTTCAGACAACAACACGGCTTCGCGCGAACAAGTTCGCCAAGTCAACGGCATGGGAACTGGAGTTGTGATCGACCCCCGCGGTTACATCCTTACAAACTTCCATGTCGTCGAGGAAGTCAAGCAAATTCAGATCACTACCAACGACCGTCAGACTTCCACCGCAAAACTACTGGCTCGTGATCCCGTCACCGATTTGGCGATTATCAAGGTCGACAATATCTCGGGCTTGAAGAATATGAAATTGGGGACGAGTTCCGATTTGATGTTGGCGGAAACTGTCGCCGCTGTCGGCAATGCTTATGGATACGAACACACCGTAACGACGGGCATCGTCAGTCATCTCCGGCGAACGGTCCAGATCAACGAAAATCAAATTTATGAAAACCTGATTCAAACCGACGCACCAATCAATCCAGGGAACAGCGGTGGACCGTTGCTGAATCTCGACGGTCAAATGGTCGGGGTCAACGTTGCCGTTCGTGTTGGTGCTCAGGGGATTGCCTTTGCAATTCCAGTGGACGAAGCCGTCGAGGTTGCTTCCCGCTTGCTGTCCCAATTTTCTGAGGCATCCGTGGTCACCGGTTTGCATGTAGCCACCCGTTACGTCAACAACGCCCCTTGCTTGTACGTTTTTGAAGTCGAATCGAAATCAGCGGCCGAGGAAGCCGGGCTGCAATCTGGTGACCTGATTCTTTCGATCAACGGCGCGCCAGCCTTGCGTTCGCTGGATTGGCAATGTGCGTTGCTTGAACGAAAGGCCGGCGAGAAGATTACTTTGGTGGTGGATCGTTCCGGGCCAAAAGAAGTTTCTTTGGAATTGGCATCTGCCAAATCAGCGTTGGCGTCGGCCCCGTCCATCGAATTCACCGCGTGGGCATCGATGGGATTACGATTTGCAGTGGCTACTGAAGAAGAACTGAAAGGCAAACACCCCAACTATCAACGAGGGCTCCGCGTCACAGCGGTTCGACAAACCAGCCCGGCCGAGAAGGAAGGAATTCGAGTCGGCGATGTCCTGGTTGCAATGCATGGTTGGAAGACCGAGTCGTTTGAAAACCTGGGTTACATTTTGGACCAACCTGAAGTCCGTGAAAACAAACATTTTATGTTTTATATTCTTCGAGATCGCGAGCCGTATTTTGGACAAATGCGGCTGGCGAACAAGGGAACCGAGTTGAAATAATCGATCAAACTTCTGCGTAAGCGCACGAAAGTCGCCAGTGGACAAGTGAATCGTCGAGAAGTGTAACTTCAACGTCCGAGGAAACTCCAACGACCGCGATGTTAGACAATCTCCTGCGACGATTCTGACGGGCTGCTGCCATGTAATGTCCGGTGACGAGTAAGGGGATCAACGCTTCGCAGAAACTGAAAGCCTTGCTGGAGGACCCTCGAGCAAGGCTTTTTTTGTTGTTGGTCGCCGCCAGTCGCGAGGTTTGCAGTCGAACGGCATCCACCTATACTTGGGACATGAAAAAAAAGTCTTTTGAGTTTCGATTTCACGATTGGTTGTCAGAATTTCTCGCCAACGGGCCGCAGACCGTTGTCGGCGTTGGCGATGATGCGGCGGTCTTGGCGTGGCCCGCAGGCAACCTTTTGTTTACGAATGATGTGTTGTGCGAAGGCGTGCATTTCTTGCTGCCTGACCATCCTTTGGAGGCAATCGGGCGAAAAGCGCTGGCAGTGAGCCTGAGCGACATTGCCGCGATGGGTGGAATTCCTTTGGCTGCTGTGATTTCGTTAGTGCTCCCTAAGTCAATGGACTTGATCGGAGCTGAGAAGCTCATGCAAGGAGTGAACGATTTGGCTGCGGAATTTGCAGTCGAAATCGTGGGTGGCGACACGAATCGTTGGGAGCAAGGGCTCGTCGTTGGCTCAACGGTCATTGGACGTTGCGAGCGACCCTGGTTGATCAGCGGGGCAAAAGCGGGCGATGTGCTCGTTACCACTGGGCCATTCGGAGGGAGCTTGGCCGGACACCATCTGACTTTCGAACCGCGATGCCGAATCGCTTCGTTATTGGCTTCGCGTTACAACATCAATGCAGCAACTGACGTTAGCGATTCTTTGTCGGTCGATCTGCAAGCCCTATGCGAGGCCAGTGCAGTTGGAGCAGTGCTCAATCGTGACTCGCTGCCGATCTCCGAGGCTTGTCGCGCGCGCCATTGCAATGAAGAAACGGCACTTAGGCATGCGCTATCCGATGGCGAGGACTTCGAATTGCTCCTGGCGATTGCGCCCGAAATTTGGCAGGCATTGAGCACGGATATCGATCTGCAAGGGCGGCTTTTCCGGATCGGTGAGTTTCGTTCCCAAACTGGGATCTGGTTGCGGGAGCTTTCTGGCCTAGAAAAACTCGTTGAGGTCGCGGGCTATGAGCACTGATTCGGCGACTGTTATGCGAAGAGCCCGGTCGGAAGAAGACTCACGTCGGATTGCTGCCCAGCTCGCGCAAGGTTTCGAGGTTGAATTCAATCCCACAAGTGGAGGTGCGATTGTCTTTCTCAATGGTACCTTGGGCTCCGGAAAAACATTTTTTGTTCAGGCATTGCAGAGGTATCTCGGAGTTACCGGCGAGATTGTCAGCCCGACTTTTACGATTTGTGTTCCACATCGCGGGAGTCTTTTTGATATTTGGCACATGGATGCCTACCGTATCGAACACGACGAAGAGGTGGACGAACTTGGGCTCGACGAAGCCTTGAGTAACGGAAAACTAATTCTGGTCGAATGGGGAGAGAAGATCGCTAAACTGGCGCCTTTGCCCGATCTTGACATCCAAATCGAAGTGTTGGGCGAACGTGAACGCGAATTTCGGTTCGTTGCCAAATCAACTTTTGGCCTCGCTCTGATCGGTCATCTCAGCCAAACATGACCACCTTGTTTCTTCCCATATTGGAAGTGACGCCATTGATTATGCCTTAATCGCCCTTGAAAGATTGAATAAAACAGCGGTTTTGGTTAAACTGGGAGGCTTGGGGATTCTGGCTGTAATATTCGAAAAGGTCGTTAAATGGGGGTTCGTTACCTCACCATCGCGTTATCGGCGTTGGCGCTATTGGCCGTCCGGCTGCTGCCGGATTTGGCGGTGGCTGGCAAGGCGATCGATGACCTCTTCATGGCCCCGCAACCACCGCTTAAGTTGGCAAAGGCCGAGCATTTCCAGCAAGACGATCTTCCTGGACCAGTGGGCCGAAGGAATACGGCTCCATCCCCAATGGTGCCGCCTAAGGGTTCTCAAACACAGCCAATGCCATCAGTAGATCTGCCGTTTACCCAGCCGGCTCCTGCAATCGACTTTGTGCCTCCTGGGGCAGGTCGGTCTCCGTCTCCACAACCAACGACTCCGCCGCATTCCCCGGCCGGCGATTCCACTTGTCCCGGCTGTAACCCGCGGTGCGAAACACGCACGGTCATAGTTCCCGAATGGCACGTGGAAAACGAGCTGGTGATGCGCACAAGTTATCGTAACGAACTTCGGCAACGTCCGATTTGCGTCACTCGTGTCGTGACCGACCAAGTTCCAGAACTTGAGAATTACACCGTATACGTCCAAGAAGATCGCAGCCGAGACTACGTTGTTTACCGCACGCAGAAAATTCCGTACCCCGTTCAACGGATGTACACCGAAATGGTGCAGCGAGAGCAAGTCCGTGAATACACAATTTACAAGTCCGAAGCCTACCAAGTTCCGGTCGAACAGACCTACTCGGTGATGTTGCCGGAAACTCGACACCGCCAATACACAACCTTCCGTACGGTTACGGAACAGGTCCCCGATGTGGAACACTATACGGTAATGGTACCGGAGACGCGTGTTCGACCTGTGGTGACTTACAAAGAAGTCCAAGACACCGAAATTGTGAAAATTCCGTATACCGAAATGGTAACTGAAACGCGGCAAAAGAACTTGATTGTTTACGAGACGAAAAAAGCAAAGCGAACCGTCACTTTGCCAAAAATCGAAATGGTGCCGAAGCAGTCTTTCCGTACACAGACCTTGTATTCCTACAACACCACCCAAACGCCTTTTATCGAGCAACCTTATGCGATATTCGAAACCGATGGAAGCGTGCCGGAAAACTTAAGTCTCAATCTACCCGTGACAACGCCAGCCAATGAGACGTTTTCGGTTGACGAGCCGTATATTGAGACTGCTAGTGAGCAGTATCAGGTCACCATCCCAGTCGTGGAACGCGTTCAACAAAGTTACCAAGTAACGGTGTTGGACTCGCGCGAAGTGAGTAAGACCTATGACGAGCCAGTACCCTATACGGAGGATGTCACTCACACATACACCGCGATGGTTCCCTACCAGGAATCCAAACAGGCTATCCATCGAATTTCACATCAAATACCGGTGCAGGCCTTCCATACGGTCTGTGAAGACCGCGGTCATTGGGAAACGGTAACCCGAACAGTTTGTGAACCGCAATGCGATGAATCAGGTTGTTCCTCCGGGGCATGCTCGCCCGCCGCACACACGGTCTGCGAGCGAGTTTGGCGTTCCAAGCCGATTACCCGCCGCATCCCCTACATGACCCAGCGGACAGAAACCGAGGACATTCCCTACACAATGACCTGCACTAAACTGCGACCGGAAGAACAGACAGTAACCTACCAGGTCGTCAGGTATCGAAACGAACCTCGAACGGTAACTGAAGTTGAATACACTCCACGTTTGGAGACACGTACGCGCGAAATCGAAATGACTCGATTCGTCACCGAGAATCGAGTCCGTCAAATCCCAGTGCAGAAGTTTCGAAGCGTGGCCAAGACCCGTCAAGTCCCCCGCACTACCTACCAAACAAAAACGATTCCCTACACCACACCCACCAAAACAATTTCCGAAAAACCAACGAGTGTTGAACAAATTCAGTATGAAACGAAATTGAGGGAAGCCGTAGAAAAAGTGCCATTCACGATTCTCGAACCTGCCTATTCGACTTACGAAGTCCAGCAAGAATTCGAAACCACAATTCCGACTACCAAGCCCGTCGAATACACCGTTCAAGTCCCGCAAATCCGCTATCGTGACGTTGAACGAACGGTCTATCGCTCAGTTCCTGTAATCGACTACGTGACGTACATGGTAAACGTTCCTCAACGCCGCAGTCGCGAGATTACAAAAACGGTCACCAAACAGATTCCCGAAATCAAATCGTTGGAATACACGATTAATGTGCCACACGAACGGAAAAAGACGGTGATGCAGACACGCCACCGCCAAGTGCCCGAGGTGAAACAGCAAACCTACAAGATCATGGTTCCCGAAACGCGTACGAAAACAGAAATCGAATACCGCGATGAAACCATTCCCGAAATCAAAACTCAGACCTATACCGTCCGAATTCCCCAAGTCCAAACCCGTTCCGTCTTGAAACCGGTTTCACGCACGGTGACCGAAGAGAAAATGCAGACGTATACGGTGCAAGTGCCGTATCAGGAACAAGTCTCGGTTCCGCATCGCGTTTGCCGAATGGTTGAAAAACAAATTGTGGTTGCCGTCGAACCCTGCTGTCCAGATTGTGCCCGCCATTACAATGAGCTGAATGGGACTGTGGACTAGCGCGACGTAAAACTCGTAGCGCTTCGTCGATGCATCTTTGTTTCTATGGATTCCTGTTTCGATGCATTCCTGTTTCGATGCGGACTCGAAACCCTATTTCTTCAAGTCCAACTGGAAGTCGCTGGAAGTTCTTATTGTAATCTCACCTGGGATAAAGCCCGGATCGACAAACGACAAGCCGACTTTCAGTTCGCCTTTCGTCAAATCGAATTCGCCAAGTTCACGTCGATCGACCGTCGTTTCAACTTTCCAGCCGTTCGCCTTTTGAGCGCCTAGCCACTTCGTTGCGACTTTCTGCGCGGTTCCTGAAGTCACCGTGAATTCAAGTGATTGTTTCGATTCCTCAGACAATGTCGCAGTTTCGGGTTTGTCGATTGCAATCTTCGGCGGGTTCTTCATCCGTTCCAGTTCAAGCTTTCGCTTTTCCTCGGCCTTTGCCGTAGCGTTTTCGGCAAGCTTGTTTTCGACGTCGACTTGTGCCGCTGTCATGAACTTTAACTCAAAACGCGTCATCGAATCGACCATTCGAAACTCAAGTTCAGCCAAGTCGTTTTCCTTGTTTCGGAAAATCAGATGGTCGACGAAATCAATGGTGATCGGATTCTCGGTAGTCGCCTTCCAGCCATCCGTTTCCATGGCCTTGAGGTAGGCAGCAACAAAATCGTCTACAGGTAATTTGCTGTCGCCTTCCAGGCACATCGTGCTGTCGGAGTAGCCAATTCTGGCCAAATCAGGAATTGTGGGCAGCGCGGCCGACATTTGCTCTGTAGAGTATTGCAAGCTCGTTTTCCCTTGGGCAGGTGACTCTGAACACATCACTTGGAGCCGTATGGCGTTCTTGCGCATGAACGAGGAAACCGTCGTGTCGCCGAACCATTGCCAACCGTCGCGCTCGAGGAGTTCACGACTAGCAGTTTTTGCTTGTTCGACAGTGAGATCACAAGTGTAAATCCCCGACGCTGGTTGAACATAAAGTTCTTTTGTTCCGGGGGGTTTCGGTAGTTTGCGGACATCGACATTTCCTTGATTGGTAATCGAGACCATTGAAATTTCTGGCTCTCCCGCCGGCATCACCATCAAGTTGAACGTAAAGCCGGATTTTTGATACGACGCTGTGCTGTAGGCGTCGGTAAAGGTCGCACCCTCCATCTTTCTTAGACCCTGAGAGATCAATTCGGCATCGATCTTCCTAGCCAGTTCGAGCGAGTTGCCTTTGACACGAAAAGATTGAAAGGCCACTTGGGTTTGTGCACCATCAATTGCCGGAGCCAATGGATTCCCCGACAGGTCCAGCACCGCTCGCGCGGCCGCCACCGTTGCCGCCTGGTCGATCGACGTTTGCCCGAAAACGACAGTCAAGTTCACCAAAAGCACGGAACAAAGCACCAACCCTGCGCGTTTCATTGCGAATCTCCCAGTTTTCAAATGTCTTCTTTCACTAGAGTCTTTCCTGTCGGTCGCGCCAAGTTTAATTCGCGACCACGCACCATTCAAGTACGCGAGCGATTACGACAATCGCCTCTTGGCAGCTAGGCGATTGCTGAAGTATTTGGTTCAATTGGCTCTTCAACAAACAAAATCTTTAACGCCGTTGAAAGCTCTTTTCATGCGAGTTCAACTTTTTGCATTTTTGATTACCTTGCTTGGTTCTTGGGAACTGGCTGCACAATCGTTGATTCTAAAGCAGGGCGATCGACTCGCCATCATTGGCGACTCGATCACGGAGCAAAAGCTATACAGCAAATTCATCGAAACATACTTGTTGGCCTGCTCTCCCGATTTGCAGGTGCAGTGCTTTCAATTTGGTTGGGGAGGCGAGCAAGCTCCTGGTTTTGCAGCGCGGATGGAAAACGACCTCGTTCCCTGGAAACCCAACATCGTGACCACGTGTTTCGGAATGAACGACGGTGCCTATCGGGCTTATGAAGAAAAAATCGGCCAAAGGTACGACGAGGGTATGCGGCGCATTGTCGAACGCATGAAGCAAGCCGGTGCTCGAGTGGTCGTGGGCTCTCCGGGCGTCGTCGATAGTCATACCTGGGCCATGAACCGACCGGAATTTGATCAAGTCTACAACGACAACCTCCAGCAACTCGGAGAGATTGCCAAAAGGATCGCCACAGAAAACCAATTTGTGCACGCTGACGTATTTAACGCGATGAAGTCGACGATGATCGCTGCGAAGGCGTCCTTGGGCGAGACGTATCCGGTTGCCGGAGGCGACGGAGTGCACCCCGAGGCGAACGGCCATTTGGTGATGGCTTATGCGTTTCTGAAAGCGCTCGGTCTGGATGGAGAAATCGGTAACATCACAATCGACATTGCCAGCGGGAACGCCGTCGCGAGCCGTGGACACAATATCCTGAATGGCAAAGACGGAACGTTTGAAGTGGAAAGCACGCGCTACCCATTCTGCTTTTTTGGAAACGAGCAGGACCCCAATGGAACGGTGAGCATTTTGCCATACGTGCCTTTCAATCAAGATCTCAATCGTTTACTGCTAAAGGTCAACAACCTTGCCACGGCCCAAGCGGACGTGACCTTCGGCAAGTCCACGAAGTCGTTTACGAAAACACAACTGGAATCGGGCATCAATTTAGCCGCTGAATTCCTGGACAATCCGTTTGTCGAGCCATTTCAGAAAGTCATGGACCAGGTGGCGCAAAAGCAGGCGTATGAGACATCGATGATTAAGGGACTGGTCACCAACTTTCGCCAATTTCGAGAACCACTCGCCAGCGACCCCGAGGTCGTTTCGGCTGTGAACACACTCAGGCGAAAAATGACTGAATACGACGATATCCTATTTCAGAAGGCCAAAGCCACGGCCGTGCCTGTCCGATTTCAAATTACGGTGAAGCCGAAATCGTAATCAGCGGGACTGACAGGTCCACGCCTTCCGGCAAAGGAATCACCACGGGGCCTGCGGTAACAATTGCCATGTTGACTGCGCTGCCCGCCACAAATCCTAAGACTACTGCCAGTACATTTCTAAGAATCGGAGGCATGCTTCATTTCTACCAATGGACGTAGGAATCAAAGTCGTCATCTTTTTCTTGAAATTTTGGTGAGAAGAGTTGCCCGTGTACAGTTTGGTATTTCAGGTCAGCATCCCATCGAAAAATTCACCTATGTCGTCGACTTCGTGAGCCAAAGGTAAGTCTTCGATGGAAGTTAATCCGAACAATTCAAGAAAGCGATCGGTCGTTCGGTAAATTTTGTTGGAGGATGGCGACGTGGGGTCGACCAGCAGTAACTGGCGTTCCACCAGTTGATTGAGGAGCGAACCGCTTGGTCGTTGCCGGATTTTGTCGAGTTCGTTTCGACTGATCGGTTGTTGGTAGGCGACGATGCTAAGAATGTCGATGGCGAATTGGTTCAATTGAGCTTCGCGAATTTCCCCGTAGAATTTCTGCCGAATTGGCTGGTACAAGTCCCGCAAAGACATACGGTAGCCGTTTTCCACCAGTTCGATTGAATACGGTGACTTATCCTGGTCATATCGCTTGTTCAATTCGTCAATGATCTTTTTGACTTCTTTGGGACTTACGTCTCGCAGTGACGAGGCGATTTTTTTGGCCGTGAGCTTTTCCCCTCCCGGCACCCCCACAAACAGGATCGCCTCAACGATGGAATGCTCAGTGATGGTCGCACCGGCATTGTCGGCGGCGTCATTCAGGGCGTCGACTTCTGTTGATTCGGCCGTGTCAATTTCTTCTTCGGCGGGGACGTCGGCGTCATTGGGGGCGGCAGGACCGCGATTCTTGCTCAGAATCTTGGAATAGGCCTGGCTGAGTTTCTCCAGCGAAAACTCTTCTTCGTCATCGCCCAAGTGGTCCAGAGAAATCTCCGCCTCAGACGGAGGCTGTTCGTCATCGGGTTTAGGTTCTTCGCTGGCCACCGGTTGATTCTCTCCTGCGACAACTTATTTGAACAAAACTTCAAAGGCCTCCACCAACTTGACGTCCAAGCGTGGGGGGATGGTGCGGAAGTCCAACAGAAAACGGTCCTTCGAAATCCGACCCATCACCGCCGTGGAATGAGCTCTCAGTTTTTGAGCGAATTGATCAACCGTGGTGCTCTTTGGCACGATGGCCGCACACCAAGTTTCAATTTTCTGAGTGGGTACGCTGCCACCGCCCAGCATGGAGGCGTCGGAAATCGACTCAGCCGAGGCGATTCCCGCCAAATGCTGTACTTGTCCCACAAATTTATTAGCTCGGAATTGCAGGTTGGCCAATGGGGTTACCAGCATATTCAGTAGGGGGATTTCTTGTTCGGCTCGTTCAAGGTTGTGGTAGAGTTCCAATGTTGCTTGCAGCCCGGCAAGTGTCATTTTGTCGACTCGCATGGCACGCATCAGCGGATTTTTCAAGATCCGCGCGATGGCATCCTTTTTGCCAACGATGACTCCGGCTTGTGGCCCACCCACCAGTTTGTCGCCACTAAAGAGCACGACATCCGATCCGGTTTTGATGCTCTCACCTACGTGGGGTTCGTCCGTCAAACCATATTTTGAAAAGTCAACAAGCGCACCGGAACCAACGTCGTCGATTAGCGGCAGGCGGTGACGATGGGCAAGTTCGACCAATTCACGCAAGTTGGGTTTTTCCGTAAACCCGACGATTTGGTAGTTGCTGGGATGAACTCGGAGTATGGCCCCTGTGTTTTCGTTAATGGCTCTTTGGTAGTCTTCCAAGCGAGTTTTGTTGGTCGTGCCGACCTCGCGGAGGCGACATCCAGAACATTCCATGACCTCCGGCAAACGATAACTGCCGCCAATTTCAATGAGTTCACCGCGCGAAACAATGACCTCTTTGCCTGCCGCCAGCGCTGAAAGGGTCAATAGGGTTGCGGCGGCATTGTTATTGGCGACTGCTGCCGCTTCGCAACCGGTTATCTCGCGGAGAATTCGTTCAACAATTTTGGAACGTTGTCCGCGCTCGCCAGTTGCCAAATCAATTTCGACACTGGAGTAACCGAGGGAAACCTCCTCGATTTGTTTGACAACTGAGGGGGCTAGTGGAGCGCGGCCCAATCCAGTGTGCAGCAGAATGCCGGTGCCGTTGATGACTGGAACAAGCATATCGCGACGTTCGCTGGTGAACCAATCGGCAATGTTGTTGGCTAATTCCGAAGGCGTGGGAACCTCGAAATGCTCCTTGGCTTGACTCATCCGATCGCGTACGCCGTCCAGGAACTCGCGGACCGAGTCGACAACCACTTGTTGGTTAACGTTCTCCAACAGTTTCTTCAGTGGCGGACTGTCGAGGAGTTGGGAAACGGAAGGAAGATTGCGAAACGGATTGGCCACGATTGAATTCCAGCTAGAGAACATGAAACGTTTCGTTCATCCTAGCCACTTGTTTCGTTGTCGTCACCCTCAACGGTTGATTCCAGCTTTTTTGACTGCTCGGGCTGACCGAAAATTCGTTCCCGTTCCTCGATTTCGCTCAGGCGTGCCTTCAATTCCTTGCCGGGTTTGAAGGACACGGTCAGGCGACTTTCGATTTCGACGATTTCATTGGTTTGTAGGTTCCGTCCGCTGCGGGCGGCCCGGCGAATGACCTCGAAGACACCGAAGTTCCTCAATTCGACCCGTCGGTCCAGCGCGATCGCCTCGACAATCGCATCGAACATTTTCTGAACGACTTGCTTCGTCTGCTGGCGCGTCAAACCAAGGTCATCAGCGATCGTATGAACGATTTCCTTTTTTGTCATCCATTTGCTCCTTCGGCAAGTGGCGGACTGGCCGAAGTGGTCCGCCGGGATGTCTCTGCGATCGTCATGCAAACCTCTGGACAAGATTCCTGTGGCAGTCGAAAGTTTATGTCTGCTTCCAATCGATGTCAATCAATTTGGGTGGCGACCAAGCGGCTAGGACCAGTCGTCCGGCAGCAAGAAACCGAAATTTTCTTGCGGGCCGACGACAGACAGTGCGCACTTCAAGCGCAGGCAACAGCGAAATTTCCTAAGGAGCAAGCGATGGAAATTCGCGAGAGACGGTTAGGTTGCCGAATGGGCTGAAGGTGCACCGGCACCTTGGCCAACGGCACGATGCGCAGCCGCATGATTGCCTTCAAGCAACGGAATTTTGTTTGCGACAGCCACCAATGCATCGATGAGCTGTTGCATTTGATCCGTCGAATGCAATGCGCTGGGTGTCATCCGCACAATTGAAGTGCCGTACGGAACCGCTGGATACATCACGGGATTGACGATGATGTTATGTTCATCTTCGAGCAATTTTACGGCATGCAAAGCCGTCACGCCGCGAGTAAAGACCGAGGTTACAGCACCTTCGGGGTTTCCGATATTAAAGCCGTTGGCTCGTAGGCCATTGCGGAGAACGTTAATGTTCTCCCACAATTTCAGCCGACGTTCCGGCATTGTTTGCATTAACTCCAAAGACTTGATCGTCGCCGCGACGATCGCAGCCGGCAACGCCTTGGTCAGCATGAATCCTGGCGACACATGACGCACGAATCGCAACACATGTTCGGGGCCGCAAATATAGCCACCGAATGTCCCAAACGATTTGGCGAAAGTCCCGCCGTGCAAATCAACTTCGTCTTCAACACCAAACAGCTCGCACGTGCCTCGACCATGCTCGCCGAGAACACCCGTTCCGTGAGCGTCGTCGACAAACAGTTTGGCGTTATATTTCTTCTTAAGCTCCACAAGTTTGTCGAGTGGAGCGAGGTCACCGGACATTCCGTAGACGCCGTCGACCGCAATCATTTTGGGAACATCGTCCGGGCAAGCCTTCAGTTGTTGCTCCAAGTCTTCCATATCGTTGTGGGCGAACCAGCTCGCTTCGCCCTTGCACAAGCGAGCACCATCATGGACGCAACTATGAGCGTAAGCGTCGACAAAGATTCTTTCCTTCCGGCCCACTAGACATGCGATCGTGCCGGACATCGCCGATAGTCCCAAGTTGTAAACGAGCGAGGCCTCCGTTAATCGGTATTTGGCGAGCTGCTCCTCCAACTGGATGTGAAGATCGGTGTTACCTGTAAGAGGGCGGGCACCCAATGGAGTTCCAATTCCATGAACCTTGGCAACTTCGTAACCAGCCTGAATCACTTCTGGGTGAACCGCCAACCCGAGGTAGTCGTTGGTGGAGACTTGCAGGTATTCTTTTCCGTTGCGAATGTAGGTCGGCGTGCAATTCGTAATCGGAAATCGCCGGAAGAAGGT
>WBZS01001001.1_pt2 | contig 22879 bp, 17 predicted proteins | sample 5204201 | NCBI WGS metagenome assembly WBZS01 (sample SAMN12344357, study PRJNA552823) | activated sludge metagenome | biome: Activated sludge suspended growth; feature: Nitrification reactor; material: Wastewater; isolation source: activated sludge from nitrification reactor of wastewater...
GGCCAGTTCGCCCTGCAGCCGCTGGTGGGTTTCCAGCGCGGTCTTGAGCTGCAGCGTCTCGGACTCCTCGATCAGCGGGCAGACCCAGTAAGCCTGTCGGCCCCCGCTGCAGGCCTCGCGCACGCGGCCGATCACTTCGTCGCGGCGCGCTTCGGCGACCAGTTTGGTGAGCACCGGCGTGCGCCCCGGCGGCAGCTCGTCGATCACCGAGACATCGAGATCGGCGTAGAAGCTCATCGCCAGGGTGCGCGGAATCGGCGTTGCGGACATCATCAGCTGGTGCGGGCTGGCGCGGCGCACGCCGCCCTGGCCGGCGCGCGCCGTGCTGCCTTCATGATCGCTGCCCTTCTCGCGCAGGGCGAGGCGCTGGCGCACGCCGAAGCGATGCTGCTCGTCCACCACCGCCAGCGCGAGGTTGGGAAAATCTACCGCGTCTTCGATCAGCGCGTGGGTGCCGACGGCAAGCAGCAATTCGCCCGAGCGCAAGCGCTCTGTCATCACCTGCTTGAGCGATTTCTTCAGGCTGCCGGCGAGCCACGCCACCTCGAGGCCGAGCGGCGACAGCCAGCCGGAAAGCTTCCGGTAGTGCTGTTCGGCAAGGATTTCAGTCGGCGCCATCAGCGCCGCCTGCGCGCCATGTTCGGCGGCGCGCAGCATCGCCAGCGCGGCCACGATGGTCTTGCCGCTGCCCACGTCGCCCTGCAGCAGGCGCTGCATCGGGTGCGCGCCGGCGAGATCGTGCTCGATCTCATGCCACGCCCGCTGCTGGGCGCCGGTCAGGCGAAACGGCAACTGTGCCAGCAGGGCGGCGGTCAGCGTGCCGCCGGGCGGCAGCGCCGGCGCGTCCTGCGCCCGGCGCGCGGCGTAGGCTTTGCGCAGCGAGATTTGCTGCGCCAGCAGTTCGTCGAACTTCATGCGCTGCCAGGCCGGATGCGAGCGATCTTCGAGGGCGGCGAGCGGCGTTTCCGGGGACGGGTGATGCAGCGCGCGCAGGCTGTCGGCAAACGGCGCCAGCCGGTAGCGCTGGCGCAGGGGCTCGGGCAGCGTGTCGTCGAGATTCTCGTGCTTGAGCGCGCGATCGATCAGTTTGCGCAGCGCCGACTGGGCCAGGCCGGCGGTGGCCGGATAGACCGGCGTCATCGCGTTCGGCAGCGCCGCGCCGGCGTCGACGGCCTTGACCCGCGGATGGATCAGATCGACCTCGCCGAAGCCGGCGCGGGCCTCGCCAAAGATGCGCAAGTGCGCGCCCACCGGCATCAGCTTGACCGTGTTCGGGTAGAAGTTGAGAAAGCGCAGGGTCGCCTCGCCGCTGGCATCGCGCACGCGCACCAGCAACTGGCGTCGCGGCCGCGGCTGGATCGCGCAATCGACGACCTCGGCTTCGAGTTGCACCGGCACGCCGTCGCGCACGTCGCGGATCGCGGTGATGCGGGTCTCGTCTTCGTAACGCAGCGGCAGGTGGGTGAGCAGCGCCGCCTGGGAATGGATGCCCAGCCGCGCGAGGCGCGCCGCCAGCGTGTCGCCGGCGGCAGTGCGCGCTTTCGCCTTAGCCAAGAACCAGGACGGCGTCGGCCTCGACCAGCGCACCGCGCGGCAACGCCTGGACGCCGACCGCGGCGCGCGCCGGATAGGGCTGCCCGAAATAACGCGACATGATCTCGTTCACCTTGGCGAAGTCGGCCAGATCGACCAGGTAGAGATTGAGCTTGACCGCATCGGCCAGCGCGCCGCCGGCCGCCTCGGCCACCGCCTTGAGGTTCTCGAACACGCGCACCGTCTGCGCCTCGAAACCGTCTGCCATCGTCATGGTCGCCGGGTCGAGCCCGATCTGGCCGGAAAGGTAGACCGTGTCGCCGGCCACCACCGCCTGCGAATAAGTACCGATGGCCGCCGGTGCATTGGGCGTGGAAACGATGCGCTTGCTCATGGGGAATGTCCTTGTGCGGGTGCGTTCGAGTGACCGCGGATTATCGCGGATTCCCGGGTTCGGCGGGGCGTCGGCGGGTGCTGCAAGTGGCGTTTCCGCAGCAACCTGGCCTGCAGGCCGCATGGAATGGCGCTCTGCGGACGTCCATGGCTACGAGCCAATGAATACGGGCTTCACAGACAGTGCAGCCTGAAGACCGCCATCCCGTGCGGCTTTCCGGGCAATGGTTGCAGCGCACTCGGGCGCGAGTGAGTGTGGCTTGCGCAGACGACTCATCTGTTGCGGTTCAGGGGTGCCGGTCGCCTGGCCACGACTCTTTGACGACCTCCATCTCGTTCGCTTCAAGCGCGATCGAGTGCGAGTGGCACCGGCCGGCTTCCTCGTCGGGCCACGACTCGGAAATCCATGGATGACCGTATTCGTCGATTTCCTCGACCTCGAAGATCTCGCCAATCATCGACAGGACGTCGCGCTTCTCGTCTCGAGGAAGGTCATCAAGCCATTTGCCGGAAAGGCCCAGCAGCCGAACACGCGTGCCGACATGCACGTCGTTTCCCGCAACGTCCTTGGGTGAGGATTTCAACAGCGGTCCCGGCTCTACCGTCGCGCCGGCAGCAGCATCCCCGGCTCCATGCCAATCGACTTGAGCTTGTGCTGCGCGGCGGATGCTTCGGCCTGGGTGGCGAAGGGTCCGACCTGGACGCGCGCCTCGATCTGCGCCGGGATGCCGGCATCGGCGAGTTTCTTGCGCAATTCCTCGGCATTGCCGAGGTTGGAGAACACACCCACCTGCACCAGGAAGCCACTGCCGACGGTCGGTCGGGCTAGCGGCGGCGATTCCAGCGTCGCCGGCCGTGCCGGCGGCGACTGCGGCACCGGCGCCTTTGCCACCGGCGGGGGTTCGCTACCCCTGCCGACGATCAGGCGCGGGTGCGTATCTTCCGCCGCCGGCGCTGCCTTCTCGATGGATGGCCTGGCGAGGCCGGCCTTGCCGGTTGCGGCAGGCTCGGCGACCTGTGGCGGGCCGCTGCGTTCGGGCTCGGCCGGTGCGTCCGGCTTGGCAGGTGGCGCGGTCGGCGGCTCGCCGGACGGCGCGGCGATCGGTCCGCCGGCCTGATTCTGCGCGCCTGTCGTCGCCGGGCTCTGCGCCTCGCCGGGGGGCTTTTTGCTCTCAGGCGCCGCCGGCGCGGGAGGCTTTTGCTGCTGCTCGAAAAGCGCGAGCGCGCCGATCATCGCCACGATCAGGGCCCCGGCTATGCCGATTCGCACCAGCAGCGTTTTTTTTTCGGTGCGGTCGATCGCGGCAGGCGGGCGCGAGCCCGGCACCGGCTGATTGGTCATGGCTTTGCCTCCTCGCGATTGCGTGCCAGCGCGCAGACCAGATCGGCTTCGCCGATCGAAATGCCGCAGGTCTCGGCGATGGCTTCCGGCCGCATGCCTTTTTGCGCCAGCGCCAGCGCATCGTTGTACTGCGGTGATACCGCGCGCGCCGCCTTGATCTGTTCGACTTCGCCGCGCAACGCTTCGAGCGCGGACTGCAGGGAATCGAGTTGCGCGCGCACGCCGAGCAATTCGGTCTGCAGGCCGCGCAGCGGCGCATCGTCGATCGGCGCCGGTGCTGGCGGCGGCGTTTGCCGCGGCCGGATCAAGCGCAGCAGGGCGAAGCCGACATAAAGCGCGAGGATGACCACGCCGGCGAACGCCGCTTCGCGCCAGCCGAGGGTGGAGAAGTCCATCAGCGGTGCGCCGCGGTTGCGGCGTGCGGCGAACGGTTTCTGGCTGGCGGCGCGAGTGTCATGGATGTCGTGGCATGGTTCCGGCTGCGATAATAGCCGGCCAGCCGTCCGGCAACAATCCACCCGACGATTCCAATGGACTTTTATCCGCTGTTGTTCATCAAGCGCGCAGTTGCCGCGATGGTTCTGCCGCCGGCCGGGCCGATTCTGCTCGCGCTGTTCGGCTTCCTGCTGGCACACCGTTTCCCGCGCCTCGGGCGCAAGGTTTTCTGGCTCGGCATCTTCGCCTTTTTCGTCATGGCGACGCCGTTCATGGGCAGCCTGCTGCTATCCCATCTGGAAAACATCCGCCCGCCCGACGCAGCCGCCATCAAGCGCGCGCAGGCAATCGTGATTCTGGGGGGAAGCTCCTACCATGGTGCGCCCGAGTATGGCGGCGACACCGTTGGCTCGGCGACCCTGCAGCGGCTGCGCTACGGCTCGCGTCTGGCCCGGCAGACCGGTCTGCCGGTGCTGGTGAGCGGCGGTGCCGCATCCGGCGGAAGCCCGCTGGCGCCTGCGATGCGCGAGGCGCTGGAGCGCGACTTCGGCGTCAGCGCGAAATGGATCGAATCGGGATCGCTCGATACGCGCGAGAACGCACTGTTTTCCGCGCAGATACTCAAGCGCGAAAAGATCGAGCGTGTGTTGTTGGTCACCCAGGCGTCGCACATGCGGCGCGCCCGCAAGTACTTCGTCGCCGCCGGATTCGAGGTGATTCCGGCGCCGACCGTGTTCTCGAGTCCGAGCCCGTCGGTCGCCTACGATTTTCTGCCGACCGAACACGGCATCAACCAGTCGGCGGCGGCGCTGCATGAGTGGCTGGGCCTTGCCGCCATCAAACTCGGCGTCGACGCGGCGCGCTGAAAATCAAGGCGGGGCGGGCGAATCGATTCGCCACGCCCCGCGCGAAGTGGGGAACGCTGCGTCAGAAGCGGGAACGCCGCGTCAGAAGCCCACGCTTACGCCGAGTTGCGCGCTGTAGTTGCGCACGTTCGACTGGGCGAACTGCGAGGTGAGCGCAAGACTGCCGGTCAGGTTGGGCGCGAACTTCATCGCCGCGCCGATGGTCGCCGAGCCCCAGGTGCGTTCGAGTCTGGCGGCGGGCAGGTCGAACGTCGGCGCCGCCATGCTCTGCACGAAGGCAGTGATGCTGCGCTCATTGCTGCGGAACTCGTGCTCGACGCTGAGCCTGCCGAATGGCATGACGGCGCCCAGATCGAGGCTCGCCTGGTAGCCGAGGCTGCCGATCGCCGACGTACGCCCCTGCCGCGCGTAGCCGAGACCCGCGGCGCCACCGTCCGATTCGGTGAACTGATCGATGTCGAGTCGCTGCAGGTTGATGCCGACGAAAGGCCCGTGGCTCACGGCGCCACCACCGAACTGGTAGGTGCCCTGCACGGCGAGCGAGGCGTTGTTGCCCCCGGTGCTGCCATGGACGCTGCGTGTGGCGGGGCCAAGATGCACCTCGCGCGTGACGTCGAACTCGCTGCGGCCGAGCGTGCCGACGGTCGCGATGCGCAGCGGCCCGCGTTCCCACGCGGCATACAGGCTGAGTGCCAGGTCTTGCTGCTCGAAGCCGCCACCGCCGTCGAAATCGGGATCGACGCGGGTCGCGTTGCCGGCAATGCCGACCAGCAGATCGGGGGCAATGCGATGGTCGAGGCCGATGGTCAGGCCATACGGATTGCTCTTGGCACCGGCGAAATCGGCGTTCTGCTCGAACTTGAGCCGCCCGCCGCCGAGAGTCGCCCATGCGCGCGTGGCAGCGGCCGAACTCCACTTCGAGGTAGCAAGCTGGTTGTAGATGGTTTCGGTCAACGCAGTGCGCGTCTTGATCGCCGATTCGGCAAGCAGGGAAATCTGCCTCGGCGCTGCAAGCTGGGCGGCGACCAAATCGGCGACGATCTGATGGCCGCCGGTTGTCGGGTGAACGCCGTCGGCAAAGACGGTATTGAACGGCGTGGCGCCCGGCCGCAGCGACGCCGCCGAGCAGACCAGCGACGGCGTGCTGCCGCATGCGGGAATGCTTGTCGCCTGCGGGCCGGTGAATCCGTAGACCGCCGGGTTGGCAATGATTTCACGCAGCAGCGTAAACGTATCCACCGGAATCACATGCAGTCCGGCCGACTCCAGACCGTTGAAGAGCAACTGGTTGTAGCCCTGGGAAAGCTGCGTCAGCCCCGCTGCACCGGCGGCGCCCTGCGACTGGCCCGCCGGCGTTGCACCGATATCCGGCAGGTTGGGTACGATGATGTAGCGTGCGCCAGCCGCTTGCAGACGCGCGATCTGGCCGACCTGCTGCGCTGCGGTCTGTGCCAGGTAAGCCTGAGCGGCGGCCGGCGTAGGCGCAATGGTGAATATGTCGTTTGCTCCTGCCCAGACGGAGAACAGCGCACCACTGTCAGCCTGTCCACCGTTTCTGGCCAGGTAGTTGGTGATCTGCGTGGCGACCGGCGTGGCCTGGTCGGTCGGCGGCGTGGCCGGATAGCCGGGCAGGCTGCTGACGCGCGCCCCGCCGACCGCATAGTTGGTTCCGCCCGTCACGGCAGGTGTTGCGCTGGCGCCGAACTTTCCGGCGAGGACTTCCGACCACACCGGGCCGGGATTGGTGGTGAATTTCCCCACGCCCGCCGGCACCGCACCAATCGCCGCGAAGGTGCCCGAATCGGACAGGCTGTCGCCGAAAAACACTGTGCCGCTGTACTGCGCGAAGGCGGGATTGCCGACTGCAATGGCCACTGACGCGGCCAGGATTGAACGTTTAATCATGGTGCTCCTCCACGACGGGTTATTGTTTTCACTGCGTCTCTGCCGTGTGACTTCGGCAGTTTTTTGTGGGCCAAGTGAGGAACGACCCCGAACGTGCGCCGCAGCGTGACCAGCCGCGACGACCGACAATCAGCGGCCGCTGAACCGCGGCGTTCTCTTCTCCAGGAAGGCAGTCACGCCCTCGGCAAAATCATTGGTCGCGCTGCAGCGCGCGAATGCTGCGCCTTCGAGCGCCAGTTGCGCGTCGAGCGTGTTGCCGCCGCTGGCCCGGACCAGCCGCTTGATCTCGCCGTAGGCATGGCGCGGCCCGTTCTTGAGCTGGTACACCACCGCGCTGATCGCACCATCGAGCGCGACGCCGGCGACCACGCGCGTAACCAGGCCCATGGATTGAGCGGTCTGCGCATCGAAGCGATCGCCGAGCAGAAACAGCTCGAGCGCACGGCGCGTACCCACATTGCGCGGCAGGAACCAGCTCGCCCCGCCGTCCGGACTCAACCCGATGGTCGAGTAGGCGGTGCTGAACACCGCATCGTCGGCCGCTATCACGATGTCGCAGCCCGCCATGAACGAGAGCCCGATCCCGGCACAGGCCCCACGAACCTTGGCGACGACCGGTTGATGCAGGTTCTGCAACAAGAGGATCGCAGGATTGATCCACTGCTCGATCATCGCCTGAAACTGTTGCAGCCGTTGTGCCCCGGCGTAGTCGGCAACGATCTTGCCGAATTGCCGGATGTCGCCGCCAGCCATGAAATGCGCGCCGGCGCCGGTGATCACGACGACCTCGATCGTGGGATGCGCCGCAATGCGTTCGACCGCGCCGCGAAACGCCTGCATCGCCGCGACATCGAGCGTATTGAGCGCCTCGGGCCGATTGAAGGTCAGCGTGGCAATGCCGTCGCGCACATCGAGCAGGACTGAGTCACTCATGTCAAACGCGCTCGAAAATGCCGGCCGCGCCCATGCCGGTGCCGATGCACATGCTGACCATGCCGTAGCGGAATTTGTCGCGCTGCATCGCGTTCATCAGCGTCGCGGTGCGGATGGCGCCGGTTGCGCCGAGCGGATGGCCGAGCGCGATGGCACCACCCAGCGGATTGACCTTGGCCGGATCCAGCCGGAGTTCGCGCACAACAGCCAGCGCTTGCGCCGCGAAGGCCTCGTTGAGTTCGATCCAGTCGACCTGATCCTGGCTCAGCCCGGCCTGCTTCAATGCGCGCGGGATCGCCTCGACCGGGCCGATGCCCATGATCTCCGGCGGCACACCGGCCACCGAGAAAGCGGCGAAGCGCGCGATCGGCGTGGCGTTGTAGCGCTTGAGGGCGGCTTCGCTCATCAGCAGCACGGCCGCCGCGCCGTCGGACATCTGCGAGCTGTTGCCGGCGGTGACGGAACCCTTTGCGGCAAACACCGGTTTCAGCTTGGCCAGTGCCTCGAGCGAGGAATCGGACCGTGGACCTTCGTCTACTTCGAACGCGCGCTCGGTGATCCTCACCGTGCCGTCGGCAGACGGCGCATGCGTGCGGACCCGATACGGCGAGATCTCGGCGGCAAACTTGCCTGCCGCAATCGCTGCGACCGCCCGCCGGTGGCTCTCTACCGCGAAGGCGTCCTGCTCGTCGCGGCCGATCTTCCACTGCGCGGCAACCTTTTCCGCAGTGATCCCCATGCCGAAGGCGATCGCGTAGTTCTCATCGCGCTCGAACACTGCCGGGCTGATCGACAGCTTGTTGCCCATCATCTGCGGCATGATGGTCATCGATTCGGTGCCGCCAGCAATCATGACATCCGCCTCGCCCAGGCGAATCCGGTCGGCAGCCATGGCAACCGCCTGCAGTCCGCTGGAGCAAAAGCGGTTGATCGTGATGGCCGGCACGCGGTTCGGCAATCCGGCCAGCAGCAAGCCGATGCGCGCGACATTCAATCCCTGCTCGGCTTCGGGAAAGGCGCAGCCGACGATCACATCGCCGATCTCGCCGGCGTCCAGGCCGGGTTGCTTGTCGACGAGCGCTCGCAACATATGCGCCAGCATGTCGTCCGGCCGCACATTGCGGAACGCGCCCTTGCGTCGGGCCACTGGCGTTCGCGTGGCGGCGACGATGTAGGCGTCCTGGATTTGCCTGGTCATTCAACTTCTCCCGATAGAGCGGCGGCGGGTGACGGGTGGCTCGACCGATCAGCGGTCGCCCGCCACGCCTGCCTTGTCACTAGTTTCTCAAAGGTTTGCCGGTTTCCAGCATGTGCGCGACTCGCTGCTGGGTTTCGCCGGTTTTGAGCAACGCAACGAACTGCTGGCGCTCGACGGCGAGCAACCATTCCTCGTCCACCAGCGAACCGCTTTCGATGTCGCCGCCGCAAAGCGCCGTGGCGGCGGCCCTGGCCACGCGATAGTCATGCGCCGAAATCATTCCGCCTTCCTTCATGTTGGCGAGCATCATCTCGAGCGTCGCGATGCCGTTGCGTCCGGCAACCGGAATCGCCACCGGCCGCAAGCGGGGCCGGTAGCCGGCATCGGCCAGCGCGCGGGCCTGCTCCTTGGCGACATGCAAGAGTTCGTGCGGATTGAACGCAACCACATCGGATTCGCGCAGGAAACCGAGTTCCTTTGCCTCCAGCGCACTCTTCGACGCTCTGGCCATGGCGATCGTCATGAACACCGGCTGGATGAAATCGAACGGATCCTTGTTCGCAGTACGCTGCGCCGCCCGGAAAGCGCGCAACGCGAACTCCTTGCAGCCGCCGCCGGCGGGAATGAGTCCCACCCCCGCCTCGACCAGGCCGATGTACGACTCGAGCGCGGCGACGGTCTTCGCGCAATGCATGACCAGTTCGCAACCGCCGCCCAGGGCAAGGCCGTTCACCGCGGCGACCACCGGCACCTGCGCGTACTTGACTGTCATCGCCATTTGCTGGAAGCGCGCGACGAACTTGTCGATCGCGTCGATGCCGCTGGTCTTGAGAATCTGGCCCGCCGCCAGCAGATCGGCCCCCACCGAGAAAGGCGGCCTGGCCTGCCAGATCACCAGCCCGCGATGCCCTGCTTCGGCGCGGGCGACCGCTTCGATGATCCCCTCGACCACCGCAGGTCCAAGCGAACACATCTTGCTCTTGAACGAGAGTATCGGAATGTCACGTCCGTTTGCGTCGGCGGTGTGCCACATCCGCACGGCGTCGTTCTCGAACAGGGTCGTACCGGGATCCTGCTGCTCGCCCAGCACGCGCTCGGGAAACCACTGGCGGCAATAGAAGGCAAGCGGCGAGCGCGCCTGGACCGAACCGGTTTTCGCCGAGTAGGAGCCGTCGCTCGAATGAACACCGGTGCGGCCATCGAACACCCAGGCCGGCATCGGCGCCGCGACCATCGCGAGGCCGGCGTCGATGTCCGCCTTGACCGCCGCCGCAATCTCTTGCCAACCGGCGGCCTGCCAGACTTCGAACGGCCCCTGGCTCCAGCCGAAGCCCCAGCGCATCGCAAAATCGACGTCTCGCGCGTTGTTGGCGATCGAGCCCAGGTGCACCGCCGCATAGTGGAACACGTCGCGATAGATCGACCAGAGGAACTGCGCCTGCGCGCTCGAGTGCTCGCGCAATCTGGCGAACTTTTCGGCCGGATTCTTCAGCTTGAGGATGGCGAGAACCTCTGGCTCGACCGCGCCGGCGGAAGTCCGGTAGTCCTGTGCCTTCAGATCGAGCACCAGGATGTCCTTGCCCTTCTTGGTGAAGATGCCGGCCCGCGTTTTTTGTCCGAGCGCGCCCTTGGCAATCAGTGCCTTTAGCCAGGCGGGGTTGGCGTAGAACTTGTGCCATGGGTCATCCGCCAGCGTCTCGGCCATCGAATCGACGACGTGCGCCATGGTGTCCAGACCGACCACGTCGGCCGTGCGGTAAGTGGCACTCTTCGGCCGGCCGATCAGCGGTCCGGTCAGCGCGTCCACCACGTCGAAACCGAGGCCGAGCCGCTGCGTGTGATGCATCACCGCAAGCATCGAGAACACGCCGACACGATTGGCAACGAAACTCGGCGTATCGAGCGCGCGCACCACTCCCTTGCCGAGCGTAGTGGTGAGGAAACTCTCCAGATTGTCGAGCAGCGTGGCGTCGGTGCCGGTGCAGGGAATCAACTCCACAAGTTGCATGTAGCGCGGCGGATTGAAGAAATGCACGCCGCAGAAGCGGCTGCGCAAGGCTTCCGGAAACGAGTCGGCCAGCGCATTGATCGACAAGCCCGACGTATTGGTGGCGAATATCGCGTGCTCGCCGATGAACGGCGCGACCTTGGCGTACAGATCGCGCTTCCATTCCATCTTCTCCGCGATCGCCTCGACGATCAGATCGCAGCCGCGCAACTTGTCGAGATGCTGGTCGTAGTTGGCGGCTTCGATGAAACCGACCCGGTCGCGCGTGGCGAGCGGGCTCGGCTCGAGCTTCTTCAGCCCGTCGAGCGCCTTGCGGACAATACCGTTCGGATCACCCTCCCTGGCCGCGAGATCGAACAGAACCACCGGCACGTTGGCATTGGCGCAATGCGCCGCGATCTGCGCGCCCATCACGCCGGCGCCCAACACGGCCACTTTGCGGACGATGAAATTTGACTGGCTCACGGAAGTACCACCCTGGACTGGAAATCGAACTCATGAAAGGCGGGGACGGAGGATCCGCCCCCTTGCTGCGGCAGGAATCAGAACTTGTGCGAGTATTGAACGGCGAGGATATCGACGCTGTTCGAGTTGTAGTTGCCGATAAGGAAACCCTGCAGCGCCTGGGACTGGCCGCCACCCGAGTTGTCGCGAATCGTCCCGTTCTTGATGAAGATGTGCGTATAGCCGAAGTCGATCGCACCCGCGGCGCTGACCTTGTATTGCCCGCCGAACGACAGCCAGTAGCGATCCATGTCGGGCAAACGCGGGGTGCGGAATTCAGTCTCGACCGGCGTCTGGTCGTAAGCCACGCCCGCGCGCAATTTCAGCGCATCCGAGTACTTGTAGGCCCCGCCGAACGCGACGCGAACCGTGTTGCGCCAGTTCTCCTCGGTATTGCTCAGCAGCGTGCCGTTGGTGCGATAGATCGAGAGCCGTGGAATCTTGGCCCAGCCGGTCCAGGAGACGTCGCCCATCATCTCCCATTGATCCGAGAGCTTCTGATGGACGCTGAAAGTCGCCACGTCCGGTAATTCGATATCGAGTTTGATCGGACCATTCGGTGTCGCGCCTGCCATGATGGCGTTGGCGGTCGCGTTGGCGCTGGTCGGCCGATCGAAGGTCACGTCTCCGGTGACGTTGTACTTGATTTTGGAACGATATGCCGCACCGAGACGGGTTGACGGCGAGACCTGGAATATCGCGCCGAAGTTGTAGCCCCAGCCGGTATCGTCGCCCTTGACCTTGCTGGTTCCCTCTAGCCCCGGAATGAGGATCGCATTGCGCGAACCTGCCGCGATGATCGTGCTGTAGGCAACGGCACTGGTCAGCTCGGCATCAAGACGCTGAAAGTTCAATCCCGCACCGATCGAGATCTGGTCATTGATCTTGTAGGCGATCGAAGGGTTGATGTTGATGGTTTTCACGTCGGATTTGATCGCATGGTAGCGACCGATCCAGTCCGAGTCGTATTCCGTCTTGAGGCCGAACGGGGCATTGATACCCAGGCCGAGAGCCAACGATGGTGTTAGTTGCATCGTGAAATAGGTTGCCGGAACGAACGCCAGGTCTCCCGCATCGCCGCCGTTGGCCGATCCCAGCGGATTCAGCGGAGAACCGGCGGTGGAGCCGTCGTTGCTGAACTTCGCCTGCGGCTTGATGAGGCTCCCCGCGATCACCGCCTGCAAACCCGGCAGGTAGGCCATGCCAGCCGGGTTGAAGAACACGGTGCTGGCATCTTCCGCAACTGCCGCCGTGCCGGAATAGGCAGAGCCCAGCCCGCTGGCGTTCTGCTCCATCAATTGAAATCCGGCTGCCATTGCCGATCCCGAGAACAGGCCGGCGATAATCAGCGGCAGGGTGCGGACGGCAATTCTTGTTCGCGTCATTTCTAGTCTCCTCATCCGATTTGCACTAATGGTTGGTGCGGGCTGGTTTGCTGGTCGCGCTGCCCGCTGCAAGCGACCGGTCATTCGATTCTACGCCCGGCACATCGCCTCATTCGCGGCGCCGTACACGGTGTCGCAATTGTGCAACAATCATGCGACGCCCGTCGGAATTTCCCGCTTGCGTCCGTGCAGATCGACGGCAACGTAAGTCAGCGTCGCTTCGGTGACCTTGACCACCAGCGGATCGGTTGGATGACGCAGTGCAAACACTTCGACATCGACCGTCATCGAGGTCCGCCCGACCCGCACTACTTCTGCATAGAAGCTCACCACGTCGCCAACCGATACCGGCTGCTTGAAGACGAAGGCGTTGACCGCCACCGAAACCACCCGCCCGCGCGAACATTGCGACGCAACAACCCCGGCCGCAATATCGACCTGGGACATGATCCAGCCGCCGAATATGTCGCCGGCAGGATTGGTATCGGCCGGCATCGTCGCAACGCGAAGCGTCGGCTGTTTGTCGGGCAGCACCGCCGGTTGTTCGGACATTTGTCTGGCCTCTGGCTGACGGAGGAAACCGGGTTCTGTCATGCGGCACGCGGCAACGCCCGCGCAGTTTCGGCCGGCCGGCGCTTGGCTGAGGCCGGCCGTGCGCCGAGATGATGCATCGGGCCGCCGGTGAATGGGGCAAAGCCGGTACCGAAGATGACGCCCGCGTCGGCCAGATCGGCATCGGCCACCACGCCTTGGTCGACACAGCGGCGTGTGGCGTCGAGCAAGGGCTGGATGATGCGCTGCGCCAAACCGTCGGGCACGGCGCCAGTCTTGCCCTTCTGCGCCTTGCCGTCGCGCCAGGAATAGAACCCGCGCCCGCTCTTCTTGCCCAGATTGCCTGCTGTAACGAGTTCTGACAGGCGCTTCGGTGGCGTACCGACCCCGGTCAGCGCCTTGCCGGCCGCGATTGCGACATCCAGGCCGACCATGTCGACCAGTTCGATCGGCCCCATCGGCATGCCGAAATCGGTCAGCGCGCGATCGATCGCCTCGGGCGCCACACCCTCATCGACGCAGCGCATCGCCTCCAGCATGTAGGGACCGAGTACCGCATTGACCAGGAAACCCGGCGCACTTGTCACCGGCAACGGCAGTTTGTCGATCTGCTTGACGAAGGCGGCCGCCCGCCGCGCCATTGCCGGGTCGGTATTGGCCGCGCTGACGACCTCGACCAGCGGCATCTTCGCCACCGGGTTGAAGAAATGGATGCCCACCAGCCGCCCCGGGTTCCGCAGCACCGCGCCGATATCCTCGATCTTCAGACTGGAAGTATTGGTGGCGAGCACGGCGTCCGCCTTGATCATCGGCTCTAGCGCCGCCAGCAGTTTGTGCTTGGCCTCGAGGTTCTCGAAGATCGCCTCGATCACCACATCCGCCTGCCGCACGCCGCGGCCATCGACATCCGGCACGATGCGTTCGAGCATCATCCGCGCCTTGAGCTTGTCGCCGCGGCACTTGCGCTCGAATACCCTGGCCGCGCGCTTGATCGCCGGCGCGATGCGCTCGATGCCCTGATCCTGCAAGGTCACGGTCATGCCGCGGCCGGCGCACCACGCGGCGATGTCGCCGCCCATCGTTCCGGCGCCCACGACATGAACATGCCTGGCCTCGAAGTCGCTGTCCTTGCCGAAGCCCTTCAGCCGCTCCTGCAGGAAGAACACGCGCACGAGATTGCGCGTAGTCGGCGAGGCGACAATCGCGTCGAGCGACGTCGGCCTGTTCGCCGGCACGGCCAACGCGTTGCCGCCGTACTTCGACCACATATCGAGGATGGCGTAAGGCGCCGGGTAGTGCTTCTGTTGCGCGCGCCTGGCCACTTGCGCGCGCGCCTGTCGGGCGACCAAACCCTTCAGGGGGCCGTTGAGCAGTTTCTGCCCGAGCGGCAATTTGCGCGCAGGCTTGCGCGAGAGCACCAGCGCGCGCGCCGCGTTGTGCATGACGCGTGCCGGCACGCATTCGTCGACCAGGCCGAGTTTCTTGGCCTTGCGCGCATCGACGCCCTTGCCGGTGAGCATCATGTCGAGCGCGGCGGCGGGACCGGCTACCTGCGGCAGCCGCAGCATGCCTCCCCATCCGGGCACGATGCCGAGAATCACTTCGGGCAATGCGAGTCGGGTAGCCGGCTCGTCGACGGCCACGCGGTAGCGGCACGCCAGCGCAAGTTCCAGTCCGCCGCCGAGACAGTGGCCGCGAATCAGGGCGCAGGTCGGGTAGGCGATGGCGGTCAGCCGGTTGAACAGATCCCAGCCGCGGGCGACCAGTTCGCGCGCCTTCTGCGGCGAATCGAGCTGCGTGAACTCTTCGATATCCGCGCCGGCGATGAACCCCGCCTCCTTGCCCGACAGGAAGACTGCCGCGGCCGGCGGATAGCGCTCGAGATCGTCGAGCACGGTGGCCAGTTCGGTCATCACACCGGCCGAGAGCTTGTTCATCGGCGAGTCGGCTACGTCGAGCGTGATCCAGGCGATGCGGTCGTCATCGCGGCGGACATGCCAATGGCGATAGAGAGTCATGTTCATGCCTCCACCAGCATGGCGCCGCCCTGGCCGCCGCCGATGCAAATCGATGCGATGCCGCGCCCGCCACCGCGGCGCTTCAGAACGTCGAGCAAATGCAGCACGATGCGCGCACCCGAAGCACCGACCGGGTGGCCGAGCGCGATCGCGCCGCCATCGACGTTGAGTCTTTCCTCGTCGAGCTGTCCGAGCGCCCCCGGCAACCCGAGCTGTTCGCGGCAGTATGTCTCGTCCTTCCAGGCCGCGATGCAGCCCAGCACCTGCGCCGCGAAGGCTTCATTGATTTCCCACGCGTCGGGATCGTTCAGTGCCATGCCATGGCGCTGCAATATCGGTGTCGCGGCATGCACCGGTCCGAGTCCCATCTGCGCCGGGTCGAGCCCCGCCCATTGGGAATCGACGATGCGTCCGAGCGGCTCAACACCATACTTGGTCACCGCCTCGTCGGAGGCGAGAATCAGCCACGCTGCACCGTCGGTGATCTGCGAAGAGTTCGCTGCCGTGACGTTGCCGTGCTTGCGATCGAAGAACGGCTTGAGTTTGGCGAGATTCTGCATCGAGGAATCGCGCCGCACGCCGTCGTCGGCCTGATAGACCTCGCCGTCGGGACCGATCAGCGGCACGATCTCGTCGAAGCGGCCGGCGTCCTGCGCGGCGGCAACGCGCTGATGGCTGCGCATGGCGTAGGCATCCATCTGCTGACGGTCGATGCCGAAGCGGAAGGCGATGTTCTCGGCGGTCTGGCCCATGATCTGGCCGATGACCGGGTCGGTCAGGCCTTTCATGATGGCGATCACCGGTGCCAGGTAAGCGGGCCTGAAGCGGGTCAGTTGCGCGGCGCGCTGGCCGAGTGTGCGTGCCGAGGCAAACGCGGCAAACCAGCGGGTCATTGCTTCGGAATAGAGCAGCGGCGCACGCGACAGCGCGTCGACACCGCCGGCCAGCACCAGATGCGAGCGCCCCGCCTGGATGTTGACGATCGCCGAATCGAGCGCCTGCATGCCCGAGGCGCAATTGCGCATCACCGTCCATCCGGGCACCTGCTGGCCGCAGCTCATGCGCAGCGCGACGACACGTCCGATGTTGGTCTCGTCCGGCGACGGCGCTGCGCAACCGAGAATCACTTCGTCGAGATCTCCCGGCGCAAAGCGCTGGCGCGAGAGCAGTGCCCTGCCGGCCGCAACCGCCAGATCGCTCGCCGAGAAAGGCCCCGGCGCGCTGCGCGCCTTGAGAAATGGGGTTCGTGCGCCGTCCACCACGTAAATGGGTCTGTTCATTCCGCATACCTCGCCAGCCGGGCGCAAGAACAATGCTGTATGGGTCGACGCCTGATCCTGCCGCCGCTGATCATCATTCGACCGCTCAAGCCACGGCGCGCAAGCCGCGCGGACCTTCCGCAGCCCGGTGGATGCCGAGATCCTGCGGAAAATCATCTACCCGGATGACCTTGTCGCGCAATTCGTCGCGCCGCGCGAGCAGAGCCTGTTCCGCCGCTGTTATCACGCCTGCCGCGCATGCGCTCGCGGCGAGTTGCGCGCCGCGCCCGCTGATCCGGCCGGCCTTGACGGCGGCACGCAGCTTCGCTTCGATCGGTTCGGATTGCACTGTCGCGTCGAGCGCGAGCTCGATCACGCCGACCGGATCGTCTTCGTCGCGCGGCACGTACATACCGGCGGTCAGGCGGTCACGCGTCGCGGACGGCTCGATCAACAGGTTGGCCACCTGCGCGCCAAGCCGGTCGGAGGGCACGACATACGGGCGCCCCAGTGGGAAGATCAGCCGGCGCAGCATGAACGACATCACTCTGCCGGGGAAGTTGGAGATGACGCCTTCGAACGCGTTTTGCGCCTTGAACATCGCATCCCAGATCGCCCAGTGCATCAGCGGCGCATCGGCCTGCTGGCGGCCTTCCGCCTCGAAGCGCTTAAGTGTGGCGCTCGACAGATAGAGCAGCGACAGAATGTCGCCGAGCCGCGCCGAGAGTTTTTCCTTGCGCTTGAGATCGCCGCCCATGGTGGCCATCGACACATCGGCGACGAACGCCAGCGCGGAAGAAAAGCGGGTCAGTTGCTGGTAGTAGCGCTTGGTCTCCGGCGCGATCTCGTGCGGCACGCCGACGAAGTGCGAACCGGTCATCCCCATCACCAGCGTGCGCGCCGTGTTGCGCACCGCGTAGCCGAAGTGCGAAAACACCGCCTCGTCGAATTCGACCAGCGACTTCACGCGATCGGGGTTGCCGGCGGCGAGCATGCCGCGCAGCACGTAGGGATGGCAGCGAATCGCCCCCTGCCCGAAAATGATCAGGCTGCGGGTCAGGATGTTGGCGCCCTCGACGGTGATGCCGATCGGCAACTGCTGGTAGGCGCGCCCGAGGAAGTTCGAAGGTCCGAGGCAGATGCCCTTGCCGCCGACGATGTCCATGCCGTCGATGACGACCTGGCGCGCGCGCTCGGTGACATGGTATTTGACGATCGCCGAGACGACCGAGGGCTTCTCGCCCAGGTCGATGGCGCCGGCGGTCATCACCCGCGCCCCATCCATCATATAGAGATTGCCGCCCATCCGCGTGAGCGGTTCCTGAATGCCCTCGAAGCGGCCGATCGCGGTCTTGAACTGGCTGCGCACCCGGGAATAGCCGCCGACCGTGCGCACCGCCAGCTTGGCCATGCCGGTGTTGGAGCCCGGCAGCGAGATCGAGCGCCCCGCGGCAAGGCATTCCATGAGCATGCGCCAGCCCTGGCCTGCCATCTTCGGCCCGCCGATGATCCAGTCGAGCGGCATGAAGACATCCTTGCCCCAGTTGGGACCGTTCTGGAACACCGCATTGAGCGGAATGTGGCGGCGTCCGATATGCACGCCCGGATGGTTCGACGGAATCAGTGCGCAGGTGATGCCGAGATCTTCGACGTCGCCGAGCAACCTGTCGGGGTCGTAAAGGCGGAAGGCAAGGCCGAGCAGTGTCGACACCGGGCCGAGCGTGATGTAGCGCTTGTCCCAGGTGACGCGCATGCCGACGACTTCGCGACCTTCCCAGATGCCCTTGCAGATGACGCCGAAGTCCGGGATAGACGCGGCGTCCGAACCGGCGTGCGGGCTGGTCAGCGCGAAACAGGGCGTCTCGAGCCCCTTGGCGAGGCGCGGCAGATAGTGGTTCTTCTGCGCGTCGGTACCGTATTGAAGAAGCAGTTCGGCCGGCCCGAGCGAATTGGGCACCATCACCGTCACCGCGCTGGCCGAGCAACGGGTGGACAGCTTGGTAATCACCTGCGAATGCATATAGGCGGAGAACTCCTTGCCGCCGTACTGGCGCGGGATGATCATGCCGAGGAAGCCCTTTTCGCGGATGAACTGCCAGACGTGCGGCGGCAGATCGCCAAGCTCGTGCGAGCACTCCCAGTCGTTCGACATGCGGCAGAGTTCTTCCGTCTCGTTGTCGAGAAAGCTCTGCTCCTCGGCCGTCAGCCGGGGTTGCGGAAATGCCAGCAGCTTGTTCCAGTCCGGGCGGCCGCGAAACAGCTCGCCCTCCCACCACACCGTGCCGGCTTCCAGCGCAATGCGCTCGGTTTCCGACATCGGCGGCAGAATCTTGCGGTAGCCGGCCAGTAGCGGCGCGCTGACCAGCGCCCGGCGCAAGGGCTTGAGGTTGAACAGCGCGGCGAGCAGCAGGAACGCGCCCAAGACGATCGCGATCGTCAGTGTCGACCAGGCGCCGAACCAGGCCGCGGCACCCAACCAGGCAACGCCGGCCAGCGTCCATAACGCCAGCGGTGCGCCGAGGTAAGCGAGGGTTGCCGCAATCAGCGGCAGTGCGAGAATCATCCAGATCATTTGCTGCTCCTATGGCTGGGCGCCGGCGCATGGCTACGCGCGAGCGCTTTGCTCCCTCTTGTGCGCGCCGACTGTCGCGGCGGCTCGTCGTTGTCTCGATTGATGCTCGGCGCCGCGGCCGGCGCAGCGAACTTCGCAAGCTCGCCCGGTCTGCCCGCCAGCGGCGCCCGCAGCCCGCCGAGCAGAAAGCTCATCAGGCGCGGGGCGATGGCGCGCGGATCGTCCTCGCCGGTCAGGCCGGTCGCCAGCCGCAGCGCGTCGGTACCGGCCAACGCGTAGGACATTGCACCGAGCATAAAGTGCAGGCGCCAGATGATTTCCTCGTGCGGCACTTTTGGCAGCGCGGCGAACAGCGCATCCTTGAACCGCTCCATGACTTCCTGGTATTCAGCGGCGAGGAAGGTGCGGATGAACTGGTTCGGATCGGTCATCGTCCGCCCGAGCAGGCGCATGAACTCGAAGCCGCCCTCTTCACGATCGGCCGCCAGCATGAGCGCGGTGCCGAAGAAGGCTTCGAGTACCTGCCGCGGCTTGAGCGGGCCGCCGCCGGCCTCGCGTTCCAGCCGATCCAGCTCCGCAAGACGCATCTCGTTGAGCCGCGCCAGCCCGCGCCGGAACACCGCTTCGATCAGCGCATCCTTGGAGCCGAAGTGGTAATGCGCGGCGGCGATATTGGCATTGGCCCGCGCCGTGATCATGCGCAGCGATGTCGCTTCCAGTCCGTGGCGCACGAACAGTCCCTGCGCCGCATCGAGAATGCGGCTGCGGGTATCGGCTTCCGGTCGGCTGACTTCGAGATCCATCGTGCGCTCAATTCAAACGGGTGTTTGAATACTGGCGGCACAGAGCACGGGCTGTCAACCGGTTCGCTAGAGGCCGGGCTCTAGAAACGCGCCGGGTCGCGGCGCCAATTCGTGAGTCATGGCGCCGGCGCAGCCGCTGCCGCACTGCAGCAACGGCGTCGGTCAGGTTCGCCGGTCGCGCACCCTGACGTGGCTCAGCCAGGCGAAGCGGCTCGGCCGCAAGCCGTCGCTGCGGTCCGCGAAATAGCGCCGTTCCAGCTTGTCGGGCGAAGCGCTCTCGATCAGTTCAAGTCCCATTTCGGATATGCGTTCGGCCAGTTGTGCCGGCAGAAAACTCGCGACGAACGGCTCGCCACGCCGTGCCGCAAGCCGCTTCAGGGCCGCCAGCTCGGCGCGGTCGCGCGCACCGAGCGAGGCCTCGGGCACGCAGAAGTCGAACACCAGTTCGCTGGCGGGCGCCGCGCATTCGGCGATCGACCGCAGGGTGGCGAAGGTTGCTTCTTCGGACAGATAGAACGTTGTGCCCAGCCATGACAGGAAGCAGGGCTGGCGCGGGTCGAAGCGCGACGCCTGCAGGGCGCCGCCAACCGACTGGCGCTCGAAATCGGCCTCGACGAACTCGACGTTGCGCGGCTCCTTGCCGATGCGCGCGAGCAACCTGCGCTTTAGCTGCTGCGAGGCCGGATGGTCGAGCTCGAAAATCGACAGCCTGTCGGCCAGCCCTGGCTCACGCAGCGCGAAGGTATCGAGACCGGCGCCGACGATCACGTACTGGCGCACGCCGCGGGCGATCGCCACATGCAGCGCATCTTCGCTGAAGCGCGAACGCGCAACCACCTGGCCGTAGACCGGGCGCATCACCCCGAGCAGCTTGCGCAGGATCAGCCAATCGAGGAGCCGGTTGCCGACGACCCAGCGCCAATGCCCGTAAAGCATATGGAAGGCGAAGCTGTCGTCGAACACCAGCGGCGAGTCGTAGCGCTGATGGGTCGCGCGGGCGATCGCCGCCGCAAGTGCCATGCGGCTTGCCCGCGCCGAGCCGCACGACACCGTTGCCCCGGTGCCGCGACCATGCCCATCGCGGGAAGGGGAATCCGGCATCTTCGAGGCTCTGACCATCAAATGAGCATAGATGTCGAGTCTGCGGCGGACAATAAGACGAAAGGCCTACCGCGCGGCGCCTACGCGCCGCCGCGCACGTACAATCGGGCAATGAGACGTCACGCCACCGCCCTGCCGGGCCCGCAGCCGGCCCAACGCCGCGACTGGCAAACCGTACGCACGCTGTTTCCCTACCTCTGGGCCTACCGCGGCCGCGTATTGTTCGCGCTCGGCTGCCTGATCTGCGCCAAGCTTGCCAACGTCGGCGTGCCGATGATTTTCAAGCAGTTGATCGACGGCCTCGCGATCACCACCGCGCAGGCGGTCATCGTGGTGCCGGCGGCGCTGCTGCTGGCCTATGGCGTGTTGCGCTTTTCCACCTCGCTGTTTACCGAACTGCGCGAACTGGTGTTTGCGCGCGTGACGCAGCAAGCGGTGCGTAACATATCGTTACAGGTCTTTCGCCACCTGCATTCGCTGTCGCTGCGCTTTCACCTTGAACGGCAGACCGGCGGCCTGACGCGCGACATCGAACGCGGCACGCGCTCGATCGGCTCGCTGATCTCGTACACGCTGTATTCGATCCTGCCGACGCTGATCGAGATGAGCCTGGTGCTGGGTATCCTGTTCGCCAAGTACGAGCCGAGCTTTGGCCTCATCACCTTATGCGCGCTGGCTTTCTACATCACGTTTACGATCGTCGTGACCAACTGGCGCACCCATTTCCGGCGCACCGCCAACGAACTCGACTCGGCCGCCAACTCGCGCGCGGTAGACAGCCTGATCAACTACGAAACGGTCAAGTACTTCAACAGCGAGGAGTTCGAAGCGCAGCGCTATAACGCGCAGATGCAGTTGTGGGAGTCGGCGCAGGTCAAGAGCCAGATTTCCCTGTCATTCCTGAACATCGGCCAGGCGCTGGTGGTCGCGGCAGCCGTCACCGCGATGATGTGGCGCGCCAGCCTCGGCGTGGCAAATGGCAGCATGAGCATCGGCGACATCGTGCTGGTCAACGCCTTCCTGATCCAGCTCTACATTCCGCTCAACTTTCTCGGCGTGATCTACCGCGAGATCCGCCAGGCACTGACCGACATCGAGCGCATGTTCACACTGATGCGCGAGCATCGCGAAGTGGCCGACGCGCCCGATGCGACCGACCTGCCGCCCGGCCCGGCGCAAGTGGTCTTCGACCGTGTCGATTTCTCCTACGAGGCGAAGCGGCAGATTCTGTTCGGCGTGAACTTCACGATCGAACCGGGCAGGACGCTGGCGGTGGTCGGCCACAGCGGCTCGGGCAAGAGCACGCTGGCGCGCCTGCTGTTCCGCTTCTATGATATTGGCACGGCCGAGGGCAGCGGCGGCATCCGCATCAACGGCCGCGACATCCGCCGCATCACCCAGGCCAGCCTGCGCGCGGCCATCGGCATCGTGCCGCAGGATACGGTGCTGTTCAACGACAGCATCTACTACAACATCCTCTACGGCCGGCCCGACGCGCCGCGCGACGAAGTGATCGAAGCCGCGCGCGCCGCACACCTGCACGATTTCATCGAGCGCCTGCCCGACGGCTATGACACCAAGGTCGGCGAACGAGGGCTCAAGCTGTCGGGCGGCGAAAAGCAGCGGGTCGCCATCGCGCGCGCGCTGCTGAAGAACCCGCCGATCCTGATCTTCGACGAAGCCACCTCGGCGCTCGACTCGAAAACCGAGAAAGCGATTCAGGCCGAACTGGAAACCGCCGCGCGCGGGCGCACCACCCTGATCATCGCCCACCGCCTGTCGACCGTGATGAATGCCGACGAAATACTGGTGCTCGATGCCGGCCGGGTGACCGAGCGCGGCAGTCATATTGCGTTGCTGGCGGCCGGCGGCGCCTATGCGCAGATGTGGGCGCTGCAGCAGCAGGAAGATGGCGGCGCGCTTTCCTCGCCCCCGCCTTCCGCCGACACCCGCCCTGAGAGCCGCACCCCGCAATGATTCCAGGCACCCCTGCCCGGAGAGGTGCATGAAATGGCGCTCTGCGCCGTGCCATGCTGCAGAGCGCCATCCGGTGCGGCTTGCAGCCGCTATGC
>WBZS01000989.1_pt2 | contig 22874 bp, 15 predicted proteins | sample 5204201 | NCBI WGS metagenome assembly WBZS01 (sample SAMN12344357, study PRJNA552823) | activated sludge metagenome | biome: Activated sludge suspended growth; feature: Nitrification reactor; material: Wastewater; isolation source: activated sludge from nitrification reactor of wastewater...
GGAACGTACTCAAAGACGAGAAACGGCGTAGAGTGATCGAAGTTGTGGCCAAGCAACCGCACGACGTTTTCCGGCCAAGCTTTTTCGCCCCCTCTGGCAATCAAGCGGTCGAGGACTTCCTTGTCCCGTTTGAGAACGTAACTACGCTCAGGATCGAGCGGAAACTTGATTGCTCGTGGTTCGATTTCGTTTTCGGCCTTGGCCAAATAGACGGCACCGAAGCCCCCCGTTCCCAAGAGTTCGAGAAGTTGGTACTGCGTTCCCGGCAACGGACACGGGGCGTTGTAGGGTGGAAGGAACGTGGGAAGCAAACGAAGTGCATCGTGCTCGTCTCGCGGGAGCAGGTCGGCGGGACAAGTGGACTTACCTGCAGCCGTCCGGGGCAGGGTTTGGCGAAGTGTTGCCGGGATCGATGCCAGGTAGTCGCGAGCCAGGTTTTTTGCATCGGCGCCCACTGTCGGAGCAGCGGTTTCGAGCGCATCGTCAATCATTTTCCGAGCGGAACGGGCATCCAGATTTGCGACCGCTTCGAGGGTGGCACAAGCCTCGGCCGGGGGTTGGCCTTTTACCCAAGTCCAAACGCGGTTGGCGACCGTTGGACCAAAATACTCAACGGCCTTGCTTACCACCGGTGCCGCAATGGCTCCCGGAGGCCCCGCAACAAAAACGACCGTGGCTTCCACGGCACGCGAAAGTAACTGGTCAGAGATCAGGGCACGAAAGAAGCCCTGGACCGTCGGTTTTTCCGCCGTCGCACCGCTCATGACGTTTCACCGAAACAGGGGATCGAAACCGTATTTTTGGGGCGTTCGTAGTGTATTCGCCTTCCACGGCCGAGTATTTCAAAAAGTTCCGGAATTTTTCCCAGCATATGGAAGGAGGTACCTTGGCCGAACAAATCCCTGGCATTCTCACCCGATTAACAATTCTTGCCTCCGTGTTTCTTGAATCTGCTGCCCCGATCATGATTAGATTTGCGCTTCGGCCGATTTTCTGCCATGCTCCGCCCCTTGTCGTCTTATCCGGGCGACAAGGAATGTCTGAGAGCGTTCTTTCTCGCTACCGTCTTCTTTGACTCCGGAGAGAATCCGGAAGGAGTTTTTATGGCTACGAAAACCCGACGGGCCGAGCGGCCAGTCAAACGGCCGGAACTGAAGGTCGGCCCGTTCCAAGGGGGTATCGGTGTCGCCGTCTGGCTCAACGAAGTCCAGACAGAAACCGGCACGACCCTCATCCGCTCGATCTCGCTGGCACCTCGCCGATACCGCGATCGGCAAAGCGGCGAATGGAGGGACGCCGTCTCCTACCGCCCTGGCGATCTCACGGCTTTGATTATCGCGTTGGACGTGGCATAAACACAGTACCTCCGGTCATAACGGGATGTGAACACGCGCACACATGAGCGTTCGGCAAATGGAGCATTGCCGTAATTTTAGGTTATTCGTCGATGGCTGGCTCGGCCTGGCTCGGCGCGGTGAGGTCCCGCCGCGTCCGGCGTACGATCGTTCGTAAGATGCTCGCAAGTCACTTCCGAGAGCGTGAATCATGCATCTACCCCAAATCGCGGCTGGCGTCAGTTGCCATGGTTGTGACCTTGAATTGAGTCCATCCCCGAAGCATAGCTATGCAGATGTGTTGTCCGCGCACGACCTCAAAGAGATTCGCTCCCGAATCCGCGAATTCCTGCGGCGTGGCGTCGATCATTCACGGCTTCCAGTCCCAATAGTTAGAGCGGATTTCCTTCAAGTTCAAAGCCGTTTTCCAGATAGTAAGTTCATCGATGCGACCGACAAAATTGCGGATGACGTGTGTCTTGCTGCGGAATGGCATTCCCCAGTTTCCGATCTCGCAAGGGCCAAGTGACAACGGTTGGTTATCATTGAGGGGATCCGTAGACACTTCCTCGCCATTGAAATAGTGCGATACCCGACCTGCTTTTCGATCGTAGACGGAAGCTAGACAGCACCACACTCCCATATTTCGCGGCGTGAACAAGACAGGGGAGCCGTAACCTGTGGCGCCAATCTTCGTGGTCGATGGAATACGTACGCCAAGTCGCAACGTCCCTGCATCGGATATCTGCCAATGGGGGCGGCCGATTTCGTAGCCATCGGTGAGAAGAATACCTTGCGGGCGGTCCGGTAGAGCGTCGACTCGCAGCCAGGCAGTGAGGGTGAGTTGGTCATAGGAGCCTGGTAGGTTCAAGCGAACGCGATCGCTTGGGCGTGTGAATTCCAAGGAGGGCTTGCCAGGCCAGCGGCCGATCGCTTTTTCGGCCCCCACGATGGTGCCATGCGAGGCCGACGGTCCGCGATCGAAAAGTTGAGGACCTTCGGCTTCGAAATCAAAATGGAACGCAACCCGCGGATCCATTTTGATGCTTTCGTTCCATTTTCGCCAGGCTTTCAGACGCTGCTCGATAGCGGTCTTTTGTCGCGTGCGAACGTCCTCCATCGAGAGAAACGCCTTGGGCTGGAAAGTGAGGGACGAGCGCTCGCCGGTCTTTTCATATTTCATGCCCTCGCCACCGACCAGGCGTTTAACTTCGTGCTGCGACCGCTCACCGGGCGGATACAATTCGACTTTGCCGTTGAAGACGTGAACTTTCGAGGGGCCGTCGCGATCTACCTCCAAGCCGAATTCCGTGCCAAGATCAACGAGGTCGAACTGCGGAGATCGGATCACGAATCCACGTGCTGGCGGCGGTACAGACGCACGAAGTTTGCCGCTTCGACAGATTGCCTGATCTGCCGAGACAATTTCCAGTTCCGCAGGACCTTCGAGGATCAGGTTGGCTCCGGAGTAGAACTCGATTTGAACTAGGCCGCCAAGCAATTTCAGCGGTCCGGGCGATAGGATACTTCCCGTTTGGGGCGGGTTTTCTGACGCCCAGCGAGCATCCGAAGCCAACACCAAGACTGCGACGCCATCGTCGGTTCGCTCCTCGGCTATCTGCTTTTCGATAGGGCGTTCGGCACCATGGCGAAAACTGCCAATCCAAAATCCCGTTGCAATCAAGACTGCCGCCGCCGTCGCCATGATTAGTCCGACCCACCATCTCCCCGACAGAAAGCCGGTAGGTCGCATGCTGGGTGGATCGATACGAGCAAGGTGTCGTTCCCCGAGTTCAGCATGCAAATCTAGGTAGTGAACATAGCGGCGCAGGGCTTGCGCATCGCCATCGAGGATATTTTCGAGTTGGGCGATCTGCTCCGGCTTTGCTCGTTCATCGACCAACGCTGCCAGAAGTTGAAAGAATTCTTGGTCTTTCGCTTCAGCCATGTTGCCACCCCTCTCGCAGCATCTTTCGATCGATGCACTCGATCAGGCGAATCCGAAGCTTGTCGATCGCGTAATAGAGCTTGTGGACGCTTGTTTGGGACTCGTCCGCTTCACGTTGGATAGAGCCATGCTCCGAATACCGCCGAATAATCAATCTGCGTTCCGCTTCGGTGAGGTCCTGCAGGCAGCTGTCCAAAATTCGCCGTCGGACTTCGAGCAGCGGGGCTTCGTCTGAGACGGCGCGATGCAACTGTTCCAGCAACTTATCGGAAAACACCAGACGTTCACGGGCTTGCCGTTGCCGCCACGCGAGGACCTCGTGGTAGGCGAAGCCAATGGCCCATGGAACGAACGGACGGTCGGGTTCGTATTCGTGGAATTTTTCCAATAGGCGAACCGCCGTTTGCTGCAAGATGTCGTCGGCGTCGGCCGCGCGCGGCACAAGTATACCGATGTACCTTCGCACCTCTGGCTGCGCACGGGTCCAGAACCCAACAAACTCCACAGCTGAATCGGCCATTCGCTATCCTCCGAACCGTCACCACCAATACTCACCGCCAGGGGTCCAAATTCGCAACGGTTTTTGCAATTTTTTTTCAGGGAGCAGCACGAGAATGAAAAATCTCGAAATCTTTTCCGAATTTGGCTTCGTTCCGCTGAGTTCAAACGAGAAGTCCCTGTTAATGGTCTTTCGGGAACTTGCCTTGAAAACGACGGTTCTTCACCTCCTGACGACAGTCATTCTACTTGCACCACTATCGGGGCTTCACGCAGATTATGTGCTTTTGTTCAGTATGTTCCAAAAGTCGAAGTCCCCCACCTTCTTTGCCAAGGCAAGCGAATTCGTCGTCGAGAAGAGATTCTCGCCGGGGCAGCACTTTCCATCACGCTGGGTTGAAGGCGTTGATGAACGACCGGCATTCCATGCCTACCTCATCCACAAATCCACCGCAGAACGAAGCTGGGAACTGCGCGTCGGGAAAGGCGGCCAGGTCTACTCGATTGTCAGTTCTTTCGGGGAGGCGATGCCGCCGCAGCGATTGATGTCACAGTTCAACGATGAAACCTGGCAGATGGTGCTCTTCAGCAACGAAGTGGTGGACTACGATCTCGACAAAGGGCCTGGTGCCATTCGTGACGAGGTGAACTCGTTCGTCCATCAGTCCGGACTTTACGTGGGACGCAAGCAAAAGCATACGCCTGATCGGCCCTTCTACTGCCCGCTCCTCGCATCACATTGGGATCCGCAGGCACGCACCTACACGATGATCAACTGGGGCCTGTGTCCCACGATCAGCGTCAACCGCAGCGACGTGATCTTCGTCGTGCAGTTCCGCGACCTCGGCGCGGGCGTGATCGAACTGAATCACCTGTGCTACAATTTCGGCACTTTCGCCTACCACTCGTGCGCAACGATGTGGGGCGGCGTTCGAACCTCGGTGTTTCCGGAATTGGTGCTCTCGAACCCCGACGGCAGCTATCGCTTCCACACGCCTTTCAATCTCCAGGCCAAGGATACGTACGGCAACGTCATCGACACGGGCGGCTGGGCAGCGGCCACCCAAAATGCGGAGAATCCCTCGGCTTACGCCCTCGGCCTTGTCTTTGGGCGCGATCCGTACTGGATCGAGCAGCGCAAGCTCAAACATGCTGGCAAGCCCCACTGGCAGCGTTCCGCCACGGTGTATGGTGCGGGCGATTCCCGGGGCGGTGAGCGCGATTACACCGTCATGAACATGGATAACCGCGTGAACATCGCGCCTGGCGACTGCTTCTTCCGCCGGACCTACATGGTGATCGGCACGCTGAAGGAAGTCGCCGAGACAGGCCGCAAACTCGAGTCTTTCACGGATCTGCACCCCGTGGAGTTCAAGGAAAGCGACACGCCACTCCTCTCAGTTTACGTAAAGCGCGCCGGGAAAACTCCACCACAGCCCACACTCGACAAACCGACACCGGATGCTCAACCTGTCTGCCAACTTTATGCCCATCCCGTAAAGCATTCCAGGCCCGTCATCCTTCTCCAGGATAGCGGAACGGGCAAGTACATCGTCACCACGGATCCTGCGTTGCAATGTCGGAAAGTGCCGTTCGAGAACCCTTATCCGGTCGGACACGAGAAACACGCCAAACTTCAAGGCCGCGTTCAATACCTCACGCACCAAACTCCGACAAAATCCTGGCAACTCCTCGGGTACGCCATGCCCGCTGACAAAGCCGACAAGAACATCGAACATCGCAAACTTGGCGACCTGGCTGACCTCGCGCCGCTCTTCCAGGCGGGTGAGTGTGCGCAAGCTGATAAGCTTCTGGTACGTTGACCACAAACGCGACTTACTCCTTGAGGCTGACCGCCATGAACCTTGTAACTGACCGACGATCCTTCCTGGCCGCCATTGCCTTGGTATTGCTGGTCTTCGTCCATCATGACCGACTCCTTGCTGATGAAAAAGTCCCCCAATCCGTCACGGAGCTGTGGGCCGACTTCGATCCGCGTAAAGACCCACTCGAGGTTGAAGTCATTCGCGAATGGAAGGAAGACGGCGGAGTATTTCGTTATGTCCGCTATCGCATCGGCACCTTCAAAGGTAAACCGGCTCGCATGGCGGCGATCTACGGCTTTCCTGCCGATGCGAAAGAAAAGCTTCCGGCGGTGATACACATTCACGGCGGTGGCCAGCGGGCGTTTTTGCATGAAGTCAAGCTGCTTGTTGGGCGGGGTTACGCGGCATTGTCCGTCAATTGGGGCGGAAGTGCAGGTGGCAAGGCGCCTTTCAATTCGCCAGAAGGCGCCAAGTCTGGCGATCCCAACACGGACTGGGGTGCTGTCGATCCCTCTCAACTCAATGTACCGGGGTATCAAACGCTTCTACCGGGGCCGAAGCAGTTCTTTGCGGATTGTGAGCATCCGAAAAACAACAACTGGTATCTGCTCACACTGGGCTGCCGACGTGGGTTGACGTTTCTCGAGCAGCAACCAGAAGTTGATCCCAAGCGACTCGGCGTACATGGCTATTCCATGGGCGGCAATCTCACGATGTATGTCGCGGGCAGCGACAACCGGGTAAAAGCCGCAGTTCCTGGCGTCGGGGGTGCGGGTTGGCGCTGGCAGGAACACAAATTCACAGAAGGAACCGCTCCGCCTCCGATGCGCATCCAAGGAGATGTCAAAGTCTTCGCCCGAACGTTGAGCTTCGAAAGCTATGCTCCGCTCATCAAGTGTCCCGTGCTGCATCGCAGCGGCACGAACGATTTTCATGGCTGGATGGACGACGTCTATCGCACAAACGCGCTCATCGACAAACAGCCGACGCGCTACTGCTGGTCGCCGCATCTGAATCATCGGCTCATTCCAGAGGTGGCGGTGGCGATGCCCCTCTGGTTCGATCATTACCTCAAGGGTGGCCCCGCTCTACCGGAAACGCCGCACAGCGACCTCTTGCTACAGACCGCCGATCGTAACCCGCTGCTCCGGGTCGTGCCTGATACGAAAGCCCTTCAAGTGAACCGCATCGAGATCTACTACAGCGTTGATTCCGACCCGCTCGCTCGTTTCTGGCGCAGTGCGGACGTAACTCGTGAGGGCAATGCATACGTCGCAAAGTTGCCATTGCATTCGCTGGATCTTCCGTTATTCGCCTTCGCAAATGTTTATCACAAGTTGCCGAAGTCGGAATCGCTTGCTGCCCTTCCTGGCGGTTCGAAATCCGTGACCGAAATTTGCATCAGTAGCTTGTTGCATTCACGCTCGATCGAAGAAATCAAGAAAGCCAATCTGCTGAGCACTGCAAAATCGACCAAGCTAATTGAGGACTTCGGCCACGGCTTGCGCGATTGGTACGTGATTGGAGAGGGAAATCTCTCTCACCAGCAATTTTGGACACGCAAGCTGACCGACCCGCTCTATCGCGGTCCCAACGGCGCGAATCTCGCCATCACACTCAAAATGCCGCAAACGAACCGTCTCAGCATCGTGCTTCAGCAGAACGAATGGAGAAGATACCGAGGGCCGAAGATGACCTTTGTGTGCGAACGCGAAATTCAGGGGAGTGACAAAGAACAGACGCTGTTGCTCGAAGTCAAGGACTTCACGTCCAAAGACGGTCCGCTCACGTCCTGGACGCAGATCGATCAACTCGGCCTTTGCGCCCACTTCACCGAGCGTGGAACACCGAAGACAACAGCGTCAACCTGGAAAGGTCCGGCCCCGCAGTTGGTGAGATTGCAGTGGGAGTAGTCGCGGAAGAACCTGAATTTTGGACGCAGAAGGGGGACCGGTTTGCTAGTTTGCTAGATCGCAGCCCACACTGCGGGCCAGGCGGCGAGGTGGCCGATGAACCTTGGGACGCGATCACGGAATCCGTCGAACGAGAGAAACGGATACCAGAACACCACAGGAAAAGAGGAAAAAATGAATCCGACGATTCGAAAGACACTTGTGTATGGGGTGGTCAGTATGCTGGCACTGGCCAGTTCGACGAGTAGTCTTCGCGCGGACGACAGGCTGCCGAAATTCAGCTGGGATCGCGTGCCTGTGTATGCGCATTTCGGCTACGATCCAGCGCTCACCCCGCAACAGTACGATTTCCTGGCGAAGCATTTTTCGTTCGTGACGTTTGCCGCCGGCAGCGTGAAGGATGCCGAAAAGAACATCGCGGCGGCCGCGGCCGAGATCAAGAAGCGCAATCCCTCCGCGAAGGTACTCTTCTATTTCGCCGCCGACATTCCGCACTCGAATTTCACCGCTTCGAACTCCATCTTGCCGAAGGAGGCGTTCTTCGAAAAGCCGTCGATCAGAAAGTATGTCGACCCGAAGACGGGAAAAAAAGTCGAGCGGGAAATCTACCGTTTGGACAAGTCGCAGCCGGCCATGCGCGAGTGGTGGGCGAGCGTCGCCGAGAAGGCGGTGAAGGAATACGGATGCGACGGCGTGTTCGCGGACGGCCTCGCCAACGACGGCGGCGACCAAATCACCCCCGAAAAACGGGAAGCCGTCCGCAAAGGAGTGGCGACCATGTGCAAACTCGCGCACGACAAGATGGGGCCCAAAGGATTGATCATCTTCAACCCGCTCCATGGCGAAGAAGGCTCCGAACTTCTGCCCGCGACCGACGGAGCCATGATCGATAATTTCGACCGGACGATGTTCCTTAAAGACGCCGGCAAGATACCCGGAGCCAAGGACCTCAACATGATGGCCGCGGACATCGAAGCGATGCAGAAGGCGTCCAAGGCCGGCAAGATCGTCATCTTCAAAGGCTGGCCCGGATTTCATCAGAAAGACAAGGAACTGATGAAACGCCCGCATGAGGAACTGGTGAAGTTGTCTCGCAACGCCATCACCTTCCCGCTCGCGAGTTTCCTAGTCGCTGCCGGCCCCAACTGCTATTTCCAGTACACCTGGGGGTGGGGTGCCGATAACGGCACGTTTGATTGGTATCCCGAATTCGACCGGCCGCTTGGCGCCCCCAAAGGCGACGCCACGCGAGACGGCTTAAAATACACACGCGAATTTGAACACGCTTCGGTGTTTGTGGATCTGGAGAAAAAGTCCGCCAGGATTGATTGGAAGTGAATCAACTAAAACTACCATGAAACTCTTCAGTCGCATCATCCTCGCGGTGCTTATGGTTGTCTACGGTTCAGCCGCTCCCGCGAGCGCGGGCTGTTTATGATTGACGCGAATTTCGGACGGACAGCCGGTATCGCCGAGATGCTGCTGCAGAGCCACCCGGACAACGGCGACATCGACGCGGAACCGGTGATCCGTCTTCTGCCCGGATCACTTCCAAAGAACCGCAAACCGTCAAAGTCCGCGTGAATAACGAGGAAATAACCGAGAAAACACAATAGGAAGACCATTCATGAGAATCATTCTCTTGCTCCTAACCGGGTTCGTGTTTGGCCCAGTGGCGAAACTTCACGCCGCTGACGCGGTCAAGAAGAAGCCCAACGTGATCTACATCATGGCCGACGAACTCGGTTACTTTGAACCTGGGTTCATGGGCGGGAAGAACATCAAGACGCCCAACCTCGACCGAATGGCGGCCGAGGGCATTCGGTTCAACAATCTGTACGCCGGCTCATCGGTCTGCGCTCCGACTCGCTGTAGCCTGCTCACCGGCAAGCATAGTGGTCGCACTTCGGTACGCCGCAATGGCGGAGGCACTCCTCTGCGTGCGGAAGAAATAACCATTGCCTCGATGCTGAATCGGCTCGGATATGCCACCGGAGGGTTTGGCAAGTGGGGGTGCGGCGGTCGCGAATCCACCGGCGTTCCGGAAAAGCATGGCTTCGACGTTTTCTTCGGCTACTACGATCAGGTCCACGCGCACAGCTATTATCCGCCTTACCTGATTCGAAATAGCGAAGAGGTGAAACTGGAAGGCAACTTTGGCGTCCGCGGTAAAACCTATTCCCATTATGCCATCCACGAAGCTGCGTTGAAGTTCATCCGCGAGCATCGCCAGGAGCCGTTCTTCGCTTATTTGCCCTATACGCCTCCGCACGGCAATTTCAACATTCCCGACGACGATCCGGCATGGGCGCTGTACAAGGACAGGCCGTGGACCGAACCCGCACGGCGTTACGCGGCGATGGTCACGATGCTGGACCGGCATGTCGGCGAAGTCATTGCGTTGCTCAAGGAACTCGGCATCGATAACGACACGCTTGTCTTTTTCAGCGGCGACAACGGCGGCGCGGATTACTTCGTGTCGGCGGAACATCCGCGCGGCGTGCATTCCGCGAACAGGAATCCGCTCACCGGCGTCCAGTTTCGAGGCAAGAAAGGAACGCTTTACGAAGGCGGATTACGCGTTCCATTCATCGCACGTTGGCCGGGCAAGATTCCGCCAGGCCGAAAGAGCGATCATGTCGGCTATTTCCCGGACATCATGCCCACAATCGCGGAAGTCACGGGGGCCAAAGCGCCAGCCGACTTGAACGGCATCTCGATCCTGCCGGAATTGATCGGCGAAACCGCCGCAGGCCGAAAGCAGGCTCAGCACGAGTATCTCTACTGGGAAATTCAAGGCTGGAAGGCAATTCGCCAGGGCAACTGGCGCGCGGTGCATCCGGCGAACACCGGCAAGTGGGAACTCTACGACCTTGCCACCGATCCGAGCGAATCCAAGAACATCGCTCAAGCGAAACCCGATGTTCTAGGTAAGCTCACCGCGCTGGCCGAGAAAGCGCACGAACCGGCGCGTGAGGGCACCTTTACCTCGACTGTCCTTCACGAGCGCGACCGCCGCGCAAAAGTCGGCAAGCAGGACGACGTGCCTATGCCCAAGAAAAAGGCACTAAACGCAAAGCCATGATACCCCTGCCGAATTCTTGGAGCACCGCCTCGACGGCAGCGTGAACCACTGAACTCTCTTGTCAAAAAAACTGACTCGTACATTCGACTTCAAATGAAAACCGCACCAAAGAAAAAACGTCTGAGCAAAGCCATGACACTGGTGCGGTGCGCCCTGCTCGTGTCGCTGGGCCAATCGTCGGCGTTCTCTGCTGAACCGCCGGTTTCCTTCAACAGGGACATCCGGCCGATTCTCTCGGACAAGTGTTTTTCCTGCCATGGACCGGATGCCAAGCAGCGGAAGGCGGGTTTGCGTCTGGATACGCCGGATGGAGCCTTCGGCAAGACTAGGAGCGGGGTGCCAGCGATCGTCCCGGGTAATTTGGCGAAGAGCGAACTCTGGGCACGAATCAACGCGGCAGACATGGACGAAGTGATGCCGCCGCACAAGAGCAATAAGGTGCTGACTGGTGCGCAGAAGGATTTGCTGCGGCGCTGGATTGCTGATGGCGCTCGTTATGAACAACACTGGGCGTTTCTTCCTCCTCGAAAGCTCACTCTACCGGAACTTCGCCATTTGCAGGCCCCAATCCGACATCAGATCGACCGCTTCATCTTCGCGCGTTTGGAGCAGGAAGGACTTTCTCCTTCGCCGGAGGCGCAACGCTCGACGCTCATCCGCCGGGTGACGCTGGACCTCACGGGCCTGCCCCCGACTGTCACCGAGGTGGATGCCTTCCTCGCGGATTCTTCCCCCGATGCCTTTGAGAAGCTGGTAGACAGGTTGATGGCGACGCGTGCTTACGCTGAGCGGCGTGCCCAAGACTGGCTTGATCTTGCGCGCTACGCGGACACACGAGGGTTTGCCGACGACAAACGGCGTGACATTTGGCCGTTCCGCGAATGGGTGATCGCGGCGATTCACCGCAACCAGCCGTTCGACCAATTCACCATCGAGCAACTCGCGGGCGACATGCTGCCGGACGCGACGACATCGCAGCGCATCGCGTCCGCCTTTCACCGCAATGCACCGCAGGCGAAAGGCAACACCTATCCTGTGGAGGAGTATCGGCTGAAGGGCGTCGTGGACCGGGTTAACACCACGGGCGCCGTCTGGCTCGGACTCACGGTGGGTTGCGCGGAGTGTCACGACCACAAGTACGATCCTATCCCCCAAACCGACTACTATCGGCTCTTCGCGCTATTCAACAACATCGATCACTCCGGAAAGGGTTTCGCGCAAGGTGGACCGCATCTGCTCATCGAACTGGCCGACAAGACCAAGGTGTCGGTGCCGGTGATGAAGGAACTAGCGAAGCCGCGCGAGACCTTCATCCATGAGCGGGGAAATTTCCTCATCCGCGGGGAGAAGGTCTCGCCGGGAGTTCCCGCGTTTATGCTCGGCAACCATAAGCAACCCACCAGCCGACTTGAGTTCGCGCGCTGGCTTGTGCATGGGGATCATCCGCTTGTCGCGCGTGTGGTAGTGAACCGTTTCTGGCAGGGCTATTTTGGCCACGGCCTCGTGCGCACGCCTGAGGACTTCGGCCTTCAGGGCGAGTTGCCCACACATCCTGAACTGCTCGACTGGCTGGCGGCAGAGTTCGTTGGGTCCGGCTGGGACATGAAGGCGATGCACCGTCTCATCGTAACGTCTGCGACGTATCGACAGTCGGCGCGCATCCCGCCGGCCCTCGCTGCTCGTGATTCGCAGAACCGTTTGCTTGCCCGCATGCCGCGCGTGCGACTGCCCGCCGAACAAATCCGCGATCAGGCGCTCGCCGTGAGCGGCCTGCTCCGGCCGAGTGGCAGCGGACGGAGCGTATTCCCACCGCAGCCGGACAGCTACTGGGAGGACCGCGATCTGAAGGGTAAGTGGAACACCAGCAGCGGCGATGACCTTCACCGCAAGAGCCTCTACATTTACTGGCGACGAATGGCATTGCACCCAACAATGGAGTTGCTCGACGCCCCGGCCCGCGCCGTCTGCACCACCCGCCGCAACACCGCGAATTTGCCCACGCAGGCGCTCGTGACGCTTAACGATCCCATCTTCGTCGAAGCAGCCACCGCCTTCGCCAAACGCATCCTCTCCGACGCGCCGAAAGATAATACCGCGCGTCTCGAATTCGCCTTTCGTCTTTGTCTGTCCCGAACGCCCGACAAGGAAGAACGTGGACAATTTCTCGCGTTCATTGACAAGCAGACCAATCGCAATGCGGCCGACCTCCACGCGGTGTGGACGAGCGTCGCGACCGTGCTCATGAACCTCGATGAGACTCTCAACAGACCATGAAACCGACAACACCTTCCCACGCTCCACTCACGCGCAGAGCCTTTCTCGGACGCTCCGCAGGCGGTCTTGGCGCTCTGGCGCTGGCGTCGCTGCTGAAGCCCGAATTGCTTGCGTCCGGCGGACTGCCGGGCCTTCCCCATTTCGCGCCGAAAGCCAAACGCATCATCTTCCTCTTCATGGCCGGCGGTCCGTCGCATGTGGATCTGTTCGACCCCAAGCCGACGCTCAATGAACGCGATGGCCAGCGTATCCCGCCGGAACTGCTGAGAAATCACCAGCAGTTCGCCTTGATCCGCGGCACGCCGAGTTTGAAAGGCTCTCCCTACAAGTTTCAGAGACACGGCCAGGCCGGCACGATCATCTCCGAGTTGTTGCCGCATCTCTCCAGAGTCGCCGATCAACTCACCGTCATTCGCTCCATGCACACGGACACGAATGTTCACGACCCCGCCGTCAATTTCATGAACTGCGGCACTTTCCTTGGAGATCGCCCAACAATGGGCGCGTGGCTTTCCTACGGCCTCGGTTCGGAGAATGACGATTTGCCCGCCTACGTCGTGCTTACGTCCGGCTCCAGCGACGGCCAGCCGTTGCTACAGAGTTTCTGGGGCCATGGATTTCTGGAATCGCGCCACGCCGGGGTTCCGTTCAGAAACAGCGGCGCCCCTGTGCTGCACCTCGACAATCCGCAGGGCGTTTCCCGCGCGGATCGGCGCCGTGAGCTCGACCTGTTGCAATGGATGAACCGCCGCCAGAGCGACGCGCTTGGCGATCCCGAAATCAGCACGCGTATCTCCTCCTACGAGCTTGCCTTTCGCATGCAAGCCAGTGTGCCTGAACTCGCCGATCTCCAGGACGAGCCTGAGCGTATCCTGAGACTTTACGGAGCCGATCCAGCCAGACCGTCCTTCGCCCGCAACTGCCTGCTCGCCCGCCGCCTCGTTGATCGCGGCGTGCGTTTTGTCCAACTCTACGACCGCGGCTGGGATTCCCACACCGACATCGACCGCGAGCACAGACGCCAGTGCGCTGCCGTCGACCAACCCGCCGCGGCGCTCCTTACCGACCTCCGCCAACGCGGCCTGCTGGACGACACCCTTGTCATTTGGGGAGGGGAATTTGGGCGCACCCCTGTCGCTCAGGTTTCAGGGAGAACCTGGGGACGCGACCATCACCCTCATGCCTTCACCATGTGGCTCGCCGGGGGCGGCATGAAACCCGGCACCACCTACGGAGCGACAGACGAGTTCGGCTACCATACCGTCGAAAACCCCGTCCACGTCCACGACCTCCACGCCACCGTCCTCCATCAAATGGGCATCAATCACGAACGCCTCACCTTCCGCACCCAAGGCCGCGACTTTCGCCTCACCGACGTGCAGGGGACAGTCGTGAGGGAAATCCTCGCTTGAATGGAGCAGGACTCGATTGTCAAACAAACACACCGAAAGGACTTTATGAAAGCTGAACCAAAGAAAACACGTTTGTCCAAATTCACAATAGTCACGCTGTGCGTCCTGCTGGGCGCAGCGCCCTTGTACGCGGAAAGTACGCGTTCGGCCGAACCCGTCACCTTCAGCAACAAGTCCATGTCCCTCACCATCGCTCCGGATGGCAAGGTGAGTTTGAAGCGCGATGGCAAGCTGGTGTCCGAGCCGGACTCTTCGGGCTGGTCAATCTACAATTGGACGGCCGGCAAGGGCCTGAAGAATGGCGTCCTCACAAAGCTGGACAACATGAAGCACGTCGGCCCAAACGAGCTGTTGCTCTGGTCTTCCAAGGGGCCATTTCAAGTCAAGGTCGCCATCACCGCGAAGGATCGCTACTTCAAGTTTGAACTGCTGCATGTCTCCAATGACCCGAAAACAGGCGGTTTGAACAACGACTGGCCTGGCCATCGCGTGGAGTTTGATGTGCGGACCGCCCCCCAAGACGATGGCTGGAAGCTAAATACGCTGCTGCTCAACTTCATGTCGGAACTTCCAAAAGGTCCCTTTAAGGTGGAGGATGGCTCTTATTTCTCCTGGCCATATCCGCACTTTGCCCAGACGACCGACCGCCCGCAACCGCAGGGCGCTGTCGCGGTCTATGGCTTTGTCGGTGATGAAGAGCACGACGACATCCTGACCGACATCTGGGTGGCTGAGCCTTCGCTGCCCCGGCCGAATCGTGCCAATCTCAAGAGCTGGACCAGGGCAGATGCTCTAGCCTGGCTTAACCGTTGGGTGGCTGAAATGGACAAGCCGAGGCGGGCGTATTCCTGCACTGCCGAGGGGAAGCCTGAAAACCTTTATAAACTGGCTGACCTGGCCGCGAAACACGGCATCAACGAGATCTATCTTCACAATTGGGAATGGCAGGGAGATTCTCTTGGCTTGCCCGGCAAGGAACTCTTCCCCAACGGCGTGGAAGATGTTGTCAAATGGCGAGAGTATTGCCGTGCCCGTGGGATCCACTTCAATCTGCACGGATTCGGAGGGGTATTCATGGCTACAGACAAGAAATACGGTCGCGGGGTTGTTCCGGATGGCTTGGCGAGGTCTGCCCGTGGCACGTTGGTCAATGATTTTGCAGTTGGTCAAAAGGAAATTCTGGTTAAGCCGGACTTCAATTTCTACCTGAGCATGAAACCGGGTCTGCCGCCCATTGCCTCTCCGCCTTGGGGGTATACAGCGCTTCCGCCCTATATGTCCAACGCGGCATTGCTCAATATCAACAAATCACTGTGGGAATTTGATGCAAAGGTCACTAAAGACAATCTGTGGAAGATTACATTAGGGAAACATATCGGCGGCAGCCGCGCGTCATCCTCCGCCAAATCGGGGGATGTGGTGGATTTCATCGTGACGGGGACCGCGAGCTGGTTTGTGCCGGACCCGCGTTCTGAGATGTTTCGGCAGATAGCGGAGGAATATGCAGCGATCCTGAATGTGTTTCAGGCGAATTCCGGCTACGATGGGTCGGGTTGGAGCAACCCGCTGGGAAACTGGCAACTGAAGAAGATGACACAATTGGTTTACGAGGGCTTGGATCATCCGGCCCTGACGGGCTCCTCATCGGGCGTCCCGATGTTCGGTAATTTTGAATACTACTACAGAAAGGCGCAGCGAATATTTGAAGGTGGCAGGGGAAGTTCCATGACCTTCATGCCCTCGGGTACGGCCGTGCTTGCCAGCAGCATGGATGATGCGCACCACGGCCTGAATGCAGGCGTCTGGTCCAAGGATATGAGCGTCCGGGGAAATCATCGGGGTATTTCCGTGAAAGACACCGAGGAAGTGGGGATCTGGGATGAGGCAATGAAGGCGTTCAAGCTCTGGTCGGAGATGAAGCCTCACATGAGCGATGCGCAAAAGGCCCTGATTGACGCCAGGCAAAAGCGGGTGGACCCGCCATTCATGAGTGATATGTTTGTTGCTTCTGAGACACCTGATCAATGGCTGCTCACGCGTACGCGCGCCATGCGGCGTCCCGGTATCGATGGGATCTGGAAGCGAATGACCGAGCGTCCGGATGTATCACCCCGCCAATATCTCAAGGCCGACGGAGTCGCTCTCAATGGCTTGGAAAATCCATACGTCACGCAGACACCTGTGGTTGAACTGCATGTCATGGCCGGCATGTCCAAAGGTGACAGCAAGAACATCTCGCTGATGCCAAAAAGTGCAGATATGATCATCAATCCGAAGCAAGTAGGTGGACCTAAGAAGGTTCCACGTGGCGCAGTGAGCGGGCCGCAGGCATTGGGGTATGAAAACGGGAAACTCATTGTTTCTTACGACAACTCGAAATCCTCCCAGATTTATTACCTCTGGGACCGCAATACCCCGTTAGTCGGACATTGGTTCTATAAATCGTTAAGCGGCGGTTCCAAGACCCTGGACATGAACAACAGCCGGGGTATCGCGATTACGGTGAATGTTCCGGAGGGCCAAAGTGTAGAAAGGGGTGTCCTGGCCTTTGCTACAGACGGCGGCTTTCCTCGCACCTATGTCGTGAATCTTGATTTTGTCGGTCAACGCACCTTTGAGATTCCGCATGGTGAAGCGGCCAATAACTCTGCCACGTGGCTCTCGTATGACCCTCTGAACCCCACTGCGCTGATCAGCGCCAGTCACTACAAATCTGATCTTTTCCGGGCATACATAACAGGTCTGCCCGCCGGTAAAAGAACAAGGGTCGAGATTATTAATATCGAGGCGATGAAAGAGGATCGCACCACCGGCCTGATCGATCCTGTCCTGACGCTGAATGGTGCCAAGGCAGCCGTCAAAGGCACCATCCCCTACAACCATTATCTGGTGTATTCCGGAGGTGCTAGTGCAAAGGTTTACACCCCCAACTGGAAATTCGTGAAGGACCTGCCGGTGACTTCTGAGGGCGATCTAAAAGCCGTGAAAGGAAACAACACCTTCAGCGTGAGTGCGCCGCAGTCCCCCAACGCGTGGCTCTCTTCCAGAATCAAGGTCGAAGACTCGGCGAACAGGATCACCATTGCAAAGCCGAAAGGCGCCCGGTAAAAACCAACACGATTCCCAGAGAAAATGGAGTTGATGATGAAGTACGCTCTCGCATTGCTTGTCCTTGTCCTACAGCCACTCGGTGCTTTGCTCGCTTCGGACTCGGCGAAGCCAAACGTCGTGTTCATCTTCGCAGACGACTGGGGATGGGGCGATCTCTCGTGCCACGGGCATAAATGGTTAAAGACGCCAAACCTCGATCGACTCGCGCGCGAGGGCATCGATTTTCACCAGTTTTTTGTGCTTAATCCTGTGTGCTCGCCAAGTCGAACCGCAGTGTTGACGGGAATGTATCCCGCTCGCTTCTGTATCCACCAGCATTTTGCGCCGGGCATCAACGTCAAGCGAGGTATGCCGGACTGGCTCGACCCAAATGCGCCCACGATTGCCCGGATCCTCAAGGCAGCGGGCTACCGCACCGGGCATTTTGGGAAGTGGCATCTAACGAATACGGGAGCCAAAGGAGCGCCGCTTCCCACCGAATATGGCTTCGACGAATTCGCCGTTTTCAATGGTCCAGGGGATGCGAAGTCACAAGCCAAGGTGCAAGACACGGCGAAAAATGCGGTCCGCTTCATTCGGGAAAACAAGGATCGACCATTTTTCGTGAACATTTGGATTCATGAGCCACACACGCCGCATGTGCCGAGTAAGGAATCCATGGAAAAGTGGAAGCACCTGGACGAGCAGAAGCAAGTTTACTCGGCCGTCATCACGGACGGCGACAACGACGTCGGAAAGGTCCTCGACGCCCTGAAAGAGACCGGGGTCGAGAACAACACCATCGTCATCTTCTCGAGCGACAACGGTCCCGAATGGACGGGCGAGAAGAAATCCGTTAGCACGGACAAGACCACGAATGTACGCGGTTACGATACTTACTACAGTGTGGGCAGCACCGGCGGCCTGCGCGGGAAAAAGCGGAGCCTGTTCGGGGGAGGCGTATGCGTGCCGTTCATCGTGCGATGGCCGGGGCATACGCCGGCAGGCCAAATAAATAACAAGACGGTCGCGACCGCGGTGGATTTGCTGCCAACGCTCTGCGCTGCCGTAGGCGTATCGTTGCCGAAAGATTACCGGGGTGACGGCGAAAGCCTTCTTGGCGCCTTCAACGGAAAAATGGTGACACGCACGCGTCCGACCTTCTGGGAATGGCGCGGTACCGAGAAAGAACCTGATTATTGGCCACGGCTAGCCGTGCGCGACGGCGATTGGAAACTGGTGATGACCTACGACGCCAAGCGAGTCGAGTTGTACAAACTGGCTGACGATCGTGCCGAGGTGAAGGATGTTGCGAAAGCTCATCCGGAAATCGTCGAGCGTCTTACGAAGCGTACACTCGACTGGAAGGCGACGCTGCCCGAGAGGCCGAATCCCGATTGCATCAGTAAGTAATAATCGGCCGGATGCCAAAGAGAAAGCGTGGCAATGATGCTTGATCTTCCAATGCCTCAAGAGTGTCCAGAGTTTCTTGTTTCCAGGGGATTTGATATGCGTTCGCGATGTGTCTTTACGTTAACTTATTTGCTTGTGCTCCTGTGCACCTGCGTTGCGATTTCGGCCGAAGTGCCCGAACAATTGCCCAAGCCCGACGGCAAACCGGCGGACATGACCAAGCCGGTCCAGGTCTTCATCCTGCTGGGCCAATCCAACATGGTCGGCCTCGGCAAGGTGAAAGGCGGCGAGATCTCTCTGGAGCATGCGGTCAAGGTGAAGAAGAAATATCAGTATCTCGTGGATGATGCGGGCGCCTGGCTGGAGCGGAAAGATGTCCGCTTCGTGCGTTACATGTCCGGCAAAGGCCCGCTCAACAACGAATTCCTGGCCGTGAAGGGCAACACGCTCGGCCCGGAGTTCGGGATCGGCCATCCTCTGGGAAATGCGATCGACGCGCCCGTGATGCTTCTCAAGTGCTGCATCGGCAACCGGGCTCTGGGCTGGGATCTCCTTCCGCCAGGCAGTGAGCGCTTTGAATTTACCCTCAGGGACAAGGCGGGGGTGGAAACGAAGCTGGTCTACGCCGGCTACAAGGACCGACCCGAGTCTTGGGAAATGGACCCGGCCAAGGGCGTCAAGACCGACCCCAAGCCCTGGGTGGACAAGAAAGGCAAAGCGATCGACTGGTATGCTGGCAAGCAGTGGGACTACGACATCGGCGACGCCAAAAAGGCGCTGGCCGATCTCGAAAAGCACTACCCCGGAGCCAAGGGCTACGAGGTTGCCGGGTTCTTTTTCTGGCAAGGAGAAAGAGACGCCGGCAATGCTGGCCACGCGGCCCGCTACGAGAAAAATCTCGTGAATTTCATCAAGGCGCTGCGCAAGGAATTCAATGCTCCCAACGCGAAGTTCGTGCTTGCCACGATGGGCGAATCCGTCAAAGGCAGCGGCGGCAACGGCGGCCAAATTCTCAACGCCCATCTCGCCGTGGACGGCACCGCGGGGAGATATCCCGAGTTCAAAGGCAACGTGGCGACCATCTACACCCATCCCATGGCACAAGGCGGCAGCGGCAACGGTCACTACGGCGGCAAGGCCGAAGTCTATATGGACGTCGGCGAAGCCATGGGCAAAGCCATGGTTGAATTACTGAAGAACAAGAACTGAGGCTTGGCAAGCCGAGAAAAATGCACGCCATCGTCTCGACCCGATAAATGGCCGGACGATGGCTCCCATTCGAAGAGTCACGAAAGGAATGATTGCGATGAAGTTAGGCATGCCGCATCTCACGTTCAACATTTCGCTGGGCGTCTGTTTGGCGCTCGGAGTTGGCGCCCCTTTGGCCGCGCAGCCACGCGGCAAGACTCCCCCGTCCGCAATTCCTCTGACTGCCGACGGAGAGAAACTCCAGGCACGGTTTGCGGCCACGCTCAAGGCCTTGCAGGCAGAAATCGCCAAGTCACTGCCGAACGTGTCTGAGCAGAAAAAGATCGCCCTCGTCAAGGCCCGTGAAGCGCTCAAGACGGCCGAGGCGGAAGCCAACACGGTGCAGAAATCCCAGGGGAAAATAAACACGGCCAAGGCTTTGGTGGCTCACGCGAAGAACAAATGGATTGGTGGCGCCGAGAAGGGCATTGCTGCGGCGCAGGCGGCGCTGAAGAAGGCGACCACGGAGGCTGCACGCGAAGCGGCGAAGAAAGATCTGGCCAAATGGCAGGCGAACAAGGAGGGCGGCATCAAAGCGCTCCATGAACGCCAGAAAGCACTCGACCAGGCCCTGCTCGACGAGGCGAGCGTGAACGCGAAGAGCAAGGCGGCCCAAGCAGCGCTGGCCTTGGCCCAGGCCAATGAAATGAAGGCGGTAGAGAGCATCCTGGCCGACCTGCAGCCCCTCCTCGCGAGTGGGAATCTGGACGCACAACTCATTCATGGCGCCGTGCTGGCGAAGGCCACGCCACGCGGTCTGGCGGCGTTTGCGCAGCAGGGCAAGGAGCAGGCGGCCCTCGTGGACCAACTCCTGGCCGATGACGGCTTGATGAAGCAGATGCTCATCGCCGGTGGCGCCGAGGCGGGCAACTACGGCCCGGCGATGGAGATTTACTCAACAATCCAGAAGGCGAGCCCCAAGGCTCGCGAAGGGGTCTTGCAGCGGCTGGCACTGGCCACCAGCCTCGAACATGCGGTTCCGATCAAGCAGAGCAACGCCCAGACAGCGACTGATGCGCCGACCATCGTGGATCCGGTGAAGCGTTACCTGCATTACGAGAAGGCCTTCCTCGATGGTGAACTCGATCCAGCCTTCAAGAACTTCTCCGTCTGGGAATACCGGATGGTCGTCTGCTGTGATGCTCCCGATCACATTCTGGCGTGGGGGCGCGAAATGCTCCGAAACTACCGGCCCGATCACGCCTGCAACCCGGACTATGGCTGGCGCTATTCCGGAGCAGTCCGGACCGAAGTCAAGTACGGTTCCGAGTGTGTGAAGGATGATCTCCCATCATTGAACGTTTATCAGAACATTCCCAAGGATGGCGGGGTCTGCGGCCGGCGCGCCTTCTTTGGCCGGTTCATTCTGCGCAGTTTTGGCATCCCGGTCTGGGGCGTGACCCAGAAAGCTCATGCAGCCGTGGGACATTGGACGCCCAAAGGCTGGGTGATCAATCTTGGCGCCGGGTTTCAACACAGTTGGTGGGACAAGGACGAGAGCCCCCGCAGCGGGTCGGATTTCTTGTTGGAGACCCAGGCGCGAACGCAGCCAAAAGAATATCTGAAGGTCTTGCGAGCGCAGTGGGTCAGCCGCGTTCTCGGCGAGCAGGAATTCAACGACAGAAAACACGTTGCCGGCGGCTTCTGGAGCAACATGGCGCATTGTCAAGCACGTTCGATTGCGACCGCTGCCAAGGCGGTTGCCTTGAGCCCTCTCGGACAGGAGCTTGCCGAGGCCGATGAGTCAGAGGCCAAGAAAGCCCAGGCCGTTGGGAAGGTGTCCATCTCGGCTGCCGACACGAAGCTCGTTGTCGGCAAGGACGGCGAGATCACCGTTCCCTCGGTGGCCTACAGCAATCCGAAGGGCCACTTCGCGGCCATGAAGAGTTTCTCGGGCGGCCTGCAATTGCACGCCAGCGGTGGTTTCAAGGCCCAGTATGTCATCGACGCGCCGCAAGCCGGCAAGTACACGTTGTCCGCGCGGGTGGCGACGGTGCACGAGGGGCAGAAGTTCCTGTTCACAGCCAACGATGCGAATCCAGCAGTAGAAGTCGCGGTTCCCTACACGATCGGCATGTGGCAGCAGAGCAACCCGGTCGAAGTCGTTTTGGTCCAGGGGCGCAATGTCCTGCAGGTTGCGCTCAAAGAAGGGAGCCGCGGTGTGGCGATCAAAGGCTTTACGCTGACGCCGGTGAATTAACCAGCGCAACCGTGCGATTCGGCAACAGGCGTTGCGTGCGTCGGTCTGCTCGACCGAATCGTCGAACTCGCCTGCTTTGGGTGCTTCGGTCCGACGCACGTCCGACACACCGACGCGCCTTCGCACAAAAATTGCCTGGCAGTCGCCTGCCTTTGGAGGGCAAGTTCTTGCCGGTCCGTTTCGGTGCCGTTGAGGCATTTACCCGCGGCAAACGGACCGCCTTTTATCCCCTTGCCAATCCTTCAATTCTGTGGCACTGTTCTCGCCTTGCCCATCCGGCAAGGACCGTCTGAGAGCGGTCTTTCCCATCACCGATACCGAAGGAGTTCACTCATGGCAACAAAAGCCAAGCGCCCAGCAAGCGTGCCTCGCCACCCGGAGAAAAAGTGGGGGCCCTTCCATGGAGGAGTTGGCGTCGCGGTCTGGCTCAATGAAGTCCAGACCGCAGCCGGCCCCAAATTTTTCAGGAGTATTTCGCTGCAACCAAGAAGATACCGGGACAAAAAAACAGGTATTTGGAAGGATGCCGCGTCCCTCCGCCCCACGGACCTTCCTGCATTGATGCTCGGATTGGATGCCGCGATGTCGTTCATCGCGCACACGCCGTTACCGGGCCAATCTCTCGACGACGAA
>WBZS01000474.1_pt5 | contig 22870 bp, 24 predicted proteins | sample 5204201 | NCBI WGS metagenome assembly WBZS01 (sample SAMN12344357, study PRJNA552823) | activated sludge metagenome | biome: Activated sludge suspended growth; feature: Nitrification reactor; material: Wastewater; isolation source: activated sludge from nitrification reactor of wastewater...
CCGGCCTACTCGCCCAAGCGGGGGTCGTGACGGATCGGGGGCAGGGCGGTGGCCACCACGCCCGGCAGGACGGCAGCGGACGCCACGCCCACGACGTCTCCGAGCTGGCTCCGCACGCCCACCGAGGCGTGGATGGCGCCGGGCGAGAGCGGCTCGACCGTGATCAGCACGTCCGTGGCCTTCGGCAGTGCGAGGGTGACGTCGGCCAGCCCCGGGACGTCCACGGTGCGGTCGAGCAGCGGCTTTCCGGTCGCAGCCTGGACCGTCACCCGCACCTTGCCGGCCTCGGCGACACCGCTGGCCAGCTGCACCGTGGGGGCCAGTCGCTGGCCCGGTGAGAGGGCGAGCGCGGCCGGACCGGTCAGCGCGGGGGTGGCGATCTGGGTGGCGAAGTCGGACGCCGCGGCGTCCCCGCCGTTGCCGCTCAGCACCCCGGCGGTGATCTTCTGCTCGGAGGTCAGCCGGAGCCCGACCGGGGCCGACGCCAGCGCGCTGCCCAGCGGGATCAGCCGGCTGGTCTGCGGCGGCAGGTCCAGGGTCTCGAAGCCCGGGATCGCGGTGGGTCCGTCGGCCCCGAGGACCTGCAGGGCCACGCTGGCGGTGCGCTCCCCCGGGTTGACCACCACCAGGTCGCGTCCCCCCTTGCCGGCCAGCAGTCCGGGAATGACGACGTCGGTGGCCGGTGCCGCGGTGGGCGGCAGCCAGTCGCTGCCGGAGGGCTTGTCGCCCTGCCGCGACCGCTGGCGCACCATGGCGGCCACCCGGCCGGCCGAGGTCGAGACCTGCAGCGACACCGGCTGCTCGGCGGTGAACACCGGGCCGAGCGGCACCACCCGCCGGGTGTGGGCGGGCACGATGACGCCGCGCGAGCCGGGGGCGTTGAGCCGGCCCTCGGCGCCGTAGACGGTGAGGTCGACGGTGGCGTCCGTGGCGTCGGCGTTGAGCAGCACCACCTCGCCGCTGCCGGCGCCGGACGAGACCACGCCGGTGAACCAGGCCGAGGTGTCGGGCCGCTGGCAGGAGGCCAGCGACAGGCCCCGGTCCGAACCGGCCGGGGACGCGGTGCGCGTGGTCGCCGAGAACACGTCCAGGCGGGGTGCGCTGACCACCATCGGCCCGGACGCGTCCGGCGTCGAGGCCAGCACGCCGGAGGCGTCGGCGGCCTGGTCGGGCTCGGTCAGCGGCGCGGTCGCCAACCGGGCCTGGGGCGAGCCGGCCGTCACCGCGGTCGGGTTGCCGTCGCCGGCGACCGTCGGGCAGACCACCGCCACCCGGGCGCGGTCGTCGTCGGGCGCGGACGCCGTGCCGCGCTGCTGCACCGGTAGCGCGGACGCCCCCAGCACCGCGAGCGCCACCACGGCCGCCGCCACCGCGGGAACCACCGCCCGGTTCATCGCCGCCTCCTCACCCGCGGTGCCGCGAGAATCGCCAGCACCACCAGTCCGGTCAGCTGCAGCAACGGCCACAGCGGGACCTCGCCGCGCAGCCCGTAGTGCAGGACGCCGCCGCCGGCCCCCAGGTCGAAGGCCTGCCGGCCGTCCGCGAGTGTGCGCGGCGCCAGCTCCCGCCCGTCGACGCTCGCCCACCAGCGGGCGTCGGCCGGTTCGGCCAGCACCAGCTGCCGGGATTCGCCGCCGCCGGGCACGGTCGCCCCATCCCCGGTGGGCTGGACGCCGCCCGCCTCGATGGTGGCGCGCGCGGCGTCCGGCACCGGCCAGGTCGCGCCGTCGTCGTCGCCGGTGCCGACGCCCAGCCCGGGGACGTTGCCGAGCGCCGTCCGCAGCTCGGGGTCGCTGCCCTTCAGCCACACGTAGCCGACGCCCAGCCGGGCCAAGTCGCTGCTCAGCTGGTCGTCGGCGCTGCCGGACAGCAGCCGGTTGACCACCGAGGCCGCCAGCCCACGCTGCGGCTCGACGGTGCCGGGCAGGCCGCGCTCGTCCTCGCCCAGCCGGGGCAGGTCGTCCTGCAGCAGTGACCAGCGGATCTCGCCGGCGGTGCGGGCGATGGCGAGGGTGCGCACCGGGGTCTGCGAGGTCATCGCCACCCGGACGAACGGCGGGATCGCGTCGAACTCCGTGCGGTGCAGGGTCGCGGTGCCCGCCCAGGCCCACCAGCCGGCACCGACGGCGACAGCGGCGACCACCACGCTCGCCAGGGTCAGCACGGCCGCATGCCAGGCGCCCAGGGTGCGGTTGCGCAGCCCCGCGGAAAGACCGGCCAGGCCGCGGGCAGCGGCCAGCACCAGGCCGCCGAGCATCAGCACCAGCCAGGGCAACGCCTGCGGCCGCGCCTCGACGCCGGGGGGAACCAGCACCACCAGCCGGGTCAGGCCCACCGCCAGCACCAGGCCGAGCACCGCCGCCACGAAACCGGGCGCCGCCGCCCGCGGACGCCGGAACAATCCGAGCAACGCGGCCAGCCAGGCCACGCCGGCCACCGCTGCACTCACCCACAGCGGCGCCCCGCCGGTGCCGCCCGGGTGGGCGAGGACGAGCTGCCAGGTCTCGGGCACCGAATCGGACGCCAGCGCCGGCGAGGCGCCGGTCAGGAAGCGCCCGGGGAACGACCACCAGCCGATGGCGGCCGATCCGAGGCCGACCACGCCGGCCAGCGCGACCAGGACCGCCTGCCCCACGCCCCGCCCGCTGCGGACGGCCGGGGCGGCCGCCATCGCCAGCAGCACCAGCGGCCAGGTCAGCGGCACCTCGACGACCGCGAACGCCAGCCACAGCCCGACCGCGCCCGCCGCCCGCCAGCTCCGTTCGGACGCCCAGCCGGCCAGCGCGTGGGCCAGCAGCGGCAGCAGCACCGCCCAGGTCAGCACGCCGAGCCAGCCGCCGCCGAGGGCGCCGACGAGCACCGGCGCGATCGCGTAGCCGAGGGCGCCGACCACCGCGGCCGGGCCCTCGACGCCCTGGTGGCGCAGCACCCGCAGTGCCAGCAGCCAGGCCAGCGGCACGGCGATCAGGAATCCGAGGGTGACCAGCCATTCCACCTGCCCGAAGGTCGCCAGTGCGGCCAGTGCGGTGCTGCCGAGCCAGGGCGGGCCGGCCAGGCCCGGCTGGCCGGCGATCGGGTCGAGCCAGGCCTGCAGCAGGTCGGTCCACCGCTCGGGCGACGGCAGCAGGCCGGTGCCGGTCAGGCGTCCCTCGCCGACCAGCCGCCAGCCGGCCACCACCGCCAGGATCGACACCAGGTAGGCGCCGACGGCGAGCGGGGAGATCCGTCGCAGCCGGCCGCGGTCGGCGAAATCGTCGCCGGTGAGTTCGTCCAGTGAGGTCTCGGCGCCGGTGTCGGCCAGCTGCGTCCAGGCCTCGGCGATCCGGCCGGCCGCCCGATCCGCCAGCTGGCCGGCGAGTTCGCGCCGGGACGGGGTCAGCCCGGCCAGTGCGGCGGCGTCCACCTCGCGGCCGCGCAGCACGTCGGCGGCCGCCAGGTCGTTGAGCCAGGCCCCGATCGCCCGGAGTTCGGCGGCGCCGCGCGCGGCGTCCTTGCCGAGCAGGAAACCCAGGGCGGCGAACAGGCTGCCGAAGAGCAGCCGCAGTTCGGTCCAGCGGGAACGGCCGGCCGCCGCGACGCGCAGCTCCCAGGCGCGCGACTCGGCGGCGTCCGACTCCATGCGGGCGAGCCGGGAGACGCGGGCGGACGGCTCGGCCACCACCCGCAGCCCGTCGGAGTTGATCCGCCGGCCGAGTTCCACGCCGGCCAGGGCGTCCGGCAGTTCCGGGACGACGCCGTCCAGTCGCAGCCAGATGTCGCGGCGGACCAGGGCACCGGACAGATCCACGCCCAGCACCGCCATCGTCGACAGCTGGCCCTGGTCGGGCTCGCCGCCCTCGACGGCCGGGACGACGCGCCCGGCGGGGGTGAGTGTCAGGCCACAGGATTCGATCAGGTCGACCCGGGCGCGGCGCTGGGACTGCACCATCAGCGGCCCGACCAGGGCGATCCGGTCCGATTCGGTGCCGGTGCGGAGCAGCCGCTCCAGGGCGTCGGGGGCGGGCCGGATGGGGCGCGGCAGCAGCCAGACCCAGTCGCCGGTGGCCTGCGCCACCCCCTCGGCGAGGGTGTCGGCGACGATCACGTCGGTCGGCGGGAGCGTCTGTTCGGCCAACAGGGGACGCAACTCGGCGGCGGCTCCGGTGAGCACGACGGCGCTGACCCGATGCGTGTGGAGATCGAGCTCGGAGCCCTCGCCTTCGGCGTGCAGCCACGCCCAGGGATCAGTCACGCTGCCCTAGGTTAGCGGCCCGTCAGGGTGCCTCAGACCGCGCGCTTTTTCAGCTTGCGCCGCTCGCGTTCGGACAGGCCGCCCCAGATGCCGAAGCGCTCGTCGTTGCTGAGCGCGTACTCGAGGCAGTCGCTGCGCACTTCGCAACTCAGGCAGACCCGCTTGGCCTCGCGGGTGGAGCCGCCCTTCTCGGGAAAGAACGCCTCCGGGTCGGTCTGGGCACACAGCGCGCGCTCCTGCCAACCGAGCGCTCCTTCGTCGCCGTCCTCAAACTGCAGTGCCACCAGCTCATGCATGGCATTCCTCCTCGACCCGGTGCAGCCCGGCTGAACTACATAGAGGAAATTACATGCCTGTCGTTCAGGTAAGTCAACCCAGTTTCTGTGCTATGGCGTGGCTAACTTGACTAGCTTTCGTCTCTGCTCGTCCCACGAGGACGCCAGCGTCCCTCCTGTTTCGGCGACGGCTCACCCTCGGATGCGCCGGTCGGTTCGCCGGAGGGGGCCGCGCCGATGTCGGGACGCGCCCCGCTGGCGGCGTCCCGGGCGCTGCGCCAGGCGGTGCCGCTGGCCTGCTCGGGTTGCCACACCGGCGGCGTCCGGGGCTGCTCGACGACGGCGATCTCGCCGACCCCGGGGGCCAGGTCGAGGCGTCCGGAGCGGACGCCGCGCACCAGCACCCAGACCACGCCGGCCGCGACGGCCTTCAGGACGACGTCGAGCAGCCCGCCGAGGATCTCCATGATGATGCCGAAGACGTTCGCCGAGGCCGCCACCCCCAACAACAGGCAGACGAGCTGCAGCACCGTGCCGACGGCGATCGCCCACGCCGACAGCTTGGCCAGCCGGATGGCGTTGCCGGCGGCCGGCGGCACGAACAGGCAGGCGCAGACCAGGCCGACCAGCGCCAGCACCAGCGACAGGCTCATGATCGACAGGCCGATCTCCTGGAAGGCCTCGAAGACCGGTGTCTGCTCGCGGAACACCAGCAGCACCAGCCGGACGACGCCGAGCAGCTGGCTGGCGCAGATCACCGCCAGCACCGCCCAGGTGACCGGCTGCCGGATCCGCTTCAGGTTGTCGAGGATCACCCGGCCCCGCGATGACGGCGAATCGCCCCGGTCAGACATAGCGTTCTCCCGCCTCGGCCCGCACCAGCGCCACCAGCTCGCGGACGCGTTCGGCGGCGTCCACCGGGGCGACCATGGTGATCGCCGGCGTGGTCACCACCACCGTGCCCGTGCAGCCGAGGAGTCCGACCAGGTGGCCGTCGCCGGCGGTGTTGATGATCACGTTGTCGGCGGCATCCAGCCGCACCGAGGCGCCGATCAGGGCGTTGCCGGCGGCGTCATGGGTGAGCGTCTCGGCCAGCGAGGCGTAGCCGCCGACGTCGCGCCACTGCACCGGCAGCGCCACCGCCACCACGTGGCCGGTGCCGGCGCCGGCCGACACCGGCTCCATGATCCCGTAGTCGACGGAAGTCTTGTGCAGGGTCGGGAAGATCGCGCCGAGCCGCTCGGGATGCGCGGCCAGCTCGAGCACCGAGGCGTGGCTGGCCGGGTGCAGGGCCGCCAGTTGCTCCAGGAAGGTGCTCGCCCGCCAGACGAACATGCCCGCGTTCCACCAGTACTCGCCCGAGGCCAGGTATTCGCTGGCGGTGACCAGGTCGGGCTTCTCGCGGAACTCCAGCACCCGGTGGGTGTGCTCGAAGCCGGGCACGGCGTCCCCGCGGCGCAGGTAGCCGTAGCCGGTGTGCGCGCTGGTCGGCACGACGCCCAGGGTGACCAGTGCCAGCGGGTCGTCCTCGGCGACCGCGTAGGCCTCGGCGAGGGCATCGGTGAAGACGGCGACCGGCTCGATCAGCTGGTCGGCGGTGACCTGCGCGATGACGGCGTCCGGGTCGCGGGCGGCGATCACCGCGGCCGGCCAGGCCACGGCGTTCAGCGAGTCGCGACCCTCGGGCTCGCCCAGGATGTTCTCGGCCGGCAGTTCGGGCAGCTCGGCGGCGACCTGGTCGGCATAGGCGGCGCCGGTGCAGACCAGGACGCGTTCGGGCGGCACCAGGTCGCCGAGACGTTCGTAGGCGATCCGGAGCAGCGAGGTGCCCTCGATCAGCCGCAGGAGTTGCTTGGGGGTGCCCTTGCGGGACAACGGCCACAGCCGCGTCCCGGAGCCGCCGGCCATGATCACCGCAAACCGCATGGCATGACGATATCCGGCCCGGCGCTAGCCTTCCGGGATGGACATTCCGGTGGTCTTGGCGGCGTTGCAGCGACGGGTGCGGACGGCGGGGGCCGAGCCGCTGCTCACCCACTACGACCTGGACGCCGGCGGCCGCACCGAGCTCAGCGTCGCCACCTTCGCCAACTGGGTGGCCAAGACGGCCAACCTGATCGAGGACCTGGGTGCCGACTCGGGCCTGGTCGGGCTGCCGCTGGCGCTGGAACGGCCGGGGCACTGGATGACGCTGCTGTGGCCGCTGGCCTCCTGGCAGCGGGAATGCGCCGTCTCGCTGGACGCCGCGGGCGCGGACGTCGCGGTGGTCGGCCCGGACCATCCCGAGCCGCTGGTGCCGGGCGCGACCCTGGCCTGCTCGCTGCACCCGCTGGGCCTCGGGCTGCGGGACCTGCCGGACGGCGTCCTCGATTTCACCACCGAGGCGCTCACCCAGCCCGACCAGGCCGGCACGCTGCCCAGCGCACCGAATGCGCCGGCCTGGATCGACGGGGCCGCGGTGTTCAGCCACGCCGACCTGGCCGCCACCCCGCCGACGGCCGGCCGTGTGCTGGTGCGGCCGTCCGGAGCGCTGCGGACGCTGCGCGAGGCCGTCCTGGGGCCGCTGCTCGGCGGCGGTTCGGCGGTGGTCGTCGAGGGCGCGGCCGACGACGCGCGGCTGGCCGCGCTCCGGGCCGCGGAGCGGTGCGTGGAATGATGGCGGGCGTGACGGATCCCCTGACCGGCCCCCTGTTCTCGCGTCGGGCCGGCCTGCTGGCCGCGGGTGGCCTGGTGCTGGCCGGCTGCGCCGGTGGCAGCACGGTGCCCACGCCGTCCGCCTCGCCGACCGGGACGGTCCGCGACCAGCTGCAGGCGGCGTTGACCGCGATCTCGGCCGGCACCGAGAAGCTGGGGGTCGCCGTCCGCGACCTGCGCACCGGCGCCAGCTGGGACTTCCGCGGCGACTACGCGGCACAGAGCGCGTCCATGGCGAAGCCGATGATCGTGTCGATGGCGCTGCGCAAGGCGCTCGCCGACAAGCTGGCCCAGCCGCTGCCATACCCGCAGTCGGTGCAGGCGCAGGAGGCGATCCGGGTCTCCGACAACGACGCCGCCGACGCCCTGTGGGACTGGGCGGGACGGCGTCCGGCCTATGACGCGCTGGCCCGCGATCTCGGCCTGGCGCACACCCACAGCGCCGAGGACAAGGACTTCTGGAGCTGGAGTTGGACGACGCCGCTGGACCAGCTGTCGTTCCTGCGGCAGCTGGTCGAGGGCGACACCAAGGCCCTCACCGCCGACCAGCGCAGCTATCTGCTGGCCCTGATGGGGCAGGTGCAGGCCGATCAGACCTGGGGGGTGGGTGCCCCGCTGAGCAACACCGTGCACGTGCAGATGAAGAACGGCTGGGTGCAGTTCAAGTCCACCGACAACCTGTGGGCGGTCAACTCGATCGGGCACGTCCAGGGCGATGGCCGCGACTACCTGCTGACGATGATGACCCGGATGCCCAGCTTCGACGAGGGCCGGGCCTACTGCAACGCGATCGGCGACTGGGTGTTCCGCATCCTCGGTTCCGAACTGCGCTGACCGCCGGAACCGGCCGGCTATCCGCTCACCCTCCCCCGCGCTCGCCTTTCGGCAGCGGGTCCGCGGGCAGCGTGGTCAGCTGACGGTGCAGATGGCGTCCAGGTCGTTGGTCCGGGTCTTCACCTTGGTGGTCGTGGTGGACGGCTTCGGCGACGACGAGCCGCTGGGCGCCGCCGCCGGCGAGGTGGACGCCTGGGCGGGCTTGTCGCCGGCCGTCTGGGAGGCGGCGATCTCGTCGCTGACGATCTTGCGGATCCTGGCGAAGTCGGGCTTCACCGGCCGGATCAGCGGCGGCGTGAAGCTGACGCTGCTCAGCGGCAGCGACCGGCCCTTCTGGGCCAGGTCGAGCATGGTGCCGATCTGCGAGGTAGGCAGGTCGGTGGCGACGATCTCTTCGCCCGCCTTGGCGATCTCCTGGAACTTGGTCAGCACCGTCATCGGGTTGAGCTGCTTCGCCATCGCGTTCAGCACGCACTTCTGCCGGGCCATCCGCTCGTAGTCGGTCGAGCCCTCCCGCGAGCGGGCGAACCAGAGCGCGTGGTAGCCGTCCAGATGCAGGTTCTTGCCGGGCCCGACGTAGCCCTTGATCGGGAACTTCTTGCCGGTCGTCAGGTCGGTGCCGCCACCGATCGGCACCTTGCGGGCGACGTCGACGTTGATGCCGCCGACGGCGTCGATCAGCTGCTGGAAACCCTTGAGATCGACCAGCGCCCAGTAGTTGATGTCGAGGCCAAGAATGTTGCCGATGACCTCCTTGGTGGCCTGGACGCCGGGGTTCTTCACCCCCGGGTACAGGTTCTTGTGGCTCATGGCGAGGGTGTAGACGGCGTTGAGCAGGCAGGACTGGTCCTTGCACCAGTACCCGTTGGGGTAGAGCTTCTTCAGCGGCGACGAGTCCGGGAACGGCGCCCACTGCAGGTTCCGGGGCAGGCCGAACAGCACGGTGCGGCCGGTGTTGGCGTCGATGCTGGCCACCATCATCGTGTCGGGGCGCAGGCCCTCCCGGTCGGCGCCGGCGTCGCCGCCCAGCAGCAGCACGTTGTAGCGCCCGCCGGTGGTCTCGGCCTTCCCGCCGCCGGTGAACACGTTGCCGAACAGCCGGCTCTGGGCCTCGAAGGCGGCGGCCAGCGTCCACGAGCCGTAGCCGACCACGAGGGCCATCACGAAGGCGATGCCCGGCACGACCACCCTGCCCCGCGGGCCCAGCGCGGGCGGGTTGGCGATCCGCCAGGCGTTGACGAACAGCAGTGCCCAGCCGAGGCCGAGCACCAGGCTGGCCCAGCGCAGCACCTGCAGGGTGATCGGATTCGCGTACAGGCCGATGGCGAAGGCCCGGAAGGTCAGGAAGAGCACCCCGAACAGCACGGCGAGCGCGATCAGCGTCAGCCAGATCCGCATCGCGACCCGGCCGAGTCGCTCGTTGCCGCCGGCCAACTGGGCCGAGCCCGGCACGATCAGCGTCATGCCGAGCAGCGCCAGGCCACGGCGCAGGGCGATGCCCTGGCTGCGGATCTGCGCGTCCGGGAGCGGGGAAGTCTCGAGGGCGGTCACCGAACCAGTATGACCGCCGGTTCCGAACGCCCCGGCCCGGCTCGCCGACGTCCGGGCAGTGCGGCCCTCGGCGACGGTCCGCGGACCCAGGGGACGGTTCTTCACGTTCGAATTTCGCACGTTGGGGACGCACCCTCGGCGGAAGGGTCTGTCCCCTAGGTTCGAAGTTCGCACTTCGAGAACCGTCCCCGACGTTCGAGGCTCGCGCGGACAGGCGGATTCCGTGCCTGAGTCGGAGGGGAACGTCTTGGCCGGTCCGATCGCGGCGGCGAGTTCAGTCGCCGCGGACGACGGCGCCCTTGGCGCGGGCGGCGTCCCGGAGGTCCTCCTGGAAGCGCAGCATCGCGGCCTGCAGGGCCTCGTCGGACGCCGCCAGGATGCGGACGGCGAGCAGCCCGGCGTTGCGGGCGTTGCCGATCGCCACCGTCGCCACCGGGACGCCGGCCGGCATCTGCACGATGGACAGCAGCGAATCCATGCCGTCGAGGTACTTCAGCGGCACCGGGACGCCGATCACCGGCAGCGGGGTGAGCGCGGCCAGCATGCCGGGCAGGTGGGCCGCTCCCCCGGCGCCCGCGATGACCACCTTCAGCCCGCGGGTGTGCGCCGCGCGGCCCCAGGCCACCATGTCCTCGGGCATCCGGTGCGCGCTCACCACGTCGGCCTCGTAGCCGACGCCGAACTCCTCGCACGCCTGCGCGGCGGCCTGCATCACCGGCCAGTCCGAGTCGGACCCCATCACGATCCCGACCAGGGGTTTCTCGCTCATCACTGCACTCCCATCAGGTGGTTCGCGGCGGCCTGCGCGCGCGTCCGGACGTCGTCCGCGTCGTCGCCGACCACCGTCACGTGGCCGACCTTGCGACCGGGGACGACGCTCTTGCCGTACAGCTGGACGCGGGCGCCGGGCTCGGACGCCAACACCTCGGCCTGCGCCTCCAACAGGTCGGCCCGGGCGCCGCCCAGCACGTTCACCATGGCGGCGTGGGCCTCCCGGCTCCCGGTCGGCCCGAGCGGCAGGTCGGCGACCGCGCGCAGATGGTTCTCGAACTGCGAGGTGTGCGCCCCGTCGATGCTCCAGTGGCCGGTGTTGTGCGGCCGCATCGCCAGCTCGTTGACGACCACCGAGCCGTCCGCGCGCTGCATCAACTCGACGGCCAGGATGCCGGTGACGTCCAGCTCGGCGGCGATCCGCAGGGCCAGCTGTTCGATGGCGTCCCGCTGTTCGTCGCTCAACCCGGACGCCGGCGTGAAGGTGTGGGTGCAGATGCCGTCGGTCTGCACGGTCTCGCTGACCGGGTAGACCCGCTCCTCACCCGAGGGACGCCGGGCCACCAGCACGCTCAGCTCGCGGGTGAAGGCGATGAACTCCTCGGCCAGGATCGCCACGCCGGGCTTCAGGTTCGCGAACGGCTCGCCGGCGGCGTCCGGGCCGTCGATCTTCCAGACCCCCTTGCCGTCGTAGCCGCCGCGGGAGGTCTTGGCGATCACCGGCCAGCCGGTGCGGTCGCCGAAGGCGCACAGCTCGTCGGCGTCCGCGACGACCGCGAAGGCCGGGCAGGGCACCCCGAGCGCGGTCAGCCGTTCCCGCATGACGACCTTGTCCTGGGCGTGCAGCAGGGCGTCCGGGCCGGGATGGACGGCCTTGCCGCGGGCCTGCAGCTCGCGCAGGATCGCCGGCGGCACGTGCTCGTGGTCGAAGGTGATCACGTCGCAGCGCTCGGCGAAGGCGTAGACGGTCTCGGCGTCGGTGTACTCGCCGACGGTGACGTCGGCCACCACCTGCGCGGCGGAGACGTCGGGGCCCTCGGCGAGCAGCGCGATGCGGACGCCGAGGGGAATGCTGGCGGCATGCATCATCCGGGCCAGTTGGCCGCCGCCGATGATGCCGATCGTACGCACGGTCACCGGACGAACCTTAGTATGTGGCCCATGACCAGGCATCTCGTGGCCATGGGCGGCGGCGGCTTCTCCATGTCGCAGTTCGGCGAGCCGACCGCGCTGGACTCCTATCTCGTGGGCCTGACCGGCCGGGACCATCCGCAGGTGTGCTTCGCGCCGACGGCCTCCGGCGACGACGCCGGCTACATCCACCGCTTCCTGACCGCCTACGGGGCGCTGGGCGTCCGGACGTCGGTGCTGACCCTGTGGACCGGCGCCGGACAGGCCGTCGACCGGCTCGGCGAGGCCGATCTGCTGTTCGTCGGCGGCGGCAGCACGGTCAACCTGGTCGCGCTCTGGGAGGCGCACGGCGTCACGGATCTGGTCCGGTCTCGCTACCAGGAGGGTGCCCTGGTGCTGGCCGGCATCTCGGCGGGCGCGGCCTGCTGGTTCCAGGGTTGCGTCACCGACTCGTTCGGCGACCTGCGGCCCTGGCGCGGCGGCCTGGGCCTGGTCCGGGGCAGCTTCTGCCCGCACCTGGACGGCGAACCCGAGCGCGACCCGATCTACACCGCGGCGGTGGCGTCCGGTGAACTGCCCGGTGGCTACGCCGCCGATGACGGCGCCGGGGTGCACTACGTGGACGGCGTCCCGGCGCATTTCCTGTGCGAGAAGCCGGGCCAGCGGGTCTACCGGGTGTTGCCCAACGACGTCCCCGGCCCGGCCGTGATCCGCGAACCCCAGGAGATGACCGTCCTGTCGGCCTGAGGAACCGCCGATCATCGTCGGTCGAGCCTGTCGAGACCCATCCAGCACCCGCACCCCACGTTGTCCCGGGCTCTCTCCGCAGGTCGTCGGCACGGACAGAGATCCCGGCATTCGCCGGGATGACGGGAGGCGCCCACCGGGACGACGGAGTGTCCGCCGACTCAGTTCTTGAAGATCACCGCGCGCTGGACGACGAAGTTCACCGCGGTCGCGACGCCCTGGGCCACCACGAAGCCGAACAGCTGCGCCCAGTTCATCTTCGGCATGAACTCCGCGTCCAGGCCCAGCGACACCAGCCACGGGTAGAGCGGGGTGAAGATGCCCACCTGCAGCGCGAAGGTGAGCGCGTACAGGGCCATCACGGCGGCGAACTTGCGGCGCGAGCCGTCCGAGTTGAACGTCCAGCGCCGGTTGATCAGGTAGGCGGTCGTGGTGCCGGCGATGAAGGACAGGATCTTGGCCGGCGTGTGGTCGAGGCCGAACGCCATCAGCACCACCAGCAGCCCGTAGTCGACGATCGCGGACAGCCCGCCGGTCAGCACGAACCGGATCAGCTGGGTGCGCAGGCCCAGCTGCGTCGTGGACGCCTGCGTCATGCGCGCACCCCGAACAGCAGGTTGGAGATCGCCACCCCGACCTCTTCGACCCTCGGAATGTCGTTCAGCACCACCGGCGCCTCCGCCGAGGTGGTGAACACCAGCGAGCCGCAGCCGAAGATCCGATCGGTCAGGCTGCGCTCGTAGGCGACGTTGGTGATCCGGGCGACCGGGACGTCGTGGCCGACCTTGTTGATGATGCCCGAGCGGGTGATCAGCCGGTGGTTGGTGAGCGTGTAGGTGGTGGTGCGCCAGCGCAGCAGCGGCACCAGGTAGACCGGGATCGCCACCACGACCGCGGCCAGCGTCGCCGCCCACGCCGAGGCCGGACGCCACGATGCGGGCAGCAGCGCGAACACGACCCCGGCCAGCGCCGCGACCACCAGCAACCACACCGTCGGCCCGATCATGGTCTTGCCGTGGGTACGCAGATGCAGCAACTCCTGCTCACCGGTTCCGAGCAGCTTGGCGGGCAATCCCATGGGCACCATTATCCCCGGCCCCGGGCGATAGCATCGCCGCATGCCACCCCAGCCTCGCCGAAGCCTGCTCGTGCTGCTGTCGGCACTCCTGGCCGGATGCAGCGCGGCACCGGCGCCCACGGCGTCCGGGACCGCCACACCGGAACCGCCGCCGGCGGCGTCCGCCACCCCGAACCAGCCCGGTTATGCGACGCTCCAGGCCGCGTTGGCGGATCGCTCGGCGGCCGCGGCGGCCCTGACCGGGCGTCCGGTGGGCAAGCGCGACTGGGCCACGATCTCCGCCGGTTTCCTGCCGGCCGCCGAGAAGTATGAGGATCGCCGCCGCAAGGCGATGAAGGAGAAGGCGGCACGCAGCGAGTACGGGCTGGAATCGGTGCTGGGCTGGACGTCCGACGGATCCACGGTGGTGGTATCCGAGTACGCGGGCAGCGGCGCCGACTATCGGATCGCCGTCTACCGGTGGAATGCGGGCCGCCCGCTGCAGCTGTTCCAGCTGCCGGTGTCCCCCCTCTCGCGGGTGCGTCCTGCGGCGAACGCCGTTGCCGAGACGGCGCCGGCCTCGGCCACCGCCGGCCTGGTCAGCTATCGCACCAAGGGGACCAAGCCCGGGAAGGTGCTCCTGGGTGGCGAAGCCGACTTCGTCCGATTCGCCCCGACGATCGACAAGAAACACGCCCGCTACTTCACCGAGACCAATCGCTGCAGCGTGCCCGAAGCGTTCGGCGCACCCGTGGCCTGGCGGGTGCCCACCGACTCGGGCACCCTCACGCTCGCCGCCGTCCGGTGCCTCAATAAGGTCGCGAGCAAGGGCGGTTGGCAGGTGAAGCGCCCGGATTGGGACCAGGCCATCACCGGCGACAAGCGCTACTTCGACCGGCTCAGCTGCGACGACGTGTTTCCGATGGCGGCCAGCGCGGTGACCGGCGGCAACACCTCCTGGCATTCACCGCAGCAGCAGCCGCTGACCGTGTGCACGACCGGCTGATCCGGCCACCCCACCGAGACCGACCACGGAGAGGCGTGACGAGATGCCCGTACCCCTGCTGGTGTTCCTGCACGGCCTGGGCCAGAACCCGCCGTTCTGGCAGGACCAGGTCACCGCGCTGCCGACCGGCACCCGGGCCGTCGCGCCCTGGCTGGAGGGCCTGCGTCCCGGCAAGCCCGGCGACTTCGACCTCGAGCGGGCCGCGGACGCGGTGCTGGCCCAGCTGAACCGGTTCGGGGTCGAGCGGGTGGCGCTGGCCGGCACCGGACTGGGTGCCGGCGTGGCGGTCGCCGCCGCCGGCCGCGCCCCGGGCGCCGTGTCGCACCTGGTGCTCAGCGACCTGCAGCCGCGCTCGCCGAAGCTGGCCGGGTTGGCGCAACGCCTGGCGGTCCGGGCGATGCCGGCCGGACGGCTGGCCGACGCCGGGCTCGACCGAGCCCGGATGCTGCGGCTGGTGAAGGCGGCGTCCGGGATCGACCTGCGGCCCTGGCTCGGCGTCATCACCGCAAAGACACTGCTGATCTCCGGAGCCTCGGACGCCGCGGGCACCGCCGCCGCTCGGGACCTGGCCGCCGGTCTCGGCGACGTCCGGGTCGAGGTGATCCCCGGTGCCGCCGCACCGGTCCCGACCCAGGCGACCGAGCAGTACAACCGGCTGCTCTACGACTTCCTGGCTGACGCTTGAATCCACCGGTCCCTCCCGGCAGCGGAAGTGGACCGAAAAGAACCGTCCCCCCGTTCCGGCACACGACCGGAAATGGACCGAAAAGAACCGTCCCCGCGTTCCAGTCTCTCGCCGGTTGAGCCTGTCGAAACCAGGCTGGACCGGCGCGGGCCATGAGGTCTCGACAAGCTCGACCAGAGGAGGGTCGGCGCGACCGCGCTTGACGAGTCCGACCGATTTCGAGGTTTCCGCACAGTTGCGCGAGAATGGCCCGATGCGCGCCTACCGGGAGATCCTGACCCTGCCCGGCGCCTGGCAGTTCAGCGCGGCCGGCCTGCTGGCCCGCTCGGGCGGCGCGATGATGGGCATCGGCCTGGTGCTGATGGTGTCCGCGCTGTACGGCAGCTACGGGCTGGCCGGAGCGCTGGCCGCCTCGAACGCGGTCGCCTGGGCGCTCGGCACCGCGGCCCTGTCGAACCTGGTCGACCGCTACGGCCAGCGCCGGGTGATGTACCCGGCCGCCGTCGTCTCGGCCGCGACCCTGTCGCTGCTGATCGTCTTCGCCATGCTGCAGCTGCCCGCCTGGACGCTGTTCGGCCCGTCGATCGTGTGTGGCGCGACCGGCGGGGCTCCCGGCGCCCTGGTCCGGGCCCGCTGGACGCATCTGGTCGACGACCCGGACCAACTGCACACGGCCTTCTCGCTGGAGTCGACCCTCGACGAGGTGACCTTCATCGTCGGGCCGGTGGTGGCGACCGCGCTCTCCACCGGCGTCCATCCGGCGGCCGGGCTGATCGCGCCGGTGGTGCTGTCGCTGCTGGGCGCCCACCTGCTGTACGGGCAGCGCGGCACCGAACCGCCGCTGACCCGGCCCGAGCCGCACCCCGAGTCGGGGCGGGTCCGCCAGCGTTTGGTGCTGCTGCTGCCCGGCGTGGGTGCGGTGGTGGCGGTCAACCTGCTGATCGGCTGCGTCTTCGGCTCGATCGACGTGTCCGTGGTCGCGGCCGCCACCCAGTGGGGGGTGCGGGAGGCGTCCGGGCTGGTGCTGTCGGTGTTCTCGCTGGCCTCGGGCCTGGCCGGCTTCTACTACGGCGCGCGGCGCTGGGGATCCAGCGTGACGTCGCGCTTCCTGGTCGGGGTCGCGGCCATGTGCGCCGCCTGCCTGGCCCTGCTCGGCGCCCATTCGGTCGCGCTGCTGTGCATCGGCGGCCTGCTGGTCGGGGTGACCGTTGCGCCCACCCTGATCAACGCCAACACGCTGATCGGCAGCCTGGTCACCCGCGACCGGCTCACCGAGGGGCTGTCCTGGATGGGCACCGGCATCGGGATCGGCGTGGCGATCGGCTCCAGCGTCTCCGGGCAGGTGATCGACCACCTCGACTACCCCGGGGGCTTGGCCACGGTGGCGTCCTTCGGCGTGCTGGCCGCCCTGATCGCGTTCGGCGGACGCGGCGTGCTGCGGCGGGCCGTCAGCCCCGATCAGCCCCGGCGTGCAGTCCCCGCAGGTAGGCGGCCTGGCCCACGTGTTGCGCCGCGTCGTCAACAACGCTGACCAGCCGGACGGCGGCCGTCACCGGCGGGTCCCAGCGCCGGTCGATGATCCGGGCGAGCCCGGCGTCGTCCAGCGCCTCGATCACCTCGACGGTGCGGGCGTGCACGGCGGCGTAGTAGTCGATCAGCACCTCGGCGTCCTTCACGTCGAACCGGGCCACCTCCGCCGCGGTCATCCCGTAGCCCATGGCGTCCTCGCCGTAGGGCACGCCCGAGCGGCCGTGCCAGCCGCCGGTGTGCCAGACCTGGTCGCCGCCGGACAGGTCCGCGACCTGGGCGTCCTCCTGCCGGGCCAGGTGCCAGGCGATCCAGCCGATCGAGTTGCCGCGCACGCCCGCGACGTCCGGACGCCACAGCAGGGCCAGTCGGTCCAGGCCGCGGACCGCGGACGTCAGCAGCGGCGGAATCCGGCCGAAGGCGTCCAGCAGCAGGTCGGTGGTGCGCACGGTGTCCATGCCGACGACGCTACTCCGGGCGGCGGGAAACTACTCCGCGGGATGTTCGGCCTGCTGGCCGCGGCGCAGGCGTCCGATCAGTTGGACGACGACCAGCACGATCGCGCCGGCCAGCACGCCGACGACGGCGGACGCCGCGGTGTTGGTCAGCCAGGCCAGCGCCTCGCCGGCGAAGCCCGGGACGGCGTGCAGGATCGCTTCCTCGGCGTGATGGACCAGTTGATAGGGCGGGTGCCAGCCGAGCTCGTCCAGGCCGACCAGCAGGATGTGGCCGCCGACCCAGAGCATCGCCACGATGCCCACGTTCGACAGGGTGGCCAGCACCTTCGGCATCGCGGCGACCAGCCCGCGTCCCAGCGACGCCAGGCCCCCGGAATGCTCAGTGGCCAGGTGCAGGCCGACGTCGTCCATCTTCACGATCACCGCGACCACGCCGTAGACCAGCACGGTCATCGCCAGCGCCACCACGATCAGGGTGACCGCGCGGGACAGCAGCGGCTCGGCGGCCACCTCGTTGAGGGCTATCACCATGATCTCGGCGGACAGGATCAGGTCGGTCCGGATCGCCCCGGACACCATCGCCTTCTCGTCGGGGCCGCCGACGACCGGGGCGGGTTCGTGGTGGCCGTGGCCGCCGAACTTCTCCCACAGCTTCTCGGCACCCTCGTAACACAGATAGGTGCCGCCGCACATCAGGATCGGGGTGAGCAGCCAGGGCAGGAACTGACTGAGCAGCAAAGCCGCCGGCAGGATGATCAGCAGCTTGTTGCGCAGCGAGCCGACGGCGATCCTCTTGATCACCGGAAGCTCCCGGTCGGGGCTGAAGCCGTGCACGTAGCGCGGGGTGACCGCCGTGTCGTCGATGACCACGCCGGCGGCCTTCGCGCTGGCCTTGCCGGCCGCCGCGGCGACGTCGTCCAGTGAGGCGGCGGCCAGTTTGGCCATCGCGACGATGTCGTCCAGCAGGGCGAAGAAGCCTCCGCTCACCCGGTCACCACCTCAGCTCGGGGTCGGCGAGATCCTAGCCTGAGCCGGTGCCCTCAGCGCAGGTGCAGCACGTCGCCGGCGGCGAAGGCCCGCTCGCCGGTGGGGGTGCGGACGAGCAGCCGGCCGAGGGCGTCCACCCCGGTCGCGGTGCCCTCGACGGCGCTGGTCTCCGATTCGAGCACCCGCACCTCGCGGCCCACCGTGGCGCAGCGCTCCCCGTACCAGTACCGCAGCTCGGCGCCGGACGCCCAGCGCCGGTAGGCGGGTTCGAAGGCGGCCAGCACCTCCGCCACCACCGTCGTCGCGGACGCCTCGCAACCCTCCAGGCGCAGCGAGGTCGCGGTCGGCACGGGCAGCTGGTCGGCGTCCAGCGCGGTGTTGATGCCGACCCCGATGACGGCGGCGTCCCCGACCCGTTCGGACAGGATGCCGCACAGCTTGCGCCCCTCGGCCAGGACGTCGTTGGGCCACTTCACCTGGGGCCGGACGCCCAGCGCGGCGAGCGCGTCGGCGACCGCGATGCCGGTGATCAGCGGCAGCCACAGCCAGCGCTCGGGCGCCACGGCGTCCGGCCGGAGCAGCATCGAGACGGCCACCGACCCCCCCGGCGGCGCCTCCCAGCGCCGGGCGAACCGGCCGCGTCCGGCGCTCTGGTGATCGGAGACCAGCACTGTGCCGGACGCCGCCCCCCGCCGCGCGGCGGCGGCCAGGTCGGCATTGGTCGACCCCGTCGTCGGCACCGCGTCGATCGCGGCCCACAGGCGTCCGGGGCCGGTCAGTGAGGCGCGAAGTGCGCCGGCGTCCACGGCGGTCTCAGTCACGCCGCCAAGCGTAGGGCCGCCGGTCGGGCGACAATGGTGCGGGCCGGGGGACGGTTCTTCCGTTGATCGGGGACGGTTCTCCTGTTGACTGGGACGCCTACCCCCGTCGACCAGGCCCGGTTCCCGTTCAGCGAACCGGCCCGAACCGCACAAGAGAACCGTCCCCGTGCCGGAAGGAATCGTCCCGTGAACCGAGCAGAACCGTCCCCGATCAGGGTCGTGCTGGCGTCGGCGAGCCCGGCGCGGCTGGAGGTGCTGCGCCGTGCCGGCATCACCGCCGAGGCGGTGGTCTCGGGGGTCGACGAAGAGTCGGTGCGGGTCGCCGATCCGGCCGCGCTGGCGCTCACCCTGGCCCGGCTGAAGGCGTCCGCGGTGGCCGACCGGTTGCCGGCTGCGCCGGGTGAGCGGCGGGTGTTGATCGGCTGCGACTCGCTGCTCGAGTTCGACGGCCGGGCGCAGGGCAAACCCGCGGACGCCGCCACCGCGGCCGCCCGCTGGCGCGCGATGCGGGGGCGCACCGGCGTCCTGCACACCGGGCATCGGGTGATCGTCACCGAGGACGGCGACGACCGGGCGAGCGAGGCGGTGGCGTCCACCGTGGTGCACTTCGCCGACCTCGACGATGCCGAGATCGACGCCTATGTGGCGTCCGGCGAGCCGCTGTGGGTGGCCGGCGCATTCACCGTGGACGGCCTGGGCGGTCCGTTCGTCACGGGCATCGAGGGCGACTACCACAACGTGGTCGGGTTGTCCCTGCCGCTGCTGCGAACCCTGCTGCTGGAGCTCGGCGTCCCCTGGACCTCACTCTGGTCTCGCGGCCCCACCGAGTGACCATCTCGGGGACGGTTCCTCCCCGTTAGTGACCATCTCGGGGACGGTTCTTCCCGTTCGAATTTCGCACGCCGGGGACGGTTCCTTCCCGTTCGAATTTCACACGCCGGGGACGGTTCTCTCCCGTTCGAAATTCGCACGCCGGGGACGGACCTCGGCCGCGAGATGTGTCCCCGAGGGCCGAGATTCGCGCCTGGAGAACCGTCCCCCCTGTACGAAACTCGCACCTCGAGAACCGTCCCCGGTTCCGGGATGAGAACCGTCCCCGGTTCCAAGGTGACGGCCCTGGTTCCGGGGTGACCGACCCGGGGGCAGGTGGGCCGCGTGGCAGGACTCCTGCGATAGCCTGTCCGGCGATGTCGCAGAACTCTGTCGTGGAAGCCAAGCGGTCCGCCCTGCCGGCGTGGCTGCGGGCGATGCGCCCCAAGCAGTGGGTCAAGAACATCCTGGTGTTCGCCGCTCCGGTGGCCGCCGGGGCGTTGTTCGACACCCGGGTGCTGGTCAACTCGCTGTGGGCGTTCGTCGCCTTCTCGCTGATCAGCGCCTCCATCTACCTGATCAACGACGTCCGCGACGTGGACGCCGACCGGCTGCACCCGAAGAAGCGGTTCCGGCCTATCGCCGCCGGCGAACTCGGCAAGGGTCCGGCGACCGCGCTGGCCGCGGTGACGATGGCGGCGAGCCTGGGCATCGGCTTCTGGGTGGCCCCGATGCTGGGCGTGACGCTAGCGATCTACTGGGTGCTGCAGGTCGGCTACTCGATGTTCCTCAAGCACCAGCCGATCATCGACCTGGCGATGGTGTCGTCCGGGTTCCTACTGCGCGCCATCGCGGGCGGTGTGGCGTCCGGGATCGAGCTGTCCCAGTGGTTCCTGCTGGTGGCCTGCTTCGGCTCCCTGTACATGGTGGCCGGCAAGCGCTACTCGGAGATGAAGGAACTCGGCTCCGAGGCCGGCACCCGCGCCTCGCTGGAGCGCTACTCGCTGAGCTACCTGCGCTTCGTCTGGGCGATCTCGTGCTCGATCGTGATCATGTCCTACAGCCTGTGGACCTTCGAACACCGCCAGAACGAGCCGTGGGGGGTGCCCTGGACGACGATCTCGATCGTGCCGTTCACGCTGGCCCTGCTGCGCTACGCGATGGACATCGACGCCGGCAACGCGGGCGAGCCCGAGGACGTGGTGCTCAACGACCGGGTGCTGCAGGCCCTTGCCGTGCTGTGGCTGATCCCGCTCGGCATCGGCATCTTCGTGCACTGACCGGGCACCGGACGGGGACGTGATGAAGACCGCACTGGTCACCGGCGGCTCCCGCGGGATCGGGCGCGCCGTGGCCGAAGCCCTGGCCACCGACCACCATCTGCTGATCGGCGGACGCGACCCCGGCCAGGTGGCCCGGGCGGTCGCCGCGCTGCCCAGCGCGGAACCGTTCTGCTGCGACCTGACCGACGACGCGGCGCTGGCCGCCGCGGTGGCCCGCATCGAGTCCCTCGACGTGCTGGTGCATTCGGCGGGGGTCTCGCCGCTGGGTTCGATCGCCGACACCACGCCGGAGGCCTGGCGAGGCGTCCTCGAGGTCAATCTGGTGGCACCGGCGAACCTGACCCGGCTGCTGCTGCCGGCGCTGCGCCGGGTCAACGGCCTGATCGTCTTCGTCAACTCCGGTGCCGGCTTCACCGCGCGGCCGGGCTGGGGTGCCTACGCGGCGTCCAAGTTCGGCCTGCGGGCGCTGGCCGACGCGCTGCGCGCCGAGGAGGCCAAGGTGCGGGTGACGTCCATTCATCCGGGACGCACCGACACCGAGATGCAGCAAGCCATCCTCGCCCATGAGGGGGCGGCCTACCGCCCCGAGCGGCTGCTCTCCCCCGCCGCGGTGGCCGCCACCGTCCGGCTCGCCGTCGACGCGCCGGCGAACGCCTCGGTCGACACCCTCAGCATCCGTCCGATCTGATCCGCAGGGCGAGACCCTCGCGGAATCGCGGCCACAGCCGCCGGCCGCCCAGACCCGTCGACGAAGGTGTCGATCGGGCACCGTAGACGGTGCCCGATCGACATCTTTGTTCGACGGCTGGCCAGCCCGGTCGGCGGAGCCCCACACTTGACCCCTGAAGACGAGGGGGACGCCGCATGGACACCACCGGTTGGATCGCCTGGACGCTGCCGGACCCGCAGCTGGGCATGCCCGTGCTGGGTCTGCGGCACCCACCCGGCTGGACGGCGCAAGGCAACGTCACCTGGGTGGCCGAACACAACGAATCGCCCGAGCACCACTGGTTCCAGGTCACCCACCCCGAGCGGATCGCGATGGTGCAGAGCTGGCCGCGGTTCGACTTCACCTGGCCCGGCGGCGCCCCCGGCCAGCCCAACGGACGCGGGCGCACCTACCTGCCCCCGGACGCCCCCGACCGGTCACTCGGCGCCGCGCTGCCCCAGCTGCTCGGACCGGGCGCGCAGCAACCCACCCGGTTCGAGGTTCGCCCGCTGCCGGACTGGGCGCAGCGGTTCCACATTCCGCCCGAGTCGATCACGCCCGGGGTCGCCTACACGGGGCTGCATGCGCGCGTCGAGGCACCGGTGAACGGCCGGCGGCAGTGCCTGGAGATCCTCGGCTTCCACTACGCGGTCAGCAACCAGGCGGTGTTCGCGACGATCACCAACCACGGCCTCTTCCTGGCGGTGCTCAGCGCAACCGCCGAGCGGTTCGACGAGTTGCGGCCGACGCTGTACGGCGTCCTGGACAGCGCGATCCCGAACCCGGCCTGGACTGCCGCGGTCAACCGGGTCGGCCAACAGAACACGGACGCCTTCGCGGCCCAGGCGGCGAGCGCCCGTTGGGCGTCCTTCCAGGCCGAGCAGGCGGGCATCGTCGCCGTCGGTGCGGCCGCCGCCGATCTGCGCGCCACCCAGGCATCGAACGCCCAGGCCCAGTTCGACCGGATGATGCAGCCCCCGCCGATGGCCGGGACGCCCGGCGTCTCGGCGCAGGAGGCCTGGCGCAATGCGCTGGGCGGGGTCGAGGCCGTCGAGGACCCGAACAGCCGCGAGGGCAACACCAAGTACGTCTCGTCGAGCACCGCGGTCACCTGGCAGAACGAGAAGGGCGAGGTGATCGAGACCGACGACGTCAACCTCGACCCCAACATCAACTCGCACACCACCTGGAAGGTGGTCCGCCGCTACGGGCAGTAGTGCCGGACACCGAGCCGCTTGTCGGCAAGACCGTTCGCTAGACGGGGACGGTTCTTCTCGTTCGAAGTTCGAACGT
>WBZS01001168.1_pt1 | contig 22830 bp, 24 predicted proteins | sample 5204201 | NCBI WGS metagenome assembly WBZS01 (sample SAMN12344357, study PRJNA552823) | activated sludge metagenome | biome: Activated sludge suspended growth; feature: Nitrification reactor; material: Wastewater; isolation source: activated sludge from nitrification reactor of wastewater...
GCGCACCGAGAACTACTCACAGTTTGATAAAACAAGGGCTTGCGACGCTCTTTGTTTCAACCCTGACGCCAACCAATGTCACTGTCAGACCTGTCTCGGCGACAAAACCTGCAACAATGGTTGTTCAGCATTGCCGGCCTGTCAGAGCAGCATCCAGCAGTGTGGCAACCGCTGCTGTGCAGGCCCATGCGACGGGAGCACGTGCTGCCCGAGCGAACGCATCTGCAACAAGAAGTCGAACGAGACCGCCGTATGCTGCCCGACGGGAGAAGAGTGCCTCAACCTTGCGGGCGGGTCGTCGTCGTGTTGCCCGAGCGGCCAGATCTGCCGGGCCACTGGCGCCGGTGAAGGCGAGGAGGGCAAGGAGATCTGCTGTCAGCCCGGCGACACCTGCGGCACCGACCCCGCCGGCAATCCGACCTGCGTGACGCCCAAGATCGTGTGCCCGGCCTGCCCTGCCCGAGGACGCGCCTTGCAGTGCTTCCCGGCCAACCAGGCGTCGAACTGCCAGGCTGCGTGCTCCAACGGCGGGCTGGCCTGCATCAACAGCTGTCGACCGGCCAATCCGGGCGAATGCCCATAGTGCCTGAGAAGTCTCAAGGAAGAAACATGACCATCACATACCGCCCCTGGCTCGTCGCGCTATCGCTGGCAACGGCCGGCATTGCCTGCAGCCTGTCGCCCTCGAGCGAGACGGCGACTCCACCGGCCGAGCCGACTCCTATCGATATCGCCACCGAGGCGCCCACCCAGATCGCCCCGACCGAGGCCGAAGCGCCCACCGAAGCGGCCGCCTTCGTCGGCGCCACGGCCTGCGATCATCTGTATCTTCCGTTGAAGGTCGGCGCCACCTGGGAGTATGGCGGCGCCTTCAGGCTGGTCCAGACCGTCACGGCCGTGGAGGGCGACTCGTCCCTGGCCACTGCCACGCTCTCGTCCAAAGCCGGCGACAGCCTGGCCGACACGCTGACCTATATCTGCACGCCGGAGGGCATCCGTCGTGGCGACAGCGTCTATGGCGGATCGGACACTTATACGAACGTGTTCAAGGAAGGCGTGGAGGTCCCGCCCGCTGATCTGCTTGCGCCGGGTTTCCGCTGGTCATACACGCTTGAAGAGGACGCCTACGGCGCGGTGACCGAGATCACGCGCGCGAGCGAGGTCAGCGGCACTCAGAGGGTTGAGATTGGAGGCCAGTCGTTCGAAGCGCTGGTGATCGACTACGACCAGGGCGGTCGAACCGGCCAACAGATCTGGGCGAAGGGGGTCGGGGTGTATTCGTACGGCGACAACGCGGGGCTCACACTCGAGCGCTTTACGCCTGGCGCGCCATAGAGCACCGGGGTTGGCATCCGATATCCGGCCATTCCCGATATCGAAGCGATCCTAGGCCTCAGCCAGCATGCGGTCGTAGAGCGCCAACGCGTTGGCGGTATGGAGTTGCACCACAAGGCCGTTGAGCGCGATGCGGCTCTTGCCGCAGCTCTCGATCTCGATCGCCCGCACTTCGTCGCGCGGGCGTTTCTTCTTGACCAGGGCCTCGACCTTCTTCTTCAAGGTGTCGAGGTATTTCAGGTTGGCGCGCACCGCGTCGTCGATCTCGCCGCGCAGCACGATCTCGCCATGGCCCTGGACCACGTTCTCGAGGTTGAGCGGCGGGATCAGGTTGAGCGACCGAATCTCGTCTTCGACGTCGCCGTCGACGATCTGAGGCAGCGGCATCATCATGTCGCCCGAGAACAGGATCTTGTCCTCGCGCAGCAGCACCGAAAGCGAGTCGGACGAGTGACCGGGCGTGTGAAAGAGCTGCAGGGTCTTACGCCCGAGTTGCAGATACAACGGCCCCTGGTCGACCAGGATCGTGGGCAGGCGCACGTCGACCTCGGCCAATTCTGGCATCTGAGGCTTCGCCTTCGCCAGCGCCTGGGTGCCAATCGTGGCCAGCTTCTCGCGCGTCTGCCAATGCCCGATCACCTCGGCCTCCGGGAACAGGTAGTTGCCGTTGGTGTGATCCGAGTGATAGTGCGTGTTGATCACGTACCGCACCCGGCTGCCCAGGCGCTTTTCGACAAAGTCTTTGATCTGACGTGTTTCAGAAGGAAACGGAAGCGTGTCGATCAGGGCTGCGCCATCCGCCCCGATCACAGCACCGGCCGTCACCTGAGCGTATAGCTCACTGGTGAACACGTAGATGTCGTCAGAAATCCGTTCTTTTTGCATTTAGCTCGTCCCAACCGCTCTGCGGCCTATATAGCATCGGGGGGCATGAATGTCAAGAAATGGCGTTTATTGTCAAATTGGCGGCGGTCTGAGGTCGGGTTCAAGACCCCAAATCCTTGTGGAGACCTCGCGGACTTGACATATCTCGATTTCGCGCCATGTGTAAAGGCCACAGAATGTGCGCCACCTCTGACGTCTTTTGACACTCGCCGGAGCCGTCGACCCGGAGTACGCTGAACGATTGCAGTGGGATCGCGCCTTTCAGGAGGGTTGCTATGTCTCACGCACCTTCACCGGCCAGATCGCGTTCCGCGTTCGACCACACCGTCACCCTGCTGGACTGTCTCTTACCTCCGCCGCGTCGGTTTGCTGTGCGCCTGTGGGATGGAACCGAGTTCCCGGCTGTGGGTCGCCCGACCTACTGTCTGGTGCTCCATCATCCGGGAGCGCTGCGACGCATGTTCACGCCGCCGATCGAGCTTTCACTGAGCGAAGCGTTCATCTACGGCGACTTCGACGTCGAGGGCGATCTCTTCGGCGCCTTTTCGTTTTTCGACGACATCGAGGCCCGCGCATTCGCCCCGACCGACGTCGCGACGCTCACGAAAGAGTTGCTGGCCTTGCCCGGCTCCTGCCCGGCGCGATCGAGCGGGCGCGGCCCGGCCCGCCTCCGCGGCGAACGTCATTCACCGGATCGCGACCGCTCGGCCGTGCAATACCACTACGACGTCGGCGATCGTTTCTATTCGCTCTGGCTCGACCGGCGCATGCAGTATTCGTGCGCCTACTTTCCGACCGGCGGCGAGGACCTGGACACGGCTCAAGAACTCAAGCTCGAGCATATCCGCCGCAAGCTGCATCTCAAACCCGGCGACCGTCTGCTGGATATCGGTTGTGGGTGGGGCGGCCTGGCGGTGTACGTGGCGCAGCAATCCGACGTTCAGGTGCTGGGCATCACGCTGAGCAAGAACCAGCTGGCGGCTGCCCAGGATCTCATCGCCGCGAATCACCTCGAGGATCGCGTCAGCGTGAAGCTGCTTGACTATCGCGAGCTCGGCCGCGACTCGTTCGACAAGGTCGTGAGCATCGGTATGTTCGAGCACGTCGGTCGCGACCATCTCGCGGAATACTTCGGTCACGTCTTCCGGGTGCTGAAGCCCGGCGGGCTGTTTCTCAACCACGGGATCTCGTGCCGCGCGGCCGAGGCGGTCGACATTCTGCCCGACTGGCGGAGGTTCGTCGCGCACGACATCGTCGGTTCGGGAGCGTTTCTACAGCACTACATCTTCCCGGACGGCGAATTGACGCCCGTCAGCGAGGTCAATCTTTTCGCGGAAGAAGCCGGTTTTGAGGTGCGCGATGTCGAGAACCTGCGCGAGCACTACGCGCTGACGCTGCGACGCTGGGTCCAGCGTCTGGAAGCACACGAAGACCAGGCCGTCGCAGCCACGGACGCCGCCACGTATCGCACCTGGCGCCTGTATCTCTGCGCCTGCGCGCATCGCTTCGAGACCGGCGGGATCAACGTCAACCAGACGTTGTTCGCCAGGCTCGAGCACAGCGGCCATGTCGATCTGCCGCTGACCCGCGCCGACCTCGACGCTGTCTGATAAACAAAAGCGCTGCGATGACTCGTCGGTTGCCCGGCGGGTCATCGCAGCGCTGGAGGTCACGGCCGAGCGACGACGGTGACCGTAATCGTCTGCGGCTGGCCGCCGCGCACGATACGGACCGCCACGGCCTGGCCGACCGTGTCCGGCCCGAGCGCAGCGTGCAGGCCGTCGACATCCTTGATCGACTGGCTCCCCAGCCCGATCAAGACGTCGCCCTGGAGGATGCCGGCCCTGGCTGCCGGGCCGTCGGCCTCGACGGTGATGATCATCAGGCCACTGCTTTGACCGGCCTGAGCCGCCACGGCCTCGGCCAGGGCGACCGGCTGCGTGCTGACGCCGAGATAGCCGCGCTGCACACGCCCATACTGCCGCAGGGCGGCCACGACCTTGTCGGCCGCGGCGACGGGCACAGCCAGGCTGGCGCCGCGCGCCAGGGCGCTGCTGTTGATGCCGATCACGCGACCGGCGACATCCACCAGTGGCCCGCCGGAGAAACCCGGGAACATGGTCACATCGGTCTGGATGTAGGCCTCGAGGTAGCGGAACCCGCCGCGCACCGGCCCGCCGATCGAGACGATGTGGCCGACGCTCGCCTGCAGGTCGTCGGGTCGGCCGAGGGCCAATGCCGCGTGACCGACCTTGTAGCCCGCCGCGAACTCGGGCACGTCGAGCCCGGTGGCCTCGACCTTGAGCAGGGCCAGGTCGCTGTGCGGATCGCGCCCGACCAGCCGGGCCGCATGACGCGTGCCGTCGGCCAGCACGACCGCCAGGTCCTCGTCACGCTGGACGACGTGATCGGCGGTCAGGATCTCGCCGGCCGCGCTCCAGATCACGCCCGTGGCCGGCAGCCGGCCGCGCGCATCGACGCTGACGGTGGAGCGCCCGGCGCGCTCGACAGCGGCGGCCAGCGCATTGGAATAGTCTTGTAGGGTCATCGGATTGCCTTTCCCATTACTAACGCGTTCATGCACCCAGGATACGACGTTCGCATCGCGCGGCCCTCACCCGATCGGTCGTCGTCGACCCTCGCCGTTCGGGCAGGGAGATCGGGAGACACCCGACGCCTACGAGGCCAACCAGCCCTGGCGCAGCGCGGTCGCGACGGCCTCGGCGCGCGAGGCTGCGCCCAGTTTCGACATCGCGCCGCCAAGATGAAACTTGACCGTGTGCTCGCTGATCCCCAGACGCAGGGCGATGGCCTTGTTGGTCAGACCGGCCGCGACTGCCTGCAGCACCTCGATTTCACGCGGCGAGAGCCCTCCGATTGGCGTGTCGCCGCGCAGTTGTTCGAGCAGCGCGGCCGTCGAATCCGGCGGCAGCACCGGCGAGCCGGCCAGCACTTCCTCGGCCGCCTCGAGCAGCTGCGGGCCCGCGATCGTCTTGGTCACGCAGCCTCGCGCGCCGGCCTGCAACGCCGGCAGGATACGCGTGTCGGTCGCGGTCTCGCACAGGGCCAGGATCGCCAGACGCGGGACGGCACGCCGGAGCTGAGTGAGCCCGGCGGCATCGCCGCCCGTCTCGAGCGCCAGATCGTAGACGAGCACGTCGACGGCCGCGGTCTGCGCCCACTCGGCCGCCGCCAGCGGCGTCTCGACGACGCCCACGATGGTGGCGCGCTGCGGCTCGACCTCGTTGATGAGAGCGGCCAGACCGGCGCGCATGGCGGGATAGGGCGAAGCGATGAGGATGCGGAGCATGACAGCAGTGTAGATCGGGCGTGTTGGCGTCAGATTAGCACAGGGCAGTACAATCCCGGGATGCCTGGCGAATCCGTCCTTCTGATCGAGGTGCCCGAGGCCGAGACGCTCGTCGGCGCGCTCCGGACCCTTCATGATCCGGCAGCGTCACGCGGCGTGCCCGCGCACGTGACCGTGCTTTTCCCGTTCAAAGCCCCCGATCAGATCACCGAGGCAGACCTGCACACGCTGGCCGACGTCTTTGCCTCGGCGGCGCCCTTCGAGTTTCGTTTCGACCGCATCGGCCGATTTCCCGGCGTGCTGTATCTTGCGCCCGAACCGGCTGAGGCCTTCAAGGCGTTGACGTACGCCGTCGTCGCGCGCTTCCCGGCCTGCCCGCCATACGGCGGCGTATTCGGCGACGAGCCCACCCCGCACCTGACAGTCGCCCAGAGCGAGGATCCGGCGACGTACGCGGCGATCGAGACCGGTTTCCGCGCAGTCTGCGCTGCAGTCTTGCCGATCCGATCGCGTGCGACGGCCGTGCTGCTGATGGAGTGCCGCGGCGATCGCTATCAGACCCGGCGCCGCTTCGCGCTCGGGGCGGCCTGACCCGTAACCGCCCATGCCCCTGACGATCCCGTCCAAGCTCGAGCTCGACGCCATCGACAGCCTGATCGACTTCGAGCGCCTGCGTGTGCTCGAGATCGGGGCCGGCGACGGCCGGCTCAGCTATGCGTTCGCGCCCCGCGCGCGATTGTGGCTGGCCACAGACAACGACGTCGACGAACTCAGCGCCGGGTTCGAGGATCCGCGCCGCGGCGAGGCGCCCCGGTTGCTGTGGGCGGCGGCCGCCGCCGGGCGATTGCCGCTGCGCGACGACAGCATCGACCTGGCGTTCTTCAGCTGGTCGCTGTGTTGCGTGGCCGAGGAGCAGACCGCGGCGCTGCGCGAGGCCTGGCGCGTGATCCGACCGGGCGGCGTCGTGCTCGCCATCCATGCCACCGACGCGCGGGCCCTGCTCGAAGTCTGGCACGCGACCAGCGCGACCGGCACGGCCACGGTGACGGTCGAGAACCTCGAGGCGGTGCATCGCACACCGCTCGGCCCGCTCGACCACGACCGCGAAGCCCGGCGTCACTTCACGCGCGCCAACGACGCCCTGGTCGACGCCCTGGAAAACGGCTTCGAGCTGGCCGGCGTCAAGGCCTTCGAATATCAATACTTCTTCGACGACCTCGACGAACTGACCGACTACCTCGAGGACAGCCACGAGCATGCGCGCCCCCACGAAGGCCAGCTCGAGGCCGCGGTCGTCGCCATGCGCCGCGCGCCGACGACCCCGAAGCTGGTGTTGATCCAACCCAGCCTGGTCGCTGGCCTAAGGAAGACGTAAGGCCGAGGGAGGAGAGAGGAGCGTGGCATGTTTCTCCACGCTCCTCTCTCCTCCCTCTTCCCTGCTCCCCCTTTCACAGCGCCTGTACAATCCCTCCATGCCTTCGCGAATAGGCACCCTGCGCGAGACGCATCTGCATGCCGCGCTCAAACAGCATTACGCCCGCCCGGGCGACGTGCTCGAGACCCCGGTCGACGGGTTTGTCGCCGACATCCGTCGCGGCGATGCCCTGATCGAGATCCAGACCGGCTCGTTCTCGGCGCTCCGACGCAAGTTGCCGCGACTGCTCGAGCAGTATCAGGTGTTGCTTGTGCATCCGGTGGCCGTCGAGCGCTGGTTGATCAACGAGGACGCGGCCGGCGCGCGCACCCGGCGCAAGTCGCCGCGGCACGGCGCATGGCGCGATGTGTTCGGCGAGATGGTGAGCCTGGCCGAGCTGGCCGCGCACCCGAACTTCGCGCTCGAGGTGGTGTTGGTGAAAGACGAGCAGGTGCGCGTTCCGGCGCCGCCGCCGAAGCGCCGCCGTCGCTGGCGCGCCCGACAGTGGCATCCGGTCGAACGGCGCCTGCTCTCGGTCGAAGGGGCCGTGCGGTTGGTCGAGCCCGTCGATTACCTCAGCGCCCTGCCGCCCGGCCTCGCGGCGCCGTTCACGAACCGCGACCTCGCCGGCGCCCTGAAAGTGCCGGCCTGGTCGGCCGCGCGGATCACGTATTGCCTGCGCAAGATGGGCGCCATCACCGACGTCGGCCGGAAGGGCCGGGCGGTGCTGTACGCGATCAGCGGCGAGATGGCGACGACGGACGAAGGTTGAGCGACCGGCTTCGTTCCTAGATCCTGGCGGTCCAGCCGGGGTCGCCGTATTTTTCGGCGACCAGCTGCTCGGCGTCGGACCGTTCGGCCGGGGTCAACTCCCCTTCGATCAGCGTGAGCCCGAGCGCCTCGGTGAAGCCTGTCGTCAGGGCGGCCGCCGCCGTGGACCAGGAAACGTGGATGCCGATGTCGGCCAGCGTGGCCGCGCGCGAGCGCACGCGCTCGCGCAGCGCCTCGCGCTCGGAGTCGGCGTAGGCGAGGCCGTCGAGGATGCGCGTGATGTCGCCCTCGAGCGGCAGCGTGCCGTGCTGGAGCACGATGCCGCGCTTGCGCACCTGCGCGCTGCCCAGCAACTTGCGGCCGTCGGCCGTGATCTCGTAATCCGACGGCACCTCAAAACACACCGGGTTCACGACCGGCGTGCCGTCCGGCGCGCGCACGGCGGCAGTCGGTTCCTTTCGATCTGCACGGGCCTCCAGACGCAGGTGCTGCAGCCCGGCCAACAGGCCGGCGCTCAGGCGTCGGTAGCTCTCCACCACGCTGCCGACGACGCGGGGTTCTTCCATCGGTGCAGCCACGGAGTACGTCAGCTCATCGGTGTGCAGGATCGCACGCCCGCCGGTCGGCCGCCGCACCAGACCCCAGCCCCGATCCGCCAGCCGCGATGGATCGATGTCGGCGATCGGCTGGCCGTAGCCCAGCGAGAGCGTGGCCGGCTCCCAGGCGAAGAAGCGCAGCGTCGGCGGCGAGGCGCCGTCGGCGATGGCGTTCAAGATCGCTTCGTCGATCGCCATGTTCAGCGCCCCGCTCAGCGGCGGCGTGCGCAACAGGCGCCAGGTGGTCTCCTCGGATGACATCCTGCGATTGTAACGTCAGGCGGGCTGAAGCAGAACGCCGACCGCTCGCGGGTCGGGTCTGCCGACGACATTCATTGGCAAAGATCCGTGGGCCGCTGCGGTTCTCGGTGGCCACGCACCTGCGAACTATGGCCGTGACGACTGACGTCGCCACCACATGACGAGCAGGCCATCGCGCCCTCAACAACCCGCGTTCGCCCGCTCAAGCGCCAACGCGCTCGAGGTCATGTAGTGACGACGTCAGTCGTCACGGCGGTTGGTGTGTTTCTGTACGGCTGTCTTCGGTTACGGCAGAGCCCCCGCTTCGGCGATCAGGCCCTGACCCACCGACACGACGTTTTGCAGCGCCACCAGCATGTTGAACATGCTCTCGGTCGTGATGTCGCCGCCGCCCGCATCACAGACGGACGTGATGTCGTTGACGGCGCCGACGGCGTTGTGCACGGCGACGCGATAGCGATAGTAGATCGAATACCACTCCGGCGGAACCGTGTCATACGCCGCCTGGCTGACGATCATCTCGTTGCGGTAGCTGTAGAACGATCCGCAATCGCCGGTCTCGCCGGCGATGACGCGCAGCATGTCGTCGACCCAACCCGAATTGAAGCTGACCAATTCGTTGAGTTCTTTGCGAAAGTCGTTCGGGTCCCAGCCGTGCATGATCGTCTGCGGGAACACGGGCGCGGCCGGGAGCGGCGCCGGCGTGAACGTCGCAGTCGGCGGCGGCGGCAGGGTCGGTTTGGGCGTGAACGTGCGTGTGGGGGTGTGGGTCGCGGCCGGCGTGTCGGTCGGCAACGGTGTGTCGGTGGGTGTCGGCGTGAAGGTCTCGGTGGGTGTCGGTGTGTCCGTCGGCGTCGGGGTGTCGGTCGGCGTCGCGGACGGTGTCGCCGTCCAGCTGGCCGCGATCTCGGTCTGAGCCGCAGCGGTGCTGGTGGCGATCTGCTCGGGAGATGGGCCACAGGCGGTCAAAAGTAACGTGGCGCAGGCGCAGACGGCCAAAGCCCTCTGCAAAGACGGGCGAAACATATTCCCCTCCGATGATGAACGCGCCGGGCGGCGCTGGTTGTTAGGAGGAATTGTAATCCCGCGTGGAAATTCAGTGGCGTGACGACTGACGTCACTTGCCTAGGGTTGAACGAACCTGACGCCCGACGCCCGACGCCTGTACAATGCCCTTGATGCAAACCGTCACCGTCTACACCGACGGCGCGTGCGACCCCAACCCCGGCCCCGGGGGCTGGGCCGCGATCTTGCTGGCGCCGGCCGGTGGCAGCGAGCATCGCAAAGTCCTCACCGGCTCGGACCCGGACACCACCAATAACCGCATGGAGTTGACGGCCGTGATCTCGGCCCTCACCGCGCTCAAGCGACGCTGCCAGGTGCGGCTGCATACCGACTCCAGCTACGTTCAGAAGGGCGTCACTGAACATCTCGCGGGCTGGAAGGCCCGCGGCTGGCGGACGAGCGACAAGCGCTCCGTGGCCAACCGCGATCTGTGGGAAGCCCTGGACGCCGTGCTCGGCCAGCACGAACTCGAGTGGATCTGGGTCAAGGGCCATGCCGGCGACCCGCTCAATGAGGAATGCGATCGCCTGGCCGTCGCCGCGATCCCGCGGCCGGCTGCGGCCGTCGTCGCCGCCGACGCGATCACGATCTGCACCGGCGCGTCGTGCCTGGGCAACGGGCCTGGCGGCTGGGCCGCCGTGTTGCGCCAGGGCGACGAGGTCTGGGAGGTCAGCGGCCGCGAAGACCGTTGTTCGGCCAACGCCCTGCACTTGCTGGCGATCGAGCGCGGGCTCTCGCTGGTGCCCGCCGGCACGCAGGCCCAGGTCGTCACGCCGTCCGACTACGCCGCTCAGGGCGGAGAACGCTGGGCGCGCGCCTGGGCCGCCGCAGGCTGGCGGACCCGCGAGGGCGGCGAGGTGAAAAACCGCGAACTCTGGGAAGCGATCCTCGCTCAGGCGCGCGAACTCAAGATCACGTGGCGCAGCCTCAAGACCTTCGGTCGCACCGAAGACGCCCAGCGGGCCGAGCAACTGGCGCGCGAAGCCGCGCGTGCGGCGTAAAAGAGAGAAGAGTGAGGAGCGAAGAGCGAGGAGCGCGAGACACTCTTCACCCTTCGCCCTTCGCCCTTCGCTCCTCGCTCCTCCCTCCTCCTGCTTCTACGCCTTCCGACGCACACGCAAGACCGCGATCTTCGTCGGGTGATTGAACGGCGCAGGGTCGGCGGGCCAGGGGCGCGGAGCCGCGCTAAAGCCGATCAGGTCCGCGGGCACCGGGAGCATGGCCTCGAGCGCCAGATAACCGTCGGAGCAGGCGGTCTCGAGCACGCGCAGGTAATCGGCGCCGCTCGAGAAGAGCGCGTTGTTGATGGCGATCAGGGCGCCGCCGTCGGCCACAAGCGGGCGCGCCTTGTTGAGCAACCGCCCGTAGGCCGCCTGCAGGTCGACGGTGCCGGCCGCGCCTTCGGCAAACGGCGGCGGGTCGATCACGACCAGATCGAAGCGCCGGTCCGCCCGTCGCCACTGACTGGCCGCGATGAAGAAATCCTCCGAGACGAAATCGTTCCTGCGGATCGCGAAACCGTTCAGCGTGTAGGTCTCTTTGGCAAGGTTGAGGAAGCTGCGGGCGCGATCGAGCTGCACGACGCTCGCCGCGCCGCCGGCCAACGCGGCGGCGCCGAGGCTGCCGGTGTAGGCGAAGGCGTTGAGCACCGTCTTGCCGGCCGCGTTCGCGCGCAGCCAGGCCCGCAGCCCGCGCGTGTCAAGGTAGAAGCCCGTGTCGCGATTGAGGAGCATATCGACCGCGTAGCGCACGCCGTCCTCGCGCAACCGCCGATCGGGCTCGCCGAAGAGCGCGCGCCCGCGCCGGGCCTGGACGTCGGCCATACGCGGCTTGACGACGGCGGCCGTCAGCCACGGCAACGCCTGCCGATACGGTGCGACCACGGCATCAAGGGCTTCGGAACCCAGCGGCTCCGATGCATAGTCCTGGACGATCAGGGTGCGCGCCAGCACGTCGATGGCCAGATCCGGCCAACCTTCGGTGAAGCCGTTGAACAGGCGCCAGGCGCCTTCGTGTTTGTCGTCGAGCAAATCCGATCGGGCGATCAGCGCCGTGTGGAGCAGGGCCTCGGGTATCATGTTCGTATTATCCCAGTGGAAACCACAACGCAGCTCGATGCCCTGACCGAGATCAACCTCGACGACGTCTTCACCGCCCTGGCGTGGCCGTGGGGCCGGCGTGTGCTGGCGCCGCTCTTCCGGCCGGCGGCGCGCGCCTTCGCCCAGCAGGTGGTCGGGTTCGATCGCCTGGTCGGCGAGCAGGGGCTGCCGGCCGGCGCAGCCTGGCTGACCGCCCGCTTCGCGCGCACGCTGTCGATCGCGCAAACGGCGCCGATCCCGAAGAATGCGCCGCTGTTATTCCTCGCCAACCACCCGGGCATGGCGGACACGACGGCGCTCTTCACGGCCATCGGGCGAGCCATCGACCGCGCCGACCTGCGCGTGGTCGCGGCCGAGCGGCCCTTCCTCACCGAGCTTCGCAACGTGCGGCAGCAGATCCTGTTCCTCACCGATGACCCGGCGCGACGTCTGGCGGCGGTCCGCGCCGTGATCGCCGAGCTCAAGGCCGGGAGACCGGTGTTGACCTTCCCGGCCGGCGAGATCGAGCCCGACCCCGACGTTGCGCCCGGCGCGATCGAGTCGCTCAAACGCTGGTCCGAGTCGGCCGTGCTCTTCGCGCGGCGCACACCCGGAGCCGTGGTCGTGCCGACGCTGGTCCGCGGCGTGGTCGCGCCCGGCGCGCAGAACCACCTGCTGACCCGACTGCGCCGCACGCCGCGCGGTCGCGAGCGCATGGCGGCCACGATCCAGATCCTGTGGCCGCGCTATCGGGCCGTGCACGTGCGCGTCGCGCTCGGCCACCCGATCGTGGCTGCTGAGACGCCTGACCTGCACGCGGCCGTGATCGCCGAGATGACGCGCCTGATCACGACGCCGCCCACGAACTTCGAATTGGTGATGCGCGGCGTGGTCTGAGGGTCGACGGCCCGGCGCACAGCGGAGCGGCGCTCAAAGCCAACGCGAGCTAGGCGACCAGCCCCAACAGGAAGTGACGGATCGTGGCGCCGGTCTCCTCCCAGCCTGGGAAGGATCGGGCTCGTTCGCGCGCAGCGCGGCCGAGTGCGGCGAGGTGCGCGCGGTCGCGGGCCCAGCGGGCGAGCACTGCCGCGATCGAATCCGAGTCGTTTGGCGACACGAGCGCGCCTTCACGATCGTGGGTGATCAACTCGGGCGCAGCGCCGGCCGTGGTGGCCAGCACCGGCAGGCCGAAGCGCAAAGCCTCCAGATAAGCGATGCCGAATCCCTCGTACGACGAGGGCACGACCAGCGCCTGATGCGTCAGCAGGGCGGCGCGGACTTCCTCGTCCGACACCGGCCCACGCCAGTGCACACGCTCGCGCAGGCCGAGCCGCGCGGCCTGGCCCTGCACCCGCGCGGCATATCCGGGCTCGGGCGCGCCGCCGATCACGCTCAGCGTCCACGGCGCTTCGACCGCCGCCAGCGCGTCGAGCAGCGTGTGCAGGCCCTTGCGCGCGATCAGGTTCCCGAGGAAGAGCAGACGCAACGGTCCGCTCTCGGCCGCGCGCGCCAGGACCTCGGCCTCGGTCGGCCCCGGGCCGAAACGATCGCCGGCCGGGTAAGCCACCACCCCCGGGATCTCGCGCCCCGCGACCGCCTGGCTCGCCGCGCGCGTGGTCGCGCTGTTGAAGATGGCGGCCTGCACGGTGTTGAGGTAGCGCCGCTCCACCTTGCGATAGAGCGCGTTCTGCCATGCAGGTCGATCCTCGCTGCAGCGCAGGTGATGGACGATGGCCACGCGCGGCGGATGGGCGGGCAACGCGGCGTTGAGCGCGAAGAGCGAAGGGTGGTTGAGTTCATCCTGCAGGATGAGGTCCCATGGGCCCGCCATCAATCGGCGGCGCAGCTCGCGCGAAGCGTTGTCGAGCAGATGTCGGCCGTAGTCGCGCCAGGGCAGGCTGACGACATCGACCGTGTCGCCTTGCGCGCGCAGGTGCGCGACCAGCCTGCGGTCGTAGAGATAGCCGCCCGAGAGCGTCTCGAGTGAACCGTAGATGACGAGCGCGACGCGCACGCTGGGCTCGCTCAGGCGGGCTTGCGCAACGCCAGCCGGTACGACGCCCAGGCGATCTCGTTCTCCCAGATGCGCGTGGTGAGCGCGATCAGGGTCCCGGCCGTGATCCGGGCCGCGAGTTGCTCACCGGCGATCCGACTGAAGTGCTCGATGCTCGGGTTGAGCCCGGCGAATTCGGGCAGGTCGTTGAGCACGTGATCGCGATAGGCGGCGACCAGCGCGTCGAGGGCCTGCTCGATCTCGACGATGTCGACCAGGTAACCATGGCGGTCGAGGCGGTCGCCTTCGAGTTGCACCTCGAGCACGTAGTGGTGCGAGTGCAGGGTGTTCTCGGCGCCCCAGTCCCCGCCGATCAGGAAGTGCTGGGCGACGAAATCGCGTTTGACGGCAACGGTGTACATCAGGCCTCCCCCTCAGGTATCAGGATGACTTGCAAACACGTCTCGGGCTCGGCGTCGATCCGGCGATAGGCGTCGGCCGCCTGCTCGAGCGGAACCCGATGGGTGATCAACTGCGCGGGCCCGAGCGCCGCGAGACGCCCCCAGGCGACTTCGAGCCTGCGCGCCTTCGTCCAGCGGCCGGCGAGCGCCGGCGTGAGCGTGCTGACCTGGCTGCTGATCAGGCGCACGCGCCCGCGATGGAAACGCCGGCCGAGGTCAAGCGACACGCGCTTGGCGCCGTACCAGGATCCGACCACGATTCGGCCGTCGAAGGCCGCGGCCGCGATCGCCTGATCGAGCGCAGGCGGCGCCCCGGAGAGCTCGTAGATCAGGTCGAAGCCGGCGGGGTCGGCATCGTCGACGGCGCCGCATACAACGCGCAGGCGCGCCGCCGTGCCGCCGTCGGCGGGGTCGAGCGCCTCGGTCGCGCCCAGGCGGGCCGCGGCCGCGCGGCGCACCGGCCAGCGATCAACGGCCACGCAGGCCGAGAGCGGCAGGTCCGCAAGGAGCCCGAGCGTCAACAACCCGACGACGCCCTGGCCGAACACGGCCACACGCTCGCCGATCAACGGCGCGCCGTCGAGCATGAAGTTGACCGCGGTCTCCATATTGGCCAGGAAGAGCGCGTCGTCATCGCTGACGCCGTCGGGGACCGGCACTAGATCCGCCACCGGAGCGACGTAGGCGCTGGCGTGCGGCTGGAACGCGAACACGCGCCGACCGATCCAGCCCGCCTCGACGCCGGGACCGAGCGCTTCGACTCGGCCCACGCAGGCGTAGCCGTAGCGCACCGGGTAGCGGAATCCGCCGCCGAGCGCGGCGAGCGCGGCATCCAGAGCCAATTCCGCCGGGAACTCGCCCCGGTAGACCAGCATCTCGGTGCCCGGGCTGATCGCCGACGCCGCCACGCGCACGCACGCTTCGCCGGCCTGCGGTTCCGCGAGAACGAGCTCGCGCACATCGACGGCCCCCGGCCCCGTGAACCAGAGCGCCTTGTCTTTCACTCCGGCACCCCTTCCAGGATCACGTCGACGCCGAGCACGTGATAGCGCACGTCGCGCAGATTGAGCGGCACAGGCGCGTCATAGGCGCGCAGCCCGCCGACGAAGCGCGGCGCGATCGTGATCGCCACCGCGTCAGCCAGCTTCGCGGCCAGGAAGGCCGTGATCACGCGCGCGCCGCCTTCGACCATGACGCTGTCGAGGCCGAAGCTGCGGATCAGGCCCAGGGCGGTCGTGAGCTGCAGGTGCCCGCTCGGGTCCAGTGGGGCCCGCACCACGCGCGCGCCCGCGTCTTCAAGCGCGCGCCGACGCGGCTCGGAGGCCTGCGGGCCGGTGAGGATCACGGGGCGATGCGTGGGGTGTTTGAGGAGACGCGCCGTCAGCGGAAAGCGCAACTGCGTATCAAGCACCAGCGGCTGCGGGTTGCGGCCCTCGACCAGCCGCACGGTCAGCTGCGGGTCGTCGGCCAGCACGGTGCCGATGCCGATCAGGATCGCGGCGTGTTGGGCGCGGAGTTGATGCGTGTAGCGGAGCGCCTCGGGGCCGCTCAGCGCCAGCGGTGCGCCGACGGCCGCCGCCAGGCAGCCGTCGACGCTCTGCGCATACGAGACCGTGACACGCGGGCGGGACATGGCGGGCGCCGAAACGCTGCGGGCTTTTGGTGAGTGTTCTATGCCGGCAACTGTAACAGATGCCGCATGCGCTCGACCTTGGTGCGTAGATAGCTGGTGTTGTTGGCCGTGAACGTCGGCGCGAGCGGCACCCGGCCGGTCACGTTCACGTTAAGGGCCTTCAGGCTATCGATCTTGAGCGGATTGTTGGTCAGCAGCCGGATCGAGCGCACGCCCCAATCGCGCAGGATCAGCGCTGCGACGGTGTAGTCGCGCTCGTCGGCCTGATGGCCGAGCGCCAGATTGGCTTCGACGGTGTCGTAGCCCTGGTCCTGGAGGTTGTAGGCCCGCAGCTTGTCGAGCAGCCCGATCCCCCGGCCTTCCTGCCGCAGGTACAGGAGGATGCCCTGACCCTCATGCGCCATCAGGTGCATGGATCGGCGCAGCTGTTCGCCGCAATCGCAGCGCTGCGAACCCAGCACGTCGCCGGTGAAGCATTCGGAGTGTACGCGGACGAGCACATCCGAGCGGCCGCGCGGCTCGCCGAGCACAAGCGCCAGATGTTCTTTGTCATCGAGCGTGTTGTGATACAAGGCCAGGCGAAAGTCGCCCGCATCGGTGGGCAGACGTGTCACCACCTTGCGCTCGATCTGAACGTCGGTGGAAGTCTTGATTGCGGCCATACATCCTCCGTCGATGTGGCGCCAGACGATTGAGCCCAGAGCCGTTCAGGTCAGGCCGACGTGCGTCGGCTTTCCATGAACAGCAGGGCGATGAGCGCGACCTCGATCACCTTCGTCACCCAGCCCAGGATGTCGGCCTTGTCGCCAAGGACGCCCCAGGCCAGGATGGTGACGACCGTGAAGCCGATGAAGGCGTAACGCACCAACGGCTCGTACTTCGCAAGAAACGCCGGGCGCCAGAGTGTCACGGCGCTCAGTGTCAGAAAGCCCAGACCGTTCAACGTGAACGGCACGTCGAAGCCGTAGCCAAGACCGATCAAACGCAGGTTCAGGACGACCAGGTGGATCAGCCCGGTCGCTGCGCCCAGTAACGCGATCCACAGCCTCAGTCCCGATGACGACATAAAGCACTCCCTGGACTTAGTTTCTCGCGATGACCATGGTTAATATAGCAGCGACAAGGTCGGATTTGGGGTGCGAGTTGTATAACGTTCGATAAGAAGCCGGGCCAGCCAGAGGGTGCCGGAATTGGGACGGATGACCAAAAACAAAGCGCGCCACGGGGTCGTGACGCGCTGAGCGTTCAGTATTGCGTCCGACTGCGCGGGCTAATTCGTCTTCAACGGCCCAGCCGGATTGACCGGCACGCCCTCGGGGCCGCCTCGATCGATCTCCCACGGGTAAATGATGTAGGCGTCGGTGAAGGCCGCGTAGTAAGTCGGCAGGGCTTTGGTGAACAGCGAGCGCTGGGGGTTGTAATGCAAGACGCACAGCTCGGGCGAGCCGCCGGCCGCTTCCACGCGGTTCTTGACGGAAGTAATCGTTCGCCCGCTGCCCCAGACGTCGTCGACGACGAGCACGCGGCGCCCGGTGAGCAGCGAGTCGTCGGGGAATTGCAGGAACGTCGGCCACACCATAAGCTTGGCAGAGCCGAGGTCGGCCGGAAAGTCGACAGCTGCGGTCAACACGTTGCGGATATCGAGCGCCTCACAGATCATACCGCCCGGCACAAGACCACCGCGCGTGATCATGATCATGGCGTCGAAATTGCCTCGAAATTGCGGCAACAGTGCGTCGATCAGGCGATCAACCTGGGTCCAGGTCAGGATCTCTTGGCGCATCAACGTCCCTTTCGCTCGGAGTGCGCGGCTATGATAGCACCCTTTTGGGCCAACGACAGGAGGTCGACGGCGCGGCGCGCGTCCCTTGTGGCCGTGCGGATGAAGGGCTCCGCCGCCCGTGCGCGTGTCAGTGACCCGTGATCTGGAGGGGTCGACCCACGAGCGCGAGCGGCTCTCCGGCGCGGCGCGTGAGAAACACGATCGCCTCAGGCCCGTCGCCGCTGAGCCGAAGTTTGCGTTGAAGCTCTTCGGGCGTGATGGCCGAGCCGCGCTTCTTCACTGTGACGCGGCCGATGCCGTGGGCCACGAGGTGTTGGCGCAGACGCTTGAGTTGAAACGGCAGCACGGCGTCGATCGCGAAGGCTCGGGCGAACGGGGTCGGCGTCGGCGCGTCGGCCGTGAGGTACGCGATCGAGGGATCGAACTGCCGCGCGCCGAGTTGCTCGGCCAGCGCCTGAACCTGGCCGGCGCGGATGACGGCCGGGTCGGGCTCATACAGCACCGCCCCCATCCCTCCGATCGGCCCGGCGCCGGGAAGTGCGCGGTGCGTGTCGTGGCGCTCGCCGGCCAGTGTCTGCGTCTCGTTTGCACCAGAGCGCAGGACCGTGGCGCGCCAGCCGGCCGTGGCCAGCGGGCCGAACCAGAGCACGCATTCCTTGAGCTCGCCGTCGACGGAGATGAACTCGCGCTCGGCGTCGAAGCCGTTCAGCTCGTCGAGGTCGACACCGGGTGAGAGTTTGACGCCGAGCGCCGGCGTTTGTTCGCGCCAGGCCACGACCCGATCCAGCGCGGGCTGATACGCCGCGACCGTAAAGGTCCGGCGGCCGCCCGGTCGTCGACCGGGGTCGCACCACAAGGCCGTCGCGGGTGGCGGGCCGCTTTGCTCGAGATCGCGTTGCAGGCACTCGGCCGAGGCCTCGTAGGCTTCGAGGTTGGCGGCGGCCAACGCCAGACGGAGGGGATCGCGATCGACGACGATCACGGGCGCGACGCCGGCCAGGCCGATGGCGTCACCGCCGAGCCCCGCACAGAGATCGGCCACGCGGGCGAAGTCGCGGTAGCGCTGAGCGCGGTGCCGGGCGACGCGTTCGCCGCTGGCCTGTTCGAGGGCTTCGCGCTCGAAGTACATGCGGTCAGCGCGCGCGAACTTGGCCCGGGCGCGGGCGCGCAGCAGCACGGTTTCGAGCGCGGCGCGAGCCAGCATCGGCTCGGCCTGTTGGCGGAGCGCTTCGATGCACGTCAGGCGGGTGGCCTCGGTCGGCGCGAGCGCCGTGGCGGCGGCCAGCAGCGCCTGGCCCCGGGGCTCGCGCAGGCGCATCAGACTTTCGATATCCACGCGGCCATTGTATCCGCGGCGCCGTCGGATTCTAACAATCGACCTGACAGGTCCACCTGCGATTTGCGGGTTTTCCAGGCCTGCCGGAATCCTGATTCAAAGCGTTTGTGGCGTTTTTTGCCTTCCAGCCGCCGCTCAGCGCGTCAGTTGCTCGATCCGGCCTTCGGCCAGCCCGCGCGACACATCCGACAGCGGGTTGCCCGGCGCGACCGCGAGCTCGTATTCGCGCCGCGCCGCGCTGGTGTCGCCGGCGAGATCAAGCGCCAGCGCGAGCACGAAGTGCCGCTCCGGCAGACTCTCAAGGGCCAGAGCCGCGATCGCGTGCTCGCGTGCTTCAGTCGGGTCGTTGCGCTCCAGGGCGACCTCGGCCCATCGGTCCAGGATGGTCGCGCGCTCCCCGGCCACCGTCGTCGTGCCCAGGGCCTGCTCTAACACGGCCGACGCGCGGTCGAGTTGATCGGCCGCCATAAGCGCCGCAGCCTGCTCCAGTGGCGTCAGCGCCGCGAGGTCGCCGGGCGCCGCCGCCGGGTCCGGGCCGAAGCGCGCGGTCTGGCCGTCGCCTGTGGCCGCCGTGATCGTCACCGTCAGGCGCGCGACGCCCCAGCGCTCGGCCACGAGGAGCCGCGCAGAAATATACACGTCGCCCTCAGCACTGACAAAGCGCGCGGGCTGTTTGACCAACACCGTGCCGTCGTCGGCCAGCGTTTGCGCGACCCAGCGCTCGGAGGCCTGATCCCACACCGACACTTCGATCTTGCCGGCCGTCGCGCCGGTCTGCAGACCCAGCGCGGCCAGACGCAGTTCCTGGACCTCGCCCAACCCGAGCGGGGCTGCGGCCTGGTAATGCAGGACCGTGCCGATCTGGCCCAACACCAACGGGCCGCGCCCGGTCTCGAGCGGCGTCAGCAGACCCGGGTTCGGCGGCGGCGCGCCGTTCAAGGACACAGCCGGCGCACCGGCTTCGAGCGCCCCGACGGGCTCGGCCAACGCCACGGGATCCTGTCCGGACTCGGCCAACACGATCGTCCAGCGCTCGCGCAGAAAACCGAAGGCCGGGTCGAGCGTGGCGATGGCGTCGCGCACGGCGTCCCATCCGCCGTCACTGCCGAAGTCGACGGTCAGGCGGCCTCGGGTGTAGTTCTGCAGCGCGCTGCGCATCTCGGTCAATGTCTCGGCCTGCACGAGATCGGCATCGGCGCCCTCGCGATCGCCGGTTTCGTAAAGCAGGAAGCCGCGCAACGCGAAGCGGCGGGCGCCGGCTTCCGGCGCAGCCTCGAACCAGACCGCGACCTTCTGCAGCGCGTCGGTCGTGCGCTTGCGCGCATGGAGCGACAGGATCTCGAGCTCGCGCGCCTGCGGGAAGTCGGCGTCGAGGGTCTCGATGGCCTGACGCGCGTACGCGCCGGCTTCGTCATAGCGCGCGCGGCAGTAGGCGTTCAGCGCGGCGCCGTATTGCAGCCAGGCGCGTTCGCCCGTCAGACGACCGCCGACGGCAAGGGCCTGTGTGGCCGTCTTGTAGCCGTCATCGCAACGCCCGATGCGCGCCTGTAACAAAGGCAACCACGCGCCGTAGGCCGATCCGCTGACACCCAACTGGGTCGCGGCATCGAGATCCGCGCGCGCGGCGCTGGCCACCGCTTCACGCGATGGCTGGGTCTCCGAACTGCGTCGCAACGCCTCTGCGCCGGCGAAGGCGCGCAATACGTACAAATCGCCCTGCGTCGGGTCGAGCGCGATCGCGGCTTCGATGTCGCGACGCGCGATCTCGGGCGTCAGCCCCGCGGGTTCGGTCTCATAGGCCTCGACCAGCGCGCCGATGTCGGCGTGCGCGAGCAGCGTGGCGGCTTCGACCTGATCGGGTGCGGCGGCGACGACGGGCAGCAGGGCTGCACGCGCTTCGATGAAGCGCTGAGCCTGCACCAGCGAACGGCCTGCGGCCAGAGCCGGCTCGATGGCGAGTGCGACCGGCGTAGCGGCTTCAACTTCGGCCGGGGCCTGTTCCGTCGGCGCGAGCAACGCCTCGGTCGCGACGGGTTGAGGCGTAGGCGCAGCCTGCGTCTCGACGCCCGGCGTGGGCGATGGCACCAGCGTGGCCACTGAGCCGACGACGGCGCGGCCGCCCAGCTGCGTCATCACGAACACGATCGGTGCGCCGCACAGCAGGGCCATGGCCCAGACACCGAGCAGGCCCGCGGCGACGGCCTGACCGGTCGACAGCCGCAGCCCGGGTTTGCGGCGTTTCGGTTTTGCCTGAGTCGGCTGGGCCGGCCGCGGTTTCGTCGCCGGAGCCGTGGCGGGCTTTGGTGCGGGCTTCGGCGGCGCCTGCGGCTTCGCTTCGGGGAGTGGATGCGCCGGCTCGGCGCGGACGGGTTCGGTCACGCCAAGGCTCCGACGGAACCGATCGAGCTCGCTGGGCGGAGCCGCGGGCACCGGCGGCGGCTCGGCCGGCAGCTCCGGTGCATGGCCGGCTTTCAAAGCCTCGAGGTAATCGCGGGCCTGAGTGTTCTTTGGATCCAGCACCAGCACCCGCTGAAAGCACTCCTCGGCATCCAGCGGTTCCTCGACGACCAGACCAAGCCAGAGCCAGCCCTCGGTCGAGCGCGGGAAGTGCTCGACGACTTCCTGAAGCACGGCCTGGGCCCGGGCGTGATCACCCGATTTCGCGGCCGCGATGCCGGTTTTGAGCAGTTCTCGTTCATCCGCCATGTCGCTGACTCCCAGCACGCCGGCAACGCAGATCGCGCCACAACGTGTTATGGAAGGATAACGAAGCGGCCGGGCGTCGGACGGAAGGGTTCGGCGGGGAAAGTTGGGGCCGCCGAGGTTATTCTTCGGAGGCCAGGGCCAGCGTGGGATCGACGGCCAGCAACGGCCCGGACGAGGCGTTGCGCCAATCTTCAAAGGCCGGGTTCACGATCACGGGCACGTCGAGGGCCGCGATCGACACGGGGCTGAAACGCCCGGTCTTGTTGATGCCGACCAGGAAGCCTGCCAACACGGCCGGTTGCATGAAGGCCACGGCCTTGACCAGCGACGTGAAGGCGAGCAACGTTGGCGAGCCGGTGGCCGGGTCGATGACTGTGGCGGCCTCCCAAAGGCGGCGCTCGCCGGGATCGAGCCGCCAGGTCGGCTTGTTGGGGGTCTGGCGCACGAGGAGGGTGAGTGCCTGCGCGCGGCTGACGTTGCCGCCCGTGGCCAGGGCACTCAACCGATCGGCCACCGGGGCCTGCGGTTGACGCTCGCCGCGGCACAACCAGCCGCCTTCCGGCAAGGATTCGATCAGACAGTGGATGAAGCCGGCGGCCTGCAGGGCGTCGAGCCAGGCCACGCCTTCGGCGGGGTCCGTCGTGACGCCGGGGAGGAGGAGGATCAACCGGCCACCGGGACGCAGCCGGTCGCGCAGCGTCGCGAGCGATGGAGGCCAGGCGCCGCCGACGATCGCGTCGACGTCGACGGCATCCGCCGCGGCCAGCACGACGCGCTCCGGATCGCAGGCTCGCTCGGCTTGTGGGTCGAGCGCCAGGACCACGGGCAGCGCCGCGCTGGGCGGCAGATGCTTGGCGAACACGCGCGGCCTGTTACTTCGCGGCCTTGCGGATCAACTGGACCAGTTCGTCCCATTCCTCTTTGAAGAGGTGAAGGGTGACGTTGCCGAGCTCGAGATTGAACGTGACCTCTTCGCCGTCGTCGGCGCGCCAGATCGCGTAGCTGTCGGTCTCGGCCAGCACTTCGGTGTTGACCTCGTCGTCGTGATGATGGTTCTCGGACATGCGATAGCTCCTGACTGTGAATAGGGCGGTCGTTCGATCCGCCAGGTCGAATTATCCGCGAAAACGTGAGACCGTGGGGGATGGAACCGCAAAGGTGTGCACGAGCGAGTTGATGCTGTTGGCGAACCCAGACCCTCGC
>WBZS01001169.1_pt1 | contig 22812 bp, 26 predicted proteins | sample 5204201 | NCBI WGS metagenome assembly WBZS01 (sample SAMN12344357, study PRJNA552823) | activated sludge metagenome | biome: Activated sludge suspended growth; feature: Nitrification reactor; material: Wastewater; isolation source: activated sludge from nitrification reactor of wastewater...
TACTTCTTCCTCCTCGACCACGGCGCCACGTACGACTACGGCGGCCTGTTCGACACGAAGGTCGCGTTCCTCGCCTTCTTCCTGTTCCAGTTCGCCTTCGCCGACACCGCGTCGACCATCACCTCGGGCGCCATGGTCGGTCGCACGAGCTTCAAGGGCGACATCCTCTACAGCCTCGCGGTCTCCGGTTTCATCTACCCGATCTTCGGCCACTGGGTCTGGGGTCCGGGCGGCTGGCTCGGCAACACCATGGGCTGGTTCAACGGTCTCTTCTCCAACTCCGACGACTCCATGAAGGCCGTCTTCCGTGACTTTGCCGGTTCCTCGGTCGTCCACATGGTCGGTGGTGTGCTCGCCCTGTGCGGTTGTATCGCCTCGGCCCACGTCTCGGTCGCAAGTTCAAGCGTGATGGCGGTGGCCCGATGCCTCCCCACGACCTCACGATGGGTGCGATCGGCGCCGTCATCCTGTGGTTCGGCTGGTACGGCTTCAACCCCGGCTCAACGCTGTCTGCAATGGACTTCGAGGGCATCGGCCGAGTCGCCGCAAACACCACACTTGCGGCCTGCGCCGGTGGTCTCGTCGCCGTCCTGTTCCTCTACCCCCGCTCCAAGACCTGGGACATGGGCATCTCGATCAACGGCTTCCTGGGTGGCCTCGTCGCCATCACGGCACCCTGCTACTGGGTGTCGCCCGGCTGGGCGCTCGTCATCGGCGCCATCGCCGGTCTGATCGTCCCGTTGGTCACCGACCTGCTCGAGCACCTTCGCCTCGACGACCCGATCGGCGCCGTGCCGGTCCACCTCGCCTGCGGCATCTGGGGGTGCCTCAGCATCGGGCTCTTCGCCAACGGCCAGTTCCTGCCCGGGCCTGACGGCGCGGATCACAGCAGCGAGATCGAGGGTCTGCTCGCCGGCGGCGGCGGCACCCAGCTCCTCGCCCAGCTCGTCGGTGTGCTCTCCTGCCTCGTGGTCGTCGGTGGCGTCGGGTTCGCCCTCATGAAGGCCATCTCGCTCATCCCCGGCGAATGGGGCCTCCGGGTCAGCAAGAACGGCGAACTCGAAGGTCTCGACCTTCACGAGCACGGCATCACCGCCTACCACATGGAGTTCGGCCAGGGCATGACGTACACCACACCGTCCAACCTCCCCAGCGAGAATCCGATCAAGGAAAAGGTCTGACCCATGCCATCACTCATCACCGCCATCATCAAACCGTTCAAGCTCGAGGAGACGAAAGAGGCGCTCCGCGGCGCCGGTCTTGCCGGGCTCACCGTGAGCGAGGTCCAGGGGTACGGCCGCCAGGGAGGGAAGTCCGAGACCTTCCGAGGGGCGGAGTACAAGATCGACTTCGTCCCGAAGGTGAAGCTCGAGATCCTCGTCGAGTCATCCCGGGTCGACGAGGTCATGGACCTCATCGCCGCTGCCGCCAAGACCGACAAGATCGGTGACGGCAAGATCTGGTCGATCGACCTCGGCTCGCTCATGCGGGTCCGCACGGGAGAACGGGGCGACGACGCCATCTGACCCACCGGGATTCCGGCGACCACGTCGGTCGATGCGAACACCCCGCCTTCGGGCGGGGTGTTCCCGTTTTCGAGTTAGGTTCGCCGAATGGAGATCCAGCAGTTCCAACTCCTCATGGACGACCTGTACGGCGAGGCGGACCGCGAGCGAGGTATTCCCTCGACGGTGGCCTGGCTCTGCGAGGAGATGGGCGAGCTGGCGCAGGCCGTTCGCAAGGGCACACGCGAGCAGCAGCTCCACGAACTGGGCGACGTGCTCGCGTGGTTGGCGTCGCTCGCGGGGCAACTGGACCTGTCCCTCGAGGAGGCAGCTCAGCGGTACGTCACGGACCCGCCACTGCCCTAGGAACGGGCGGCGAGCACCTCGGCGATCTGGATCGCGTTGAGTGCAGCGCCCTTGCGCAGATTGTCGCCCGAGACGAACAGCGCCAGGCCGTTCGGTGCACCGTGGTCGACCCGGATCCGGCCGACGAGTGACACGTCGCCACCCGCCGACTTGAGCGGCGTGGGCATGTCGTCGAGCACCACGCCCGCAGCGGTGGAGAGCAGTTCACGGGCGCGGTCGGGCGTGATCGGACGCTCGAACTCGGCGTTGATCGACAGTGAGTGACCGGTGAACACGGGAACACGGACACAGGTGCCCGACACGCGGAGATCAGGAAGGCCGAGGATCTTGCGGCTCTCCTTGCGGAGCTTCTGTTCCTCGTCGGTCTCGTCGGAGCCGTCGTCGACGACCGAACCGGCGATCGACAGCACGTTGAACGCGATCGTGTCGGGGAACTTCGGGCCGCTGCTGAGCTTCACGGCATCGCCGTCGAACGTGAGGTCGGCCAGACCGTCGGCGCCGGCGCCTTCACGGACCTGGGCGGCGAGCTCTTCGACACCGGCGAGACCGGCTCCGGACGTGGCCTGGTAGGTGCTGACCACGAGACGCGTCAGCCCGGCCTCGTCGGACAGCGGCTTGAGCACCGGCATCGCGACCATCGTCGTGCAGTTGGGGTTGGCGACGATGCCCTTGGGGATGTCGGACAACGCGTCGGCGTTGACCTCGGGCACCACGAGCGGAACGTCGGGGTCCATGCGCCACGCCGACGAGTTGTCGATGACGATCGCTCCGGCGGCAGCGACCTTCGGCGCCAGCTCCTTGGACGTCGCACCGCCGGCCGAGAACAGGGCGATGTCGAGCCCGGCGAAGTCGGCGGTCGCCGCGTCCTCGACGGTGATCTCGCGATCCTTCCAGGTGAGCACGGTCCCGGCGGACCGAGCCGAGGCGAAGAACCGAAGTTCGTCGACCGGGAACTCACGCTCGTCGAGGAGCGTGCGCATGACACTTCCGACCTGACCCGTTGCACCGAAGACACCGACGTTCATGGCGCCAAGGCTAACGAACCCTCCCGGGCCCCTGACAACCGGGTTTCGGTCAGTAATCGCTCTTGTCGAGTTCGTAGGTGGAGTGGAGGACGGCGACGGCCTGTTCGGCCTGGTCCTGGCTCACCACGCAGCTGATGCGGATCGCGGAGGTCGAGATCATGTCGATGTTGATGCCGTGCTCGGCGAGGCACTCGAACATCGACGCTGCGATGCCGGGGTTCGACTTCATGCCGGCACCGATGACGCTCACACGGGCCACGGTCGGGTCGGCGCCGAACTCACGGATGCCGAGCTCGGGCTGCAGCGCCGAGACCACGTCCATCGACGCCGCAACGTCGGAGTGGGGCACCGTGAACGAGATATCGGTGATGCCATCCGCGCTGGCGTTCTGGACGATCATGTCGACGTTCACACCGCGGTCGGCAAGGGCGCGGAACAGCTTGGCGGCGACGCCCGGCTGGTCGGGGACGCCACTCACCGTCACCTTGGCCTCGCTCAGGTCGTGGGTGATGGCGCGGACGGTGGCTTGTTCCATGTTGGGGTCCTCCTCGACAACCAAGGTGCCCGGCTCCCAGGTGAAGGCCGAACGCACGTGCAGTTTCACCCCGTGACGCACGGCGTACTCCACCGAGCGCATCGCCGGTTTGGGGCATCCGGTCGCCGTCATCTCCAGCAGCTCGTCGAAGCTGATGGTGCTCATCTTGCGGGCCTCGGGCACGACCCTCGGGTCGGTCGTGAACACGCCCGACACGTCGGTGTAGAGCTCGCAGAAATCGGCACCGAGCGCCTTGGCCAACGCGACGGCCGTCGTGTCCGAGCCGCCGCGGCCCAGGAACGTCACGTCGTGATCGGTCGATACCCCCTGGGCGCCGGCGACCACCGGCACCCGGCCTGCGGCGAGCGCTGCGGCGATGCGATCGGCACGGACCTCGAGGATCTTGGCGTCGGTGTGGTTGGTATCGGTGATGAAGCCGGCCTGGCTCCCGGTGTAGCTCTCGGCCTCGACGCCGAGATCGGCGAGGGCCATGCAGACGAGCGCGATCGCCTTTCGCTCACCGGCGGTGATGAGCATGTCCATCTCGCGACCCGGGCGGGTCGAGGACACTTCACTCGCGATGCGCAACAGGTCGTCGGTCTCCTTGCCCATTGCCGAGACGACGAGGACGATCTCGTCGCCGCGACGGTGGCAGCGCGCCACGTAGTCGGCGACGTCGCGGATCCGGTCCGGGTCACCGACCGACGTCCCGCCGAACTTCTGCACCAGTCGAGCCACGGGCGACGAATGTAGCGGATCGGTGCAAACCCTTATGAATCGGGGGTCCTGGCCGTCCTGAGGGGGCCCTCACCGCAGTGAGGTCCTCGACGCGACCCGTTGGTATCCTTCCGACCGCTATGGGAACAGACAAACGCGCCCGCCAGAAGGAACTCTCCCGCACCCGAGCCGAAGAAGCTCGCAAGGAGGCCGCCGCGCTCGCACGCCGCAAGCGGTTCGTGACGATCGGCTCGGTGACGGTCGTGCTCGCCTTGCTCATTGCCGGTGCCATCGCGCTCGGCGGCGACGACGACTCCACCGACGCTGCCGACTCGCCCACCACGACCGCGGCGGCCGACGCCACGACCGTGGCCCCCGGCGAGACGACCACCACGACTGCATTCGTCGAGGCGGAGCCCGGTTCGGCCGAATGCCCGAAGGCCGACGGCAGCTCCGACCGCAAGGACAGCTTCGACGGTCCGCCGAAGATGTGCATCGACGCCGCCAAGAAGTACACCGCGAAGGTCGAGACCAGCGAGGGCACCTTCGAGCTGGCGCTCGACGCGGCCAAGGCTCCGAAGACGGTCAACAACTTCGTGTTCCTCTCCCGCTACCACTTCTACGACGGCCTGATCTTCCACCGGATCATCAAGGACTTCATGATTCAGGGCGGCGATCCCCAGGGCACCGGCATGGGTGGCCCCGGCTACGACTTCGGCGACGAGCTCCCCCAGGCCGGCGAGTACCAGAAGTACTCCGTCGCAATGGCGAACTCGGGTCCCAACACGAACGGCAGCCAGTTCTTCGTGATCACCGGCGACCAGGGTGTCGGCCTTCCACCGCAGTACTCGCTGTTCGGTCAGGCGACCTCGGGCACCGATGTCATCGACAAGATCGGTGTTGTGCAGACGGCAACCGGCGACAAGCCGGTGAAGGACGTCAAGATCGAGAAGGTCACGATCGAGGAGAAGTAGGCGGCGGGATCTCGGTGACCTCGATGCGGTGACCGTTGCGGTGCGGGACCACTGCACCGGCCCCCGCCTGCGTCCAGGCGCCGTCTTCCCAGATCAGCGCCGTCGACTCCTCGATGCCCACGACCGTCATGCCCGATGGCGCCAGCGTGATGGTTCGATGCAGCTTGTCGCCCGACCACAGGTTGAACCGGGGAATCACGGTGATGTCGGTGAGGAGATCGAGGCCGACCGTGAACGCACCGCCGCGGCTGTCCACCATGTAGGTGGACAGCACCGACGCACCCTCGGCGCTGCCGGCCACCACGCCGCCGCGCTGCCAGACCTCGACGACCCCGTCCCAGACCGGGGTGTCCTTCAGCACTGAACGCAGGTGCATCGGCGACCCGCCGCCGATGTACACGAAGCGAGCGTCGGCCAGCGCAGCTGCGGCGCCTGGGGCGGTGGCGTCGGCGCGGCGGTACACCTCGAGCACGTCGACGGTGGCGCCGAGGGACGCGAACCATGACGTCGCACGGTCGATCTGCAGCTGCGGCTGTTCGTAGGCTGCGGCGGTCGGGATCACGAGGACGCGGTCACCGCCGCTCCGCGCGAGCAGGTCGGCATCGAAGGTGCAACCCTCGGTCCATTCCGCACCACCGACGAGGGCCAACGTTCCAGTCACGCACTGAACTCTAGAGGAGTGGTTCCGAGCACTCGATCGACTCGTCCATCGCGACCTATCGAACCAGTTTCGCCCGAGCCAGCGAAGCCTGCTGCAGGCGCCACTTGTCGCTCTGCTCGAAGCCGGCCTTCTTCCACACCTTGGCCTTCACGTCGGGAAGGTGTTCCGATCGAACGTCGAACAGATCGGACGAGGTACCGCACTCGGCATCGTCGGACGCGATCTTCGTCTCTTCCTGCTTCGTCGGGGCGGTGTCGTCGGTCACCATCTGGAACCGGAGAACCTCGTACCCCGTGTCCCAGTTCGGACCGGCGCCCTCGCCGTCCATCCAGGAAACGCCCGCGGAGCGCATGCAGTCCTGCCACTTGCGAAGCGCCTGCACGTAGTCCGGGTAGTCCATGAGTGCGCGGTTGAGCTGCGAAGGCGTTCCCACCTCGACGACCTGGCTCAGCCAGAGGGCGTTCTCGACGGAGCCGTAGATCTGAGCATTGGCCTCGGCGACGCAGCCATCGGTGGAGATCGTGGCGGTTCCTTCGCCATCGCGCACCGTGAGCGTTTTCGTACCGCTGAACGCTCGCTGGTACGCCGCTTGGTCGGCAGGTGGGACGGAGTTGATCGGGTCGTTGAGGAACCGTTCGTTCGCATCCCGATCCGAGAGGTGCATCGCCGCGAAGTCCGCTGCGTAGCCGCTCCGAAGCAGCTCGCTCTTGGTCGGATACGGGTTGGCTTCGGACGGAAGGTTACGGCTGGTGACGACCTCCCACCGGAGGCCCGCCTTCGCCATGCAGGCGGAGATGAGGCGATCCCACGACGCCTGAATGACGTACTGCTCCTCGGTCGTCAGCGGTCGCGCCGGCCCGGAGGATCCGAGGTCGACGAGATCCTCGATCCGCTCGGATTTCCCACCTTCGCGCGAGGGTTGCGAGCGGGGCCGGTCGGCCCCGCTGCAACCCAACAAGGCCAACGCGAGGAGCGCCGGACCGAGCCGTCTCGCTACGAACACGCGAGACCCGGGGCCTTCCACTGATTGGAGGCGACGCCGCGGGCAGAGTACGTGTGCGTCGTGCTGGAAGCCGTCTTCGTGGACGTTCCGTTGCTGTACGAGATTCCGTAGTAGCCGCAGTTCTGCTGCCCACTGGTTCCATGGTTGTACGCCGACTGCGTGGCGATTCCCTTGGCCGAGAGGTTCACGTTGTTTCCCGAGACCTGCCAGCGGGTGCCGTTGTACGAACCGCCGGACCACCAGCAGTGCCACTGACTCGCGCAATCGTTGACGTCCGCCGACGCCATCCCTGGATGCGCCACCACGCCGGCGATGGCCAGCACGGCGACCGCCAGGCAGCGAACCGTTCCCTTCCTGCTTTTCATGCTCACGTTCATCCCTCCTTGGTACGACGCCCAGTGCGTCTGATGAATCATCCTACTCACATCTCCCTCGTTCGAGGGAACTGGGCGGCTGTACACCCCCGCGGGTGGCCGTTACCGTAACCAACCATATGATGTTCCGGATGCATCGACGGCGCTCTCTGCTCGCGGGGCTCGCTGCCGTCGCTCTCGCCGTCGGACTCTGGGCGGGTTGGCCAAGGCGGATCGGGTCACCCACGCCCGCCAGCGCCACGGCGCGCATCGTCACGGTCAAGGTCGAACGCCGCGAGCTCACCTCCACCCTTCAGCTCACCGCGTCCTACACCTTCAAGACCCCGATCGAGGTGGTGGCTCCTCCGGGTCCCACCGACGATCCGTCCCGACAGCTGGTGACCCGCGCGCCCGGCCCTGTCGGCACCACGGTGAGTGCGGGCTCTGCGCTCGCAGAGATCAACTACCGGCCCCTCATGCTCCTGAGCGGTCATCTCCCGCTCTACCGCGACCTTCGCCCTGGCGCCGTCGGGGAGGACGTCAGCAACCTGCAGGACGGCCTGAGGGAGATGGGCCTTCCCACCCCATCGAGTGAGGCGGGTCTGTTCGGCCCGGCGACCCAACAGGTCGTCGCCGATGTGTACCGGCTCGCGGGCTACGAACCGGACTACACGGGCGGCACCGCAACGGCCACCATGGCCGTCATCGACGCGGCGGACAACGCTGCCGACGCAGCTCGAAGCGCGCTCGACGCAGCTGCGAGTCGCGGCGAGGACACGACGGGCCTCAAGGCGGAGTACCGACAGCGCCTCGCCACGTCGGACCAAGTCAGGAATTCCGAGGGGGTCATGGTCGTCGCCTCGAGGATCGTGACGATCCCCACCGGTCAACTGACCATCGGCTCGAACACGGCGACGACCGGCAAGCTGGTGGAGCCCGGGAACGTCCTCGCGGTACTGACCGAGAGTGGTCCCCTCCTCTCTGCGAGACTGACCGCGTCCCAAGCTCGAGAACTCGTCGACGGAGCCACCGTGAGCGTCGCGGGAGCGAACGGTGATTGCCAACTCGAGGCACCGGTCGAGGCACCGGTTCCGGCAGCCGAGGAGGGGCCGGACGCTGCCGACCAACCCGACGACGCCACCGGCTCGACCGAGCCCCCGGCACGGTCCGATACACACGACCTCATCGTCCAGGTCTCGTGCGAACCTGCACCGACGTTGGACCTCGTTGGCACGGAAGCCGTTGTCACGGTCTCGTCCATCGTCGCGGGCCCGGACTCCCTCGTCGTGCCAGCCACCGCGTTGGTCTACGAAGCCGACGGGTCCGTCTCGGTCGAGACGTCGGACCAGTCGGGCCGACGACGCGTCGCGGTCGAGATCGTCGCCGAAGCCGACGGTTTCGTGGCGCTCGGCCCGACGGAGCGTCTGCACGAAGGGACATCGGTCCTTGTCGGCGACTGACCTTCCGCTGATACAACTGACCGACGCAACCGTGACGTACGGCAACCACGCACCGGTCACCGCGCTCCGCAGCACCGATCTGACCATCAGGGCGGGCGAGCACGTCGCGATCACCGGACCGTCGGGGTCGGGGAAGTCAACGCTCCTCAGCCTCATCGGGCTCTTGGAGCCACCCACGCGCGGGGCGGTGATGGTCGACGGGACCAACATCGCGGGCATCGGATCGTCCGAGCTCAGCCGACTCCGATCGGCCACGTTCGGGTTCGTGTTCCAACGGTTCCACCTGCTGCCGGCACTCACCGCCCGCGCCAACGTGGAGCTCGGATTGATGTACCAGGGTGTCCGCGGTTCGCATCGCCGCGCTGCCGCCGAGGCCGCACTCGAGCGCGTCGGGCTCGGTCACCGGATGACACATCTTCCGTCGGAGCTGTCCGGAGGCGAGCAGCAACGCGTGGCGATCGCACGGGCGGTCGCGTGTGATCAGCCCTGCCTCCTCGCCGACGAACCAACCGGGAACCTCGACTCGGCGATGACCGCGATCGTCCTGGACATCCTCGACCAGATCGCAGCGAGTGGCACCACGGTCATCTGTGTCACCCACAGTGAGGCAGTCGCTCGCCGAGGCACTCGACGACTCGTCCTCGACGACGGGATCGTGACGAGCGACCGGCCGCCACGATGATCAACGCCCGTCCGTCGCTCTCGATCGGCGATGTCGTGACTGATGCGATCGTCAACCTCCGGTCGCGGCTCGGCCGGTCGATCGGGGTCGGAATCGCTGCGGCCTTGGGCGTGTCCACACTCGTCGGAGCGATCCAGATCGCGGCGTCGGCCGACGCACAGGTTCGTGATCGGATCCTCCGCGAGCGACCTGAGGTCGTGATCGGTCGACCGATCGAGCAGAGCAATGGGCTGTCCGCCGATGTGAGCGATGCGCTGCTGGTCCAGCTCGCCGACCTTCCAGCCGTCCAGGCCACGTCGGTGGTCCAACGATTGGCGCTCCCCGCGACGGTCCGGGTGGGCCCTCGCGCCGGGTCGCCCGTCGCCGTGGCGACCTCGGCGGGCGACCTCGTTCGAGCAGCCAAGGTCCGCCTTCGCGGTCGCTCGTTCCATCGAAGTGAGCTGAACGCGTCCGCCCACGTCGCCATGGTTGGCCGCCGCGTTGCCACATCTCTCGACCTTGCTCCCGTCGACCTCGGACCGACGATCTGGATCGACGGATCCGCATACCTGGTCATCGGGATCGTCGAGGACAGCGACCTTGCGCCGGATCTCATCGATCAGATCGTGATCCCGCGCTCGACTGCTCTTGACGAGCTCGGGCCCGAGCCGGTCGGCGGCTTCGACACGGCGCTGTACCTGCGAGCCGCAAAGTCGGAAGTCTCCCGCATCGCCAGGGATCTCGATCTGCGCATCAGTCCCGAGCGACCTGAGAACTGGCGAATCGAGGTTCCACGGGTCTCGGTCGATCTGGCGTCCGCCATCTCATCGGATGTGCGCGAACTCACACTTGCGTCGGGTGCGCTGGTGCTGTTCATCGGCGCTGTCGGGATCGGCAATGCGATGCTTAGAAGCGTCTATACCCGGGTCCACGAGATCGGGCTACGACGAGCGCTCGGTGCCCGGACCAGCCACATCGTCAGCCTTCTGATGGTCGAGGCAGCGGTCATCGGACTCATCGCCGGCGTACTCGGTACCGTGGTCGGCATCTCGGTCGCGGGCGCGGCAGCGGCGCGGAACGGCTGGCCACTGGCCATCGGACCGTTGCTCCCCACAGCTGGGGTGCTGCTCTCCGTCGGTGCTGCGCTGGCAGGCGCTGCCTGGCCCACCAGAGTGGCCACCAAGATCTCCGCGGCGGAAGCCCTTCGTCGCGACTGAGACGACCCTGGGTGACCAACCGAGCCGACGATGCTGAACTTGCCTTGCTCTGGCTACCCACCGGTAACTTGTCACCCATGATCAAGACGGTGGGGATTTGTGGTTCGGGAATCATGGGCTCCGGCATCGCCGAGGTTGCCGCCAAGGCGGGCTTCGACGTGGTGCTGCGTTCACGCAAGCAGGAGACTGCCGATGCGACGATCGCCAAGCTGGCGAAGTCGCTCGCGAAGCAGGTCGAGCGCGGCAAGCTGAGCGAAGAGGACAGCGCCGCCGTCCTGGGTCGCGTCACCGGTACCGCCCATGTCGGCGACCTCGCCGACTGCGACCTCGTCATCGAGTCCGTCGTCGAGGACCTTGCCACCAAGAAGGCCTTGTTCGTCGAACTCGACGGCGTCGTCAAGACCGGAGCGATCCTCGCCACCAACACGTCGACCCTGCCGGTCGTGGAACTGGCCGTGGCCACCAGCCGCCCCGAGCTCGTCGTCGGCGTCCACTTCTTCAACCCCGCACCGGCCATGTCGCTGGTCGAGATCATCAGCCCGCTCACGGCCTCCGCCGAGACCACGGCTGCCGTCACCGAGTTCGCCACGACGTGTGGCAAGAACCCCGTGGCCGTCGAGGACCGCGCCGGCTTCATCGTCAACGCCCTGCTGTTCCCGTACCTCAACAACGCCGTTCGCATGCTCGAGAACCGCATCGCCAGCCGCGACGACATCGACACCGCCATGAAGGGCGGCTGCAACTTCCCGATGGGGCCGCTCGCGCTGCTCGACCTCGTCGGTCTCGACACGTCGGTGGCCATCCTCGACGCCCTGTACACCGAGTTCCGCGACCCGAACTACGCCACGGTGCCGCTGCTGCGCCGCATGGTGTCCGCCGGTCAGCTCGGTCGCAAGAGCGGCCAGGGGTTCTACGACTACAGCAAGTAGGGAAGCTTCGTCGCCGTGGATGCGACGGAGCTGACTCTCCGGTGGCTCGGGCTGCCGACCTGTCCGTGGGAGTTCCCTCCGGTCGACAGCGCCGATCGCTCCGGTCTCGTTGTCGTCGGGGGTGACCTCGAACCCGAGACGCTGGTGACGGCGTACTGCACGGGCATCTTCCCAATGCCGATCGGTCGGCGCCGCCGTCTCGGCTGGTGGTCACCCGATCCCCGAGGGATCATTCCCGTCGACGGGCTCGTCGTCAGTCGGTCGCTGCGTCGTTCGAGACGCCGCTACGAGATCCGGGTCGACACCGCGTTCCGGGAGACGATGCTCCGGTGCGGCGACCCCCGTCGACCGTACGGGTGGATCACGCGGGGCATCGTGCAGTCCTACGAACGGCTGCACCTGCTCGGCGTCGCCCACAGCGTCGAGACGTGGTCCGAGGACGGCGAACTGGTCGGTGGTCTCTACGGCGTCAGTCTCGGTGGCCTGTTCGCCGGCGAGTCGATGTTCCACACCGCACCCGACGCGTCGAAGGTCGCGCTCACCGCCCTGGTCGACATCCTGGGCACCACCACCCACCCGCTCCTCGACGTGCAGTGGACCACACCTCACCTCGAGTCCCTGGGAGCAGTGGAGATCGCCCGCGAGGACTACCTCGAACGGCTCGCCGTCGCGCTCGAGCAGCCGCCGCCCTCGTTCACGCCGGGGCCGCGGGCAGGCTGAACGCGGCGTCGCCGACGTCGTTGCGGATGTCGCGGCGGGCGACCGAGATCGTGAGCGGGCCGATCGTGGTGACCTCGGTCCGCAGCACTCCCGTCCGGTCGTCGAAGCACAGGTCGAGACGGTCGCCCCAGCGGGGACGGAACTCCTCCACGAGATGGCGCAGCCGGAAGCATCCGGTGTCGGTCCGACTCAACCGGTAGGTCGGGGTCGATCCTCCGGTGAGCGACCGGAACTCCGCGAGCTCGTCGGCGAGGCGGGCCTCCGCGTCGGTCGTCGGCCCGCTGTCGAGACACTGCGGGGGCGACGTGCCGGTGACGCTGCACCCGATCTGGCGGCCGCCCACCTCCGCGCTGATGTCGTCGCCGTCGCGGACGACACGATCGGGGAACCGCTGCGCGATCTCGGCGTCCGCGACCAGCTCCTGCTCCCCCGACGTCCGCACCGTGGTCTCGGTGAACGCAGCGGTCGTGCGGCGCCAGCGCTCCCAGCGGCGTTCCAGGTCGGACCGGATCGCGGCGACCGACTCGGGCCGAGCCGCCTTCTCGTGGGGCATCGCCACGAACACCGCGACGGCGATCAGCGCACCGACCAACGCGGCAGCCAGACGAACGGTGAGGCGGGTCGACGGCACGGCGCCACGCTATCGACCGTCCACCCTCCCCCGACCACGCCCGATACGCGACAATCATCGGAGACCGAGCAAGGGGGACCAGGGGTGGGCTTTCATCACGTGGCGTTGGCGACGCCGAACATCGAGGCGACGCACCGCTTCTACACCGAGGCCATGGGATTCGAGCTGGTGAAGGCCGTGTTGGCCCCGACTCCTGAAGGCGGGTGGGCCAAGCACGTGTTCTACGAGACCGGCGGGCACGGAATGATCGCCTTCTGGGACCTCCACGTCGACTCGCTCCCGCCGGTCAACGGCGCGATCTCCCGAGGCCTCGGCCTGCCGGAATGGGTCAACCATCTCGCGTTCGACGCCCCCGACGAGGCGGCGATCACCAGCGCCCTGGAGCGCTGGGCGGCGCTCGGCCTCGACGTGTTCGACATCAACCACGAGTTCTGCCGCTCGATCTACACCGTCGATCCCGGCGGAACGCTCGTCGAGTGGTGCATGGACACCCGGGCCCTCACCGCCGCCGAGCGCGAGCGCGCCAACGCCGTGATCCTCGTCGACGAGCCCGATGCCTTCGACCCCGAGCCGATCGTGGCGTTCATCCCCGGCGATCCGTCGCTCCGCCCAGCCTGGGCGGCGACACCTCAGACGGCCTGATCGTCCCCGCCGGAGGCCGCTGCCTCAGCGGGGTCGGCCTCGCCGTCGGCCGCCGGGATCGGTTCGGGAACGACCGGGCGCTGGTGCACCGAGACGGCGTACCCGCTGTCGATCATCCACGGATCACGCGACCACGACGCGAACCGCTCGATCAGTTCGAGCCCCGCCGCAGCACAGTCGCGGTCCAACCGGTCGACCCCGTACCGGCCTGCGGTGAGCTGGAAGCCGGTGACCAGCACACCCCCCGGCCGAAGATGTTCGGCCAGGCGATCGACGGTGACCGCCTCGGTGCCCGGTTGCAGGAAGATCATCACGTTGCCGGCTGCGACCACCAGATCGAACTGCCGCGCCACCGACGCGTCGTCGGGACCAGGCAGCAGGAACGACGACAGATCGGAGCGATACCACTCGATGTCGGGCTGCTTCTCGCATGCCGTCTCGAGCATCGAGCGGTCGAGGTCGACCCCGACCACCTCGACGCCCCGCCGGTGCAGCTCGATCGCCACCCGACCGGTACCGCACCCGGCGTCGAGGACGGTCGCGGGTTGGAACCCCATCACGAAACTGGCCTCGCCGTGCACGTCGTGGCCGGCACGCGCCAGCCGATCGAACCGCGCGTCGTACTCCGCGCCTCGCGGCACATCACTTCGTTCCCAGCGAGAGCTCACTCGGCCATTGTGACCTCCACCACGACCCGAGCGGGGTCAGACGAGGCAGAGATCGCTCGCGCCGCCACCAACTGGTCCGTTCGGACCATTCCTGCGATCGAGCATTGACGTTCTGCGCGTCACATGGTTCGGTGCTGGTGCGAGTTGATCTCGCAACAGGGAAGCACTGATCCATCGGACGTACTGGTCGCTTGAGACCGATGGGGAGCGAGAGCGAAACCGATCCCACCAACGGTGTCCTGAACCGGGTGGTGCTGGCTCAGGAGACCGAACGGGCCACGGCACGTTCAACCTTCCTGGAAAGCGTCGAGAACGAGGAGGCCCAACGGCCTCCTCGTTCCGCGTCCCGGCGTCGGCGCCCACCTACGATCGAACGATGGCCACCGGTGGACGACGGGCGCGGTACGCCCGGCGGCGCAAGCTCCGCATGGACCGGGTCGAGCACGATCTGACCGACGACCAGTGGAGAGCGATCCAATCGGCATGGGGCGGCTGTGCCTATTGCTCTGCTACCGACGAACCCCTCCAGCGCGACTGTGTGCTCGCGCTCTCACGGGGTGGGCGCTACACCCTCGACAACATCGTGCCGGCCTTCCTCCTGCGCTCTGCCGAGATCCGAGCGATGCTCGCCGCGGAGTTCCCACCGCTCTCGACCGACTGATCGACTCAGTCCTGCGTCTTCGCCATGTTCTCGAAGCGGGTGCAGTAGTCGAGGAACGCCAGCCGGCACATTCCGGTGGGGCCCGCACGGTGCTTGGACACGATGATCTCCGCCGTTCCCTTGTCGGGCGAGTCACGGTTGTAGACCTCGTCGCGGTACACGAACATCACGATGTCGGCGTCCTGCTCGATCGAACCCGACTCACGCAGGTCGGCGAGCATCGGGCGCTTGTCGGCACGGGCTTCGAGGGCACGGGACAGCTGTGACAGCGCCATGACCGGGCACTCCAGCTCACGAGCGAGGATCTTGAGACCACGAGAGATCTCGGAGATCTCCACCTGACGGCTCTCGGCATTGGCCCGGCCGCTCATCAGCTGGAGGTAGTCGACCACGATCAGGCCGAGCTCACCGACACGGCTCTTGAGGCGACGGGCCTTGGCCCGGATCTCCATGATGGTCAGGTTCGGGTTGTCATCGATCCACAACGGGGCCTCACCGAGACGGCCCATGGCACGGGAGATCTTCGACCAGTCCTGCTCGTTGAGCTGGCCGTTGCGCAACCGGTTGGCGTCGATGCGGCCCTCGGAGCCCAAGATGCGCTGCGTGAGTTCGAGGTGGCCCATCTCCAACGAGAAGAAGAGCACCGGCTTGTGCGACCGGAGCGCCGCGTTGGCGGCTGCCCCCAACGCGAACGAGGTCTTGCCCATGGCAGGTCGCGCGCCGACCACGATCAACGCGTTCGGCTGCAGCCCGGCCGTGAGCACGTCGAGGTCGGTATACCCCGACGGGGTGCCGGTGATCGCCTCACCACGCTCGTAGAGCGCCTCGAGTCGGTCGAGGCTCGCGTCGAGGAGGTCACGGAGCTCGACCATCGTGTCGCTCACGCGGCGCTGGGCCACGTCGTACATCATCGACTCGGCGTAATCGAGGGTCTTCGTGACGTCGTCGAGCGGTGCATACCCGAGTTCGGCGATGTCGCTGGCTGTCTGCACCAGCTTTCGGAGGAGCGCGTTCTCCTCGACGATCTTGGCGTAGTGCGCCGCGTTGCTGACCGCTGGGGTGCGCGCCTGGATCGAGAGCAGCACCGCGGGGCCGCCGATGGCGTCCAGGAGGCCGGCCCGCTTCAGCTCCGCCGCGACCGTGACGGGGTCGACCGGTTCGCCGGCGGCGTAGAGCGTGGAGATCGCGTCGTAGATGTGCGCGTGCGCCGGCTTGTAGAAGTCGCCGGTGTTGACGCTCTGGACCGACTCCGAGATCGCCGACTGCTTGAGCAGCATCGCGCCGAGGAGCGACTCCTCGGCCTGAACGTTGTGGGGCGGAACACGACCTTCGACAGGGCGGCCCGGGGAAGCGTTGGACATCACCGTTCATCCTCGTCGCGAGGCCCTGTGAGGCGTAAGGGGAACAACCTTCTCATACTTGGGGACACGATCTCGTCACCTGGGGAAAGGCTCGGGACAGTTGGGGACACTCTGTGGATACTCGCGTCGACCCCTGACACTCACCCTCTACAGAACCCCGAGATTCAACGTCGAACGCGCCACAGGCCCCGATCGGCGGACCGATCGGGGCCTGTGGAGAAGCACTGGACAACTCGTCCGGTGCGCGCTACGTGTTACGAACCGGTGACCTCGACGGTGACCGGGAACTCCACGTCGCCGTGGAGACGGATCTGCACCTGGTGCGAACCCGTGGTCTTGATGTGCTCGTCGAGATGGATCGTCTTGCGATCCAGTTCGACGTTGGCCTGCTCGGCGATCGCGTGCGCGATCTCCACGTTCGTGACCGAACCGAAGAGCTTGCCACCGGCCGCAGAGCGGGCCTTGACGTTGATCGTGCGGGACACGAGCACCTTGGCGATCTCCTCGGCCGACTCACGGTCCTTCGCATCCTTGATGCTCTGGGACCGACGCATGGCCTCGGCCTGCGCAGCACCACCGGCGGTGGCCTTGATGGCCAGGCCTCGGGGCTCGAGGAAGTTGCGGGCGTAACCCGGAGACACCTCGACGATGTCGCCGCGACGGCCGAGGCCGGCGACGTTCTCACGGAGCAACAGCTTGACGTCGATCATTCTGCAGCCTCCGTCACGCTCTCCTCGGCCACATCGGCGTCGCCGCCGGTGGCTTCGGCGTCGGCACCCTCGAGGGGCTCGAACTCGGAGTTCTCGTCACGACGCGGACGACGCGGACGATCGTCGCCGTCACGCGACGGCCGGCCGCGCTGGGTGGTCACGCGGCTCGTGTACGGCAGGAGGGCCATCTCACGGGCGTTCTTGATCGCCTTGGCGATCTCGCGCTGCTGCTGGGTGTCGTTGCCGCTCACCCGACGGGCGCGGATCTTGGCCCGGTCCGAGACGAAGCGACGGAGGAGGTTGACGTCCTTCCAGTCGACGTACTCGACGCGCTCGCTGACGAGCACGCTGACCTTCTTCTTGCCGCCACGCCGTGCGGCGTCACGGGGTTTGGTTGAACGTTTCGGCTTCGCGGCCATTAGAACGGCTCCTCGTCGTAGTCATAGGTGGGGGCAGGGGCGTTGGGGGTCGGAGCGGACTGGCTACCGCCACCACCGCCTCCTCCTCCACCGCCACCGTCGTACGAGCCACCACCGGTGCGCTCGTTGCGGGAGACCGATGCGGTCGCCCATCGAAGGCTGGGGCCCACCTCATCGGCGATGACCTCGACCTTGGAACGCTTGTCGCCGTCCTGGGTCTCCCACGAACGCTGGTCGAGTCGACCGGTCACGATGAGGCGGGTGCCCTTCGTGACGCTCTCGGCGACGTTCTCGGCGAGCTGGGCCCAGCAGACCACGTCGAAGAAGGAGGTGGACTCCTCCCACGCCTGGGTCTGACGGTTCTGCCAGCGCCGGTTGACGGCCAACCCGAAGGTCGCCACTGCCTGACCCGACGGCGTGAAGCGCAGTTCGGGATCGCGGGTGACGTTGCCGATCAGGTCGACGTTGTTTCCGTTTGCCATGAGATTCCTCCTCAGTCGGCAGCCGGGACCGGCTCACCGAGAAGCCCACGCTTCTCGGCTTCGGCCTCGGGCAGACGCATGATCTTGTGGCGGACGACGTCGTCCGCGAGACGGAGGAAGCGATCGAGCTCGTTGAGGTTCGACGCCGGGGTGACGATCTCGAACACCGTGTAGATGCCCTCGAGCTTGTGGTTGATCGGGTAGGCGTAGCGACGCCGGCCCCAGAAATCGGTCTTCGCGATATTGCCGCCGTCGGCTTCGACGAGCTCACCAACCCTCGCGTTGACTGCTTTGACCCCGGGATCATCGACGTCGCCGTCGACGATCACCATGAGTTCATACGCGCGCATGTACATGTACCTCCCTGTGGACCTCGGCCACGCAGGGCCGGAGGGCCCCGGACGGTCCGGGGCAGGGCGTCGATCGACAGACGTCGAAACGACCGGGCAACCCTACCCGCTCACGAGGACGGGCACCATCTGGACCGGTGCCGAAGGAAGTTCGACGTCAGCGGACCGCTCCGGTCGCCTCACGTCGAACTTCGGCCGGACGCGACGATGGGCGCCCTGTCGGGCGCCCATCGTGTGCACGAGTCGTGATCAGGCTGCGGACGTGGAGCCGTAGAGGGCCATCGCCTCGGACTGCTCGGCGCTCAGGTGGTAGCTCTCGTCCGCGTTGGGGAACGAACCGCTGCGCACGTCGTCGGCGAAGCGGGTGATGGCCTCGACCGACACCGACTTCACATCCGCGTACCGGCGCACGAACTTGGGGGCCATGCGGTCCTCGATGCCGAGCAGGTCGTGCATGACGAGCACCTGGCCGTCACAACGCGAGCCGGCACCGATGCCGACGGTGGGGATGTCGAGCGCATCGGTGATCATCGCGGCGACCTCGTCGGGCACCCCTTCGATCACAAGGGCGAAGCAGCCGGCGTGCTGGAGGGCCTTGGCGTCGGCGACCAGCTGCAGCGCAGCCTGTGACTCGCGACCCTGCACCTTGAAGCCGCCCATGGCGTGCATCGACTGCGGGGTGAGGCCGATGTGGCCCATGACGGGGATCTCGGCGTCGACGATGGCCTCGACCATGCCGATGCGCTTGGCGCCACCTTCCAGTTTCACGCACTGGGCACCGGCTCGGATGAGCTCGGCGGCGTTGTGGACCGTGTCGGCCGGCGACACGTGGTAGCTCATCCACGGCATGTCACCCACGATGAGGGCTGCGGGCTTGGCCCGAGCGACCGCGGCGACGTGGTGTGCCATGTCGGCCACCGTCACCTGGAGCGTGTCGTCGTAGCCCAGGACCACCATGGCGAGGGAGTCACCGACGAGGATCATGTCGACCCCGGCCGCATCGGCCATACGGGCGCCGGGGGCGTCGTAGGCCGTGACCATCACCATCGGGTCGGCACCGGCGCGCACCTTCGAGGCCGAAACCTGAGGAACGGACACCGGTCGACGGGCGAGCTCGGTAGGACGAGAACTGCTCATGCGAGCACCTCCATTGTGAGGTCCGGCGCCATTCAGCTACCGGCCGATGTCCGAACTGTATGACGGGAGCCCCGGAAACACCAGTGGCAATCCTCGCCCGCCCGGGGGATTCTCAGCCGGGGGCAGCCGTGGTGGTCGGCGCCGCAGGTGCGCCGCCGGCGGGAGGTGCGGCGCCGTCGGGTGGCGGGGCTGCAACCGGCGGAGCGGTGGTGGTCGTCGTGGGGGCGTACCTGTCGTCGAGGGGCTCGACATTCGTCCCGGCATCGGTCGGGGTGAAGGCACAGCCCCGAGCTCCCTCGGTCGCCGCCGTCATGTAGCTCTTCCAGATGTCGGCCGGGAACGATCCGCCGGTGACCTTCTTGTCGCCGCGAACCGCGTCCATGAGACGGGCCGCTTCGCCGGGCTTGTTGTCGTACCCCATCCACACCACGGTCGTGATCCGGCAGGTGAACCCGGCGAACCAGGCGTCGCGGTAGTCGTCGGTCGTGCCCGTCTTGCCGACGGCCTTGGTCTTGAGGCGGGCCCGATAGCCCGTGCCCAACGGATTGTTGATGACGCCGGCAAGCGTCGAGTTCACCGTGTCGGCCACCGCCGGTGGGATCACGTCCGGTGTCGGCTGCTTCTCGGGATCGGTGCTGACGTCGTAGAGGACGGTGCCGTCCGCGGCCTCGACACGACGGATGATGTAGGGCGGCTTGCGGGTACCTCGGTTCGACAGCGTGGAGTAGGCGGTGGCCATGTCGAGCACCGACACCTCGCCCGAGCCGAGCACGGCCGACGGCTCGGCGGGCACGTTGCCGGTGATGCCCAGCTTTTGGGCCATCTCGACGAACTTCTCGGGGGTGATCTCGAGCATGATCTGGGCGAACACGGTGTTGGCCGACTCCCACGTGGCCTGTTCGACCGTGAGCTTCCCGAGGTCCTTCTCCTCGTAGTTCTGGATTCCCCAGGGCTTGCCGTCGTCGAGCTCGGGAAAGATCCAGCCCGCTGGCGCCCACTTCTCCGACTTCACCGAGTAGCCCTCGTTCACGTACTCGGCGAGGGCGATCGTCTTGAACGTCGACCCGGGCCCACGCCCACTACCGCCGCCCGCCTTGCCGAGCGCGTAATTGACCTCGGACGCGTCGAAGTTCTGCCCACCGATCAACGCCACGATGCGGCCGTTGTCGTCGATCGACACCATGGCGCTCGACGGATCGTCGGGTTGGTTGAGCACCTGCGCCGTCGACAGCTGCGCGGCCGCTTGGAGGCGCGGGTCGACCGTCAGGTACACCTTCAGGCCCTGCTCGAGAAGTTTCGTCTCGCCGACGTTGGGCATCGCCTTGAGCTGCTGGCGCGTCCACTCGGTGATGTACTTGCCGCCCACGTCGGCGAACGTCTTCTTCACGATGGGACCCGTCGTGGCGGGCGGTGTCTGCAACACCAGCTGATCCAAGGGCTCGGCCGCCGCGGCCTCCGCTTCCTCCTTGGTGATGTACTTCTCCTCGAGCATGGCGTCGAGCACGGTCTGACGGCGGCGGGTCGCTTCCTTGTTCTCCTCCGGCTTGCTCGGATCGGAGGGATCGTCGGCGTACCGCGGCGCACGGATCAGCCCAGCGATGAAGGCCGACTCCGAGACGGTCAGGTCGGCGGCGTCCTTGTCGAAGTAGGCCCGCGACGCCGCCTCGACCCCGATCGCACCTCGGCCCAACGGGACCTCGTTGAGGTACCGCTCGAGGATCTCGGGCTTGGTCAGCTTCCGCTCCAGCTTGATGGCAATCGCCGCTTCCTTGAGCTTGCGCTCCGGCGTGCGGTCGGCGGTCAGGTACACCGACTTCACGTACTGCTGGGTGATCGTGGAGCCGCCCTGCCGCGACGCCGAGCCGCGCAGATCGCGGTAGAGCGCACGGGCAATGCCCCACGGGTCGACGCCTCCGTGGGTGAAGAACGAGCGATCCTCGGCGGCGACCACGGCGTTGATCAGATTCGCCGACATGTCGCCGATGTCGATGATCACCCGGTTGCTGCCGCCGGCGGAGAACTGCGCGACCGAGTTCGACGGCGAGCACTCGCCGTCGGCGACGTCCGCGAGGCACACAAAGGAAGTGGTCTTCACGGTGCGCGTCGGGTCGGGGATCTTGACCGAGTTGAGCGCGACGAACCCGATGCCCACCGAGGCCACGCCGAGCAGCACCGCCGCGAACGTCAACCGACGGAGCCACACGCGCCACGACGCCCGCTGCTTGCGCGGCGCCGCCTTCTTCTTCGGCTGCGCACGCTGCTTGGTCGCCGTGCGAGCCTCCGATTCGGGAACGCGCCGAGCCTGAGGGGTCGGCTTCGGCCGAGGTTTCGCCGGAGGACGCCGGCGGGGCTGATCTTCGGTCATCGCCGCGTCACGCCGACTTCCGCGGCCCCAACAGGTAGCTCGACAGGAGGTGGTTCCAGCGGCAGCCAATGCACACCTCGACGAGGTAGCAGCGATGCTCCCCGGCCCGTTCGGCGAGTCGTTGCAGCTCCTTGGCCGAGGTCACACACCGACCCTGGGACGGGAGTCGCGGGCCGAACACGAACCGGACGTTCTTGAGGGTGCGCTCGCCGCAGATGGGGCACGGCTTCGACGCCGCCCGCGAGTAGTCGCGACCGACGCGCATGAGTTCGATCTGCGCATCGCAGACCTCTTCGCGGTCCACTTCACCGGCCCGCACCGCACGAAGAAGCCGCCGGCGATCGAGCCGGTAGTCGACCGTGCCCGGGGTGTCACCCGGTCGGCCCGACGAGTTCGCTTGCGGAAACAGCACCTCGGCAGGCTATCGACCCCCGGTGACGGAGTACACGGCGGGGACGCTCACCCACGGCGCGAGGGGTCCCCACGCGCCGAGCGGCGATCAGCAAGAGTTGTCCCGTGGCAGAGCAACCTCCCAGGAAGTCCTCGGGTAGCGGCGCCCCCTCGGGGCCCGGCTCCCGGCCGCGTCACCCGTCCGCCGGCAACCTCGGCGACCGGCCGACGCTCGTCTCACCGACGGATGCCCCGCCATCGGTGTCGACCCTCGGCTATCCGGCCGGTGCAGCGTTCGCCCCCGGCTCGGTTCGCCTCGGTCCCGGCCTGACCGACGACTCGATCGACCGGTTGGTCGGGAGCGGCGACGGCCGGCGCATCCTCGAGCTCGGTTGTGGCGACGGCAGCAACGCGATCGCGCTCGCCCGACAGGGCGCCCGTGTCATCGTGGTCGACTCGTCGGCGGCCCGCCTGGCGGTCGCCCGCAACCACGCCGAGTCCCAGGACGTTCGCATCGAGTTCCACCACGGCGACCTCGCCGACCTTGCGTTCGTCCGCGCCGACCAGATCGACCTCTGTCTGGCGGTGTACTCCCTCGCGGAGGTGGCCGACGTCTCGCGCGTGTTCCGTCAGGTACACCGCGTGCTGCGCACCGAAGCGCCGTTTGTCATCTCCTTGCCGCACCCGTTGGAGCTCATGGCCGAGGCAGACGCCGACGGCGAAGGGGTTCGGTTGAAGCGATCGGCGTTCGACCAGAGCCGTGTCGCGATTCCCGGCGCCTCGACCCAGATCGAGGCGCACCGCATCACCGACATCTTCACGGCGCTCACCCGGTCGAACTTCCGCGTCGACGCATTGCTCGAGCCGCCG
>WBZS01001170.1_pt1 | contig 22811 bp, 17 predicted proteins | sample 5204201 | NCBI WGS metagenome assembly WBZS01 (sample SAMN12344357, study PRJNA552823) | activated sludge metagenome | biome: Activated sludge suspended growth; feature: Nitrification reactor; material: Wastewater; isolation source: activated sludge from nitrification reactor of wastewater...
GCCTCATCTTCGCACCGCACGCGGCGCGTCCCCAAGTCCGGCGCACCTTCGCGGCCCGGTGGGCACTACGGTGGCCCGGTGAGCACCAAGCCGTTCATCGCCGCCCGGATCGAGGAATTCCTCGATCTGCGGCTCGAGGGCCTGTTCCGGGCACTCGGCTGGCGCGAACAGGTGATCGCCTACACCGGCTACGGCTCCGGCGACTTCCTGCGGGTGCTGGCGCGGGTGAAGCTGGTGCCGCAATGGTCGCGCAGCCAGCTCGGCCGCGCCACCAAGGAATTCGTCAAACGCCGTGGTTGGCGCAGCTTCATCACCGCGCCCTGCGTGCGGGTGCGGGTGACCATCGCCGTCGGCGGCCGGACCGTGCACGCCACCACCGACCGCGGCGGCTACCTCGACCACCGCATCTTCGGGCACGACTTGGAGCCCGGCTGGCAACAGGTCACGGTGCGCAGCACGGGCTCCGACCCGGTCCCCTGCGACGTCCTGATCGTCGGGGACGACGCCCGCTTCGGCCTGCTCTCCGACATCGACGACACGGTGCTCACCACCTGGCTGCCCCGTCCGATGATCGCCGCCTGGAACAGCTTCGTCCGGGACGAATCGAACCGGCAGTCGATCCCCGGCATGTCCAGGCTGTACCACCGCTGCCTGGCGGCACACCCGGGAGCACCGATGTTCTACCTGTCGACCGGCGCCTGGAACACCTACGACTTCCTGACCCGCTTCCTGAAGCGCCACAACTACCCCAAGGGTCCGCTGTTGCTCACCGACTGGGGGCCGACCAACACCGGCTGGTTCCGGTCCGGCATGGAGCACAAGCGGACCAGCCTGCTGCGGCTGGCGGCCGAGTTCCCCCGGATCGCCTGGCTGCTGGTCGGCGACGACGGCCAGCACGACCCGGAGATCTACGCCGAGTTCGCCAATTCGCATCCGTCGCACGTCGCCGCGGTGGCGATCCGGCAGCTGTCCCCCACCGAGCAGGTGCTGGCGCACGGCACCAACATGCCGCTGGAGGAATCCGACGAGCTGGCCGCCGAGTCGTCCTGGGTGGAGGCCCCGGACGGCCGTGGGCTGGCCGCGAAACTACGGACGGCGCTGGCGCGTCCCCCGGCCGACGCCGCCGGTTGAGCCCGGCGTACACCTCGTGCGGGTTCGGCCCGACCGGGGTCCGGCCGCGTGTCAGGCGTCCGCCGACCTTCGCCGAGGGGCCACAATCACCCTGAACACGGACATCCGTCCTGACCCTGGGCAACCGAGAGCGAGGCAGTGGTGGCGCGTCCCCCGGCCGACGACGACCTGATCGAACGCATCGTCGACATCGACATCTCCGACGAGATGGAGACCAGCTACCTCGAATACGCCTATTCGGTCATCTACAGCCGCGCCCTGCCGGACGCCCGCGACGGGTTGAAGCCCGTCCAGCGCCGCATCCTCTACACGATGGACGACATGGGCATCCGCCCGGATCGTCCGCACGTGAAGTCGGCGCGAGTGGTCGGCCAGGTGATGGGTCTGCTGCACCCGCACGGCGACGCGGCGATCTACGACGCGCTGGTCCGGCTGGCCCAGCCCTGGGCGCAGCGGCTGCCGGTGGTGGACGGCCACGGCAACTTCGGCTCGCTGGACGCCGGCCCGGCCGCGATGCGCTACACCGAGTGCCGGATGGCGCCGGCCGCGCTGGCGATGACCGCCGGGCTGGGCGAGGACACCGTCGACTTCAAGCCCAACTACGACGGCAAGGAGACCGAGCCCGCCGTCCTGCCCGCGGCCTTCCCGAACCTGCTGGTCAACGGCTCCACCGGCATCGCCGTCGGCATGGCGACCAACATCCCGCCGCACAACCTGATCGAATGCGTCCAGGCGCTGAAGCACCTGATCGCCCATCCGGACGCCGACGCCGAGGAGCTGATGCGGTTCGTCCCCGGCCCCGACCTGCCCACCGGCGGCAAGATCGTCGGCCTGGACGGCGTCCGGGACGCCTACCTGACCGGACGCGGCTCGTTCCGGATCCGGGCGACGGCGCGGATCGAGCAGGTGCATGCCCGGCGCAAGGGCATCGTGGTCACCGAGCTGCCCTACATGGTCGGCCCCGAGCGCGTGATCGAGCAGATCAAGACCGCGGTGCAGTCGAAGAAGCTGACCGGCATCGCCGACGTCAAGGACCTCACCGATCTCGCCAACGGCACCCGGCTGGTGATCGAGATCAAGAACGGGTTCAACCCCGACGCCGTGCTCGACCAGCTGTACCGGCTGACCCGGCTGGAGGACTCGTTCGGGATCAACGCCGTCGCCCTGGTCGACGGCCAGCCGCGCACGCTGAGCCTGCGCGAGATGCTGACGGTCTACCTCGAGCACCGCCTCGAGGTCACCCTGCGCCGCACCCAGTACCGGCTCGGCAAGGCGTCCGACCGGCTGCACCTGGTCGAGGGGCTGCTGATCGCGATCCTGGACATCGACGACGTGATCGCGATCATCCGCGGCAGCGACGACGCGGCCATCGCCCGCGCGAAGCTGATCGAGGCTTTCGAGCTGACCGAGATCCAGGCGAACTACATCCTCGACATGCAGCTGCGCCGGCTGACCAAATTCTCCCGGATCGAACTGGAGTCCGAGCGCGACGAGCTGCAACAGCGGATCGCCGACCTGCAGGCGATCATCGACGATCCGGCGCTGCTGAGGTCGGTGGTCTCCACAGAACTCGACGAGGTGGCCCGCACCCACGGGACGCCGCGCCGCACCGTCCTGCTCGCCTCCGGCGGCGGATCGGTCTCGGCCGCCAAGGCCGCGGCCACCCCGCTGGAGATCGCCGACGACCCGTGCCGGGTGCTGCTGTCATCGGCCGGGCTGCTGGCCCGCACCGACAACGCGGACCCCCTGGCGGTCGCGGGCGGCCGGGCCGCCCACGACGTCCTGATCAGCAGCTGCGCCTCCACCGCGCGCGGCGAGTTCGGGCTGCTGACCAGCCTGGGCCGGGTGATCCGCGGCCAGACCATCGACCTGCCGTCCGTGCCGGCCACCGCGCAGGCGCCCAACCTGCAGGGCGGCTCGCCGGCGTCCGAGCTGTTCGCGCTCGAGGCGGGCGAGCGCATCCTCGCCGTCACCGGTCTGGGCCCGGACACCTTCGGCTGGGCGTTGGGCACCGAGCGGGGCGTGGTGAAACGGGTCAATCCGGACATGCTCGGCAAGGACAGCTGGGAGATCGTCCGGCTCGATGACGGCGACCGGGTTGTCGGCGCCGTCGAACTGCGCGACGACGCCGACGAGCTGGTCTTCGTCACCTCGGACGCCCAACTGCTGCACTTCCCGGTCGGCGGGGTGCGCCCGCAGGGACGCTCCGGCGGCGGCATGGCCGGGGTCAAGCTGACGGCCGGCGCCAAGGTGGTGTTCTTCGGCGTCAGCCCGGCGTCCAACGCGGTGGTGGTGTCGGTGGCCGGCTCGTCGACGGCGCTTCCCGGCACCGACGCCGGCAGCGTCAAGGTCACCCCGTTCGAGGAGTACCCGGGCAAGGGACGCGGCACCGGCGGCGTCCGTTGCCAGCGGTTCCTGAAGGGCGAGGACGTCCTGCAGCTCGCCTGGGTCGGCCCCTCCCCCGCCGTCGCGGCCGCCGCCAGCGGCGCCCCCGTCGACCTGCCCGCCATCGACCCGCGCCGCGACGGCTCCGGTGTCGCCGCCGGCCAGCCGATCGCCGCGGTATCCACGCGAACCCACCGCTGAGTCCGGTACGCGGGGACGGTTCTTTTCGGTCCACCGATACCACCCCGGCGGTACGAGAGGGACGGTTCTTTCGTTCTCGTTGCAGGCCCGTGGGGCGGTTCTCCTCTGCGACCCGGTGGTACGGGGGGACGGTTCTTTTCGGTCCACCGGGGCGCAACTTGTGGAACGAAAAGAACCGTCCCCGGCGTACCGTCGAGACCCCTCTGAGGCCTGCCGTACCTGGCCGATAGGGTAAGCGGCGTGACCGATGATTTCGATGATCTTCTGGCAGCCAACCGACGCTACTCCACCTCTGCTCCCCGCAATTTCGACGGCTACGCGCACGCCGGCGTGGCGGTGGTGACCTGCATGGATTCCCGCCTGCAGCCGCTGGAGATGCTCGGCCTGATGCTCGGCGAGGCCAAGATCCTGCGCACCCCGGGCGGGCACGTCACCGAGGACGCCCTGAACGGCTGCATCCTCGGCGTCAACCTGCTGCGGGTCGACCGCATCCTGGTCGTCGCCCACACCCGCTGCGCGATGGCCGACTGTGACGACGCCGAGATGCGCCGCCGGGTCGCCGAAGCCAGCGGACGGGACGCCTCCGGCCTCAGCGTGGGCGCCACCCCCGACCAGGAGGGCAAGCTGCGCGCCGACGTGAAGCTGCTCAGCGAGCATCCGCTGATCGAGGGCAGGGCCCGGATCGGCGGCTTCCTCTACGACGTCGACACCGGCCTGCTCGGCCGAGTCTGCTGAGGCCGCGTCGGTTGGGCTCGTCGCAACCCGCACCGCCTGGGTCTCGACAGGCGATCAGCGGTGGTTGAGCTCGTCGAAACCACCCGGCGCGGGGCTCGGCGGATCGGCCGGCGACACCCGGCATTGAAGAACTGTCGGTGGCCCATGAGACGGTGGCAGACATGACCCACTCCGCGACCGACCAGGGCCCTCCACTCGGCGACCTGCGGGCGCGGGCGACCGCGATCCTGGCCGACCTCACCGGACGCACCGACGCCGCCTTCCATCCGGGCCAGTACGAGGCCATCGAGGCGCTGGTCGCCGACCGCCGCCGGGCGCTGGTGGTGCAGCGGACCGGCTGGGGCAAGTCGGCGGTCTACTTCATCGCCGCGCTGCTGCGCCGGCGCGAGGGTGCCGGTCCGGCGCTGATCGTGTCGCCGTTGTTGGCGCTGATGCGCGACCAGGTGCGCGCCGCCGAGCGGGCCGGCGTCCGGGCGGCGGCGATCAACTCGGCCAATGTCGCCGAGTGGCGCGACATCGAGCAGTTGCTCGACGACGACGCCGTCGACGTCCTGTTCGTCTCGCCGGAACGCCTGGTCAACCCGCGGTTCCGGGCCGAGCAGCTGCCGCGGCTGGTCGCCTCGCTCGGCCTGCTGGTGATCGATGAGGCGCACTGCATCAGCGACTGGGGCCATGATTTCCGGCCCGACTACCGGCGCATCCGTGACCTGATCGGCGAGCTCGGTGACGGCGTGCCGGTGCTGGCCACCACCGCCACCGCCAACCAGCGGGTGGTCGACGACGTCGCCGAGCAGCTCGGCACCGGCGGACGCGACGTGTTCACCCTGCGCGGCGCGCTGGCCCGCGACTCGCTCCGGCTCGGCGTCCTCGAGCTGGGCACCGCGCACCGCCGGCTGGCCTGGCTGGCCGAGCATCTCGACGCGCTGCCCGGCAGTGGCATCGTCTATTGCCTGACCGTCTCGGCCGCCGAGGACGCCGCCACCTTCCTGGCCGCCGCCGGCCACCGGGTGCTGCCCTACACCGGCCGCACGGACGCCGCCGAGCGGCAGGCCGCCGAAGAGGCGTTGCAGGCCAACACGGTGAAGGCGCTGGTCGCCACCTCGGCGCTCGGGATGGGCTTCGACAAGCCCGACCTGGGCTTCGTGGTGCATGTCGGCGCACCCAGTTCGCCGGTCGCCTACTACCAGCAGGTCGGCCGTGCCGGACGCGCCACCGACCGCGCCGACGTCCTGCTGCTGCCCGGCGTCGAAGACCGCGACATCTGGCACTGGTTCGCCACGAACGCGATGCCCACCCAGGCCCGGGCCGACGCCGTGCTCGGCGCCCTCGCCGAGGCCGACCGGCCGCTGTCGGTGCCGGCCCTCGAGGCCCGGGTCGACCTGCGGCGCGGGCCGCTGGAGTTGCTGCTCAAGGTGCTGGCCGTCGACGGGGCGGTCGAGTACGTCGCGGGCGGCTGGACCTCGACCGGACGGCCCTGGGCCTACGACGCCGAACGCTACGAACGCATCGCCGCTGCCCGGGTCGCCGAGCAGAACGCCATGCTCGCCTACGAGACTCTCGACGACTGCCGGATGGCCTTCCTCACCCGGCAGCTCGACGATCCGCACGCCGCGCCCTGCGGGCGTTGTGACGCGTGTGCGGGCCCCTGGTATCCGACCGAGGTCACCGTCGCGACGGCCCGGACGGCGTCCGAGTCGCTCGACCGGGTCGGGGTGCCGCTGGCTCCGCGGGCGCTGTGGCCCTCCGGCCTCGACCGGCTCGGCGTCCGCGCCGACGGTGCCGCCGTGTCCGGACGCATCCCCGCGGCCGAGCAGGCGTCCGAGGGCCGGGTGGTTGCCCGGCTCACCGACCTGGGTTGGGGCGGCCCGCTGCGCGAGTTGTTCGCCACCGACGCCGACGGCCGTCCGGTCGACGCCGAGGTGCCGGCCGAGCTGGGCCGGGCCTGCCTGCGGGTGCTGAAGGCGTGGGACTGGGCCGAACGCCCCGCCGCGGTGGTCTGGGTGCCGAGCCTGGGCCGTCCGCGGCTGGTGGAATCGTTGGCCACCGGCATCGCGACCGCCGGCCGCCTCCCCCTGCTCGGCCCGCTGGCGCTCAACCCAGGCGCCGCTGCCGGCCGGGGCGCCAGCAACAGCGCCTATCGGGTCCGCGACCTGTGGGAGCGGTTCGCGGTACCCGACGAGCTCGGCGCGCGGCTGCGCGAGTTGCGCGGTCCGGTGCTGCTGGTGGACGACCTGGCCGACTCCCGCTGGACGATGACCGTCGCCGCGCGGCTGCTCCGCCGTGCCGGCGCGGGCGCCGTGCTGCCCTTCGCGCTGGCCCTTGCCGGCTAGCCGATATTCCACCGTACGAGCGCCCAGATCGCGGACGAATCGTCAATTCTGCGCGCTGGGTTGCAATTGCTCACACATCCGTCTATTGTCAAAGAGGCCTTACGACCGCGACCACACGAAGGGAGGCTGAAGAGATGATGACAGAACGGAACCCGCAGATCGGCGGCGCTGTCACGCCGGCTTTCGGCCCCGTGGGCGGTTCATCGCTGCTTGTCAGTTGACGATTCAGCCGCGTCCGATCGAGCTGCGTTGAGACCGATCGGCCCTCGCTGAACGATCCCGCCCCACCACCGGCCACGGCCATGCCCGATGCACTCCTGCGTCGGGTGCGCGCAGAAGCACAGCCCAAGCCCCACACAGACACCATTTCGGCAGTCATCGCACCTCGCGAGAAATTCGCGGCCTGCGCCATTTCGATCTGCCCAGATTCAGAAACTCTCACCATCATGAATACGTCAATTCATCCTGTGCGCGAATACACGGCACCCACCGAACTGCGGCGGCTGAGCGTGCTCGACCGGCTCGCTCTCCACGGCGGCCTGGCCCTGCTCCGCTGGGCTCACCGCGGACAGTCTGCGGCCGAGCCGACCGACAGCCGCCTCGCCCGCCACCCGCGGCGTCCGCTCGACGGACCGGCCGAGCGTCGCGAACTGGTCGCGGCACACCGCCGGCTCCGTGCCGTCGGCTGACGCAACTCCGAGCAGCACCGGGCCGGCGAAGCCCACCACGGCTTCGCCGGCCCGTGCGTGCCCTCAGCCGAGTCGGCTGACCGCCTCGTCGAACGTCTGGGCGGCCCGAACCCAGACCGGATCGCCGGTGAACAAGCCGGGCAGGATCGGCACCAGGCCGGCCGAGAAGTCCTTGCTGGCCTCCAGCGGCAGCAGTGACGGCAGGTTGTCGATCACGATGGCGTCCAGCGGCACCGGATCGTCCCAGATCCGCCGGACCGGCTCGGCCCAGGTGGTGTGCCGGTCGCTCACCGGCAGCAGGTTGAGGTTCGAGGTGACGTCGGCCGTCACATCGGCCAGCACCCGCAGCCGCCGCCCGGGCCGCACACGATCGTCCTCGGTGAGGAACGGCGGCAACGGCACATCGGCGTGGACGCAGTGCACCAGCAGGTCGTGCGCCACCAGCGCGTCGTGGTCGAAGTTGCTGGTGTGCTCGCGATCCCAGCGGGACACCCCCACCCCGGCCAGCCGCAGCGCGTCGCTGGCCCCGCGTCCGGCCCGCCCGAAGGCACCCGTCACGGCCGCGGTGACGCCCGGCGCGTGCTCGCCCGCGCTTTCGAGCCGGCCGACGAGATCGTCGAGCATCATCGGCTCCAACGGCGCGCTCAGTGCGCCGCACAGCTGGAGCGCGCCGAGCGCGCCCCCGACGAACCCCGCCCAGTAGCCGAACGCGACCACCCGGCGTCCGGCATCATCGACCAGGTATTCGAGGTCGAGCAGCTGCCCCCCGCCCTCGACGAACCTGCGCAGCAGCTCCGCCGCGCCGAACTGGCCCTTGTAGGCGTGCCCGAAATAGATGTGCCGATGCCGCAGCCGCGCCGGCTGATCGGGCAATTCCTTGATGCCGAGCACGACCACGGCCGGATCCGCCTCTACCCACGAGCCGGCCGGCACGATCTGCAGACCCGCCGCCCGGTACTGGTCGTCGGTGAACACGCGGGCCGACGACGACTCCACCAGCACCCGGACGCCGGCCGCCTCCACCTCGGCGGCACCGTCCGGGGTCAGGGGCGTGCGTCGCTCGCTGGGCCGCTCCTCCGCCCGCAACAGAACGGTGGGGGTCGTCTCGCTCGTCGTCATTGCCGCAGGCTATCGCCCGGCCCGCTGCCCGATCCGCCGCCCGGGCCGGGCATGGACACCCAGCGATCGGTCTCAGGCGTCGATGCGCTCGGCGTCCAGCGCGTAGGCACCGGCGACGATGAACTCCTTGCGGGGGGCCACGTCGTTGCCCATCAACTTCTCGAAGGTGGCCATCGCCTGCTCCAGCGACTCGCCCTCCTCGACGGTGATCCGACGCAGCGTGCGATGCCGCGGGTCCATCGTGGTCTCTTTGAGCTGGTCGGCGTCCATCTCGCCCAGGCCCTTGTAGCGCTGCGGCTCCTTGAAGTTCACCCCGCGCTTGGTCAGCTCGGCCAGCTTCCGCTGGTATTCGGCCTCGTTGTAGGTGTAGATGTACCGCTCCTGGCCCCGGCGCGGGTTGGACAGCTCGAAGCGGTGCAGCGGCGGCACGGCCGTATACACCCGGCCGGCCTCGATCATCGGCCGCATGTACTTGAAGAACAGGGTGGTCAGCAGGGTGCGGATGTGGGCGCCGTCCGAGTCGGCGTCGGCCATGAAGATGATCTTGCCGTAGCGGGCCTGTTCGAGTTCGAAGGTGCGGCCCGAGCCGGCGCCCACCACCTGGATGATCGAGGCGCATTCGGCGTTCTTCAGCATGTCGCCGACGCTGGCCCGCTGCACGTTGAGGATCTTGCCGCGGATCGGCAGCAGCGCCTGGAACTCCGAGTTCCGGGCCAGCTTCGCCGTCCCCATCGCCGAATCGCCCTCGACGATGAACAGCTCGCTGCGCTCGCCGTCGGTGCTGCGGCAGTCGGCCAGCTTGGCCGGCAGCGTGCTGGACTCGAGGGCGTTCTTGCGGCGCTGATTCTCCTTGTGGGCCCGTGCCGCCACCCGGGTGCGGGACGCCGAGACCACCTTCTCCATCACGGCGCGGGCCTGCGGACGCTGCGCCGCCCGGTTCGAGGTGAGGAATTCGGTCAGCTCGGTCTCGACGATGCGGGCGGCCAGCCGGGTCACCGGCGGCGTGCCGAGCACCTCCTTGGTCTGGCCCTCGAACTGCGGCTCGGCCAGCCGCACCGTCACCACGGCGGTCAGCCCCTCGAGGATGTCGTCCTTGACGACCTCTTCGCCCGACTTGAGCAGCCGGGTGCCCTCGAGCGCCTTGCCGAACGCCCGCACCAGGCCGCGCTCGAAACCTGCCACGTGGGTGCCGCCCTTGGGCGTGGCGATGATGTTGACGAACGACTGGACGTGGGTGTCGTAGCCGGTGCCCCAACGCAACGCGATGTCGACGTCGAGAGTGCGGTCGACGTCGGTGGGCGTCATGGCACCGTCGGCGTCCAGCATCGGCACGGTCTCGGTGAAGGAATCGCTGCCCTGCAGCCGCAACACCTCGGAGACCGGCGGATCGGTCGCCAGGAACTCGCAGAACTCCGAGATGCCGCCGTCGTGCTTGAACACCTCGGTGGTCGGCTCATCGCCGCGGGCGTCGGTCACCACCAACTCCAGACCCGGCACCAGGAAGCTGGTCTGCCGCGCGCGCGCCACCAGGTGGGTCAGCGAGAGTTGTGCGTCGGGCAGGAAGATCTGCCGGTCGGGCCAGTACCGGACGCGGGTGCCGGTGCGGCCCCGCGGCGCCCGCCCGACCTTGGCCAGCTGACCGCCGGGGGTGAAGCCGGCGTCCGGGCCGGGACCGTCGAAGGTGCCCGGCACGCCCCGCCGGAAGGACATTCCCCAGGTGGCGCCGTTGCGGTCGACCTCGACGTCGAGCCGGGACGCCAGCGCGTTCACCACCGAGGCGCCCACCCCGTGCAGTCCGCCGGTCGCGTTGTAGGAACCGGCGCCGAACTTGCCGCCGGCATGCAACTTGGTGAACACCACCTCGACCCCGGAGAGGCCGGTCCGCGGCTCGATGTCGACCGGGATACCGCGCGCCACGTCGGTGACGGCGATGCTGCCGTCGGCGGCCAGCTCGACACTGATCGACTCGCCGAATCCGGCGAGTGCCTCGTCGACCGAGTTGTCGATGATCTCCCACAAGCAGTGCATCAGGCCGCGGGTGTCGGTCGAACCGATGTACATCGCGGGTCGCTTGCGAACCGCCTCGAGCCCCTCGAGGACGAGCAGGTGGCGGGCTTCGTAGTCGCGTCCCTCGGCGGCGGGTTTGCCTTTGATCGTCACGCGTCGAGGCTAGCGTCCGGCACCGACACGATCGTGTAACCTCCGCGCGGCGTGCCCGACCTAGCCCGGGTTGGTGTCCGGGGGTAGTCTCGCGCCACGGAACAAACCAGCCGGACCCAGAGTTGACACTGGTAGACTCAACCTGGCGACAGAAGGGAACGCGGATGAGCACCATAGCGGTTGAGGAGCTGACCGCAGCGGATCGCTGCGATCGTTGCGGAGCGCAGGCTTACCTGAGGGTGACCCTGCACGCCGGCGAGCTCCTCTTCTGTGCCCACCATGGCAAAGCCCACGCCGATCGGCTGAAGCAGGTGGCACTGACGATTCAGGACGAGACCAACAAACTGAGCTGACACCAATCTCACGAACGCCCCGGACGACGTCCGGGGCGTTCGTCGTTTCACGGCCGAGGGCCAGGACTCAGCGTCCCGCTGATGTTGGTGATCCGCCCGGCGTCGTCGAACAGGACGCTGAGCACGTCCGGCCCGATGTGCACCTTCAGCTGGCGATCGTCACCGGTCACCCGCAGGTCGTGCACCGCCGCGTAGGTGAGCACCTGGGCGCGCGGGTTGCCCGGCTGCAGGCTGACCGCGGCCATGATCCGCCGAGGGAAGGTGACGCCCTGGGCCACGGGGCGCGGCACGGCGGGGTCGACGATCCCGAAGTAGGCGATGCCGGCGCCGTAGTCGGCCGAGTAGAAGGCGGTGGCCCCCACCAGGGGCGCGGCGACCAGCGCCACGCTGGCGCCGGCTCCCAACCCCGTGTCCAGGACGCCGTCGAGGCTGAACTGCGGCTCGCCCAGCTCCCACAGCCCCCACGGCTGCGCCAGGTCGGCGGCCCTGCGGACCGGACCGATGGCGGGCAGCATCGGCGAGAACCCCTGATTGGCCCACGACCACAGCCAGGTGCCGGTCGCCTTCGAGACGGTGCCGAGCAGCACGACCCGCAGCGGACGGCCGGCGATCGTGACGACGCCCTGCTCGATGTCGGCCTGGTAGGCCCCGTTCAGATCGACGGCCTGGGCGAGTGCCTCCTGGGCCTCCATGGCGATCGGAACGTGCGCCACCACGGCCTCGTTGAAGCGCTCATGGTTGTGATCCGGCATGCCGGCCACACTACTGGGCAAACCTGGGCGCCGGTGCCATGGTGGAGCGATGACCACCATCGAGGCCGTGCCGGGTGACATCACCACCGAACGGGTCGACGCGATCGTCAACGCGGCGAACTCGACGCTGCTCGGCGGGGGCGGGGTGGACGGCGCCATCCATGCCGCCGCGGGGCCGCGCCTGCTGGAGGCCTGCCGCAGGCTGCGGCGCACGGACTGGCGCGACGGCTTGCCGGTGGGCGAGGCGGTGGCCACCGACGCCTTCGACCTGCCCTGCCGCTGGGTGATCCACACCGTCGGGCCGAACGCCCACCGCGGCCAGACGGACCCGGCGCTGCTGGCGTCCTGCTTCGCGCGCAGCCTGGACGTCGCCGCGGAACTGGGCGCCGCCAGCATCGCGTTCCCGGCGATCAGCGCGGGGGCCTACGGCTGGGACGCCGCCGAGGTGGCCGGCATCGCCGTCGACACAGTGCGCAGCCATCCGGCGCCCGGCGTCGAGCAGATCCGCTTCGTGCTGTTCGGTAACCGGCTGCTGGACGCCTTCCGGCACGCCCTCGCCTGAGCGGAACTCAGTCCAGGTAGTCCCGGAGCACCTGCGAGCGCGACGGGTGCCGCAGCTTGCTCATCGTCTTGGACTCGATCTGCCGGATCCGCTCGCGGGTGACGCCGTAGACCTTGCCGATCTCGTCCAGCGTCTTGGGCTGGCCGTCGGTGAGCCCGAAGCGCATCGAGACCACGCCGGCCTCACGCTCGGACAGGGTGTCCAGGACGTCGTGCAACTGCTCCTGCAGCAGCGTGAAGTTGACCGCCTCGGCCGGGACGACCGCCTCGGAGTCCTCGATCAGGTCGCCGAACTCGGAGTCGCCGTCCTCGCCCAGCGGGGTGTGCAGCGAGATCGGCTCGCGGCCGTACTTCTGCACCTCGACGACCTTCTCGGGGGTCATGTCGAGTTCCTTGGCCAGCTCTTCCGGCGTCGGTTCGCGGCCGAGGTCCTGCAGCATCTGGCGCTGCACCCGGGCCAGCTTGTTGATCACCTCGACCATGTGCACCGGGATGCGGATGGTCCGCGCCTGATCGGCCATGGCCCGGGTGATCGCCTGCTTGATCCACCAGGTGGCGTAGGTGGAGAACTTGTAGCCCTTGGTGTAGTCGAACTTCTCGACCGCCCGGATCAGGCCCAGGTTGCCCTCCTGGATCAGGTCGAGGAAGAGCATGCCGCGGCCGGTGTAGCGCTTGGCCAGCGACACCACCAGGCGCAGGTTGGCCTCCAGCAGGTGGTTCTTGGCGCGCCGGCCGTCCTCGGAGATCCAGGTGTAGTCGTCCAGGTCGGCCGCGGCCGCCCGTCCGCTGGTCACCGACTCCTCGGCGAACAGGCCGGCCTCGATGCGCTTGGCGAGCGTGACCTCCTGCTCGGCGTTCAGCAGGGCGACCTTGCCGATCTGCTTGAGGTAGTCCTTGACGGGGTCGGCGGTGGCGCCGGCGACCAGCACCTGCTGCTCGGGCTCGTCGGCGTCGTCGGCGTCCGAGACGATGAAGCCCTCGTCCTCGGTGAGTTCCTTCTCGACGACGGCCTCCTTCGCCTCTTCGAAGCTGGAGTCGTCGACGTCGTCGAGCGAGCGGCGCTTGCCGCCCACGGTCAGCACGACGTCATCGCCCTCGCGGGCGAACTTCACATCGACGGCCTGGGGCGTGGCGAGGACCTCTTCGACGGTCGGCCCGCCGGTGGCCTCGGCGTCCTCGACGGCCTTCGGCTTGCGCGCGCGGGGGGACGCAGCCGACCCCTTCGCGGTGGTCGAGGCACGCCGTCGGCGAGGAGCCGCCGCCTCGACTGGTACGGTTTCGGACCTGGCTGCGGCAGTGGAGCGTGGTGACACAAGTAGCCTCTCGGATTCTTGGTTTTGGGCACACGACAACCGGGGGTTGTCAATGGCCAGCGCCTGAGCCATTCTGGCACGCCGGCCGGAACATTCCAAATGTCGGGCGGCACTAGGGTTGTCACCATGTCGCAACCGCCGCGCCCACCGCTGCGCCCCGAAGTCCGCAGCCACCACGGTGACGACTTCGTGGACGACTTCGCCTGGATGAGCGACAAGCACTCCGAGGAGTTCCTGGCCCATCTCGCCGCCGAGAACGCCTACACCCAGGAGCGCACCGCGCATCTGGACGCCCTGCGCCAGGAGCTCTACGACGACATCCTGGCCCGCACCCGGCAGACCGACCTGACGGTGCCCGACTTCGTCCGGCACGGCGACGGCTCGACCTGGTGGTACTACAGCCGCTCGGTGGAGGGCCTGGACTACCCGATCCATTGCCGGCTGGCCGCCGACGATCCGGATCGGATTCCCGATGTCACCGAGGCGCCGGCCGGCGAGCAGGTCGTCCTCGACGAGAACCTGCTCGCCCAGGGCCGGAGCTTCTTCGCCCTCGGCATGTGCGACGTCTCCCCCGACGGCACCCGGCTGGCCTGGAGCGAAGACCTGACCGGCGACGAGCGCTACCGGCTGCGGGTGATCGAGCTGGCCACCCGCGCAGAGTTGCCGGCGCCGGACGTCGCGGTCGCCGGCGGCGGCAGCTGGTGCGGCGACGACCGGCTGGTCTACCTGACCGTGGACGACGCCTGGCGCCCCGACCGGATCTGGCTGCACACCCTGGGCGGCGGCGCCGAGGACGTCCTGCTGTGGCACGAGCCGGACGAGCGGTTCTGGCTGGGCGTGGACGAGTCCCGCGACCGCACCCGGGTCGTCCTGGCCGCCGAGAGCAAGCAGTCCGGGGAGTACAAGCTGCTGGAGGTCGCCGATCCGGCGTCCGGGGCGCGGCTGGTGGCGCCGCGCCAGGAGGGTCTGGAGTACAGCGTCGAGGTCGGCACCGACGCGCTGTACCTGGTGCACAACGCCGGTGCCCCCGAATTCCAGCTGGCCAGCGCGCCGTTCACGGCGTCCGGCATCCGAGACTGGCGTCCGCTGCTGCCGCAGCGGCCCGGCGTCCGGATGCTCGGCGTGCAGGCCTACGCCGACTACCTGGTGCTCAGCTCGCGCCGCGACGGGCTGCCGCTGATCGAGGTGCTGGCCCGGACGCCCGACGGCGGCTGGGGCGAGCCGGTGCCGATCGCCTTCGACGAGCCGCTCTTCAGCGCCGGCGCCCTGTCGGCCGACGACCCGGCCACCGACCGGATCCGGCTGGTGCACGAGTCGCTGGTCAGTCCCCGCCGGCTCGACGAGTACCGGTTGGACACTGGGGAACGGCGCACGCTCAAGCAGACCACCGTCCTCGACCACCCGGTGCACGGCCCGTACGATCCGTCCGCCTACGTGCAGCGCCGGGAGTGGGCGCTGGCACCGGACGGCACCCGGGTGCCGCTGTCGATCGTCCATCGGGCGGACGTCGTCCCCGACGGCACCGCGCCGGCCCTGCTGTACGGCTACGGCGCCTACGAGCACTCGCTCAACCCATGGTTCTCGATCCCCCGGCTCAGCCTGCTGGACCGTGGTTTCGTCTGGGCGATCGCGCACGTCCGCGGCGGCGGCGAGCTGGGCCGGGCCTGGTACGAGCAGGGCCGCCTGCTGGCGAAGCCGAACACGTTCGGCGACTTCGTCGCGGCCGCCCGGCACCTGGCCGAGACCGGCTGGACCAGCCCCGACCGGCTGGTCGCCCAGGGCGGCTCGGCGGGCGGCCTGACCGTCGGCGCCGCCGTCAACCTGGCCCCGGACGCCTTCCGCGCGGTGCACGCCGACGTCCCGTTCGTGGACGCGCTGACCACGATCCTCAACCCGGAGCTGCCGCTGACGGTCACCGAGTGGGAGGAGTGGGGCGACCCGCTGCACGACCCGGAGGTGTACCGCTGCATGAAGGGCTACACGCCCTACGAGAACGTCCGGCCGGTCCGCTACCCGTCGGTGCTGGCCACCACGAGCCTCAACGACACCCGCGTGGAGGTCACCGAGCCGGCCAAGTGGGTGGCCCAGCTGCGCCGCACGGTCACGCCGGACGACGCCCGCCCGATTCTGCTGCGCACCGAGCTGGTGGCCGGCCACGGCGGCGTCTCGGGCCGCTACCAGGCCTGGCGGGACCTGGCCTTCGAACTCGCCTGGATCATCGACCAGGTGGCGTCCGGTTAGCGGGGCGGCCCGGCGGGTATCCGTGCGCTATGGCGGTACTCCCGCGAGCCTGCGGCCTCGCTAGCCTCCGCGGTCGGCGTCCACGTACGACCGTGGTCTTGGTTTCGTCCTCCGGGCTGCGCTCAGGGTTCATTGGGGGCCGTCGCGTGAAACAACGGCGCACGCGCTGCGTTGTACTGATCACGGAGCGAAAGGACACACATGATCTCGACTGCGCACCGGATCCGGAGCACTGACGGAATCGATGGCAAGGATGCCGTTGGCCTCTACCTGGACGGAATCGCCAAGACGGCCCTACTCACCGCCGAAGAGGAAGTCATCCTCGCCAAGCGGATCGAGGCGGGCCTGTTCGCCAGGGCGCTGCTGAACGGCACCGTGGACACCGAGGCTACCCGCCCGCATGGTGCCACCACCGACGAACTCGAACAGATCGCCGCCGAGGGCGAGCAGGCGCTGCAGCGCTTCATCACCGCGAACCTGCGGCTGGTGGTCTCGGTCGCCCGCAAGTACGGCCGCGCCCAGATGCCGCTGCTCGACCTGGTCCAGGAGGGCAACACCGGCCTGATCCGCGCCGTGGAGAAGTTCGACTACAGCAAGGGCTTCAAGTTCTCGACCTACGCCACCTGGTGGGTGCGGCAGTCCATCTCGCGGGGCATCGCCCAGCAGGGCCGGATCGTCCGCCTCCCGGTGCACGTCGCCGAGCAGGTCAACCAGGTCTCCGCGGTCCGCCGCACCCTGGAGCGCCGGCTGGGCCGCGAGCCCGAACTGGTGGAGATCGCCGACGAGCTGGGTCTCACCGAGGAGCAGGTGATCGACCTGCTGCGGCTGGCCCGCGACCACGTCAGCCTGGACGCCCCGGTCGAAGAGGACGGCGACACCGCGCTGGGCGACCTGCTCGCCCGCGAGATGTCCCCCGGCCCCGACGAGATGGTGCTGGACGCCGAGGACCGCGCCCGACTGGACGGCATGCTGTCCTCCCTCGACGAGCGTTCCGCCGACGTCGTCCGGCGCCGCTACGGCCTGGTCGACGGCCGGCAGGCCAAACTGGCCGACATCGCCGCCGTCTGGGGGATCACCGCCGAGCGGGTCCGTCAGATCGAGCGGCACGCCATCGCCAAGCTGCGCAGCGCCCACGACCTGGCTGCCTGAGACCTCCCAAACGGAAGCGGTCCGTCCCCATCCCCCCGGGGCGGGCCGCTTCCTTGTGTGTACCGTGAGCGGGAACACGACGCGAGAGAGGACGCCGATGCTGGAGGCAGTCGATCACATCGATCTCAAGGTGCCGGATCTGGAGGGGGCGATCAGCTGGTTCGCCGGGCTCGGCCTCCGGGAGCGGCGCCGGATCCCGGAGCGGCACTCCGTCGAACTCGCCCTTCCGGGCGAGGGCCAGGTGGTCTTCGAGCTGCGCGAGGACGCCTCGCTGGACGCCTTCGTGATTGATCACGTCGCCTTCCGGTCCACCACCCAGCGGGCCGACGCGGACGCCATCGGGGCGGCCACCGGCGCCACCTTCACCCGGGTCGACACCTACATTCCGGTCACCGGGAAGACGATCTCGGACTTCACCGACCCCTACGGCAGCCGCTGGCAGCTCTCCGACTAGCTTTGGAGCCGGCGGGGCGGTCAGGCGTCCAGGACGCGGATCAGGCCCTGCTGGGCGCAGGAGGCGGCGAGCACGCCGGATTGCGAGAACAGCCGGCCCTGGGAGAAGCCCAGCCCACCGGACGCCGAGGGCGAGACCTGGTCGTACAGCAGCCAGTCGTCGGCCCGCACCGGACGGTGGAACCACATCGCATGATCGATGGACGCCGCTTGCATGCGGGCGGACAGGAACTCCACCGGATGCGGCAGCGTGGAGACCGAGAGCAGCGAGATGTCCGACAGGTAGGCCAGCATCATCTGGTGCACCCGCGGGTCGTCGGGCAGCCGTCCCTCGGTCCGGATCCAGAGCTGCAGCTGGGCGGGCCCGGACGCCTCGACGCCGGGCAGTTCGGTGACGTACCTGGTCTCGAGCGCTCCCCACTCCAACTCCCAGAATTCCGCGTTGCGGGCCGACCGCTCCCCCAGCACCTGGGTCGCCGGGCGGCAGTCCTCCGGCGCCGGGATGTGCGCCGGGAAGGGGTCCGCGTGGTCCAGGCCGGGCTCGGGGACGTGGAACGAGCACACCATCGAGAAGATCGACTTGCCCGCCTGCCGGGCGATCACCCGGCGCTGACCGAACGAGCGGCCGTCCCGGGTCAACTCGACGAGGTACAGGATCGGCGCCGCCGGTGAGCCGGGGCGCAGGAAGTAGGCGTTCAGCGAGTGCGCGAGCCGATCCGGGGACACCGTGCGGTAGGCGGCCGCCAACGCCTGGGCGAGCACCTGTCCGCCGAAGGAGCGCTGCCGCACCGTCGCCGGCTGCGGGCCGCGGAACAGGTCGGTGTCGAGCTGTTCGAGTTCGAGCAGGCCCAGCAGCTCGGCGGTGGTGCGGGGCACCTCAGCCCTGCCCGTTGGACGAGTCGTCCTGTTCGGCCAGGAACTGCTCGACCGCGGCGCCGATCTCGTCGGCGGTCGGCACCGAGGCGCGGCCCGACTCGGAGAGCTGGTCGTACTGCTCTTCGAGCGCGGCCAGCACGGCCGGGAACTCGGAATCCTCCTGCACCTCGGCCGCGATGGTGGCCAGCTGCTGCTCGGCCTCGGCCTCCAGGTCGCCGAGCGGGATGTGCAGCCCGGTGGCCTCGTTCATCCGCCGCAGCACCGCCGCCGTGGCCTGCGGGAAGGTGGACTGCGCCAGGTAGTGCGGCACGTGCGCGACGAAGCCCATGCCGGTCAGGCCGGTCTGGCCGGCCCGGTACTCGAGCATCGCCGAGAAGCTGCCGGGGATCTGGATGCGGTCGATCCACAGCGGGTTGCCGGTGGCCAGCTTCGGGTCGGTGGAGTGCGAGGTGACCAGGGTCGGGCGGGTGTGCGGGACGGCCATCGGGACGCCGCTGCCGGTGAGCAGCAGCGCCGAGTCCAGCCGTTCGGCGATGCCGAGGACGGCGTGCGCCATCCGGCGCCACTGGCTGTCGGGTTCGGGCCCCGAGAGCAGCAGGAACGGGACACCGTGGGCGTCGACGACCTTGTGCAACAGCAGCGAGAAGTCGGTCATTGCGACCCAGCTGTTGGTGTCGAAGACCATCTGTGGGCGGCGGCTGCGGTAGTCGTGCAGCTGGTCGTGGTCGAACTCGGCCAGCACCTCGTGCTCGCAGTGCTGCAGGATGTGGGTGGCCAGGTTGCGGTTCACCGCGGCCGCGTCGACGTACCCCTCGAACAGGTGGATCAACACCGGACGTGTGCCGTCCAGGCTCGACCAGACCTCGGGGTTGAACGTGTACAGCAACCGGGGATCGATCACCCGGCCACCCTAGCGCGGGCCACTCCGACCGCCGAGTGACTACGCCGAGGGCGTACGCGCGGGCAACGATCGGACGCCGCCGCACGCGATGCCGGTCAGCCTGGGGTCGACCGGTCGTATGCCTCGATGAGGTCGTCGAGGAACCGCGACACGGTGGCCCGCTCCCCCGCGCTCATCGACGCGATCACCGACTCGACCTCGTCGATGAGCGGCGTCACCAGGTGCCGCGCTTGCGCGGCGGCGTCCGGGGAGGCCGTGACGATGAGCTTGCGTCCGTCGGACGGGTGCCGCTCGCGACGCACGTGACCGCGGTCTTCGAGACGGTTGAGCACCAGCGTCATCGCCGCCGTCGAGACCTCGACGCGATGCGCCAGTTCCGTCGGGGTGGTCGGCCCGCCCGAGATCAGCTGGTCCAGCGCGGCGAGCCCCGCGGCGTCCAGGTCGAGGCGTTTCGCGATCGCTCGCTCGAAGCGCTGCTGTCTCATGGTCAGCTGCTGGACGCGGGAGCGGATGCCGTCCTCGCCGGCCGCCCCGGCGACCTGCCGCCGGGACGGTTCGTAGCTGGGAAGCCGCCCGCGGCCCTGCTGGTCGTCCTCGCTCCGGTTGACATCCATGCCCGCCATGATAGTACTGTTTATTGCTAATATTGTTGATAATCAAGAATCGAGACTAGATGACCGACCCGACCGACCAGCCCTATCGCTGGCGCTGGGCCATCCTCGGCGTGATGCTCGCCGCGGAGATCATGGACATGCTGGATGCGACGATCGTGAACGTCGCAGGGCCGTCACTGGAATCCTCACTAGGGGTGACGCCCCTGGGCCTGCAATGGGTGATCGGCGGCTACGCCCTCGCCCTCGGCGCCGGCCTCGTGCTCGGCGGCCGGCTCGGCGATCGCTTCGGCCGGCGTCCGATGTTCCTGCTGGGTCTTGCCGCGTTCACCCTCGCCTCCCTGCTGTGCTCGCTGGCACCCTCTCCCGAGGCCCTCGTCGGCTTCCGGCTGGTCCAGGGCGCGGCGGGCGCCCTGCTGCTCCCACAGGGGCTCGGCCTGCTGCGCGAGAACCTCTCCGGCGCCGAACTGGGCGTCGCGTTCGGCATCTTCGGGCCGGCGCTGGGGCTGGGCGGCATCCTCGGTCCGATCATCGGCGGCGGCCTGATCGAAGCCGACGTCCTCGGACTCGGCTGGCGCTCGGTGTTCCTGGTGAACGTCCCGATCGGTGTCGCGGCGATGATCGTCGCCCATCGCATCCTGCCCAGGCGGTCCGGAGACCGAGCGGTCGGCATCGACCTGATCGGCGCGGCCATCATCGTGGCGTCGTCCGGGCTGCTGGTGCTCGGCCTGACCTTCGGCCCCGAACTGGACTGGCCGCTGTGGGCGAAGCTGTGCATCGCGGCGGGCCTGATCGGGTTCATCGTCTTCGGCCGGCAGCAGCACTGGCTGCTGAACCGGGGCGGCGTCCCGCTGGTCACCGCGACGATGTTCACCCGACGCGCCTACACCTTCGGGCTCGTCGGCATCGCATTGTTCTTCAGCAGTCTCACCGGCACCCAACTGGTGCTGACGCTGTTCCTTCAGCTCGGGCACGGGTTCACCCCCGGAGAGGCCGGGCTGGGCAATCTCCCCCTCGCGCTCGGCTCCGCGATCGGCGGCGCGATCAGTGGAGCGTGGCTCGCCGAGAAGATCGGGCGCGCCGTGCTTCAGCTCGGCGCCGTGGCGCAGCTCGCCGGCGCCGTGCTGCTCTGGTTCGAGCTGGGGGCATCCGGCGACTTCAGCATCTGGGCGGTCGCCCCGGGCATCGTCCTCTTCGGGGTCGGCGGCGGGGCGATCATCGCCGCACTGTTCAGCACGATCCTCGCGGCCGTGCGGGACGACGAGATCGGCTCGGCGTCGGGCGTGCTCACGGCGGTGCAGGCAATCGCGAGCTCGGTCGGGGTGGCCATCTTCGCCTCGGTCTTCTTCGAGACCGCTCATTCGGGGTCGCCGGAGGAGGCGTTCCGGCAGGCGCTGATCGTGCCCGCCATCATGCTGACCCTGTTCTTCGCGCTCAGCTTCCTGTTCCCCACGACCAGCCGAGAGGACGCGCACGGGCTCGCCGAAGCGACGGTGTGATCGCCGGGATCAGCGGACCGGTATCGCCGCCATCGCGGCCCTGATCCGCTTGGCCGATATCGGGGCCGCGGTGCCCAGGGTCTGTGCGAACAGGCTGACCCGGAGTTCCTCCAGCAGCCAGCCCACTTCGGCGACGTCGTCCGGCAGCGGCCCGCTCGGATAGCGCGCGCACAGGGCGGCGTATTCGTCCTCGAGCTGGTCGATCACCTCGGCGCCGGCCCGCTCCCGGCCGGGGTTGCCGCGGGCGGAGGTGAGACGCAGCTCGATCGCCTGCAGGTAGCGCGGCAGCCGGGACCAGTGCGGCTCCGGCGTGCCGGCGATGAAGCCGGGGTGGACCAGCCCGGCCAGCTGCTCGGTGACGTCGGCACGCACCTCGGCGGGCGCGGACGGCAGCGCCAACTGAATCCGCTGATAGCGCTGCATGATCTCGCCCGCGGTGCCGACGACGGCCAGCATCCGGTCGGCGGCGCCGGAGCGGACCTGGTCGCGGAGCCGGGCGAAGGCGTCCGGGTCGCGCACCGGCCAGGCGTCCCGCGCCGGGCCGATCAGCGCCCCCGCGGCGGCCAGCCGCGCATCGGCGAGCAGGGCCGGCACCGACGGGTAGGGCGAGGCAGCGAGCGCGAATTTGACCGGGTTGCTCAACCGGGAGACCACCCAGTTGGTCGGGTCGGGGCTGGTCAGCACGACCAGCCGGCGCAGCCCCCGCCGGTGGGAGCGGACGGCCTCGGGCAGGGTCGGGTACACCCGCACCCCGACCGAATCGCCGAGGTCCGCGAGCGCCGGGTAGCCGACGATCGCGCCCTCGACCCGCTCGGCGACGGTGCCGAACTCCCACTGCCGGGCGCCGGCGTGGGTGTGTTCGGCGGCGCCGGTGTTCAACTCGGCGCGCACCTGCGCACCCAGTTGCTCGGCCAGCGCCGGCAGGTCCTTGCCGGTGGCGACCTGTTCGCCGTCGCGGGTGACCACGAAGCGGACCCGCAGGTGGTCGGGGACGGCGTCGATCCGCCAGGCGTCGTCGGGCACCTGCAGGCCGGTCAGCATCCGCACCGCCCGGCCCAGGCCGGCCGGCAGCGACTCCCGGGGCTGCGGATGCTCGGCCAGCCAGGCCAGTGCCCGCTTGGCCGTGTCGGGTGCGGGCACCAGCCGGGCGCGCCATTGCTTGGGCAGCGTCCGGATCAGTTCGGTGGCCAGTTCCTGGCGCAGGCCCGGGATCTGCCAGCCGAAGTCCGCCGCCGCGACCTGGTTGAGCTGGGCGAGTTCGATGTCCACGGTCACCCCGTCGTGGCCGGAGCCGGGGTCGAAGGCGTACCTGACCGGCAGGTCGAGGTCGCCGGTGCTCCAGTGGTCGGGGA
>WBZS01001171.1_pt1 | contig 22797 bp, 21 predicted proteins | sample 5204201 | NCBI WGS metagenome assembly WBZS01 (sample SAMN12344357, study PRJNA552823) | activated sludge metagenome | biome: Activated sludge suspended growth; feature: Nitrification reactor; material: Wastewater; isolation source: activated sludge from nitrification reactor of wastewater...
AAAGCAGCATCAGCGTCGGCATTGCCTGCTACCCGCGCGACGGCAACTACGGCGACACCCTGCTCAAGCATGCGGACATGGCCATGTATCGCGCCAAGGAGCAGGGCAAGGACGGATTCCAGTTCTTCTCCCACGCGATGAGCGCGGCAGCGTCGCGCCGTCTGGCGGTGGAGAACGGCCTGCGCAAAGCGCTCGAGGAGCAGCAATTCGTCGTGCACTACCAGCCCAAGGTCGAAACCGGCAGCCATCGCGTGATCGGTGCCGAGGCGCTGGTGCGCTGGCGCAGCCCGGTGCATGGGCTGGTCGCACCGGCCAGCTTCATCGAGATCGCGGAGGAGGCCGGGCTGATCGCACATATCGGCGAATGGGTGCTGATGCAGGCCTGCCGCCAGCAGCGCGCCTGGCAAGCCGCGGGGCTGCCGCCCGTTTCGATGGCGGTCAACGTGTCGAGCATGCAGTTTCGCGAGGACCACCTGCTGACCGCAGTGGTTACTGCCATCAAGCAGACCGGCATCGATCCCAAACTGCTGCAACTCGAAGTGACGGAAAACCTGTTCATGAAGAACATGAGCGCCGCCCGCAACACGCTCGAATGCATCCGCGGCCTCGGTGCAACCGTGGCGATCGACGACTTCGGCACCGGCTACTCGTCGTTCAGCTATCTCCGTCAGTTGCCGGTGGATAGCGTGAAGATCGACCGTTCGTTCGTGCAGGATCTCGGCACCAAGGCCGACGACCGCGAAATCACCCGTGCCATCGTCAACCTCGCGCGAACCCTCGGCGTCAGGACCGTGGCCGAAGGCGTCGAGACCAAGCGGCAGGCGGAAATCCTCGCCGAAATGGGCTGCAATGAAATGCAGGGCTTTCTCTTTGCCCCGCCGGTCGACGCCAACACCATGGCGCAGATTCTCAAGATCGGTGTGATTCCGATGGACAGTCTGGCCGGCAAGCTGGAGTTGTTCATGCCGCCAGCCAAATCAGAGCCCGGCGAAGCCGAGCAATCCTCGTTCGATCTGCACTCGCAGGCCACCATCCTCGCGCCGATGCGCCAGTCGAACGAGTAGCCGCCGTCCTGTCAGTCGAAGGCGCGAATTCCAGCGTCGAGCGCCGATACCACCTTCGCCATCCGTACAAAATCGAGCCGATCGGCGGTGTCGCCGCGCCGGTGGTATTGGTCGTTGCGGTAGAAGGCGGTATCCGTGATCATCAGCGCCGCAAAGCCTGCCTTCCAGTAGTTCAGGTGATCGGACAAATCGATACCCGGTACGAACAGCGGCGCGTTGATCGATTCGACGGCGATGCTTCCCGTTCCCCGCATTGCCCCTTTCAGTATTCGCGTGTCCTGCCAGTCGCGGTAGCGGCCGACGACTGCGATGAAATCGCCCCGATTTGGGTAGAACAGCTTGAGCGGGGCAAACGGGTAGGCTTGCGAGCCTTCGGCGTCGTTGAAATTGCCGATCATCTCGATGGACAGCATCAGCCTTACCCTTGCGCCGACCTCCCGCAAGGCCGCGGCGTGGTGTGCGCTTCCCATGTCGGGGGTATCGAAGTTCGGCGGCTCCTCCAGGCAAAACGCAACCAGATCGACCGGCCGCCCGAGCGGTCGTAGCTTGAGCAGGCGGGCCAGTTCGATCAACCCGGCGACACCGCTGGCGTTGTCGTCCGCACCCGGCGTGTGGCTGTCCTCGCCCTCGCCGTCTCCGTGCGAATCGTAATGGGCGCCAACGACAAAGCGCTCGCCAGCGAGCGAACCCGCGCGATCGGGAATTCGGACCACGACGTTGCGAAAAGTCTCGCCATCGACTTGAAACGGCTGGAACTCAACCGCGAATCCGATTCGGGCAAATTCGCCGGCGATATAGTCGGCCGCGGCGTCGAGCTTGTCCTTGCGATCGAAGCTGCGCGGATGGAAAGTTTCGGACAGCGCCCGTACATGCCGTTCGAGCGCGGCCGGATCGACGACCTGCGTCACCGTGGGCGTCGACGCGACGAAGGGCTGTGTCGTCGGCACCCACAGGAGAGCGAGTAATCCGAGGCACGCCGCGACTATCACCACTGCTCTGCGGCCGATGAAGCGCACGACCTTGCCGCGCCGGCTGACTGGCTTTTGCGTCATGGTTGCTCGGAATTGCGTTCGCGCTCGCTCGATCCCAACTGTCGCCAAAGGCGGTGGGCCATCACGCCGAGCAGCAGCACCGCGGCCAGCAGCACGCCCCATAGCACCCAGCGCCTGGCATCGAGCGGCGGTCGAAGCCGGGCTTCGCCGCCGGCTGCCGTCGGGTTGCCCAGGGTGGCGGCGCCGATCAGCTTGCGCACCGTGTCGCTGCTGCCGTTGCCGTAGTCGGGCACCAGGCTGGTGATCGGGTAGGCCGCGGCCTTTGCCTGCGCACTGCCGAAGGCAAGACGATACGGACCGGCACCGCGCGCTGCGAATACCAGGTGGTGCGGAATCCAGCCGATCTCGAGCCGCGGCGCGCCGCTGCCGAGACCGCCGCCGCGATTGTCGACGCGCAGCAGCAGTTGGCGCGCAGGGCTGGCAGCAAGGTCGGGGTTGGAAAACTCCACGCCGTCCTGCTGCAGTCGATAGACGGTGAAACTGCCGATCGCATGCCACGGATCTTCGCTGCGCGAGCGGGTCAGCAGCGTCACCGGCACCACGCTGTTCAGTTGCGGCAGCAGCAGGCGCAGGCGGTCGATCGGCGCACCGATCGGCAGATCGTAGGCGTACTCGCCCGCGTTCAGTTGCAGGCGCATGGGTTCGACCGGCTGCCAGATGCGTGCCGGCTCCTGCCGCGATGCCGCGGGTTCCAGCGTGGCCTTGGCGAAGCGCACCGCAAGTTGCGTCGATGATCCGCCGACCCAGCTCGCACGCCAGTATTTCGCTTCAGTGGCCGGCCATTCGATGCGCAGGCGCGACAAGCTCTGGCCATTGGCAAGGGTTACCAGCAGCGGCGCGCTGGCGGCAAGCGTCCGCCAGCGTTCCAGATCGTCGCTGGCTTCGACCCGCATTGCGCCGACGAACTGCGCCGACGCATCGGCCGGCACCAGCTCGAGCGCGCTCACCGCCCGCTTTAGGGAAGAGGCGTCGAGCAGGTAAGCATCGGGCGCGCTTGCCTGGGTCGGCGGCGCATCGCGCATCACGCTGACGATGGTGCCGTCGCCGCGCTTTTCAACTTGCACGCTGAGTGCGCTGCCGTCGCTCGCCGCTTTCGGCAAGGCAAATAGCGGCACCGCCACGGTGGCGGCCTTCTCCAGCGTCGCCGACGGTCGCGGTTCGAGCGCGTGCGGCACCACCTCGCCCGCGCCGTTGAACACCCTCAGGTCGTGCAGATCGCTCTGCGTGAGCACGCGATAGACGTCGGCCGGCAACGCGATGCGGTGAAACGGCGTGGTCGCATCCGCCGTGATCGGCGCGACATTGGCGTAGTCGGCCGGTACGTCGGCGCATGCCAGCGCAGGGATCAGCAGCAGGGCAGGCAGAATCGATTTCACGTGGCACTCTCCGTTTTCGGCGGCACCGGCGCGAAATAGCCGAGCACCAGCATCAGCACGCCGACGCCGATGAACGACACCACGCGCTCGATGCCGCCGACATTCGACAGGTCGACCAGGAACAGTTTGATCACCACCACCGCCATCAGCGCGGCGCCTACAATCCACAGGGCGCGCAGGCGCCGCCGGGTTGCCGCCACCATCACGCCGAGCGCAATCAGGGTCCAGAAAATCGACAGCGCCGACTGCACCAGCCGCGAGCCCAGCATCGCGCCGAAGTCCCACGGCACATCGCCCCAATGGTGCAGGCTGCGCAGCAGCACCCCGTTGAGAATCGCGAACAACAGTGCGCCCCACAGCGCGGTGGCGGCCTGTGAATAGCGTGCGCCGTCGGCAATCAGGCCGCGTCGCTGCACGCTGATCCACCACCCGGCAACCAGCAGCAGCGCGGCGAAAAGCGTGATGTCGAGCGGATTCAGCAGTGGCAGATAGGGCAGCGGCGCGGCGCTGCCAGCGCCATGCCAGTTGGCGGCAAAGCTCCACAGCGCAAGAAAGGCCGCCAGCGGCCCGCCGCCAAGCAAGATGTAGCCGCGCTCCTGCGTCAGCGGCCAGCGCGCGGTCGGGGCGCGGCATAGCGCGCCGAGCAACAACAACGGCGCGATGCCGATGGCGATGTCCGCCCAAGTGATCGATTCGGGCAGCGTGTCGAACAGCCACCACTGCAAGGTCTTGGCCGCCACGATCGCCAGCGTCCACACGCCAACCGCATGCAGCCACGGTGCGGCGCGCGGCGTCTGCGACTCGTGCAGGCGCAGGGCGTGGAAATGCGCCGCGAAACCGGCTGGCCAGGCCAGGTAGCCGAACTCGCCAAGCGGCGCGCGCGCGGAATCCGCCGCTTGCAGCGCGAACAGCAGCAGCAACGGCGTGATCGACAGACTCAGTGCCGCGCCGCCGCGCCATTGCACGCGCCGCGCCAGTGTCGCCAGCAAGGCGCCGGAGATCGCAAACCAGCCGAGTGCGGCGTGCGCACGAAGCGGATAGTCGACATGGTCGCCGATCTGCAACAGGCCGGCCCCGGCCCACCACAGCGCGCCCCAGATCAGCAGCGCATGGCCGATGCCGCGCTCGTAGGGCCGCAGATTTTCACTGTGCCGTTCGATGTACGCGGCGCTGAACAGGCCGGCCAGCGCCACCATCGCGCAGCCGAGGAAGCCGGCGTTGAGCCAGGGCATGCCCCCGTGCGGCAGGTCGAACAGGAACATCGCACCGGCGCCGAACTGCAGCAACACCGCGAACAAGCGCGGCGCCAGGCGCTGCTGGCGCACGCCGATCCACAGGATGGCCGCCGCTTCCAGCGCCCACACCGCCGAAGTCCAGCGGCCCTCGAAGGCCAGCGGAACCGCCAGCGTGGCGAACACGACGCCGAGCGCGAGCAAGGCTTCCACCAGCAGGCGCAGCGCATCGTTGCCGCGTTTGAGCAGCTGGCTGGCCAGGATCAGGTAAAACGCCGCCAGCACCGCGGCACTGAACGCCGCCCCATATTCGAATTCGCGCACCAGCCCGTGCTGCAGGCCGAATGCGGCCAGCGGCGTGCCGAAGATCAGCGTAGCGTCGACCGGCGCACGCAAAGCCACCGCCCGGTGCCGCGCATAGAGGATCGGCACCGCAACGTACATCAGGAAGAACAGCACGAGGAAGGGCTCGGTGCTGGCGAACAACTCCGGCCGGTAAAAGCGCGCGCCCCAGGTCGCGCCGATGATGAAGGTGAAGGCGAAACCGGCGATGTTGAGTTCGCGCCAGGCGCGCTTGAGCGCAATCGCGAGCACGCCGGCGTTGAGCAGCGCGTAGTAGGAAAACAGCATCACGTGGCTGCCGCTGCCGGTCGAGGCGAGCACCGGCGCGAGGAAGCCGCCGCTGGTACCGAGCAACGCCAGCGAGCGGCTGTTCTGCAGCAGCGCAAGCACGGCGGAAAACGCGGCGATGCCGATCAGCAGCGGCATCGCCGCGCCCGCCGGAATCAGTTGATACAGCCGCAGCGCGGCGAACACCGTCAGGTAGAGCACGCCGACGGCGCCGCCCTGCAGCGTTTGCGCGTAGGCGGCGCGCTTGTCGCGCAGACGCCAGCCGACCGCCAGCAGCGCAATCGCCAGCAGCGCCACGCCGGTGAGGCGAAATTCGATCGGCACCTGCACGCGTTCGTAGGCGTACTTGAGCAGGAAGGCGACGCCGAAAAACAGAATGACGATGCCGGCGCGCACCACGGTGTTGCCGCCGAACAGCCAGCGCGAGAACCAGTTCGGCTCGGCCGGCTCGCGCTGCGGCGCCGGGCGGGCGGGGCGCGGCGGCGGCTCGTCGGCCGGCGCCGGTAACGACCAGGGAGCCAAGGTGCCATCGGGCTGCAAGGCAGGTGCAGCGGCGTTCTCCAGGGCATCCATCTGGAGATCGAGCTCTGCTGCGGCTTCCACGGCATCCTGCCCGGAGATCGCCATTCCATGCGGCTCTCCGGGCAGGGGTGCGGTCGGGTTCTCGGTGGTTTGAGCCGGTGCGGCCGTCTCTGACGACAGCGTGGTCTCGCGCCCTTCGAGTTGCGCCACCCGGGCGCGCAGCGCCTCGTGTTCGGCGTGCATGCCGCGTGACCAGGCCGCCAGTTGCTCGAGCGTGCGGCGCAGTTCGCCATCGTCGGCCGGGCGTTCGCTGCCGCGCATGCGCGCGCCGAGCAGTCCGCCGACAAAGCCGATTGCCAGGACCAGCGCAACCGCGCCGGCGATCCAGATTTCCATGTCGACTACCTCCGGTCGCCGCGCAGGTCGGCGACGATGCCTTGCAGGCTTTCGGGGCTCGCCGCGTCGGCCGCCAGCGCCGGCGCGGCGATCAGTTCGATCCGGCTGAACAGGCCGCGGCGCAGCGGGCGGCTCATCGCCGGGCCGTCCTTGCGCGAAAAGAAGCTGCCCCACAGCCCGCGCAACGCCATCGGCAACACCGGCACCGGCGTGCGCTCGACGATGCGGCGGATGCCGTTCTTGAACGGGTACATCTCGCCGGTATCGGTGATGCGCCCTTCGGGAAAGATGCCGACCAGATCGCCCTCGGCCAGCGCGGCGGCGATGTCGTCGTAGGCTTTCTCGAGCAGTGCCTTGTCTTCCTTGGCCGAGGCGATCGGGATGCAGCGGTTGGTGCGGAACACGAACGAGAGGATCGGCGTGCGGAAGATCTGATGGTCCATGACAAAGCGGATCGGCCGCGGGCAGGCCGCGGTGATGACCAGCGCATCGACGAAGCTGACGTGGTTGCACACCACCACCGCCGCGCCGTCGTCGGGCACGTTCTTCAGCCCCTTGGTGTCGAGCCGGTAGACCGTGTGGATGAGTATCCAGACGATGAAGCGCATCAGGAACTCGGGCACCAGCGTGTAGATGTAGATCGCCACTACCGCGTTGAACAGCGCGGTGGCGAGGAACAGTTGCGGAATCGACAGGCCCAGCTTGAACAGTGCGACGGTCACGCCCGCCGAGACCACCATGAAGGCCGCATTCATGATGTTGTTGGCGGCGATCACGCGCGACTGGTGGCTCTTTTCGCTGCGGGTCTGGATCAGCGCGTACAGCGGCACGATGTAAAAGCCGCCGAACAGCCCGATCAGCGCGATGTCGAGCAGCACGCGCCAGTGCGTCGCCGCGACCGTGAGCCAGGTGCCGCCCAGTTCGGCCTGCTCGGGCGAGGCCAGGTAGAGGTCGATACCGAACAGCGTCAGGCCGATCGCGCCGAACGGCACCAGACCCAGTTCCACCCGCCCGCCGGAGAGCTTTTCGCACAGCAGCGAGCCGCTGCCGACGCCGAGCGAGAACACGGTGAGCAGGAGGATGAACGCGCTCTCGTCGCCGCCCAGCAAATCCTTGGCGAAGCTGGGGAACTGCGCCAGCAGCGTGGCGCCGTAGAACCAGAACCACGAGATGCCGAGGATCGACAGCCAGACCACGCGGTTGCCGGTGGCAAAGCGCAGGTTGGCGAAGGTTTCGGTCAGCGGATTCCAGTTGATGCGCAGCGCCGCATCGGATGCCGGCGTGCGCGGAATGCTGCGGCTGGCCAGCCAGCCGACTATCGCGATCACGATCAGCAGCACGGCAACGGGGAGCCCGCTGTCGGTGGACGCGATCACCCAGGCGCCGAGAATCTGGCCCACCAGGATGGCGACGAAGGTGCCCATCTCGACCAGCCCGTTGCCGCCGATCAGCTCGTTCTGCGCCAGTTGCTGCGGCAGGTAGGCGTATTTGACCGGGCCGAAGATCGTCGAATGCACGCCCATCAGGAACAGCGCCGCCACCAGCGCCGGCAGGTTGTGGGCGACGAAGCCCCACGCGGCAAGGCACATCACCGCGATCTCGAACACCTTGACCGCGCGCGCCACGCGATCCTTGTCGAACTTGTCGGCAAGCTGGCCGCTGGTTGCCGAGAACACGAAGAACGGCAGGATGAACAATCCCGGCAGCAAGGTGGCGAGCGTCTTGCCGTCGAGCGTGGTCAATTGCCCGGCGCGAAAGGTCACCAGCGTGATCAGCGCGGTCTTGAACACGTTGTCGTTGAAGGCGCCGAGAAACTGCGTGACGAAAAAAGGCAGGAAGCGCTTTTCCCGCAACAGGCTGAACTGGTTGCTCATGGTTGCGACCGCGTGGGCAATGCCGGGCTGGCAGTGACGCGCATTATGCGGGCATCTTGGGCGCTTGGGCTGGCCCGGCCGAGGCCGGCGCGCAGCGCCAGGATCGCCGCCAGTACCCCCGCCAGATGCGCCTGCCAAGCCGATTGCACGCCCTCCGGCAGCGAACTCACGGCCATACCGCCGGCCTGTGCCTGGGCAGCGAGCCCGGCCAGCGCAATGCACCCCAGGGCCGCGGCGGCGCGGCGCGCGGCGCCAACCCGCGTCAGCACCAGCAGCGCCAGCAGCATCGCAACCAGCCCCGAGGCACCGCGGTAGGCCAGCATGTGCGGCGCGCCCAGCCACAGCACGGCGTCGATCGCCAGCGCACCGGCGAGCAGCAGCAAACCAAGCGTGACCCGGCCGAACTGTCGTTCGAGCATCCGGCAAGCCACCAGCAGAACGACGGCATTGCCGAGCGCATGGCTTGGCGACCAGTGGACGAGGTGCGCGCCGATCAGCCGCCAGGGTTGGTCGATGGCACCCGGACGGTAGTCGAGCAGCGCCTGCCAGTCCGGCGGCAGCAGGCAGGCGCCAAGACAGAGTGCGGTGAACAGCGGGCCGAGCATCTGCGTGTGCTCAGGCAGCTTGCGGGCGGGCGCGGCGCAGGCCGAACAGCAGCAGCAGGGCGGCCGATGCGCCGAGGCCGCCGAGATCGCCGCCGCCCTGGTAGCCGGGGCTGTGCTCGACGCGGACCGACGTTTCCTTGCCTTCGCGCACGCGCTGGCGGAAATCGTCGAGCTGTGCGTTCACGGCCGGGATCAGGTTGTCGAGCGCCTTGTCGAAACCGGCGTTGCGGGCCTCGCGCGAGCGTTCCGAGAATCCGGCCATGGTCGCCGAGCCCTTTATCTGGCTGACGCCCGGCGCACGCAACAGCAGCTTGCGGCTGCGCACGTCGAACACCGAGGCGTCGAGCAGGGTGTTCACGTCGTAGCGGTCGCCCTGAATCACATAGGCGCCGACGATGGTCCAGTAAAGCAGCGAGAAGGCGTTCGCGTCGTTGAACTGCACCTGGTCGTAGGACACCAGCGCGACCACCTCGACGTTGAACATGCGCGCCACCTGTTCGAGGTTGGCGAAGCCGCCGCGCGGCGTCAGGTAGCTCGATGGAATCACTTCGATCGCGCTGATGAACGGCTGGTTTGCGAACGCATCCTTCACCCGTCCGAGCAGGCGCACTCGGTCGGCTTCCGCGAGCGTGCCGCCCCGGTCGCCGCTTGGCGCGAAAGCAATGCCGACGCGCAGCGGCAGGCGCAGGGTGGTGCGCGCATCGGGCGTCATTTTCGCGTCCTTGTCGTTGGGGAACAGATACTCGACCATGCTGGCGCGCTGTTTCTGGTCGCTGCGCGTCACCCAGGGTGCGCAGCCGGCGATCAGGGTCGCGATCAGAGCGGCAATCAACAGACGAATCGGAAAGCGGGGCTTCATTTGGGTTCTCCTTCAGCGGCGGTAAGTCGGGCGAGCAGGCGCCGGGTTTCGAACACCTGCGGGGCGAAGCGCTTGCCGTTCGACACCAGATGACGTTTGAGGACGAAATCGAACAGCAGCGGGTTGTGCTCGCGGATGCGCTCTAGCACCGGGGCGGCGGCCGGATCGAGCATGCCCTCCTGCGCCAGCGACTGCGGCGACATCAGCGGCAGGATGCCGGGCAGCGGATAGTCCGACCCGTAGAGCAGGCGCGGATGCCAGTAGGTGCGCTCGATCACTGCGCGCAGCAGCGCAATGTCGCGATTGCGCAGCGCGATCGCCGAGATGTCGCCGAACAGGCGTCCGGCATGTCGCGCATCGTCCATCAGGCGGGTGAACAGCGCGAAGCTCGTGCTGGGCGGACCGTTCGCGCCGCGGTCGAGATCGACGTCCTCGCCCAGCGTCGCGCAATGGGCCACGACCACCGCCATGCCGTGGTCGAGCGCGCGGCGCAAGCGCAGCACGTTGCCGAATTCGGCCGAGCCGTGGCCGTGCACCGCCTTTTCTTCGCCGCCGTGGGTGATCAGCGGCAGCTGCAGGCGCGCCGCGGTTTGGTAGAAGCGATCGCATTTCGGCGATGCCGGATCGATGCCCATGGCGGGCGGCAGCCATTTGATGGCGCGCGCGCCGCCGAGTTTGGCCGCTTCCAGCGCCTCGACGCAGTCGGCGCGATACGGATGGACCGAGCAGGCCCACTCGAAATGCTGCGGATGGGCGCGCGCCACATCACGCGCATAAGCGTCGGGAACATGAAAGGCCGTCTGTTCCGGCAGGGGGCGGCCGGCCTCGTCATGGGCGCGGTCGAAGGCGAACAGCAGCACCTTGAAACCCGGCGCCATGCCTTCGACCAGGTTGTGCAGGCGGGCGACGAAACTCGCATCGACCTGGCCCGGCGCCTGGTGGGCGCAGCCGGCGTTGAGGTAGAACAGGCGCTGCAGATACTGCAGCGGATGCAGCGGGTTCAGCATCTGAGCCGACAGCGTGATGCCGCTGTTGCCATCGCCCACGCCGGCCAGATGCGCGTGCACGTCCCACACTTCGGCCGGATCGAGTCCCGCCCAGGCGGCGCGGACGATCTCGTGGTCCGCGAGTTCCGGCGGCAGCGCGGCACGGCACGGATTGACCAGGTGTTTGCGGCCAGTCGAATGGAGGCTCCAGCCGCCGACAGCCAGCACGGCGACTCCCACGCCTGCGCGCAGCAGGCGTCGTCGCTGCGGATTCATCGGATATCGCACCGGTGGGTCCGGCCCGGCTGGGTGTCGTTGGGTCGTGACCCGACGCGGCCGCATCCGGCGCAAGTCGATTGTCGTGTCGATAACGCTAATTTCATGGTTATTTGGCCCAAAAAATTTTCACGCCTGTTCCTGCACATACGCGAGGACGGTGCCGAGAGCCTCTTCCAGCCACGGCCGGTTGATCCAGAAAAAGACCTCCTTGCCGATCTTCTCGCTGCCCAAAACACCGGCCTCGCGCAGGATCTTCAAATGGTGCGATACCGCCGAGCGCGAGAGTGTCGATACCTCGGCGATCTGGCCGACATTGAGCCGCTCGCCACGGTCGAACAGCAGCAAGATGCGCTGCCGGTGCTCGTCGCCGAGCGCCGAGAACACGCGGGACATCGACTTCCATTCGCCGGGGATTGCATCGGAGTAGGCGCGCTTCATGTCGATATAATCACTTATTTGGTTACGTTTGTCAAGCTTTGGGCCGCCCGGAGTGTGGACAATCTCGTCGAGGTGCTCGGCCCTGGACGATTGGCACTCGCGAGCACTTCTCGGTGCATGCAAATTTGGTGCGCTGCAAAGGAAATTTGACTTCACTACGGGTGAACCCTTAAAATTGTGACGTTTTACGTACGGCAATTGGCGCAGCATCCGGATATCAAAACAGGGGCCATGTTCAAGGCAGTCGGGTTCCAGCTGGGTGCTACCGTCGTCGCCGCGGTTATTGCGGCGCTGGCGTTCGGTCTGCGCGGTGCGGTATCGGCAGCGTTGGGAGGCGCGGCCTGTTTCATTCCCAACCTCGTCTTTGCGCTCAAGCTCAAGGCACTGAGCTACCGTGCCGGTGCGTCGTCCGGCTATGTTTTTATGGTGGGCGAGATGGTCAAGCTCGTCTCGATTGTGGGTCTGTTGGTGGCAGCACCCTACCTGTACCGCGACCTGCACTGGGGCGCGCTGATCATCGGGGTGATTCTGGCGCTGCAGGCAAATTTTTTGGTATTTGGAACCCGAACCTGATCATGGCTACTGGTCACGAAGCTCTCCCCGATGCAGCAGCACATGCCCCGAACGCCTCCGAGTACATCATTCACCACCTGACCCACCTGACGCAGACCAAGCAAGTTGCCTTGGTCGACTGGTCGGTGTTTCACCTCGATACCCTGCTTTACTCGATTTCGATCGGTTTGCTCGCGGTTTTTTTGATGGCGCGAGCCGCTAGCAAGGCAACCTCAGGCGTCCCGGGCCGCTTCCAGGCCGCCGTCGAATTTCTGGTCGAGATGGTCGAGTCCCAAGCCAAGAGCATCATCCATTCGGCAGAATCGCGCAAGTTCGTCGCGCCGCTGGCGCTGACCGTATTCGTCTGGATCTTTCTGATGAATGCGATGGATCTGTTGCCGCTCGATCTGATTCCGAACATATGGGCGTGGATATACGGCAAGGCCGGTCATGACCCAAGCCATGCCTACATGCGCATCGTGCCGACCGCCGACCTCAATGCAACCCTCGGCATGTCGCTCGCCGTCCTGCTGCTCTGCCTTTACTACAACCTGAAGATCAAGGGCGTCGGCGGATGGATGCACGAACTGTTCACCGCGCCGTTCGGCAGCCACCCGCTGCTCTACCCGATCAACTTCGCCATGCAGATGATCGAGTTCGTTGCCAAGACCGTGTCGCACGGCATGCGTCTGTTCGGCAACATGTATGCCGGCGAACTGATTTTCATGCTGATCGCCCTGATGGGCGCGGCTTGGGCGGGTACCGCAGGCAGCGGCCTGCTGTGGATCGGCGGCGTGATCGCCGGCACCCTGTGGGCGATCTTCCACATCCTGATCATCACCCTGCAAGCCTTCATTTTCATGATGCTGACCCTCGTATACATCGGCCAGGCGCACGAAAGCCACTGATGTCCGTTTCGCTGTCTTTTATTTAACCGTCACCAAAAGGAGTTGTCATGGAGCAAGTTGTCGGATTAGTCGCAGTGGCCGCCGGCCTGATCATTGGTCTGGGCGCGCTGGGCGCCTGCGTGGGCATCGGCATCATGGGCAGCCGATTCCTTGAAGCGTCGGCGAGGCAGCCCGAACTGATGAACACACTGCAGACCAAGATGTTCCTCCTGGTCGGCCTGATCGATGCTGCGTTCATTATCGGTACCGGCATCGCGCTCTGGTACACAACCGCCAACCCCTTCGTCAAATCCTGATCGCCCTTAACCGAAAGGAGCGAAAACCGTGAATCTGAACGCGACGCTGTTTGCCCAGCTTGTTGTGTTCCTCATTCTCGCGTGGTTCACGAAGCAGTTCGTGTGGCCGCCGATCATGAAGGCACTCGACGACCGCGCGAAAAAAATCTCTGACGGACTGGCGGCGGCGGACAAGGCAAAGACCGACCTCGCGCTCGCCGAGAAGAAGGTGGTCGAGGAGCTGCGCAAGGCCCGCGAATCCGCTGGCGAGTTCCGCACGTCGGCCGAGAAGCAGGGCGCCGCAATCATCGACGAAGCGCGGATCGAAGCTGCGCGGATCATCACGCAGGCTCGCGAAGCGGCCGAAAAGGAAGCCGGTGCTGCCGCGCAACGCGCCAAGGAATCGCTGCGCGACCATGTCGCCCAGCTTGCCGTGGCGGGTGCATCGCAGATACTGCGGCGCGAGATCAACCAGCAGGTACATGCCGAACTGTTGGCCAACCTCAAACGCGAACTCGCCTGAGCCATGGCCGAAAACCTGACCCTCGCGCGCCCCTACGCCGACGCCGCATTCTCGCTGGCCAAGGCCGGCAATGCGCTGGGACCCTGGTCGGTGGCACTCGACCGCATGGCGGCCGTGGTCATCGATCCGCAAATGCAGGGCTGTATAGGCAACCCGCGCCTGACCGCCTCGCAGATTTTCGAGTTCTTCACCGACGTGGTCGGCAAACTTACCGCCGAGCAAAAGAACTTCGTCCAGGTGCTGATCGACAATGATCGGCTCGGTGTGTTGCCGGAAATCCGCGAATTGTTCGTCGAACTCAAGAATGGCTTCGAGGGCGTCAAGGATGCCGAAATCGAATCCGCCTTCCCGATCGATAACGCGACCCTCGCCCAGCTAACCGCCGACCTCGAAACCCGCTACCGCTGCAAGATCAAGTCCACCATCACGATCAACCCCGATCTGATCGGTGGCGTGCGGATCGCGATCGGCGACCAGGTCATCGATGCCTCGGTCCGCGGCAAACTTGCCGTCATGGCCACTGCACTAAAGAACTAGGAGCATTCTCATGAACCTCAATCCCTCCGAGATCAGTGACCTGATCAAGAGCCGGATCCAGAACCTCGAGTTCGCCGCCCAGGCGCGCAACGAGGGCACCGTGGTGTCGGTGACCGACGGCATCTGCCGCGTCCATGGCCTGACTGACGTCATGCAGGGCGAGATGCTCGAGTTTCCCGGCAACACCTTCGGCCTGGCGCTCAACCTCGAACGCGATTCGGTCGGTTCGGTCGTTCTCGGCGAGTACGAACACATTACCGAAGGCGACACCGTCAAATGCACCGGTCGCATTCTCGAAGTCCCGGTCGGCAATGCGCTGATCGGTCGCGTCGTCAATACGCTCGGCCAGCCGATCGACGGCAAGGGGCCGCTCGCGCCGCACGAAACCGACAAGATCGAAAAGGTCGCGCCGGGTGTGATCTGGCGCAAGTCGGTCTCGCAGCCGGTACAAACGGGCCTCAAGTCGATCGACTCGATGGTGCCGATCGGCCGCGGGCAGCGCGAGTTGATCATCGGCGACCGCCAGACCGGCAAGACCGCGGTCGCGGTGGACACGATCATCAACCAGAAGGGCCAGAACATGATGTGCATCTACGTGGCGATCGGGCAAAAAGCCTCGACCATCGCCAACGTGGTGCGCAAGCTCGAAGAGAACGGCGCCATGGCCTTCACGATCGTGGTGGCGGCAACCGCCTCCGATTCGGCGGCGATGCAGTACCTCGCGCCGTATGCCGGCTGCACGATGGGCGAGTACTTCCGCGATCGCGGTCAGGACGCACTGATCATTTATGACGATCTGACCAAGCAGGCCTGGGCCTACCGCCAGGTTTCGCTGCTGCTGCGCCGTCCGCCGGGCCGCGAGGCTTATCCGGGCGACGTGTTCTACCTGCACAGCCGCTTGCTCGAACGTGCCGCGCGCGTGAATGATGCCTATGTCGAACGCGCCTCCAACGGCGCGATCAAGGGCAAGACCGGTTCGCTGACCGCTTTGCCGATCATTGAAACGCAGGCCGGCGACGTTTCCGCTTTCGTGCCGACCAACGTGATCTCGATTACCGACGGTCAGATCTTCCTCGAGACCGACCTGTTCAACGCCGGTATCCGCCCCGCCATCAACGCCGGTGTTTCGGTGTCGCGCGTCGGCGGCGCCGCCCAGACCAAGGTCATCAAGAAGCTCGGCGGCGGCATCCGCCTTGCGCTCGCCCAGTACCGCGAACTGGCGGCCTTCGCGCAGTTCGCCTCAGACCTAGACGAAGCCACACGCAAGCAGCTAGAACGCGGCCGCCGGGTTACCGAACTGATGAAGCAGGCGCAGTATTCGCCGCTGCCGGTGCCGGAAATGGCGGTTTCGCTGTTCGCGGTGAACCAGGGTTCGTTCGACGACATCGACGTCAAGCGCATTCTGCCGTTCGAGGCTGCGCTGCATCAGTTCATGCGACACAAGCATGCGGCCCTGATGGACAAGATCGAGCAGACCAAGGATCTCGACAAGGACGGCGAAAAGGCCATGGCTGCGGCCATCGACGAGTTCAAGAAGAGCTGGGCGTAAGCGACCCTGACGCCCGGACCCAAGGAGCTCAACAATGGCAAGCGGTAAGGAAATCCGCACCAAGATCAAGAGCGTGCAAAACACGCGCAAGATCACCAAGGCGATGGAGATGGTCGCCGCGTCGAAGATGCGCAAGGCGCAGGAACGCATGCGAGCCGCGCGCCCGTATGCGGAGAGGGTTCGCCGTCTGGCAGCAAACCTGTCGCAGGCCAACTCCGAATACAAGCACCCGTTCCTCGAACAGCGCGAGGACGTCAAGCGCGCCGGCTTGATCATCGTAACTACGGACAAGGGTCTTTGCGGCGGCCTGAATACGAATGTGCTGCGCGTCGCGCTGAACCAGATCAAGGATTGGGAGACCGCCAAGGTCGCCCTGAGCGTGACCGCGATCGGTGGCAAGGGATTCGGCTTCATGCAGCGCCTTGGCGCCAAGATCACCTCGCACCACGTCGGGCTCGGCGACACGCCGCACCTGGAGAAGCTGATCGGTCCGGTCAAGGTCATGCTCGACGCCTTCCAGAACGGCGAACTCGACGCGGTCTATCTCGCCTATACCCGCTTCATCAACACCATGAAGCAGGAACCGGTGATGGAGCAATTGCTGCCGCTGACCGGCGAGCGGTTGGAGACCTCCGGCAATCATGCTTGGGACTATCTGTACGAGCCCGACGCACAGACGGTGATCGACGAGCTTCTCGTGCGTTACGTCGAAGCGCTGGTGTACCAGGCGGTGGCGGAAAACATGGCTTCCGAGCAGAGCGCACGCATGGTGGCGATGAAGGCCGCCTCGGACAACGCGAAGAACGTGATCGACGAACTGCAACTGGTCTACAACAAGACCCGCCAGGCGGCGATCACTAAGGAACTGTCGGAAATCGTCGGCGGCGCCGCGGCCGTCTGACCTCTTGGATGATCTTGGTTCAACACGAATTTACTAGCTTTCGAGGAAACAACGATGAGTAACGGACAGATCGTTCAGTGCATCGGTGCCGTGGTGGATATCCAGTTCCCGCGCGATTCCATGCCCAAGGTCTACCATGCGCTGCAGCTCGATGAAGCCGCCGGCTCGCATACCGCAGAAGACGGCCTCACCTTCGAGGTCCAGCAGCAACTGGGCGACGGCGTAGTGCGCACGATTGCCCTCGGCTCGTCCGACGGATTGCGTCGCGGCATGAAGGTCAAGAACTCTGGCGCGCCGATTTCGGTACCCGTCGGTACCGGCACCTTGGGCCGCATCATGGATGTGCTCGGCCGCCCGATCGACGAGGCCGGTCCGGTGCCGTGCGAAGAGCGCCGCGCGATCCACCAGAGCGCGCCACGATTCGACGAGCTGTCGCCGTCGGTCGAACTGCTGCCCACCGGCATCAAGGTTATCGATCTGATCTGCCCGTTCGCCAAGGGCGGCAAGGTCGGATTGTTCGGTGGTGCCGGCGTCGGCAAGACCGTGAACATGATGGAACTGATCAACAACATCGCCAAATCCTACGGCGGTTACTCGGTGTTCGCTGGTGTCGGCGAGCGCACCCGCGAGGGCAACGACTTCTACCATGAGATGGACGAGTCGAAGGTTCTCGACAAGGTGGCGATGGTGTTCGGCCAGATGAACGAGCCGCCCGGCAACCGCCTGCGCGTGGCGCTGACCGGCCTCACCATGGCCGAGAAGTTCCGCGACGAAGGCCGCGACATCCTGCTGTTCATTGACAACATCTACCGCTACACGCTGGCCGGTACTGAAGTTTCGGCGCTGCTCGGCCGGATGCCGTCCGCGGTGGGCTACCAGCCGACACTGGCCGAGGAAATGGGTCGCCTGCAGGAGCGCATCACCTCGACCAAGGTGGGCTCGATCACCTCGATCCAGGCGGTGTACGTTCCGGCCGATGACTTGACCGACCCCTCGCCGGCGACCACCTTCCTGCACCTCGACGCCACGGTCGTGCTGTCGCGCGACATCGCCTCGCTCGGTATCTACCCGGCGGTCGATCCGCTCGACTCGACCTCGCGCCAGCTCGATCCGCTGGTGGTGGGCGAAGAGCACTACAACGTCGCCCGCTCGGTGCAGTCTACCTTGCAGCGCTACAAGGAACTGCGCGACATCATCGCCATTCTCGGCATGGACGAACTGTCTCCCGACGACAAGCTAGCCGTTTCGCGGGCGCGCAAGATCCAGCGCTTCCTGTCGCAGCCGTTCAACGTCGCCGAAGTGTTTACCGGTTCGCCCGGCAAAATCGTCCCGCTCGCCGAGACCATCAAGGGCTTCAAGATGATCGTCAATGGCGAATGCGACGCCCTGCCAGAGCAGGCGTTCTACATGGTCGGCGGCATCGAGGAAGCCTTCGAGAAGGCCAAGACACTGCAGTGAGGCCCGGGGCGTGACGCGCAAGTTCGCGCCCGCGCCCTCACACCCCACCCCACACTCTCGACGAGGTTCGAATGGCAATGACCGTTCAAGTAGACGTGGTCAGCGGCGAAGAGCAGATTTTCGCCGGCTTGGCCGAGTTCGTCGTGTTGCCGGGCGAAATGGGCGAGCTGGGGATACTCCCCGGCCATGCTCCGCTGATGACCCGGATCAAACCGGGCGCGGTGCGCCTCAAGTTGCCGGACCAGGCCGAAGAAGAGTTGATTTTCGTCGCCGGCGGCATGCTCGAAGTGCAGCCGAATTCGGTCACCGTTCTCGCCGATACGGCGATCCGCGGCAAGGATCTCGACGAAGCCAAGGCGCGTGAAGCGTTCAAGGTCGCAGAGGAAGCGCGTTCGCGCGCAACCGACAAGCTCGAGATCGCCACCGCCACCGCTGAAGTGGCGGCAATGGCCGCCCAACTCGCGGCGATCCAGAAACTGCGCAAACGCCATTGACGGGGAGCGGCGTGCAAAAACGACAAAGGCAGCTTGCGCTGCCTTTGTCGTTTTTGCGTCCGTATCGGGTCCGTTCCGCTTTCGCCTACTCTGCGTGGGTCGGCACGCCGCCGGGCAGGTTGGTGGCAATATCGATTGCCGAATCCTTCAGACTCCAACCGCCGAGCGTCAGCAAGCCGACCACTACCGCGACCACAAGCACCCGCCGCCTCGGCACCTGCATAACGACGACGCTCTGCCGCACATCACGCGGCTTCGCGATGGAAACCACACGCACTGGCCAGGCGCATTCCACGCCGATGGCCTCGTCCGTCGGCGTGGCCGAACCGCTCATTGCCCGCCCGCCTGGCGCACTGCGATGCCAGCGGCGAGTTGCGAAGACTGCGCCGGCGTGACATCGGCTCTGCCCGGCGATTCGCCGGAGGCAGTCAGCAACAGCACGATGCCGCCCAGCGCCACCGCCACCGCAATGCTGACCGACGCGAATAACAGGGTAAAGGCCAGATAATCGATCAGCGGACTACGCGCGGCGGATCGGGACTGGGCTTGGGCAGTGCTCATCGAGTTCTCCTGATGGAAATCCGTTTGTCTCACTCCATTTCAAACCGCAAAGCGGGCGCCGCATGGCGGCGAATCGGGCGTCATGGCGAGCAATTGTGGCAAGAATCTGATTTCGCCCGCCGCCGGCCGGCCGCGATGCGGGACTGCGGCGGCGCCTGCGGTATAGTCGTTCGCGAAACCATCGAGGAGCGCAAGCCATGGCACGCCGAATAGCCATCGTCGAGGATGACGCCGCCATCCGCAACAACTATGCCGACGCGCTGCGGCGCCACGGCTACGAGGTCGCCGCGCATGCGACGCGCGCCGAAGCGATGGCGGCGTTCAAGGCACGCCTGCCGGATCTGGCCGTCATCGACATCGGCCTGGGCGAGGATGTCGATGGCGGGTTCGAACTCTGCCGCGAGTTGCGCGCCCTCTCGGCGCCGTTGCCGATCATCTTTCTCACCGCGCGCGATTCCGAACTCGATATCGTCTCCGGCCTCAGGCTGGGCGCAGACGACTACCTGACCAAGGATGTCAGCCTGCCGCAGCTGGTCGCCCGCATCGCAGCCCTGTTCCGTCGAGTCGAACTGGCGCGGGCACCGGTCCAGATCGAGGAGATTCTCGAACGCGGCCCGCTCAAACTCGACTTGAAACGCTTCGTCGCGCGCTGGAACGAGCGGCCGGTCGACCTCACCCTGACCGAGTTCTGGATGGTGCACACCCTGGCGAAATTCCCCGGTCATGTGAAGGATCGCGAGCAATTGATGCGCGACGCAGAACTGGTGGTAGACGACGCCACCATCACCTCGCACATCAAGCGTATCCGCAAGAAATTTGCCGCAGTCGACGCGGCCTTCGACGAGATCGAAACCGTCTACGGCATGGGCTATCGCTGGCGCGGCTGAGCATGCGCCTGCGATTTCCGCGTCCGGGCCTTTCACTGCGCAGCAAGCTGGCGCTGGTGTCGCTGGCGTTGCTGGCGCTGCCCTGGGCCGGCTACCGCTATGTCAAGGAGATGGAGCGTTTCCTGCTGGAAGCGCAACAGACGTCACTGCTCGGCACCACGCGCGCGGTGGCGACCGCGCTGCACGAGCGCCCGCTGCTGCTCGGTGTGCGCCCCGACGAATCGGCGCTGCGGCAACAGGCCGAAGAGGAACTGCGCCGGCTAGCCGCCGCGCGTGGCGAACAAGCCACGCTGGCGCAGCTCACCGGACCCGAGCCGCAGGAAGAAGAATCGTTCGAGGAAGTTGCCGCCATCCTGCGCGGCCTCGACCGCGCCAGCGCCAGAATCTGGGTGGTCGACAAGCGCTACCACGTCATCGCGTTGGCCGGAAGCCTGAAACCCAAGCAGGCCGCGGCCGAGGTGCCGGCATGGCGCGGCTGGATGGAAGCGCCGCTGCGCTGGCTGATGCCGCCGCCGCCCGACGATTTCGACGACACGATCGATGCCGACCTGATCTCCACCGCGCAGGAAATCAGTGCCGCCTTCCTCGGTGCCGAGCGCACCGGCATCCGGCTGTCCAGCGACGGCAAGGTCGCCATCGTCTCGGCGGCGCACCCGATCTGGGCCGGCGACGAGGTGATCGGCGCGGTGGTCGCAGAGGAAACCACCAACGCCATCCTGGTCGCGCGCAATGCCGCGCTGGAACGGCTGCTGCTGATCACGCTGGTGGTGTTCGCGCTGGTTGCGCTGGCGTTGCTGGGCTTCGCATCGCGCCTGTCATGGCGCATCCGCCAACTGCGCGACGAGGCCGATTCGGCAATCGACGCGCAAGGCCGCATCACCGGCTCGATCCCCGGCTCGCGCTCGGGCGACGAAGTCGGTGACCTCACCCGCAGTTTCTCCCGTGTTCTGGCGCGCCTGTCGGAACATCACGGCTACCTCGAAGGCATGGCCAGCCGCCTGTCGCACGAACTGCGCACGCCGATCGCCGTGGTCCGCTCGTCGCTGGAAAACCTGCGTCTGGCCGAGTTGCCGCAAGAGTCCGGGGTTTATCTCGATCGCGCCGAAGAGGGGCTGGTTCGCCTGACCACCATACTCACCCGCATGTCGGAAGCGACGCGTCTCGAGCAGAGCCTGTCGGTGGCCGAGCGCGAACGCTACGATCTCGCCGCGGTGGTCGCCGGCTGCGTCGCCGGCTTTCACCAGGTGTACAGCCAGCAGGCATTCGATCTGCACATCGCCGTGCGGCCGCTGATGCTCGACGGCGCCCCCGACCTCGCCGCGCAGATGCTCGACAAGCTGGTCGCCAACGCGGTCGACTTCGCCGCGCCCGGCAGCGCGGTGCGCGTCGGCCTCGCGCTTGTCGAGGATGGCGACGCGGCGCGCCTGAAGGTCTCCAACCTCGGCCCGCCGCTGCCCGAGGAAATGCGCGACCGCCTGTTCCACTCGATGGTCTCGCTGCGCAAGGATCGCAGCGGCCGCGAGCCCCATCTGGGACTTGGTCTGTATGTGGCCAGACTGATCGCCGAGTTTCATGGCGGAAGCATCACGGCGCAAACCCTGCCCGGCGCCGACGGGGTGGAAGTCGTCGTCATCCTTCCCCTGGCCCCGCCCCAAGACTGAGCCGCGCGGTCGCAAATCATCCGTTCGACGGCTTCCGTTGCGCCGCCGGAGATGCAAAACTGCCTGACCGCACCGATTCCCCGATTCCCGAACGACGCCACCCGCAGACACCCGATCCGATGCGTATCCTGTTCCTTTGCTTCTTGATGTCGCTGATCGCTCAGGGCGTCGTTGCGGCGCCAGACGATGCCGCGGCGCGACCGCGCTTTCGCGTCAACCCCGGCAGCCATGTCGCCACCTTGACCGATCTGGCGCTGGATTCGCGGGGCGAGCGAGCCTACAGCGTATCCCATGACAAATCGGTGCGCGCCTGGCGGGTTTCCGATCTGGCGCCGCTTGCCGTCGGCTACGCACCGATGGAAAGCGGGCGCAACGGGCAACTCACCGCAGTCGCGCTGTCCGCCGACGGACGCCAGCTGGCTGTCGGCGCCTGGGGCGCTGCGACTGGCGCAGTGCATCTGTTCGAGACGGCGCGCCTCCAGCTGCTGCGCAGTATCGACCTGCCGGCCGGGGTGACCCACTTGCGCAGTGCTGCGGCCGGCCGGTTCGTCGCCTGCCTCAACGGCGGCGGGTTGCGTCTGCTCGATCCTGCGCGGGCCGGCCAAGCGGCCCGAATCGACTCCGCCGCCGCTTGCACCGGCCTCGATGTCGCAGCCGACGGCCGCATCGCCGCCGCCTTTGCCGACGGCACGATCCGCCTGTTCGGCCCCGACCTGCGCGAACTGGCGCGCAGCCCGGCCGGCGGCCATGCGGGGCCGCTGCGTTTCGCGCCCGACGGCACGCGATTGCTGGTCGGCGATCTCGTCCGCCCGCGCGCCGTGCTACTCGACAGCGTGACGCTCGCGCTGCTCGGCGCGACCGATCTGCCGGAGGCGCAATGGCGCGCCGTCACGCAGGTCGATTGGTCGGCGCGCGGCGAGGCACTGCTGCTGGCGCAGGACAACCTGCGCTGGCGCGGTGCGGTGCTGCGCTGGAATCCGCGCGCAGCGGCACCGCCGGGACTGCTGACGCCGGCCGGGCGCCGGCTCGAGCGGTTTTTGCCGATTTCCACCGGCCTGCTGCTGGCGGCGGCCGACCACAGCCTGCTGCGCGCCGGGCTCGAAGGACAGACCGAGGCCGAAGCGACCGCCGGCGCGGTGGTTTTCCCGGATGGTCTGGCCGCGCTGGCGCTATCGGCC